>OHEK01000001.1_pt1 | contig 195514 bp, 186 predicted proteins | sample 1567301 | NCBI WGS metagenome assembly OHEK01 (sample SAMEA3879554, study PRJEB24766) | human gut metagenome | biome: human-associated habitat; feature: feces | place: USA | collected 1985/1987
GAGTGTGGGGCTGCCGCCCTCACCCTGCTTGGGGCTACGCCCCAAACCCCTTTTTCAAAAATATATAGGTTTTTTTACAGACTGAAGGGGCGATTTTCGGATCGCCCCTGATTTTTTTATTTGTTATTAAATACGGCGATTTCATCAATATGGCTGTATATATAATCCTGTGCCTGCTTTGAATAGACAACCGCCGTATACTCTTCGCCACGCTGTGAGGTGCGTTGCCTTGTTTCTATTCCGAGCTTTACACCCTGCTCGGTAGGCAGTCTGGTTTTTCGTCCGCTCGGAAACTCGGTGTTTTCAAGTATGCCCTGTTCTTCAAGCCATTTTGATACAGAGCCTGTTTTAAGCGTACCCGACTTTTCTTCATCAACATAAGAATTGATATTCTGCGTTATATCTGTTGCCGTAACGAATTTCTCCGTGGAAGTAAGCTTCTGACGCATTTCGTCTGTGACCTCAAACGGTAGTTTGTTACGTTTTTCTCTCGGCAAGCCGTTCATTTCCGCTATTGCGTCTATGTTGTCAAGCACAAACTGCTGTGCCGCAGGGCTGAGCATTATTGCGTATCTCGGAAAACCGCCCGGAGTGAAGTATTCATTTAGCTTTATGCCCTCCGAAATGCCGTTTTCGGTCGGTACTCTTTTGAGCTTGCCGTTAGGCAGTGTTTCTTCCGTCAGCATACCTATCACGGTCAGCCAGTCGGCGATTGCAGAGCCTTTCAGCTTTACGGAAACATCGCTGTCAATATGCTTGTTTATCATATCGGTAAAGGTTGACAGCGACACTTCATTTATAAAACATCTGAATTTTGCCCGTGCCTCGTCGGTTATTACCACACTGCCACGCTTATGCGGCCTTACAGCTTCGGTGACTTGCGGCTTAGCCACCTCTCCGCCGTTTTCAATCACCTTTTCAAGTATCCCCGAAATGTAGAAAAAACAGCGTGACAGCTTGACGTTATTGATAATATCGCCGTCCGGCACGGGCTTATCGGTAAAAGGGTCTATTCCGTTTGCGAGCTTGTCTATGTATTCCTTGGCGTGCTTCATGGTTTCGAGTTCTGTAGGCATAGCGATCCCTCCGTAAAAATATGTTAATTTATTTTAACACAGATCAATTCTGATTGCAATGTTATTTGCAAAGTCAGAACGGTTTGCCGTATTTTCTGCGTTCTGATTTTTTCACCAGAAATTTCATCTGATATTTAAAAAATCTCCGAACATAATAATGTTGCAAGGTCAAAAGGACCTGCATAACAAATACGGAGGAAAACAACAATGGCTAGTACCAATAAAAAGAACAAGGCAGCATTAAACAGCATCAAGATGCAGGCTGCAAGCGAAGTAGGCGTACCCCTTAAGGACAACGGCTACAACGGCGACCTTACTTCAAAGCAGGCAGGTTCAATCGGAGGCCAGATGGTCAAGAAGATGATCGAATCCTACGAAATGTCAAACAAGCAGTAACCTGAAATATTGCGATCGGTCCGGTGCCATTAAACAAGCATCGGACCGATTTATTTGCATAATATTATAAACACGGACTTTTGATGAAAGAAATCCGCTCAAAAAATTCAAATAATGCGAAAAAGATATTGAACTTTTGCAAGAATAGTGCTATAATTTTCTTTGTACAATCAGTCGGTAGTGCAAGCATACATAATTTTCCTGCGATTTCATCAGACAGACGTTGAAAGGAAACGGTATTTCGCTTGCATAAGGCAGACGAGCTGCCGCTATGGCGGAAATTACGGCGAGAAAATCGCTTTCAGGAAGGAATGTTTTTACAATGGAAATCAAAATTGAGAAAACTAAAACACCTAAGGCAAAGCCCGTTGACGAAACAAAGCTCGGTTTCGGTCACATCTTTACCGATCACATGTTCGTTATGGAATATGACACGGGCAAGGGCTGGCATGACGCAAGAATAGTTCCCTACGGGGATATTTCTATTTCACCTGCCGCTATGGTTCTTCACTACGGACAGGAAATCTTCGAGGGTATGAAGGCATACAGAACTCCCGACGGCAGCATTCAGTTCTTCCGTCCGGAAGAAAACTTCAAGAGAATGAACATCTCCGCTGAGCGTCTTGTTATCCCTCAGTTAAACGTTGACGACTGCTTACAGGCTCTCCACGAGCTTGTAAAGATAGATGCGGACTGGGTACCTCATACAGACGGTGCTTCGCTTTACATACGTCCGTTCATATTCGCCGCAGATCCGTTCCTTGGCGTTCGTCCCGGCGACAAGTATTACTTTATGATAATCATGTCACCCTCAGGCGCATATTACGCTTCTGGTCTTGATCCTGTCAACATCTATGTTGAAACAAACTATGTCCGTGCGGTAAGAGGCGGTATGGGCTTTACAAAGACAGGCGGTAACTACGCCGCATCGCTCATCGGTCAGGACGAGGCTCACAAGCAGAACTACTCACAGGTACTGTGGCTTGACGGTGTTGAGCGCAAGTACATTGAAGAAGTAGGCGCTATGAACATCTTCTTCGTAATCGACGGCGAGGTTGTTACTCCCGCACTCCAGGGCTCTATCCTTTCGGGTATCACAAGAAAGTCATCTATAGAGCTGTGCAAGAAGTGGGGCCTTAAGGTAAGCGAAAAGAGAATCACAATACAGGAAATCGCAGACGCTTACGATGCAGGCAAGCTGAATGAAGTATTCGGTACGGGTACAGCCGCTGTTATCTCACCTGTAGGTCACTTAAAGTGGGGCGATAAGGTTATGCTTATCAACGACAACAAGATAGGACCTATCTCTCAGCGTCTTTACGACACAATGACAGGTATGCAGTACGGCAAGCTCCCCGATGAAATGGGCTGGATCGAAAAGCTGTAAGGTGCTATAAGTTCCGACCTTTTTTGTACAGCGAAACGGTCGGAGGCAAACACTATTTAAAACGAATTATACGGCAGACAAGCACGACAGCGCAGATACGTTGCCGTGCACTGCTTTTAAACGCAAAACATGAAAGGAAATTTCGCACATGAAAAACACAGAAAAAACCATGGATAAGCTGGTCGCTCTTTGTAAGGGCAGAGGCTTTATATATCCCGGCAGTGAGATATACGGAGGACTTGCAAATACATGGGATTTCGGACCTCTCGGCGTTGAGCTGAAGAACAACATCAAGTCCGCATGGCGTAAAAAATTCATACAGGAGTGCAAGTACAACGTAGGTCTTGACAGTGCTATCCTCATGAACCCTCAGACATGGGTAGCATCGGGTCATATCGGCGGATTTTCCGATCCCCTTATGGATTGCAAGGCTTGTAAGACACGTCACAGAGCAGACAATCTTATCGAGGACTTTGACGGCACAAACTGTGCAGGCTGGTCAAACGAGCAGATGATGGATTATATCCGTGAAAAAGGCATCACCTGCCCCAACTGCGGCAAGGCTGATTTCACAGACATAAGACAGTTCAACCTTATGTTCAAGACATTCCAGGGTGTTACAGAGGACTCGAAGAGCGAGCTTTACCTTCGTCCCGAAACAGCGCAGGGTATCTTCGTAAACTTCATGAATATCCAGCGTACTACCCGTAAAAAAGTACCTTTCGGTGTTGCACAGGTAGGTAAGTCATTCAGAAACGAGATCACTCCCGGCAACTTCATCTTCCGTGTAAGAGAGTTCGAGCAGATGGAGCTTGAATTCTTCTGCAAGCCCGGCACAGACCTTGACTGGTTCTACTTCTGGAAGGACTACTGCAAGAAGTGGCTCCTGTCCCTCGGCATAAACGAAGAAAACTTAAGACTGCGTGATCACGATCAGGAAGAGCTTTGCTTCTACTCGAAGGCTACAACCGACTTCGAATATCTGTTCCCGTTCGGCTGGGGCGAGCTTTGGGGCGTTGCGGACAGAACCGACTACGACCTTACACAGCACATCAAGACAAGCGGTCAGAAGATGGAATATTTCGACCCCGAAACAAACGAGAAGTACGTTCCTTATGTTATCGAACCCTCACTCGGTGTTGAGCGTCTGTTCCTTGCAGTTATAACTGAGGCTTATGACGAAGAACAGCTTGAAGACGGCACAACAAGAAACGTTATGCACTTCCACCCCTACTTAGCTCCCGTCAAGGCGGCAGTTCTGCCCCTGTCAAAGAAGCTCGCAGACAAGGCAGGCGAGATTGCAGACGAGCTGTCAAAGTACTTCTGCGTTGACTATGACGATGCAGGCGCTATCGGTAAGAGATACAGAAGACAGGACGAGATCGGTACTCCCTTCTGCATCACATACGACTTCGACAGCGTTGAGGACGGTTGCGTAACAGTCCGTGAGCGTGACTCTATGAAGCAGGAAAGAATGCCTATCGCAGATGTAAAGAAGTACATCGAGGACAGAATTGCGTTCTGATAGATTAATAATATGATATAGCAAAACGAGGTGCAAACGCACCTCGTTTTTATTATTATCCGTCTTATTACAGCTCCCAGCGGAAGAACAGCGGCTTTCTGAGACATATCTTCACAATATCTATGATAAGGAAAATAAATCCGCAGACACCTGCTATAAATAACCATATCAAGCCTATAATGCGGGTTTTTCTGATTAATGACGAAACGTGCATAAAACCGGGTATGTAGCAGGCAAAAGACAAGCCGAGCAATAAGAAAAACGCAAGGTTGCCGAGCAGATTCAGAATGCCGCTGTCCCAATCTTTCGCACCTGTTGTGAAAATTATAAACGCCACCACACCGAACACAACAGTAACAACAAGCGTGCCGATTACCGCCGCTATTCTTACCTTGTTCTCGTGACTGTCAAAGTCGTATTCTTCATAAAAATCATTTCTGTTCATAAAATACCTCCGATATTTCCGTTTTCTTGTGTTTTATCTTCTTTGCAAGTGGATAACTTTATGGCTTATGTACTTTCACCCCGTTCGTATTTTTAGCCCATCCGCCCGCACTTATCTTTGCACAGGGTTTTACCGACGGTATCTTCCGCCCGGACGAACGCTTTATCTTCGGCTGTTCATAAACAGAATCAATACGAATAATATATTCATCGTTCTCAGCGGAGCTTTTATCAAACACGATTTTGGCAAGTGCGTCCTGTATACAGCCCCGTATGATATTCATCGGTCTGCGTACGCCGAGATTAGTATACGCTTGTTCGAAAAGCTCGTCATAAGCATTCCTTGAAAATTCGGTTATCACGCCGGCTTCTTTAGATATTTCTTCTGCCTTCAGCTTTATCAGCTTACGCATTTCGCTTTCTCCTATCAGATGGAAGTTGACAACTCTGGCGATTCTTCCCGCAAGCTCTTCCAGCATCCCGTACTCTATCATATCTTCGATGAACAGATCGGAATAAAAATAATCAACATACTGCCCCGAATCAGGAGAAGCATTTTCAGAGCCGCCCGAAAAACCGATCGGCGTACTGCGTACTGTCGTCCTTACAGCCTTTCTTTCACGAAGATCCTGAAAAGCACCCATGAACACAAACATCGTCTTATTGGTATCAAAGGTCGTTGACGGCTCATTTTCGTCAATACTGCGGATCGTACCTTCGACCATAGTGAGCAGTTCCGCCTGCACTGCCCTGTTCATATCCTGACCGTTACCGGAATATGACGGGATAAAACGTTTGTCCGCTTCATCAAGGAAAAAGATCGCATAGCCGCTCGTTCCGTTTACATTATAGGCGAGCTTAAGAATCTCCGATGATTCCGCACCCTTGAAGCCGGTTTCCGTTATCCTGCTCATATCATACTGTATCACAGGTACAGGTATTTTCTTCTCTTTGAAAAAGTCCCTTATCGACCGGTAGAATTCCGTTTTTCCCGAACCGCTCGGTGCTGTGATAATCCAACTGACAGAGTGCATAGGCTTGCCGCTTGCGATTGACTTAAGATACTCATATACAATGTATACCGCCCTGCGTACCTCATTGTCCTGACCCTTTATCCTGCCGAGAACATAGTTAAGCATTTCCCTTGCAAAATCATCGTTTAATGTTTCTCTCAGTAATATGCTTTCCGCATCAGCAGGCGCAGTGCAGGTCTGTTCTTTCGCTTTGCACTGTGGCGGGTCCTCTGTTTCGTATGGGTCATCAAAAAGTCTGTAAAGCGACATATCAGCCGCTAAACCGTCACGGTTTGCCGGCACGCATTTCGTCGAGATTATTCCAACCACGCAGTCACTATCATCGACCAGTAACGATTGCTTTCCGTCTTCCGACAGCTTATACATCAACGTTGCTAAATGACATGCAAGATTGTATTCGTTGTCGTCATCATCATACAGAGGAAAGCAATCATTGACAGAAAACAATATAAGCGCCTTGTAATCTGTGCATTCGATTATTGTTTCGTCGAGGGATTTGTTGGAGTCTATTTCGCACAATCCGCTTGACCGGTAAATAAGTTTTCCTTCGGTTTTGCCAAACGGCTTTGCGTAATATATATCATTTTCGAGAGTGTCAAGCGCTTCGGGCGTTAATGCCGGATGAAATCCTTCAGGTGTACGGACGTACTTTATCACCCTTCTGCCCGCAATATGTGTGTATTTTCCTTCGCCGCATTGACAACAATAAACGTCACAGCTCTTATCGCTGTAATAGATAACAGCGTCCTTGTTCAGCTCTCTGCCGCACTTACCGCAAACCATTCTTTTGTCAAGTGATAATGCAAGTTCCATATGAACCTCCTTTTGATGATACGTTTTTTGCTTACAAGCTGATTATAGCACACCTTATTCTCCGTATTAATTACCATTTCGGAATAATTTTTTTATTCCGACATAAAACAAACTGCACAGGAAACACGATACGGCTTATTGACAAACCGAAAGACCGCATCGGATTGCCGATGCGGTCTGTATGCGTACTATATTCACTTATTCAATATTTTTCTCTTTGCTATGTTTTTTCCTGATTTGTTTTGCGTTCTCCTGCTTTTCTTCCTCTCTCTGATTATCACGAATGACCTTTGCCGCTATCTTCTTGACCGCTTTGAGAAGTTCCTCCTGCCCTGATCTGATGCAGCACTCATACAATGCCCAGACCTTCCATTCTTCCGCTGTAAATTTCAGCTTTTCCTCAACGGTACCGGTAAGATTTATGCCTACAAGCGCATAAGCTTTCGCATAAATCTCATACCGCTTAGCATTACTTATCTGCTTATTAGCAGTTTTTCCCTTATCGCTGATATTCTGCACAGCCTCTGTTTTTTCGGACATTTTTATGCAATCGGCTATCATCGGAAAATAAGACTCAGTGGTATTGAGATGTACACTTCTTATCAATTCAAAGATTACTCTGTTTGCTATATCGTATTCATTGATTCGAATAGTACGGTAGCAATCCATATATGATAAATCGCAGATTGCAGAAGTCGACGGAACAAATGCTTTTATATGTTCCAGAACGACATTTTGCTTTGCCGGATTCATTTTCGTGAACCGTTCTACTGCATCATTATATATTTGTTTCTGAGTTTCACTGAGCATTTCTTTCTCATTGACAGCGTTTGTGATATTGTATAACGGAGTATCGAACACCTCAGCACTATGCTCAAAAATATCTGCCGTTTTGATCCGATAAAAAGCCCCGTTCTTGTAGGTCAGCAATATTCTTTTGTGATAACGCATATAACCGCACATTTCGAAAATTATTACCGTTGTAAGCTGTCTCATGCCAGAATCATTTGTGAATTTCTCAAGGAAATTACAATACTCGCTTTTGCTGATCTCGCTGATGAGATATAATAACGTTGCTGTAAGCTCTGAACGATCTGTACAGTTGCTGTTCAGCATTTCAGCCGCCAGAAAATCAGCAAGTTCTTCATCGCCGGTTGCAGTATTTCTTCTTTTTGCAAAATAATCATTAAGCGCCGATATTGCTTTTCCGCAGTCGCACTGTGCATAAGCCTTTACATACTCGTCACTGATTTTGCTGTTTTCTATGCCTCTGTCTATAAGTCTTACAAGGAAGCGGAAAATCTCATCTCTTTGAACGTCCGTTACATTATATGTATCAAAAAGATCTATAACGTGTTCGGTTTCCTTGTAAGCGCTCCGGCTGCATATAATATCTCTGTATTTGACTTTCTCTGTATTTTGCGGTGAGCGCCCGGTATTAACAAGACGGTAAATGCACTCTGCAAAGCCTGCGGGATCCCTGTAGACATAGTTCATGCTTGCCATATCACGATAACCTATAAGATTAAGCAGGTTCCTGAGTATACCGTATTGTTGCTCAGTTGTGTATTTTGAAATCTTCAGGTCGGTTTTATTAACATATTTTTTATTGTAAGTGCACTGTTTTATATATAGGCATTCCCCAAGCTTCTCCTGACTATACATAAAGTCGAGTTCAAACTTCTCTATAATCTGTTTTGTCAGGTCATAAAAATCATTATCGTCAATGCGAAAATAAATTAATCCGTTTGGGTCGGCTTTCTTATCGAAAACATCAGGCGCAGATGTGTAGCCGTATCTGCGATCGCCTCTAGCCTCAAGCTCATCAACAATCTTTCTTAGTTGTTCTGTGCGCCTCTCATCAGCCGATACTGCGTCCTGTCGCCGTTTATTATTAGGATCTTCTAATCTTTCGCAAAGCTCTCCCAACCGTTTAGTTGAAATGCCCATACGCTTAGCAATATCCTTGTCTTTCATACCATGCTGTACTCTCATAAAGTTAATGCACTCCCCAAAAGTACGATCATTGAGTCGAAATTCAATAGTTGCATTATTGATAACTATAGATGGCATTATACTTCCTCCATAAGCATATCGTATTTTGCCACCATTATATCAACATACTTCTTGAAAGTCAATACAAAATCACCCCTACCAAAAAATAAACTTAAATCCGCTTTCAGACGCCCGTTTTGTATTGACTTTACTTATCGTTATGTGCTATACTTATCCTTAACCGAATATCGAAAATACGGTACGAAAGGCTTTTTGCCCGGTAGGTAATAGGGAATCCGGTGAGAATCCGGAGCAACCGTCATTACTGTATCTGAGCCTATGCTCACAAGTCAGAATACCCCCGTATTTTTCGGCATTGTCTCTTGGACGAGGAAGAAGTACAGCCGATCTTCAGCTAAGGCTGTACCTTTATGCTTTTTTGGCATATCCGTATGGCTTATGTTTGCTGTGCTTTAAGATCAGTTGTGCTTTCACTTTTTTGTGAAGGCATTTTTTATTGCCGTTTTTCGTATTTGTTTACGGAGGTGACGTTATGGCAGATGAAAAATTCAGCAAGGCTGTCGCTATGCTTTGCGAAAAGTATGAACAGCTTGGCACTCTGCCAAAACGCTCCGACTTCTCTCCGGACGAAGTCTGCTTTATAAAGCAGAAGCTGGGACCGTGGACAAGGGCGCTTGAAGCCGCAGGGCTGAAAGAACCGCCCGCAGTATCCGCAAAGGAGAAAAGCCGTGAAAAACGTGAACGCTCCAGACAAAGAAGAAAAGCGGCAAAACGCAGATTAGACGGTTAAGCCTTACGGCAAAAAAGAATAAAGGAAGGTAAAACTATGACAAATGTAAAGAAATTTACAGCAAAAGTGACAGCTTTACTGCTGGCACTTTCACTGGCACTGCTGTCAGTACCGCAGGTAAGCTTTACTGTATTTGCCGATGACGACCTCGGAAGCGTCCGTGTTATTGTAGAAAACACAACGTTTACTGAAGCGGTCAGCGGCGGTAACGCTCCTGCGTGGACAGGCACCAAGGTCGACAAGTGGGTATCGCTTGACAAGACCTCAAGCGCAATGACCTGCATAAAGGACGCTATCGAAAGCTCCGGCTTTACTCAGCAGGGCGCAGACGATGGCTACATAAGCGAGATCGCAGGCCTTGCGGCGTTTGACGGCGGCTCGATGAGCGGCTGGATGGGTACGCTCAACGACTGGTTTACAAACGAGGGTTTAACAGCCTATACCGTTGCTAACGGCAAGCTCGCAAGCGGCGATGAGATCCGTATGCAGTACACTATGGACTGGGGTGCAGACCTCGGCAGTGACTGGAGCGGTACTGATACATCGCTTAAAGCGATAAGCAGCGATTACGGCACGCTTTCCCCCGAATTTAGCGCAAAGACCTATAATTATACTCTTACGGTTCCTTTCGGCACAAAGAGCATCAATTTCCGTCCTACCGCACTGAACAAGAATTTCAAGACAGTAAGCAAGATCGGCGACAAGACGCTGAGCCTTACAAAACCGACAGAAATAAAGGACGGCGATGTTATCACCGTTACGGTAGGCGAGGGTGCAACAGCAAGCACTTATAAGGTAACAATAAAGGAGGGCACAAGACCCGCCGCACGTTTTGACAGCTTTGCACTTTCGGCTTTCTCGCTTGACGGCTGGGACAATAACGCTTTCGACCCCGAAAAGCTCGAATACGATGTAAAGATAAAGTCTTACAGCACATCATCTTTCTATATCAACAGCGGCACTAAGTTCAACAGCGATCTTCTGAAGTGCTATGCGGTATACACCGATATAAACGGAGTTGCGCAGAGAAACGAGATAAAGTCCGGCAGCTTCAACAGCATTTCTAATATTCCTTTCGGCTTGACTAAGCTGATTTTAGAGCTTTGCTACATTGACGATGAAAGCATAAAGACGGAGTATGTGTTCAACATAACACGTCCCTATGACTACACTGCGGAAATCGCAAGCACAAGCGGTATCACGCTTGTTCCTGCCGGCAGGGAGCTGTATGCGACAAAGTACAACGGCTTTGCAGAAGGAACGGTTTTCAGAAATGACGAAAACGGCAATGTGACCGATACGACCGGTACAAACGCAGAATGCCACAGCTACACAGCCTATGTTTTAGGCGACGCCGACAGCGTTGCGCTTACTCTCAAGGGCAAAACCGCAAACGTTCATTTCAGAGCGAAGGCTGACGGCGAATATACAGAGCTTAAAAGCGGCGAAACAACTCCCGCATATTCCTTCGGCAAGGACGGCACTGTTACAATATCAATAGATGCGGTTTCTGACGGCGATTATCTTACAGACAAGTTTGATGACGCAGACAAGATAACAAGCTACAAAATAAAGCTCGTAAAGGCTGACGTTTCTATAAAGAACGTACACTTTACAGAGCTTAAAAGCGAACACGGCGATATGTATCCTGCATTCGACCCGTCACTTCTCAGCTATAATATAGTTATAGCAAATGACGCAGAATTCCCCACAGTATATTTCAAGGTTGCCGACGGTTGCACAGTTAAGATAGGCAACGATGCCGCAACAGCAGATGAAAATGGCGTTTACAGTCTTGTTACCAAGAGCGCAAACACTACTGTAACGGTAACAGACGGCACTCTTTCAGAAAGCTATACTATTAAGGCTACAAAGAGAAGCAAGTATGACGTACCCGACAAGGTCGTTGATTATCTTTGCATCAACAGCCAGTACACCAACGTTTCCTACGGTGTAGGCCCCGAGCAGACGCTCGCAGGCACTATAAAATCGCTCGGTAACTTCGGCGGTTATATCACATATTACTATGAAAACCCCGTAACAGACGACCCCTCCAACCCCTACGGTCTTGACTTCTACGCTTACGGCAACAGCTTTGTAAGCGGCGGAAGTGCGGCTGAAAGCGGACAGGTGTATGTTTCTGAGGACGGCAAAACATGGTATGCACTCGCAGGAAGTGAGCATTTTGAAGATACGACCATCACCGATTACGAAGTAACATACAAAAAGACAGCCGACGGTAAAACAAGCTGGACAGACAATCAGGGCAACTCAAACGACGGCTCAAAGCAGACAGGCAGATGGGTTTCACCCAGCGTTTACTATATGAACGATCTTGCAAAGAGCGATACTGTCACACTCAGAGGCGTTGTTATCCCCGGTGTTCAGGGTAGCATACAGGGCGACAGCTCTACAGCTTCCTTTGTAGGCACGACAAGGTTCGGCTATGTTGACTACTTCAAGAACGGCACGATAGGCGCTAATGTAAACGCATACAGCGAAAATGCCGAATCAAACGGTTTCGACTTAAAGTGGGCGGTAGATGAAAACGGCAATCCCGTTACATTCAAAAACGGCGTTCACTATATAAAGATACAGACGGCAAGCAACATCTGGGCAGGCGTATTCAACGAGAAATCGACAGAGGTTTCTTACGTTGTAAGAACAACTGCAAACGAGCAAGAGGTCGGCACGACAGCGCTTCCCGGAAAAATAGTCTTAACAGACGCAAACGGCAAGACAATAAAGGAAATCACTCCCGATGATAACGGTGTTTACGAGATAAGCACAGGCATCGAGGAAAGCGTGAACGTTTCCGTATCCGGCGCTGACGATGATAACATTTATATCAACAATCAGCGTGTAGCATCCGGCACGGAGGCTAAAATCGCACTTAATCAGTCCGAAATAAAGGTTGTCAGAATAATCGTTCAGAACGGTGAAAAACAGCCCGTATACGCTTACCTTAAGCTCATTCCCGATGATGTAAAGGCGGCTGAGCAGGTTGAAGAGCTTATTGACGCTATAGGCGATGTAACGCTCGACAGCAATGACGGCATCGCAGCGGCAAGAACGGCTTACGACAAGCTCAGCGACAACGCAAAGACGCTTGTAGGAAACTACGAAACCTTAACAGCCGCAGAAGAAGCTCTCGCTAAGGCTGAGGCTGACGTTATAAGCAATGCGATGAAGGCGATAGATGCAATCGGCAATGTAACCGCTGACAGCAAGAATAAGATTGAAAAGGCAAAGGACGCTTACTCGGCAGTTCCTGAGCGTTTAAGAGATAAGGTCACAAATTCGGATACTCTTGACAAGGCAATAAAAAGATTTGCCGCTATCGACACGATAAAGCAGGCAGGCACAAAGAGCGAAGAGCACTTCAGCACTGTTCTCGGCACTCTTGCGGATAACAACATCTACCCCGTTCAGTCTATCGGCGGCGAATGGTCGGTTATCGCACTTGCAAGAGCAGGAAAGCTCTCTGCCGACAAGGCGGCAAAATACTACAGCGAGCTTTGTGAAGCAGTAAAGGCTAACGGTTCAGACAGACTTTCAGACAGAAAGCCTACGGAGAACGCAAGAGTTATAATCGCTCTGTCCTCACTCGGAAAGAATTCCGCAGACATCGCAGGTCATAACCTGCTGAGCGGTCTTGACGATATGGACTATATCACATCGCAGGGTATCAATGCGGTTATATTCTCACTTATAGCATTCGATACTACAGATTACAGTGCAAAGACGCACGATGAGCTTATCGCTTATATTGTTGACAATATGACAGGCAAGGGCTGGGCGCTCGCCGGCGATACCGCAGATGTTGACATTACGGCTATGGCTATACAGGCACTCGCTCCCTATGCGGCTGACGAGAAGGTAAATGCGGCTATAGACAGCGGTCTTGAGTTCCTTGCAGAATCTCTTGACGAGAACGCAAGATATGCAAACGGCAGTGAAAGCACCTCGCAGGTAATTATCGCTCTTGCCGCTCTCGGCATCGATCCTCTGACAGATTCAAGATTCATTGTTGACGGCATCACGCTTATCGACGCACTTGAAAGCTACGCTACAGAAAAAGGCTACAGCCACACGCTCGGCGGTGAAGATAACTACATGGCTACCGAGCAGGCGGCACTCGCTCTTACAGCTTATGAGCTTTCAAAGGACGGCTCTTCACTTTACGAAATGTCTGCGAAGGCTGAGCCGACAGAACCCGAAAATCCCGATACGCCCGCACAGCCCGGCGATTCTGTAAAGCCCGGCGAATGCTCAGGCAAGCCCGAAGATAAAAACGATCCCATAAATCCCGGTACAGGCGTACTTGTAACAGGCGGTATGGCAGTTCTCATCTCAGGCGCAGTTATGCTTATTTCAAAGAAAAAGCGCAAATAAGTAAAACTATTATGTAAATGCTTGTTCCGTACCTGTTTTTATGATAAAATAGGTGCGGAACAATTTTTGCATAACCGATATTTCACGGAGAAAAAATGAAAGCTATTTTTGATAAATACAAATATATACTCGGTCTTGGGCTGGCTCTTGTCGCTGTGGTGATAATTGCGGTAGTTTCCGCCGCTATGGGAAAAGACACCGCCGAAAACAGCGGTATATCATACGTTCCCCCCGAAGCATCATCGTTTACAACCGTAGAAAGCCTTGTCGCAACAACGGCTTTTCAAACAAACGGCAATTCTCAGACAACGCCCATAACAACCGTTACGGACACTTCTTCACAAACCTTACCTGAAAGCGAAAAGCCGGAAACAACGGCAATAACCTCTGTCGCATCAACATCATCTACCGCCGCAGACATTTCAAAGCCAACCGAAAAGCACGTTTTCACATCCGCCCCGACATCTTCGGCAAGTCCGGCATCTTCAAAAGTCACAACAGTATCAACCGCTTCGGCCGTAATATCAACGACCCCTAAGCCCGACAAGCCGATAAAGAAATATGACAACACCTGCACATTCGTTATAGAGTGCAAAACCATACTCGATAACAAGGATAAGCTGAAAAAAGGACTTGAAAAGTATATTCCCGATGATGCCGTGATATTCAGCAAAACGGTCGGATTCGACAGCGGTGAAAGCGTATACGATATACTCCGCCGTATCTGTGACGAAAACAGTATTCAGATGGAGGCAAGCTACACCCCTGCGTTCAGCTCATACTATGTCGAGGGTATAAACAACCTTTATGAATTCGACTGCGGACAAGGCTCAGGCTGGATGTACAGTGTAAACGGCATTTTTCCGAACTACGGCTGTTCATCTTACAAGCCCGCAAACAACGACAAGATAGCGTTCCGCTATACCTGCGAGCTTGGCTATGACCTTCAAAACTAAGGAGCAACAATGGAAAGAACACACCCTGTAACAGCGGCAATGTATTTTCTGTCGGTGATACTGATAACTGCAATAGTACAAAGCCCCGTCTTTATGGCTGAGGCTCTTGTCTACTCTGCCGTTTTTGCTTTTTTACTTAACGGAAAAACCGCCGCAAGAACGCTTTTTGTAATGCTACCTATGGCACTGCTTGCGGCGGTTATAAATCTTCTGTTTTCAAACAGAGGCATAACCGAGCTTGCAAAATTGCCGAGCGGCAACAGTATCACCCTTGAAACGCTTATTTTTTCGCTGTTTACAGGCGCTATGACAATTTCGCTCGTTATGTGGTTTATCGGGCTTAACAAGTGTATGACAAGCGACAAAACGGTATATCTTCTCGGAAAAGCACTGCCGTCACTCGCTTTGCTGTTATCAATGACACTGCGTTCGGTGCCTATGTTCGCAAGACGTGCAAAGCAAGCGGCGGCGGCTCAGCGTTTTGTAGGAAACGATATATACGAGGGTGGCTTGCGAAGCCGTATCAGAAGCGGTGTTCACGTTCTCTCCGTTGCGGTAACGGATACCCTTGAGCATAGCGCATATACCGCACGATCTATGAAATACAGAGGTTACGGTACGGCAAAACGCACAGCCTACAGCATATTCCGCTTTGCGCCGTCCGACTTTGTCATAATGTCGGTGACCGTGATATGCACAACCGCAATTATTATTCTTTTTGCAAGCGGTAAAGCCTATTATCTCTACTATCCCGAATTTATCCTGCCGCTGACAGCTTTCGATATTTCTGCGGATGTTTTCTGGCTCATACTCTGTGCGATGCCTGTTGCAGACGAGCTTTATTCACGTTTTAAACGGAGGGGAAGAAATGGAACTTTATAATATTTCAAATCTGTCATATTCCTATCCCGGCTCGGATATGAACGCACTCTCCGATATTTCGCTTAAAATAAACAAAGGAGAATTCGTAATACTCTGCGGCAGCTCGGGAAGTGGAAAATCCACCCTTTTAAATCTTATGAAAGCGCCTGCCGACGCAGGAACGCAAAAAGGGGAAATTTCTTTCGGCGGTCATTTTGCCGGCTTTGTCACGCAGTTTACGGACGAGCAGATCGTCTGCGACAAGGTTTGGCACGAGCTTGCCTTCGGTGCGGAAAGCATAGGACTTTCGCAAAACGAAATACGCTCGAGGGTTTCCCAGACCGCATTGTTCTTCGGCATAGAGGACTTGCTGTACTGCGACTGCGACAAGCTCTCGGGCGGTCAGAAGCAGATGATTAACTTAGCGTCTGTAATGGCTATGGAGCCTGATGTACTGCTCCTTGACGAGCCGCTCTCACAGCTTGACCCTATCGCTTCCACGCAGTTTATTTCACTGCTTGTGAGAATAAACAAGGAGCTTGGTACGACCGTGATTGTTGCGGAGCATCAGCTCGGCGGTCTTTTGTCCGTTGCAAAACGTGCGGTTATGCTCGACAACGGCAATGTGTGCCACGACGGTGACGCAAGCTCTCTTACAGAGCATCTGTCAGAAAATAATCACCCTATGCTTTTTGAAATGCCTGCAGGAGTAAGAGCAAGCGCATCTGTCAGCGATGTGCTTTCGCTGCTCGACGTTTCCTCCGCTAAGGACTGGTATACGTCCTACGGCGAAAATCACAGGCTCATATCACCTGCCGCCGCAGACGATACACTGTCGAAAGAAAGCTGTATATCCGTAAAAAATCTGTCTTTCGGCTATAAAAACAGCAAAAGAGATATTATAAGAAACCTTTCGCTTGACATAAAGCAAGGGAGCATAACCGCAATAGTAGGCGGCAACGGTGCAGGAAAATCGACCCTGCTCAGCCTTATCTGCGGTACGCTTAAGCAAAACAGCGGAAAAATAACGATAAACGGCGGAAAGATAGGTTTTCTTCCGCAGGACCCTACCCTGCTTTTCAATAAGGAAACGCTCAGAGAAGAATTTGCCGATAATGCCGACGAGATAGCCTCCGCATTTAATCTTACGCACCTGCTGTCACGTCACCCATTCGACTTATCCGGCGGTGAAAGGCAGAAGGCGGCGCTCGCAAAGCTCGTTTCCTACGGTGCGGATATACTTCTTCTCGATGAGCCGACCAAGGCGGCGGACGCAGTATATAAGCAGATGTTCTCGGCATTATTGAAACAGCTTAAAGCAGACGGGAAAACGATAGTAATCGTCAGTCACGATATGGATTTCTGTGCTGAAACGGCGGATATATGCGCCCTGCTTTTTGACGGCGAAATAAGCGTATCTCTGCCGCCGTCACAGTTCTTCGCTGATTCCTCGTTTTTCACTACAGACAGTGCAAAAATCGCCAAAAACGTATGCGATAATGTTTACACTGTCGCAGGGCTTATAGCTTCTCTCGGAGGAAGGGCTGAAAACTACGGCAATCTCTCCGGACGTTTTCACGGCATAAAAGGCGATAAGCCCGACTCAGCAGTACCGCAACGCAAAAAACGCAAAAGGCTCTCGGTTTTCCGAAAGGTAATGCTTTTGCTCGGCAGTGTCGGATTTGTTTTTATGCTTTTAGCCGGTACCGGCATATTCCCTTTTGAGATACCGTCAGAGCCGTTCTGGCTGCAATATGCGTTGCTGTGCGTCCCGATGATTATGCTTGTAATCGGTGTCGCCCCTAAAAACGCAATGGCAAAGCCACCCGTAACCGCAAAAAAAGTAACGCCGTCCGATATTGTCGCAGGCGTTATAACCGCCGTTCTTATCCCATTCACAGTGATACTCGGCACACTTTTTATTCCGAACGACACAAGAAAGCATCTGCTGATAATTCTTGCTGTTCTTGCCGAATGCCTTGCCGCTTTCTTTATCAGCTTTGAAAAAAAGAAGCCGTCTGCAAAGGATATTGCGGTGCTTGCCGTGCTTTCTGCGGCGGCTGTCGCAGGAAGGGAGCTTTTCTTTATGTTCCCTCAGTTCAAGCCCGTTGCCGCAATCGTTATAATAAGCGGAACGGCGCTCGGTGCACAGGCAGGCTTTCTTGTCGGTGCGGTGTCTATGCTTGTATCGAATATGCTGTTCGGTCAGGGTATGTGGACGCCGTGGCAGATGTTTGCAATGGGGCTGCTTGGCTTTTTCGCAGGTATCATCTTCTCGAAAAAGCGCAACACGCTCGCCCTTTGTATATACTCCTTCCTGTCAGTCCTCGTTATTTACGGCGGAATAATGAATATATCAAGTGCGCTTACCTACACGACCGATATAAACTTACAGACAATTACCGCCTATATCGTTTCAGGCATACCCTTTGACCTTATCCACGCAGTATCCACAGTAATATTTGTGCTTATAACAGGCGACGCACTATTGAAAAAATGTTGCCGTCTGAGAGTAAAATTCGGATTATTTCAGTGATTTCAATAAATTCGACAAAATTTCTGACATATTATCCCATTTTTCAACTTTATTTTTGATTTGTTATTGAAATGCGCCTTTCTTTAAATTATAATTTTATTATCGGATAATTGTAAAGTGAGGTGGGAGCATGGCTTATGTACTCGAGGTTATAAGCAAAGATGGGAAAATCAAATACATCAATTCCGCAAAAGCAACCGTATATTGTCCGGAATATGCCGCACGGTATGACGACAAGAAAACTGCTATGACAGTAGCGGCGGCACTCATGAGAAATGAATGCTACCGATCTATAAGTGTTAAAAAGCTCTCGTTGGAGCTATGTGTTGCTTCGTATAAAAGAAACCGTTCATTATCATTCAATTTTATTTATCCCGATATATATAAGGGCAGCAGCTACAAGTAAAACGGCCGTTTTATCTGCATTTTCGGCAGGATAAACTCACACCGTTAAAATTATGGCTTTCTGCATTTATGTACAATCTTTCCCGCAAGCAAAAAATGACGTCACGCTTTTCGGCGTGACGTCATTTTCATATATATCAAGGAGAACTGAAAGCGTTTATTCCTTTACAGAGCCTGAAACAAGGTTGCTGTAAATAAACTTCTGCATCGAGAGGAAGATTATCAGAGTAGGTATAATACAGATAATTACACCGGCGAAGATAATTTCCCACTGTGAGCCGTAAGGACCGATGAACTTGTAAAGGGCTGTCGATACGACCTGAAGTCCGTCACTGGGCATATACAGGTTTGCTGTGTAGAAGTCGTTGTATATGCTTACAAACTTGATTACAAGCACGGTCGCAATAGCAGGACGGAGCATAGGGAGAATAATGCTCAGGTATACTCTCGGATATGAACAGCCGTCAAGTATCGCACTTTCGTCAAGGGATACAGATATGTTATTCAGAAACTGTATGAAGATATAGATCGAAACTATATCCGTACCGATATAAAGGATTATCGGTGCGGCGAGGGTGTCATAAAGACCGAGTGCGTGCACTACCTGGAATACCGTTACCTGCATAGAGATATTCGGCAGGAGTGCGGCAATAAGGAATACATTCTTTACGAGCTTTGTGAACACCATTGTAAAACGCTGTACAACAAAGGCGGTCATAGTACCTGTGATTATCGTACCTACGCAGGAGAACACAAGGATTATAGCGGTATTGATAAGACCTCTCATTACGTTGCCCTGCAGGAATGCCGTCTTGAAGTTTGTCAGCTCCACCACCTTAGGAAGCTCAAACGCTCCGCTTGTCAGAAAATCCTCGTGGCTTTTCAGCGAGCCGAGTAATACGACTACCAGAGGCACGATAACTATAAGGCAGGCTATGACAAGCACGGCGTATTTCAATACATCTATCAGTATTCTTACGCCCTTAGGTGTTTCCTTGAACCTGTATTTATCCATATTGAAAGAGGTCTGTCCGGAGTTTTCGGTTGTTGTGATATTGTCTGTCATTGTTACACCTACTTTTCTTCCTTAAAGAATATCTTCTGGATTATCGTTATTACTATTATTATAAACAGCAGAACGATAGCCATTGCGGACGCAAGTCCGATCTTCTGGTACTGGAAGCCCGTTTCTATCGTCTTGATAACGAAGGTCGACGTTCCCATCTTACCGCCGGTTATAATATACGGTATCTCAAATACAGATGCAGCACCCTTTATGGCAAGGATAAGCTGTAATGCGATGATTGTTCTGATACCGGGGAAAATTATGTGCCAGAACTTCTGCCATGCGTTTGCGCCGTCAAGGTCTGCCGCTTCGTAAATGTCGGGCGAGATAGACTGGATAGCGCCGATGAACATCAGAATATCAAAGCCGATATAACGCCATACCGACGCAAAAACCAGACACCAGTTGTTGATAGCGCCGTTTGACAGCCACTTTACAGGATCTGCTCCGAAAAGTGCAATTATGGAGTTTAGCGTACCGCCGTCATCGCCTCTGAAAAATCTCTGGAAGATAAGCGCTACCGCAACGCCGTTCATAAGATACGGGAAGAAGATAACTCCCTTGAACAGTCCTGCGAGCTTTATTTTCGAGCATAACAGAGTTGCGATGAAAAGTGCAAGTCCGAGCTGTATAAACGAGCCGACAAAGTAGTACAAGCTGTTGATGAGCGTTGAAAGATATGCCATATCGGTAAACAGCGTCTTATAGTTGTCAAAACCGACCCACTGTACATTTACGCCAAGCTGGTCACGTTGCTGGAAGCTGAATATTATCATATTAACAGCAGGGATAATAGTGAAAAGTATCAGCAGTGCGACAGGTATTGCCAGAAACAGCACCGTGGTCATGTATTTCTGACCTGTATAACCTTTAAGCCACTGCCATAATGTGCGACGCTTATGAATTGCGGTAACGCCTTGAGTAGCCATAAATCTGTCCTTTCAAGAAATAATTTCTATTTTTGTAAATTAGTTAATTTTCTCCATAAAAACCTATACGGAAAGACTTACGCCTTTCCGTACGGGTTTGTGTGTTTGGAGTATCTATGAAGAAAATACGATAGCGTTAATTAGCCGTTAGCCTTGATGTATGCTTCAAGCTCTGCGTTAGCATCTCTTGTAGCCGCCCATTTCTGATTAACGGAGTCTGCGATAGCCTTGAAGCCTGCGTCGCCCTTGCCGGCAAATGCTGCTTCAGCAAGCTGGAGCTTGAAGTTAGCGGAGTCGCCTGTCCATATACCAACCTCAGAATCCTTGTCGATAGCGTTGAATACGCCTGTCAGACCTTCGGGAGCTGTTGCCGCTGTGAAGAATTCACAACCGTCAAATGCTGAGAGGTAATCGGGGAGCTTGCTGCCTTCAAGTGTATTGATACCGCCTTCAGCCTCAGAGAAGCCGGATTCAGCGATGAACCATTCAATATACTTCTTGCCGAGATCCTTCTTGTCATCGGCAATGTTCTTGTTTACGCCCATGCAGTAGTCTGCTGCGTACTGTGCGTACTGCTTGCCGTCCTTAGAGAAGGGAGCGGGCATATAACCGATATTTTCGGGATCAAGGTTATTATCCTTAGCGATCTGCTGGAACTGTGAAACTGCCCATGAACCCATTGTCATTGTAGCAACTTCGCCCTTTGCAATCATCAGCTTTGAGCCTTCCCAGTCGGAGCTCATCGGGTCGCCCTCGATAAGAGTAGAATCTGAATATATATCGTACATCAGCTTGAATACGTTGTAGTAGGGCTTGCCTTCTGTGAAGAAGTCTTCCTTATTTACGATAAGGTCTGTTTCAAAGTTGGGGTTGCCCGAAGAAGGAACAACAAGGCTTGACCACTGTGAAGCTGTCCAGCTTGCTTCCTTGAAGTTTGTGTAGTAAGGAATTACATCGGGGAACTTTTCCTTGATCTTCTTTAAGTCAGCGATGAATTCGTCAGCTGTCTTGGGCATTTCTGTGATGCCTGCGTCTGCCCATACCTTCTTGTTGTAGCAGATACCGCCGCTTACAGAGCCTAAGTGAGCAAGGCCGTATACTGTTCCGTCATACATCTTCTGATCTGCCCACTTGTACTTATCCTTAAGCTCATCGTACTTGCCGAGAGGCTCGAAGAAGTTTGAAAGATCGGCGAGCTTAACTGTATCGGGAATCATGAGTACATCGCCGTATTCCTTGGTGCTCATCATTGTCGAAACGTCATCTGCGTAGCTCTTGAATGACTGATATTCAACAGTGCAGTTGTACTTTTCTTCAAAAGCGTCTGTCATCTTGTCGAGTGAGCCGTCATCCTTACGGTCTGTACGGTGAGTAAGAACCTTGAGTGTGATCTTTTCGCCCGAAGGTGTAGTAGAAGATTCTTCACCCGATGTTGCAGAACTGTTATCTTCTGTCTTTGATGAAGAAGATGATGTACTGCCTGATGTTGATGATGTTGCATTGTTACTGTTGCAGGCTGCCAGCGAAACTGCTGTGCTTGCCGCAAGGATACCTGCGAGTATCTTCTTTGCTTTCATGTGATAATTTCCTTTCTGGTCGGACAGTGCTTAGCCACTGGTCCTTAGTTGATAGTTAATGAATTTAGCTTATGTTTATTAAGCTGTTTCCGCTTGCTTAATTCACTTAAGATTATACAACGTTTTAGCTAAAAGTCAATACGGCTATAGGAAATTCAGCTAAAACACATAAATAATAATTGTTTATTATGTGCATTAAAAACAAAATTCACACTAACTTAACTGCGTTACACGATTTTATTAAGTAAGTATCGGTGTAACCCGTTTTCACACTTACAAATTCGTTTAACTAAAACTATTTTACGTTAGGTTACATATATTTCACACTGTTTTTAGTTGTTTTTAAACGCTGTTAAATTCGCCCGTAAATATGATAACTCAATAATTCCCGGCTATTCATTAAAAATAAAGGAGATAAAGTTGCGGGTGTGGGGGAAGTGTGGTATAATAACCTCAGACTTAAAATCCGCCGGGAGCGGATTTTGCCGTGCAAAAGCACGGCTTGCGGCGCACCGCACGTCTGAGAACATTTTACCATTAAATCTTTTGTCTGACTGTTGATTTGAAGGTTATTTATTATCATCTTCTTTTTCGATAATATGAACGATCTGCTTTTCATTGATGATTTTATCAATATTGTATTTTATAAATGTTGGTTTGATGTTGCTTGTCTTTATTTTCTCTACTGGTAACCATACCAGTTCTTCACCGTCATCGGTTTTATGTTTGCATATGCTTAAATCATTATCAAGAATTTTCATAAAGTAATAAAATTCTATTTCGTGACAAAGAAGTCCATCGACACTTCCGCCACTACCTTTAAAGAAATTTTCGCATACTACCGCAAGATGATCTACACATGATTTAATACCTGACTCCTCAAAAACTTCTCTTTCAGCGCATTTATCAGAAGTTTCTCCCAAATGAACTCCACTGCCAATCATGTAATAATAATCCCCGAAATTACTTTTTACAAAAAGCATTTTTTCATTATGAATCAGAAACCCGCAGGCTCTGCATCTGAACCAATAATTTCCTTTGCTAAATCCGCAATCGTATTTCATATAATCCTCCGTAACTTCCGATTTTTCAACGATGTTATTATAACATTAAAATACAGCCAAGTCAAGCAATTTACACTATAAATGATTTTAAACAAATATACAAACCGTTTATTATTTTATGCACCATTAATAATGCACCTTTCGGCAAACGAGGTTATTCGCGGCGAATGGGGTAACGAAGCCAAACTCAAGCAGAAACTGACTGAGGCAGGATATGATTACTCGGAGGTACAGAGAAAGGTTAATCAGCTTATTAAATAAGAAGTGTGCCGTGGGTGTTTGGTTATTCCGAATGTCCACGGATTTTTATTATATGTAAACAACTTAGTTAAAACCAGATGAACTAAGGCTGGCTATTTTCAGAATTGCTTTTCGATAAATTGCACTTGCAATTTATTGGAATTAACAGTAAATATAATAATAAACTACTTAGATGATGGTAATTATATGAAAATAGCAACATGCGATGATGAAAAGAAATTTTTGAACAAAGTAAAAAAATTGATTGTCAGCAACTATGCCGCTAACGACAAGTTGACAATCTGCGAATTTGAAAGCGGAGAGCAATTCTTATCGCATTTTAAAGCCAATCAATATGATGTAATCATCCTTGATATTAAAATGAAAGAATTGACGGGATTAGATGTTGCCGAGAAAATTCGTGAAACAGATAAATCTGTTATCATTGCTTTTTTAACGAGTCATCAAGAGTTTGCACCAAATGGCTATGAAGTAAATGCTTTTAGGTATTTACTTAAAGGACAGCCTGAGCATATGTATATAAAGCAGTTACATTCAATATTTAATGAGTATCATCAGAGGCATATGACTATTCCTGTTCAGATGTCCAATACGGTTTTTAATGTAGCGGTCAGCGATATATCAACCACCGCAAAAACGGCAGTAAGGTTCTCTTATTTGTGCGTGAATTCAAGAACGATATTTACGGAAACACTGCGCCATACACTTATCTCGGCACAGCAAATTACGTTTTGCATAACGGTTCAAGACCGATGAATATAACGTGGAAATTAGATGACCCCATCCCCGCAAAATACCTGAAGAAAACGAACAAACTGGTGGTCGGATAACAATAAAAGCCGTGTAAGCTGTTATGAGATAAAGAGGAATTTCGATTTTTCAACATACAAAAGAATGCAAGAAGGTTCGAACGCATTAATGTTCAGGTTACCATAAACATATATTCCCACCTGTTTCGGCAGTAAGAAGAACGTGCCGTGGGCGTACTCAATGAGATTTTTGAGAAAAAATGGTCAGAAAACGGTCAGTAATCAAAACCACGCGTTGAACGCGTGGTATGCACTTGCCCTTCAAGGGCATAATACCGGCTTGTGCCTGAAGGCACACTGAAAAGTCTGGCAACCGCATCTCATTTACAGCAGCCACTCAAGTGGCTGTTTCTTTTTGCTTACTGGTTCTTGCTACCCGTAAACGGGTCAATATACTCTTTCAGTGTTATTTGATCGTTTGCTATATCTTCTGTAAGTTGGTTTCGTATGTATTCTTCTATTGCCTTTTTGTTCTTTCCTACTGTATCTACGTAATATCCTCTGCACCAGAAATGCCGATTCCCATACTTGTATTTCAAATTTGCATGCCTATCAAATATCATCAATGAGCTCTTTCCTTTTAGATACCCCATAAACTGCGCTACACTTATGTTCGGTGGTATTTCCACCAACATGTGTATGTGGTCTAGGCATGCTTCTGCTTCGATTATATTAACTTTTTTCTGTTCACATAATGTTCGCAGTATTTTCCCTATATCTGCTTTCAACTGCCCGTACACTACCTGCCTTCGATATTTCGGCGCAAATACTATGTGATACTTGCAATTCCACTTTGAATGTGATAAACTATGATTGTCATTCATTTGACAGTCCTCCTTTTGATATTCATGTGGTTGCCAAACCCACTTCTATTATATCATAGGAGGGCTTTTTACTAAAGTCTTTTATTCCACCGCTTCAAGCGGTGGTTTATTTTTGCTAAAGCTACAAGAAAAACTGCCGAAAAATCGGCAGTTTTCGAAAATTATGCTTTGATATTCAGAACGTGCCCTGTTACTCCGGCAGGCGGAATATCGGCGCTGTTGATAAGATCAACCACCTCTGCCCCGCTTTGCTCGATGCTGTCGATGCTCTTTGACAGCATTGCTGTGGAAACGCTCTGTGCTACGTTTGCCTGTGCCATACTGACAGACATACTCGCAATGTAGGAAGTAAGATCCATAATTAGACCTCCTTTAAGCTATCAATCGGTAATGATAGTCTTTTCTCTTATCTCTTTTTCTACCATATCGCAGAAGTCGGATACCGACATTGTACCGATATCGCCACGCTTGCGGCAACGGATAGAAACGTTTTCTGTTTCAACCTCCTTATCGCCTATAACAAGCATATAAGGAATCTTCTGAAGCTGTGCTTCACGAATCTTGAAGCCTATCTTCTCGCTTCTGCCGTCAACCTCTACTCTTATGCCACGCTTCTTAAGCTCTGCGGCAACCTTTGATGTAAACTCGTTGTGACGGTCGGCAATAGGCATAAGCTCAACCTGTACGGGAGCAAGCCATATCGGGAACGCACCTGCAAAATGTTCGGTCAGGATACCGATAAATCTTTCGATAGAGCCGAATACAACACGGTGAATCATAATAGGTCTGTGCTTTTCGCCGTCCGCACCTGTGTATTCAAGTTCAAATCTCATAGGCAACTGGAAGTCAAGCTGGATAGTACCGCACTGCCACGTTCTGCCGAGAGAGTCTTCAAGATGGAAGTCAATCTTAGGACCGTAGAATGCACCGTCGCCCTCGTTTACAACGTAAGGAAGTCCAAGACTGTCAAGAGCCTTACGCAGACCCTCTGTAGCCATATCCCAGTCTTCCTGACTGCCCATACTGTCTTCAGGCTGTGTTGAAAGCTCAACGTGATACTTGAATCCGAACAGCTTGTAAACCTCGTCAATAAGTCTTACAACGCCCTTTATCTCGTCCGTAATCTGATCGGGAGTCATAAAGATATGCGCATCGTCCTGTGTGAAGCATCTTACACGCATAAGGCCGTGAAGTGCGCCTGACTTTTCGTGACGGTGAACAAGTCCGAGTTCGCCCATTCTAATAGGTAAATCTCTGTATGAACGGGGCTTTGACTTGTATACAAGTATTCCGCCCGGACAGTTCATAGGCTTTATGGCAAACTCTGTATCGTCAATTACAGTAGTATACATATTCTCTTTGTAATGATCCCAGTGACCCGATGTTTCCCAAAGCTGACGGTTGAGCATTATAGGAGTGGAAATCTCAACATAGCCGTCACGGGTGTGTATCTGACGCCAGTAATCAATAAGAGTATTCTTGAGCGTCATACCCTTAGGTAAGAAGAACGGGAATCCGGGACCCTCGTCCATAATAGTGAACAGCTCAAGCTCCTTGCCGAGCTTTCTGTGGTCACGCTTCTTTGCTTCTTCGATCATATTGAGGTATGCCTCAAGCTCTGATGCCTTGGGGAATGCTGTGGCATAGATACGGGAGAGCATCTTGTTCTTTTCACTGCCCCTCCAGTAAGCGCCTGTACAGCTTGTCAGCTTGAATGCCTTTACATAGCCTGTTGACATAAGGTGAGGACCTGCACATAAATCTGTGAATTCACCCTGCTTATAGAAGGATATAGGCTCGTTCTTGCCTGCGTGTTCCTCGCAAAGCTCAACCTTGTAAGGCTCGTCAATCTCCTTGAGATACTTAATAGCATCTACAGGAGCCATTTCAAACTGTTCGAGCTTTAAATCTTCCTTTACTATCTTCTTCATCTCTGCTTCGATAGCCTCGAGATCTTCAGGCATAAAGGGAGTATCTTTATCAAAATCGTAATAGAATCCGTTATCTATAGCAGGACCTATCGCCAGCTTTACCTCAGGGTAAAGTCTTTTGACAGCCTGTGCCAGAATGTGAGATGCAGTGTGACGGAACGCTTTCTTACCGTCTTCATCGTCAAATGTAAGTATTTCAAGTGTGCAGTCGCTGTCAATTACAGTACGCAGATCCTTGATCTCGCCGTCAATCTTTGCAACGCAAGCCGCCTTTGCAAGACGAGGGCTTATTTCCTTTGCAACGTCAAATACGGAACAAGCACTTTCAAGTTCCTTTACGCTGCCGTCTTTCAGTGTAACTTTTATCATTGTTTTTCCTCCGTTAAGCCGCCATACGAGAGCGGTCTTTAGTAGTGTATAAAAACACAAGTTAATTATAACACCGCAATAACAAAATGTCAAACAGTTTTGAAAACAACATCAATATTTGCCTTGCGTGCCTGTGAGTGCTGAAATTTTCTTTCTATCCTGTAAAGCCTGCCGTCCTTTACAAACCTTGCGCCCGTCTGCCGAAAATGAAAGTCAATGCCTGCATCTATGCACTGCTCTCTGATGCTGAGAATCCAGTCATAATTACATTCTCTCGCTTCGTTTCCGGATTCGCCGCCGACAACCACCTCAGTTATCTGCGACTTGTCGAGATACTGGCTTAAATCAATATGTTCGAGCAATGGCTCGCATATGATCGACTTGTGTTTTATCGGGGCTTCAAGAAATATCGGCAGGCGAAAATCTGCCATTTTCTGATTTTCACAGGTACAGCAGATATGAACATTGTCATATCCCTCGCCCCAATCGGCAGGGGTACACTTTGAAAATCTGTGGATACGCTTTGTGATTATCAGAAATGTTACCTCAGGACGCTGTCTTATCATCTGCCAGCACTCATCACGCCATTTATCCGCCTCGTCAAGAAAGAAGTCGGAGGTGAAACAGGTATAAATGATATTGCCGTCCGGAACCATTTTATAATTACCGTATTTATAACGCTCGGCAGGAGCGTAAAACGTTTTGTTTTTCACTACTGCCGTGCTGTCTATATCGTATTGTGCGTCACGTCTGTAGACGTAACAGTTTTTACATCCGTCGCTGATTTTCCTGCAACCGTGCCACGGATTCCATGTATCGTTCATAATTTCAAGCTAAAGTGAACGTTATACTATTTCAAGTATCATAGTGTTGAGTTTCTCGCAGAATTTATCGTCCAGCGTTACGGGTGTTTCTGTGCCATCGGACATACGCTTGAGCTTTGCAGACTTGGTATTCATCTCATCGCCGCCTATTACCATACAGTAAGTAGCACCGATTTTATTTGCGTACTTCATCTGTGCCTTGAAGCTTCTGCCGGAAATATCGCACTCAGCCCAGAAGCCTTTCTCACGGAGCTTCTGAACAAGCTCCATTGCATATATGCTTGTTTCATCGTCAAATGAAGCTATATAAAGGTCGCACTTCTTTTCAGGCTCAAATTCCAGCTTCTGATTTTCCATTACCATTATGATACGCTCAAGACCCATAGCAAATCCGAGTCCGGGAACGCTGTTTCCGCCTATCTCTTCTACAAGTCCGTTGTATCTGCCGCCTGCACATACAGCGCCCTGCGAACCAATCTCATTCGAGATAAATTCAAATACGGTATTTGTATAGTAGTCAAGTCCACGCACTATCAGAGGATTTACGGTATAGGATACTCCGAGTACATCAAGACGTTTCTTTACATTTTCGAAGTGTTCCCTGCAATCATCACAAAGATAATCAAGTATCATGGGAGCGTCCTTCTTGAAGCTGCTGCATATCTCGCTCTTGCAGTCGAGCAATCTCATAGGGTTGCGGTCAAGTCTTTCAAGGCAGGTGCCGCAAAGCTGATCCTTATACTGAGAATAATATTCCTTCAGCGCCTTGTGGTATTCCGCACGGCATTTAGGACAGCCTATGCTGTTTATCTCAAGGCTTATGTTCTTTACGCCAAGACTTTTGATAATGTCATTTGCAAGTGCGATAACTTCAGCGTCAGCCGCAGGTGAAGCAGTGCCGAAATATTCGATTCCGACCTGGTTGAATTCACGGAGGCGGCCGCTCTGAGGAGCTTCGTATCTGAAGCAACGTGTGAAATAATATGTTTTAAGCGGAAGCGCATCGTTAAGAAGTCCGTTTTCGATAACGGCACGGACAGCGCCTGCTGTACCCTCGGGCTTCAGCGTAATGCTTCTGCCCTTCTTATCGTTGAAGGTGTACATTTCCTTCTGCACAACGTCAGTAGTGCCGCCTACTCCTCGCTGGAAAAGCTCGGTGTGTTCAAACGTAGGTGTACGAATCTCCTTACAGCCGTATGCCTCTGCTACATTTCTTGCAATTTTCTCAACAGTGTGCCACTTATATATTTCTTTTGGCAGTTTATCTTCTGTTCCTCTGGGTTTTTTGGTTACTAACTCCATCTTTTTGTTGTTCCTTTCGTTTTTCTGCATAAAAAAGGCGTACATAAGTACGCCTGCATAATTACTTTATCCTCTGACAATTTCACGCCAGTCAAGATCGCCTCTTTCAAGAGCGTGAATAAGCGCTTCAGCTGTAGCTATATTCGTAGCAAGCGGAATATTATGAACGTCGCAAAGACGCAAAAGATTCATTTCATTAGGCTCGTACGCTTTAGCATTTAAAGGATCTCTGAAGAAAATCAGTACATCTATCTCATTACATGAAATTCGTGCGGCTATCTGCTGATCTCCCCCCTGAGATCCGCTGAGATAACGCTGAATATGAAGCCCTGTTGCCTCTGATACGAGCTTGCCGGTAGTACCGGTAGCGCATAGATTATGTCGGCTCAGCACGCCGCAATACGCTATACAGAACTGAACCATCAATTCCTTCTTTGAATCATGAGCAATTAGTGCAATATTCATATTATACCTCTTTTTCTTAACTTTTCGTACCGTCCCTGATGTTATCAGTTGATATTGATAGTAAGCGGTACTTCTTCCCCAAGTATTCTCCTTGCGATAGCGGCATAAGCCTTAGCACCGGGACAAGTCGGAGGTAAAGGCATACCCTTTGCTCCGCATACCTTGATATTGTTATCCTCAGGCACAACGCCAAGAAGCTGTATACCTACAGAGTCCATAACTTCATCAAGGTCGTAGAGAATTTCTTCGTCCTTGAAGTTCTGGCTTACTTTATTTATGATAAGTCTTTGATTTGTACAGTTCTTTACATATAAGAAGTCAGAAAGAATAGCACCGTCACGGACGCATACCGTATCGGGCGTAGTAACCATAAGTATCAGTTCAGCCGCCTTGATAACGCTGAACACCGAGCTTCCTACACCTGCCGTGTCGATGATTATGTAATCGAAATGCTGACGCATTTCTTCGCAAACGCCCATAATCTTTTCGGGGTTTATGTCCATGAACGGGTTTCTCGTAGCACAGACAAGATATAAGTTCTCTACTGTTTCTACCTTTGTTGTTGCAGTAAGAATATCTATCTTTCCTTCAAGGTACTCACCTATATCATGCTTTACCTTATCCTTGATGCCGAGCATTATATCAAGACATCTTAATCCGAAGTCGAGCTCAACGAGAAGTGTTCTTTTGCCTAATGCGGCTAACCCACGAGCAACGTTTGCCGAAGTGGTGGATTTACCTGTTCCGCCCTTACCTGCGGTTACTGCTATAATCTGTGACATAAAATTCGCTCTCCTTGCGCTGATACGCATAATTTGCTTATCATTGTTCTAATTGTTATTATTGTACCATAAAAGCGAGCATAAATAAAGACTTTTAAGTGAAAAAAATCAAATTTTGTTAAATCAATATGTTTTACGCTCGTTTTTTTGTGCATACTGCATAATAATTGTCAGTTGTTTGTGTTGCTTGAGGTATCTGAATTATTTTTATCAGCCTCTCCCCTTGCAGGTCTTCCCGGAGTGTTGGTACTCTGACCGCCCCAAGGAAGAATAATATCGCCCTTTTCGTTTGTAACCGGCTTATAGTTATTGTAGAAATATGACTCGAGGATATTTCTAACCATAAGTCTGGAGAACTCGCCCTTTTCAAGAACGATACCGAAACATATCTGAGGGTCTTCTGCGGGATAATATCCGAGAATCGTTGAGTTGAACGTATCTGCGGTTACCTGAGGCGTACCTGTTTTTATCGCTACGCCGTAGGGCAGATCCGCAAGCTGTGTTATACCTGAGCCCATAGGCCACTGTACATCGTCCGCAACCATTATCATGCCTTCACGCACTACCTGAAATATATGCTTATCGGCATCTATTTTATACGCTACAGTAGGCTCTGTTTTCTTTATTGTCTTTGTACCGTCATAGCTTGTGACGCTATCAACGAGATACGGCTGATAGCGTGTGCCGTCGTTTGCGAGTGTAAGTGCTATCACAGCGAGATTAAGAGGTGTTACGGTCGTTTCGAGCTGTCCTATACCTGCCTGTATAGTAGAACCGGGCGTCCATGTGCCGCCGAGCGATTCAATATATTCGGGCGTACTCATATTGCCTGTTGACCCGCCTATTTCAAGGTTGAGGTCCTGACCTACGCCGAACCATCCCGCTACCTTAGCAAGATAATCAATGCCCATCTGACGAGCCATATCATAGAAATAAATATTGCAGGAATATCTCAGCGCCGTTCTTACCGTAACATCGCCGACAAAGCCCATTATACAACCGGGTTGATAGTCGCTGTAATAAGTGTATATTCCTCCGCAGTAAACCTCGGTGTTCTCGTTGGCAATACCCGAAACAAGTGCGGCGGTCGCCGTTATTGTCTTGAAGGCTGAGCCGGGACGATAAAGGCCGTATATACATCTGTTGTAGGTCGGATTCGGGTCTTTCGGATTATTGATAAGATCGATATAATTATTTATATCGTAGTTGGGATAGTTTGCCATTGCAAGAACGGCACCGGTTTTTGCATCAAGGACAACTACGCCGCCTGCGTCCACCTTGTTTCCTCGTGTAGGATCGTTATTGTAATGGAGCCATTTTATATGGTTTTCAAGAATCGCCTGAACATCGTTCTGAAAATCGCTTTCTATAGTCAGCCTTACTGAATTGCCTGCCGTTGCTGCCTTTGTTATTTCGTCTGAAACCACCATACCCGATGAATTTCTTGTTATGGAGCGTATTCCGTTCTGACCTCTGAGAGTGCTTTCCATAGCGCTCTCGATGCCCCATTTACCCGTGGTATCGTTAAGGCTGTAGCCTTTATCGGACAATTCGGCATATTCATCCGCCGAAATAGCACCTATTCTTCCGACTACCTGAGGAATGAAATCCTTGCCGTCATACTGGCGTATAGCTTCTTCTATTATATCGATGCCGCCAAGCATAAAGCTCTGCTCTTTGAGTTCTATTACCGTCTGAACGGAAACATCCTCAGCCAAAGTATAGCGGTTCTGATAAGAGAAATCACGGATAAGCATTTCATAGCGTACACCTGCAATGTACCTTCGCATTTCCTGTCCGTATGCATCCGAAATTTCAAATTTTTCGTACAGTGCGTTCATGCAGTTTTCCGCAGTCGCATAAACTCCAAGCTCCAGCTTTGAACGCAGCGTGTCTATTTCGTCATCATCGCCCGTAAACTTATAAGGCGCAGTTTTGCTGATGGGGAGAGTATCTATCCACTTCTGATCGTTATTCTGAAGTATTTTCAGCGTTTTTGCAATTACATCATTTTCTGTACCGGATTTAAAGAACGCCTTCTGCACAATAATCTTATATACCAGTCTGTTGGTATTTACTACCTTGCCATCCTTGGTAAAAATCTGACCTCGTGCCGCCTGCACAGTCTGATTTGCCGTATATGTGTTTGCTGTCTGGTCTTTATAATACTCACCGTCAACTATCTGTATCTGCAAAAGCTCAATAGTGCAGGCAAAGGATAATATCACAACAACAAGTACAAAAACCAGATTTCTTATCTGTCTGCTAAGTTTGCTCACTCCGCCCTCCGTTAATATCTTACTTTGTCTTCATCGTCTTCGACATCTTCAAAAGCGGTCAGAATATCATCGGTATTATTTTCGACTCCCAGTTTCTTGTTTATCTGTCTGATTATCAAATAAAGCGGTGCGGACAGAATTACGGTCGCTATAAAAGCGGGTAGCACATAATTAATCAGCACTACATCAATATCGGGGTTTCTCCATATTACATATTTAAATAAAAGCTCTGCAGACTGCACCAGAATAACTGCGGTCAGATTCATCCAGAGAAAGTTCAGAATATTCCTGTGAATAAGGTTTACAACAAGCAGAGTAACAAAAAGGCAGCACGGCATCAGCCAAATCGACGTAAAGCCGAACAGCGAGCCCATAGCAAGATCGTGCATCATCCCTGCAAAAGCTGCAAAGACAACACCGCTCAGTTCTTCGCTGAAAAACGATACCGCCACAGCTGTCGTAAGCGTAAGATAGGGCTGCCATGATGCAAACGGCATAGTCACTTCAATTGTGTATGACACCAGCAAAACAAGTGAAAAAAGCACCCACTTTGCAATACTTTTAAAAATCTCTCTGCGTGTCATGGCAGAATATCTGAGAATTCTGAATTTCATCAGTCAACAACACCCTGCCCTTTGAAATCTGTTATTACAACACAATCGGTTATTGTACGGACATCGACAGCAGGCTTTATAACCGCATGAACGGAAAGTCCGTTTTCGTCATCATATACCTTTTCGACAGTTCCTATAAGAAGATTTCCCGGGAAAACGACACCGGAAACTGATTTTACTATTTCGCCTTTCTTGATGCCGCTGTCCTTGGTGATATAGCTCATAAGGCAGTTACCCTCACTTGCATTCTTTATATCGTTGTCAAGTATACCGGTAACCTTGCTGTCAAAGGTCATTACACCTACGTTTATCTCATCGGAGAGTATGGTAGATACCTTTGCGTAATTGGGCGCTATCTCGCTCACCATACCTATAAGTCCGTTTGAGGTCATTACAGGGTCGTAAAGCGAAATTCCGTCATCAGAACCTCTGTCGATCGTGAAGCCTGCATACGCATCATTAGAATTATGTGCGATTATATTACAGGGTGCGGAAAATTCAAAATCAGAATTTTCTTCTTTTATCTTCAGTATTTCTTTAAGCTGATCGTTTTCGTGCTTGACATTTTCAAGCTCGATTATCTGACGGTATTGTTCATTGAGCTTGTCTTTAAGCTCCTCGTTCTCAGACTTATATCTGTCTGCATTTGCAAATTTGTCCAAAGTGCCTTCAACCCACTGCGATACGGCATTTGAAACTGTAACAAACGGCTTTGCTATTGTTGACAGCACATTTTCCGGAAAAGTAGAAAAACCGCCCGAAACTGCAGCATAAATAACAACGCCAAGCACCAACGCAAAAGCGCAAACTATTATTTTGAATTTAAAGCCTTTAAAAAAGTCACGCATACAATACCTTTCAGTGCTGTCTGAATACGTTTATATAACACATTATGACTAACTGTAAAAAACAGTTAGTCATAAGGACTATATTTTCGGATAATCAATATCTTGTATCATCGTCTGTGAGAACGTCGATCAGCTTGTCAATGTTCTCAAGAACCTTACCTGTACCGTCTGCCACGCAGTCAAGGGGCCTTTCGGCAACCTTTACCGGCATACCAGTTTCGGCGTGGATAAGAAGATCAAGACCTTTAAGCAGTGCACCGCCGCCTGCAAGCATTATTCCCTGATCAATTATATCTGCGGCAAGCTCCGGAGGCGTCTTTTCAAGAGTTACCTTTATTGCCTCAATCACATGGCTGAGAGGCTCTGAAAGCGCTTCTCTTATCTCTTCTGATGTTACGGTAATGTTTTCGGGTAAGCCGTTCAGAAGGTTTCTGCCCTTTATATCCATTGAAGGCTCATTGTCTGCATAGGGATATGCGGAGCCTATTGCGATCTTTATATTCTCGGCTGTTCTTTCACCGATGAGAAGGTTATATTTCTTCTTGATGTAGTTTATGATAGATGAATCAAACTCATCGCCTGCTACTCTTACGGAACGTGATGTTACAATACCGCCGAGCGAAATAACTGCTACTTCGCTTGTGCCGCCGCCGATGTCAACTATCATACTGCCTGTAGGCTCGGCTACCGGAAGTCCTGCACCTATAGCGGCCGCCATAGGTTCTTCAATGATAGAAACACGCTTTGCACCTGCGTTCTGTGTTGCTTCTTTTACCGCTCTGCGTTCAACAGCGGTAACGCCCGAAGGAATGCAGATGATAACTCGTACTCTTGAGCCTGCAAAGGCTCTGCCTTTAAGAGCTTTTCTGATAAACTCCTGAAGCATACTTGTTGTCATATCAAAATCAGCGATAACGCCGTCCTTAAGAGGTCTTACAGCTACTATAGAACCGGGTGTACGGCCTATAACATCCTTAGCCTCCTGACCTACATAACGCACTCTGTCCATTTTTACATCAACTGCAACAACGCTGGGCTCTCTTATTATAATGCCCTTTCCTCTCATATAAACAAGCGTGTTGGCTGTGCCTAAGTCTATACCTATATCTTTTGAAAACATTCGTCAAACCTCCGGGTGTTTCGTATTTACAATTCGATATTTATTATACCACTTTTTGAAAAAGCATACAACAAAAATGCCGAATTAAATATTCATAAATAATCGTCCGATTTTATCGGATATTTATGCAATTTGCATTACATCCGACCTGTAGAGCCGAATCCGCCCGTGCCACGCTCTGTATCATCCAGCTCATCGCACAATCCGTACTCACATAGATCCACAGGCATTATGACAAGCTGAGCGATACGCTCTCCGTTTTTAACGGTATACGGCTCATCGGAATGATTTATAACGGAAATCTTTACCTCTCCCCTGTAGTCGCTGTCGATAACGCCGACGCAATTTGCAAGCGAAACACCGAATTTTGAGGAAAGTCCGCTCCTTGCGAACACAAAACCACCGTATCCTGTCGGCACAGCTATTGCAAGTCCCGTCGGTATCAGCTTCCTGTCGCCCGGCATCAGCACAACATCGTCATCTATGCAGGCACACAGATCCGCACCTGCGCTTGTCGCAGTCGCACGCTCAGGTAACTTTGCTTTGCCGTTCAGCTTTTTCACGTTTATGAACATTATTGAACTCCTCTGTAGTATAATCCTCTTGTGAGCTTTCCGTCGGGCTTTATATCATCAAGATACATTTCAAGCACTTCTCCCGTATCGGTTTCGTCTGTGAATTTAAGCAATACGAAATCGAACTTTGCAAGCTCCGATTGTCTGTCGCTGAGATACAGCTTGTCGGGATTCAATATCTCGACAGTGTTCTCACTGCACATACACGGCATATTATTCCCCTGCCTGTCAGTTATATAATGCGGACAATCCGCTCTTTTGGTTTTTCCGCAGGGCTTGCCGTTGTTTATCGGACATCTTCTTGTTATCATAAGGGGAAGTCTGCCGTAGCCGACTATTCCAGTCTTTATCTCACTGTCTGCACAAAGTGATACCGCATCGCTCATAAGCAGTTCAAACGAAAGTGCGGTATCGCTAAGTCCCATTTTTTCGTACTCCCTGAGCGAATAGCGGTTTGTGATATTGAGCCTTGACATACCGTGCGCCTTCATACCGAGCTTTCTTGCTATTCCTATATGCGAAAGCGTATGAACGGCAATATGCTCGTATCCCTGTTTTTTAAGCAATGACAGCTTTTTCAATACATCGCCTTCACAATCAGCAAGAAATACCGGAGGAACAACGATTATTCTGAATTTATCCGGTGTATCTTCGTCAAGCAGACCCATAGGAGCGTAAATATATGAATATTCATCCTCCTGCAGTACCTGCTCAAGCTGTAAGGCTGTATTTACCTCGCATCTGAATTCGGGTCGTATCTTTTTTCCGTCCTTGCTGTCAAGCGGAATATAAGGCGATATTCTGTAATGATGAGAATTTTTTTCAAGTATCTTCCCGCTTACGTTTTCAATTGCTTTTCTTCTAAGCTCGTTAAGCTGAGCCGCCGAAACGGATAACCCGTCATCAACATTTACAGTGATATTTCCCGGAAAATATACGGTACCGCCGAGCTTACTGCACTGATTTTCAAGATATTCCGCAGTAACCGCTCTGTTTACCGCCTTTTCGGGAATATCGCCTACAGCGGACGAGCTTACGCCGCAAGCCGACAGCTTATAGCAAACAGGCTGTCCGCTTTTTACGTTAACGGTAATATCGGCAGGAAAGCGTCTGAAAGGCTTATGATAATACTGTTTCATAGCGGAAAGCACCTTGGACGTTGCCGATGTCACATCGTCTTTAGTGCGGACACCCTGCATATTTTTGAAATCATCATCAAAATATCCGCTTGTAAATCCGCTTCTCGAAAATACGTTTTTAAGCGATATAAGGTCGGGCGTACCGCCGTCAAGAGCCACCCTGCAGGCATTTACTGCACCTGCAACGTATTCCGGACGTTTCATTCTTCCCTCAATCTTGAACGAGGTTATACCTGCTTTCGCAAGCACAGGCAATTTTTCCGTCAATGACAGATCCTTAAGCGACAGCACATTGTGCCTGTCGCCGCTTGTAAAATCAAGTCTGCACGGCTGAGCGCACAATCCTCTGTTACCGCTTCGTCCGCCGAGTACACTGCTCATATAGCACTGACCGCTTATGCAGACGCACAGCGCACCGTGTACGAAAAGTTCTGTTTCAATGTCACAGCTTTCCGTTATTGCCTTTATCTGTGCAAATGATAATTCCCTGCCCAGAACAACACGGGTAAATCCGAGTTCTTTCGCCATTATAGCGCCCTCGGGCGAATTGACCGTCATCTGCGTTGAAGCGTGTAAAGGAATCTCCAGCACGATTTGTCGGGCAAGCCTTGCAACGCCCATATCCTGCACTATGAATGCGTCAACGTCCGCTTTTGCACAGTTTTCTATCGCTTTTGCAAGCAAGGGTATCTCCCTGTCAAATACAAGGGTATTCAGCGTAACATACACCTTAACACCGCTGTAATGACAAAAACGTACCGCATCGCACAACTGCTCTGCGGTAAAGTTATCTGCATTTTTTCTTGCGGAGAAGTATTCTTCTCCGAGGTATACTGCATCTGCACCGGCATTTACTGCCGCTGTCAGACTTTCCATTGCTCCGCACGGAGCTAAAATTTCACTCATAATGTCATCTGACCGTCGTTTACAATCTCGTTCATCTGTGCGCTGAGCTCGGCATATTTCTTTCTCAGTGCCGATAACTCATCGTTCAGGTCCTTGACCTCTGCGTTACGCTGATTTGCGTATTCATCAAAAGTCTTTTCGTATGTATCCACAGTGCCTTGCAGTTTATCAATCTGAGCCAGTAACAGCTCATCCTGACCGCTCTTTGAAACCAGATTTTCGTGGTCTGTTCTCAGCTTTTCAAGCAATTCCTCTGTGTGTCTGTTCTTTTCTGTAAGTTCTGCCAGCCTTGATTTAAGTGCCTCGTTCTCAGCCGATGAAGAATCGGCATTTTTGGTTGAAGCTCTGAGCGTTTCGTTTTCCGCTTTCAACTCGTCCACTTTATTTTTCAGCTGTGCATTTTCATTTTTCAATGCGTTATCCGCATTTTCCGCCTTTTCGGAAAGCGCTGTGTTTTCGGCTGTAAGCTCATCAATGCGTGTGCCCAGCTGCTCGATTTCATCAGCGCCGATTTCAGTAAGCGAATCCTTTTCCGCAGTAAGAGCGGTGACCTGCTCTTTCAGTCTATCGTTCTCGGACCTTAGCGCAAGCATATCCGATTTCTGAGCCTCAACTCCCGAAAGCTGTTCTTTGAGTGCGGCAAGCTCGCTTTGTGCCTCTGACGCAGTTATTCTAAGCGATGCAAGCTCGGTGTCGGAATCGGAAAGCTGCTTTTCAAGCTCCTCTGCTCTTTTTTCGCAGGCAAGAGATTTTGCCTGTATCTCCTGCGAAAGCTGCTGAGCCTTTATCACGACGTTTCTGTTATCGTAATTTTCATCGGCTATATCAAGCGCCGCAAGCATTACAATATCGGTAAGTGACATTGACGCCGCCATCGCACTCAGTTTATCTATCCTTTTCTGAAGATTCTCCGCAGTTTCGTACATTCTGTTCGGATCTTCGCTTTTCAAGTAAAAATCGTGTCCGCTTATAGATATTTTTACTTTTTCCATATACCCTCCGGGATTTATTTATAAAACTTATTTTTTGTTATCAATATTGCAACAATGACGGCAAGAATTACAGAGATCAGAACCGGGAACCAGGTATACGGAAGCGGCAGATCCAGAACATTCATACCGTAAAAGCTGAATACCATAGTGGGTACGGACATTACTATCGTAATAACCGTAAGCACCTTCATTACAATATTCAGATTGTTTGATATTACGCTTGCGAATGCGTCCATTGTACCCGAAAGTATGTTTGAATAGATATTGCTCATCTCGATTGCCTGCTTTACTTCGATCAGTACGTCTTCAAGAAGTTCCTGATCTTCCTCGTACAGCTTTATTACTCTGCCTCTCAATATCTTTTCAAGCACTGTTTCGGTAGATTTAAGCGATGTTGAGAAATATACAAGTGATTTCTCAAGTCCGAGAAGCTGTATAAGCTCCTTGTTCTTCATTGATTTGTGCAGCTGCTGTTCAACATAGTTCGACAGCTTATCTATCTGCTTAAGATACAGGAGATACTTTCCTGCGATTCTTAGCAGCATATGGAATACAAATCTTGTTTTGAACTGTGTCTGTATGCCTTTTACTATGCCTTTTGTAAATTCGTCTATTATGATGTTTTCTTTAAGACAAACCGTTACAACGTGGCTGTCCGTTATAATGATACCCATAGGCATTGTGTAATAGCTTATCGTATCATCCTTATCCTGAACCTTTTCCGCAACGGGATAGTCAAGGACTATGAGCGTCTGACCGTCATCGCTTTCAATACGGGAGGTTTCTTCCTCATCGAGTGCAGAACGGATAAAATCACGGTCGATGTTCAGTTCCTCCTGAAGCGAGGAAATCTCGGTTTCTGTGGGTGCAACGGCAGATACCCAGCATCCCGGCTCCATTGTGTCAAGCTCAACAATTGTGTTTTCAACTGTCTTGTAATATTTAAGCATAACGTACCTCTTTTCTGCACAGGAAGCCGTTATGCGACGACTGCTGTGCTGTATTATTTTTCAGTTATTCGTTTCCCGCTGGGGTCCGCAGTCATCGTCTTTCACCTCTTTTGACAGTTTTATTGCATAACCGTATTTATTTTACCACACTTTTTACGGTTTGACAACAGTTTTCGTTTCGTTTTGAAAATTTTTTTCCTGCTCTTTTTTCTCCGCCTGAACACGGCTGTAGATACATCCGCAGTAATTCTGCCGGTATAATCCGTACTGTGCCGAAAGCTCTATGGAACGCTTATATCCGTTGCGTTTTTTAAAATCAGAATAAAGATACGGTATTTTATATTCATCGCTAAGCCTGCCTCCAAGCTCGTTCAGCTTTGCGGCATTTTTATGAGGGCTTACCGAAAGTGTGGTACAGAAATACTCGAAGTCCAGTTCTTTTGCAAGCCTTGCCGTTTCTCTAAGACGTATCTCATAGCACAAAAAGCATCTTTCCCCGCCTTCAGCGATATTCTCCATACCCTTTGCCATATCAAAGAATATCTGTGGGGAATAATCGCCGTCAATCATCTTCACGGGATACCTGAACGGCTTTTCGGCTATCAGACGTTTCAGCTCGTTTTTACGCTTTTCGTATTCTTCCTTTTCGGTGATATTCGGATTGTAGAAAAACACGGTGATATTGAAATGCTCCGCAAGATATTCAAGTACATAACTGCTGCACGGTGCACAGCAGGCGTGAAGCAAAAGCGTAGGCGCATGGTCGAGCGATGCGATTATCCTGTCCGTTTCAAGCTGATAATTAGTCATCTGTTTTTACCAGCTTTTCTTCGGCTATATGTCGCAGTTCATCAAGCGAACCTTCTCTGACGGTATTTTCATCTACGATAAAAAGATACCCATCGTGAGTTACGATATAGGCGCTCGATTTATAGAAATCAACAGACGCCACAGCTGTCCAGTCCGCTATAGCTTTTGCCGCACCGCCGTTTTTCAAAACGATACTGCCGGCTGTTATTTCTATCGCATCATATTCATTTTTGGAGTTGATGCCGAAAATCTCATTCGTGTATTTCTTAAGTGCAAAGGCGACCGCAAGCATTGCGGCGGCGATAAGCAACAGGCAGACAACCACAGCAAGAAGAAACATCCACATCTGCGTTACAGCCGCAAGCACTACTCCTGCGACAGCGATAAGCCCCATCGCCGCAAGATAACAGATCATATAAATTCCGGACGATTTGTTTTTTCTGAAAATGGTATATTTAACGAATTCACTGACATTTTCTTTGGTATATTTAAGTTCGGATTCTATCATTTCAAACTCCCTTCATCGTAAGAGAAATACGCTTTTTGGCAGGGTCAATATCAAGCACCTTTACCTTTACAATGTCCCCGACCTTTACAACCTCAAGAGGATGCTTTATATATTTGTCGCATATCTGCGAGATATGTACAAGACCGTCCTGATGAACTCCTATATCAACAAATACGCCGAAATCAATAACATTTCTTACCGTACCGTCAAGTATCATACCGGGCTTAAGGCTGTTAATATCCGCTACATCCGTTCTCAGCAGGGGCGGCGGCAGTTCATCTCTGGGATCTCTGCCGGGCTTTGCAAGCTCGTTTGTGATGTCAGCAAGCGTCATTTCACCTATTCCGAGTTCTTCCGACAGCTTCTTTATGCCAATGGATTTTACCTGTTCCTTTATTGACGGAATGCCGCCCGAAACATCTGCAAGCTTGAATCCGCACTTTTCAAGCAGTGCTTCTGCCGCTTTATAGCTTTCGGGATGAACGGAAGTGTTGTCAAGCGGATATTTACCGCCGTGTATACGCATAAAGCCTGCACACTGTTCGTAAGCCTTCTTGCCAAGCTTCGACACCTTCAAAAGCTCCTTACGGTTAGTGAACACACCGTTTTCCTCTCTGTATGTAACTATGTTCTTTGCAACGGCGGAATTGATACCTGCAACATATCCGAGAAGTGAAACAGACGCTGTGTTAAGGTCTACACCGACGCTGTTTACGCTGTCCTCTACTACTCCGCCCAGAGCGTCCGACAGTTTTGCGGGCGGCATATCGTGCTGATACTGACCTACACCGATTGCTTTCGGGTCTATCTTAACAAGTTCTGCAAGCGGATCCTGAAGCCGTCTTGCGATAGATACGGCACTACGCAGTGAAACATCATATTCGGGAAATTCTTCAGCCGCCAGCTTGCTTGCCGAGTATACGCTTGCGCCTGCCTCGGATACGACCATATAGCTTACCTTTCGGTCAATCTTCTTTAAAAGATCTGCCATAAACACTTCGCTCTCGTGGCTTGCCGTGCCGTTTCCTATAGCGATAATATCGACCTTGTGCTTTTCGATAAGGTTTTTGATTATTCTTTCCGCTCCTGCAATATCGCTCTTCGGGGGTGTCGGATACACTACCGATGTGTCAAGAACCTTGCCTGTAGCATCAACAACGGCTACCTTACAGCCTGTTCTGTAGCCGGGATCGAAGCCGAGAGCAACGCTGTTTTTCACAGGCGGCTGCATAAGAAGCTGTCTTAGGTTGTCCGAAAATGTGTGTATACTGCTGTCACACGCTTTCTCGGTAAGCTCGTTTCTGAGACGTCTTTCAAGCGAAGGGTGGATAAGACGCTTGAAGCTGTCGTCACAAGCAGAGCGCACCAGCCGTCCGCAATCGTTTTCTGCTTTCACATACGCTCTGTAGATATGCTTCATAACATACTGTTCTTCCGGCTCAATGCTGACCTTGAGCGCATCCTCACGTTCTCCTCTGTCAAGTGCGAGAAGTCTGTGCGGAGGTATCTTACACGCAAGCTCGCTGTAATCATAATAATTCTTATAAACGGTTTCAGCTTTTTCATCGGTAGCTTTTGATACGATCAGTGCATGACCCGTGTACTCAGCATACAGCTTTTTACGAAGATCCGCATCATCCGAAACCGTTTCGGAAATAATGTCCAATGCTCCGTTTATTGCATCGTCAACGGTTTCAACGCCCTTTTCTTCGCTTATATATTTCTCTGCTTCGGCAGTGGGAGAAGTGAGCGTCTGAGCGAGTATGAAATCAGCGAGGGGCTGAAGTCCTTTTTCTTTTGCAATGCCGGCTCTTGTCTTACGCTTTGGCTTGAAGGGTCTGTAGATGTCCTCGACTTCTGCAAGCGTCTTTGCGTTTAAAAGATCCTGCACTATCTTGTCGGTAAGATTTCCTCCGCTTTCGATAAGCGACTTTACTTCTTCTTTCCTGCTTTCAAGATTTCGAAGGTATGTCAGCCTTTCGCTCAGTTCTCTCAAAAGCTGATCGTCAAGTCCTCCCGTCATCTCTTTTCTGTAGCGAGAAATAAACGGGATCGTATTGCCGTCATCTATCAGCTTTACCGTGTTTTCTACCTGCGTATTTCTTATCTTGAATTCTTCCGCCAGCTGCTTTAAAATATCCATTGTTTATCTCCGTTTTCTCAGAATAATTTTCCTACGATTTCAAATACGGGTCCGTGCTGCCACAGGAACGTGCTTAGCTGTATTTCAAATCCCTCGCCCTGATTGCAGGCAAAGTCGATAGGCTTCATCTTGGGCAGACCGTATCCCGAAAGAAGATTCATAATAACGCCTGAATGCGTGATAACGGCGGCTGATGTAACCTCGTTTGCCATCATATCCTTGAATATTTCTTCAAGACCTTCAAGGCATCTTAATGTAAAATGTCCGTAGCTTTCACCATTTGGAGGTGCGGCATCATATCCGCCCTTCAGCCATTCAAGATACTTTTCATCGCTCTGAAGCTCGGCTTGCGTTTTTCCTTCGTATTCACCGAAGTCAAGCTCTGCGATACCGTCGATACGCTTAAGCAGACGTTCGGGATAAATAATGTCGGCGGTCTGCAAGCAACGCTTGAGAGGGCTGGAATAAACCTTCTGCACCTTAGGGTAAACGTCAAGAGCCGCAAGCGACGATATTGCATCTTCCCCCTCTTCGCAAAGCGGCAGATCCGTTGTTCCGATATATTTTCCTTCAAGATTTCCGCTTGTGATTCCGTGACGGATAAGATAAAGTCTGTAATTCTTCATTTTTTTACTTCCTTTCGGTTGATTTTTACTGATAATTATGCCGATTACGGCGATTTTTGTTTTATTATAGAGTTATTACATAAAAAAGCACTTGATTTTTTGTATAAAATCACGCTTTACAATAGGGAATAACTCCGTTATAATATACTGTGTGAATATTGTCAGAATCAGAGAGGTTATATCGTATAATGAATACCGATTTTCCAAGAATACTTTCCCTGCTCCGCAAAGAACGTGGACTTACACAAAAACAGGTTGCCGCCGATCTTGGCATCGCTCAGGCACTCCTGTCACATTATGAAAAAGGCAAACGTGAATGTGGTCTTGAGTTCCTTGTAAAAGCGGCTGACTACTATAACGTTTCTACTGACTATCTGCTCGGTCGTTCGCCCGTTTCCAACGGCGGTATAATTACCGAAAGCGATATTCCCGACGGAAACTCGTCCGGTGATTCAAAATCGGGCGACATTATGCTTGCGCTTAACAAAAAGCTGATAACAAACAGTATTGAAGTGATTTTCTCGATTTTACAGAAAATCAAATCGTCAAAGCTCAGCAAGAGCGTTTCATCAATGCTTACTCTTTCCGTATACAAAGCGTTCAGAATAACATATAATGCAAACAGAAAGAACGACGATAATCTTTTCGGCGTATCGCCCACTTCCGCACTTCATCTTATAGATTCTGCAATCTTCCTAGAAGTCGGTGCCGCCGCAGACGCCGCAAACGATGCAGACAACGCACCGTCAATAACGACAAATTCGATAGAAGCCGAATACGACAAGCAAGGAACGGCGCTGTTAAGCCTTATCAAGAACGCAGAAAAGCGTTTAGACCGTATAAATACAGATTAACACCACTGCAGAAAGGGACTTTGTATGAAAAAAATCGTTTCCGTAATCATAGCGTTATCTGTGACAGTAACAGCCTTAGCTGTTATAATCGACAAGCTGTACAAAAAAGCCCTATCGGGAATGCCCTCAGCTACGGACAATTTCAGGTCCTGAGGTCTTTAAAGAATTCCGTAAGCAGCTTTGCACATTCATCCTGCAAAACTCTGCTTCTCACCATCGGACGATGGTTGAACGGATAATCGAATATTTCCATGAGCGAGGCGCAAGCCCCGCCCTTTTCATCAAAAGCACCGTAAACCAGCCTTTTTATACGGGAATTGATTATAGCGCCCGCACACATAGGACAAGGTTCAAGAGTAACATATAATGTACATTCCGTAAGCCGCCACGAGTTCATAGCTTTGGCGGCTTGTTCTATTGCAATTATCTCCGCATGAGCTGTCGGCATCTGCTCTGTTTCACGCATATTATACCCTTCACCGATTATTCTCCCGTCCTTGTCAACTACGATAGCGCCTACAGGACACTCACCTTTTTCCGCCGCCTTTTTTGCGAGTTCGATACAGAGAGTCATATATTCTTCATCAGCAGTCACAGTAACACCTCCGGAAGATAATCATACGATTTTAATTATACTACAAAAAGAGTTTAAAATCAATATTAAAAGCAATTCTCTTTGATAATCCGAGTTCTTCACTTGCGAGCATAAATTTCAATATGTGACAAATTTCTGAATAATTGACACACGGCAAGGAATAATATGTTTGCAGGATCAAAAACCGTTTCTTCAGAAAGGAATGACTATATAATGAAAGCTACGGGAATAGTAAGACGTATCGACGACCTCGGAAGAGTCGTTATACCTAAAGAGATTAGGCGAACAATGAGAATAAGAGAAGGCACACCGCTTGAAATATATACAAGTGTAGACGGAGAAGTAATTTTTCGTAAATACTCCCCTGTCGGAGAAATTTCAGGTACGGCGGATCAGTACGCAGATGTATTGTACAAAGTCGGAGGGATGCCTACAGTTATATGCGACCGTGACCACGTTATAGCCGCATCCGGCATTCAGAAAAAAGAAGTGCTTGAACGTAGGGTATCAAGCTCGCTTGAAGACCTTATCGAGCAAAGAAAATCTCTTTACCGTACAGCTGACGGTGTAAAAATGAACCCCATTGAAGGCGTAGATCGCTTTGCCGTCGCCTGTGCGCCTATAATGGCAGACGGAGATGTCAACGGAGCGGTCATCATGCTGTCGGATAAGGAAAATTCGGCTGTTGACGAAAAAACAAAGGCTCTTGTCGAAGCAGCCGCAATGTATTTCGGAAAACAGATGGAAGATGTCTGAAAAAAGCTGTACCCACAGGCGAAATTATCGCTTGTGGGTATAATTTTTGCTTATTTTCCGAACATCATATCAGTAAATTTAACTACATATTCGTTCCAGAATGTCATATCGTGACCGCCGCCGCTTTCAAGGTAAACGTGCGGTATATTGTTAGTGTCCAAAAACTTATGAAACTGCCTGTTGTTCTCCAGCAGAAAATCTTCAGTACCGCAAGCCATATATATCTGCGGTATTTTCTTATTTTCTTGTGAAAGCCGCTTTACAAGAATTTCAGGATTGTTATCGCTTGCGACAACTTCATCAAGGTTTCCGAAGCATTCGTGGTAGTATGCGTAATTTGCCACCCCGTTGTCACCGCCGTCCTTCATACCTGCTATTTCATGAACAATAAGGGCGGATGACATTGCGCACACCTTACCGAATGTATCGGGATAAGTGAATGCAGTATGAAGCGCACCGAAGCCGCCCATTGAATATCCCATTATTGCAGTATCTTCTGCAGTCTGTGCAAGCCCGAATGTATTTCGTATATAGTCGATAAGCTCTTCACCGACATAAGTGCAATACTTACGCCCTGTAGATAATCCGTCAAGCCAGAATGAGTTTTCGCCGTGAGGAATCACTACGGCAAAGTTATATTTTTCCGAAATATATTCCGGTATCCAGTTGTTGCCGTCCTGTGTGTAACCATGCAGAATGAACAGTGTTTTCATATTCTGCTTATCATAAACCCCGCCATAATTGCGCTTATCATCGGGAATATACATTTTGAATGAAGTATAACGGTTGAGCGACTGTGAAAAGAAACGTATATCAATCTGCGACATAAAAATACCTCCGTCTAATATTAAATAATAGCACATTTTATCTGTTACTATCAATCTAAAAATCAGGCTGAACGCCAAATTTGTTATTTCCGAGTTATTTCAAAAGCACGAAAACGTATTTCCGTGCTTAAGTATATATCTTATTTATATCTGTACAGCGAAATCTTCTCAAAGCCGTCAAGAAGCTCATCTGTATAATCGAACGCCTTCGCAACACCCTTTGCAACGCACTCTATCGGATCATCTGCGACATAGCACGGTGCTCCCACTGCTTCTGTTACAAGATCAGTGAAGCCCTTGAGCATTGCTCCGCCGCCTGTCAGCACTATGCCGTTTGTCAGAATATCGCCCACAAGCTCGGGAGGGGTCTGCTCAAATACTTCCTTTATCTTATCGACTATCTCCATTACGCTGTCATGCAGAAAATCGTACATATCCTTATCGCTGATCTCAACGCTTTCCGGAAGGCCTTTTATAAGATGTCTGCCCTTTACTGTTATTTTCACATCGCCTGTCGGATTATATACGTTGGCGATTTCTTTTTTTGCCTGCTCTGCCGTCTTTTCGCCGATAAGTATTTTGTATTTCATTGTAACGCCTCTTATGATGGCCGCATCAAACTTATTACCTGCCATCTTAAGCGAACAGCTTTTTACAATACCGTTGAACGAAACAACCGCAATATCAGCCGTTCCTCCGCCGACATCGACAACCATTGTGCCGTTAGGCTTTGAAATATCAATACCTGCACCGAGCAGTGCGGCAATGGGTTCTTCAATAATGAATACCTTTCTGGCACCGGCACAAAGCGCAGCCTCAACTACAGCTCTGTTTTCGACATCGGTAACAGACGAAGGGACGCAAAGAATAATTCTCGGCTTTACAATTCGTCCGATAACCTTTCTGATAAATTCGATTATCATTGCCTCCGTCATCTCATTATCAGAGATAACGCCGTCTTTGAGCGGTTTTACCGCAACAATATATTCGGGCGTTCTGCCTATCATTTTATACGCTTCGTTTCCTACGGCAAGAACACAGTGTTTCTTTTTATCATAAGCAACAACAGACGGCTCGTTGACAACGATACCCTTGTTTCCAAGCGTAATTATAACATTCGCCGTGCCTAAATCAATTCCAATATCAGTAGCAGACATACTCTTAATCCTTTCCGTTTACAAATAATTATTTTCTATCAAAGCCAAAAGGCTATCCTTATCGTTTTCGCAATTTCCGTTTACAACCTGTTCAAGCAAGAAATTGAGAGCCTTCCCGATTTCTTTACCCGTAAAACCAAGCCGTGAAATATCGCAACCGTTGACTTTAAGCTGTTTAAGGCTCATAGGCGGTTCGTTTTGAAGAAACTCCCTCGTATGCTTTTCGATGCTGTCAAAAAGCGCTTTTTCGCCGAAATATGCAGGTGCTTTTCCGCAGGTGTCATAATTATGCACCTTTATCAGTTTAAGAAAACGCTCCGCACCGTAACGTGCAACGCCCCTTCTTATACTGCGAATATCATCGTTAATAACTATACCATGATTTTCGATTAAAAACAATACCTCGTCTTTAATTTTATTGCTGAAACGCAATCTTTCAAGTATTTTTTCGGCAATTTTACAGCTGACATCGGCATGACCGTAAAAATGACCTGCACCATCCTGCATAAAAAAGCTGTCAGGCTTGCCTATATCATGCAAAAGCATTGTAAGGCGAACTTCTACAGTAGGCTCTGCGGCAGCCACGGTAGCAGCAATATGACCGTAAACCGTCTTATCGTGATACTTTGAATGCTGTTCAAAACCTATACACGGATACATCTCGGGAATAATCTCACAAATAACATCGCTGTAATTACGGAGAATGTCATAGCAATCCCCGGTAAGTATTCCGCACAGTTCACTATTTATCCGCTCCGCAGAAATAAATGAAAGCAGATATTTCTGTCTGTGTATAGCGTCCGATGTTGCCTTATCAATGCCAAAACCATAGCGTGACGCAAAACGCAAGGCACGGAGAATCCTTAAACCATCCTCGTCAAAGCGTTTCATCGGATCTCCGACGCATCTTATAATGCCGTTTTTCAGGTCCTCTGCCCCACCGTACAAATCGACCATACCGACCTTATCATTATACGCTATTGCATTGATCGTTAAATCCCTTCTTGCAAGGTCATCGGCAAGATTCGGAGTGAATCCGACTTTTGAAGGATGGCGGTGATCGGTATATTCGCCGTCAATTCTGTAGGTGGTGATTTCTACCGGATGCTTGTCGATTATCACCGTTACGGTTCCGTGCTTTAATCCGACCTTCAGCAATCGGTATCCGTCAAAAACTTCTATTATCTGTTCGGGCAGTGCAGATGTCGTTACATCATAGTCTTCCGGACATTGACCGAGCAGATAATCTCTTACACAGCCACCGACGCAGTACGCTTCATACCCGTTGTTATTAAGTTTTTGTAATACCTCATAAACATATTCAGGAAGCTGCATAATAAACCTCTCGAAAAGAATTATATAAAAACAATATCCGCTTGTGAAAGCGGATATCGTCTTATATAAGATGTTAAAATCTCAAATTATTCGTTGATAGCTGTAACTACGCCTGAACCAACAGTTCTGCCGCCTTCACGGATAGCGAAACGGAGACCTTCTTCAATAGCGATAGGAGTGATAAGCTCAACATCCATTGTTACGTTATCGCCGGGCATGCACATTTCCTTGTCAGCGGGAAGTGTGATAACGCCTGTAACGTCAGTTGTTCTGAAGAAGAACTGAGGTCTGTAGTTTGAGAAGAAAGGAGTATGACGTCCGCCTTCTTCTTTCTTTAATACGTAAACCTGACCCTTGAACTTCTTGTGGGGGTGGATTGAACCGGGCTTGCAGAGAACCTGACCACGCTCGATTTCGTTTCTCTGGATACCACGGAGAAGTGTACCGATGTTGTCACCAGCCTCAGCGAAGTCAAGGAGCTTACGGAACATTTCGATACCTGTTACAACTGTCTGCTTAGGCTCGTCTGTAAGACCTGTGATTTCAACTGTATCGTTGAGCTTGAGGATACCTCTCTCAACTCTACCTGTAGCAACTGTACCACGACCTGAAATTGTCATAGTATCCTCAACAGGCATAAGGAAGGGGAGATCAGACTTACGATCAGGAGTAGGAATGTAATCGTCAACTGCATTCATAAGCTCTATGATGCAAGCATATTCGGGAGCGTTGATGTCCTTGCTGGGGCAATCAAGAGCAACCTTAGCTGAACCACGGATAACGGGGATGTCATCGCCGGGGAAGTCGTGCTCTGAAAGTGTCTCACGGATATCCATCTCAACGAGGTCGAGAAGCTCGGGATCGTCAACGTCATCGCACTTGTTAATGAATACAACGATTGCGGGAACGCCTACCTGGTGAGCGAGAAGGATGTGCTCCTTAGTCTGAGCCATAGGACCGTCTGTACCTGCAACAACGAGGATAGCGCCGTCCATCTGAGCAGCACCTGTGATCATGTTCTTGATATAGTCAGCGTGGCCGGGGCAGTCAACGTGTGCGTAGTGACGCTTGTCTGTCTCATACTCAACGTGAGCTGTGTTGATTGTGATACCACGCTCTCTCTCCTCGGGAGCCTTGTCGATCATATCGTATGCTTCGAACTGAGCATAGCCCTTGAGTGAAAGAACCTTAGTGATAGCTGCTGTTAAAGTAGTCTTACCGTGGTCTACGTGACCGATTGTACCAATGTTTACGTGGGGCTTGGTACGTTCAAATTTCTGCTTTGCCATTGGAATTTTCCTCCTTTAATTATGTGTATTCCATACACTTAGTATTTTATCAGATTATTTCTCAAAAAACAAGTCTTTTTTGCTCTTTCAGAAAAATTTTATTAGCCCTTAGCTCTCTTGCTGATGATTCCATCTGCAATTGTCTTAGGAACCTGAATGTAGTGGCTGGGTTCCATTACATACTGACCACGACCCTGTGTCTTAGAACGCAAATCGTTTGAGTAACGGAACATTTCTGACAGAGGAACGAAAGCATTGATCTGCTTAACACCGTTTCTGTCTTCCATACCCTGTATCTCACCACGACGTGAGCTTAAGTCACCGATAACGTCGCCCATGTATTCTTCGGGAACTGTTACAACTACCTTCATGATAGGTTCAAGGATAACGGGGTTAGCCTTGCGGCATGCTTCCTTGATAGCCATTGAACCTGCGATCTTGAATGCCATTTCAGATGAGTCGACCTCGTGGTATGAACCGTCATAAAGTTCAACCTTAACGTCTACTGTCGGATAGCCTGCAAGAACACCGGACTGTAAAGCACCCTGGATACCTGCGTCAACTGCGGGGATATATTCCTTAGGAATAGAACCACCGACAATTGCGTTAACGAACTCATAGCCCTTACCGGACTCGTTCGGGTAAACGTGGAGCTTAACGTGACCGTACTGACCCTTACCACCTGACTGACGTGCATACTTTGTATCAACGTCTGCATTAGTGGTGATTGTCTCTTTATAAGCAACCTGAGGAGCGCCGACATTAGCCTCAACCTTAAATTCACGGAGAAGTCTGTCTACGATGATTTCAAGGTGAAGTTCGCCCATTCCGGCGATAACTGTCTGACCTGTTTCCTCATTTGTATAGGTTCTGAAAGTGGGGTCTTCCTCTGCAAGTTTTGCAAGAGCAATAGCCATCTTTTCCTGACCTGCCTTGGTCTTGGGTTCGATAGCGAGCGAGATAACAGGCTCGGGGAATTCCATAGACTCAAGGATTACGGGATTGTTTTCATCACACAGCGTATCACCTGTTGTAGTGTTCTTAACACCTACAGCAGCTGCAATATCGCCGCAGTAGCAAACTTCGAGGTCTGCTCTGTGGTTAGCATGCATCTGAAGAATACGTCCCATACGTTCCTTCTTGCCCTTAGTTGCGTTAAGAACAGTTGTACCGGCTGCTACGATACCTGAGTAAACTCTGAAGAAGCAGAGCTTACCAACGAAGGGGTCTGTAGCAATCTTGAAAGCAAGTGCAGAGAACGGCTGATCGTCGCCTGCGTGTCTTTCAACTTCTTCGCCTGTTTCGGGGTTAACACCCTTGATAGAAGGAACATCAAGAGGTGAGGGCATATAGTCAACGATTGCATCGAGGAGCTTCTGTACGCCCTTATTCTTATAAGATGTACCGCAGGTTACAGGAACGATCTCATTGTCGATCGTTGCCTTTCTGAGTACAGCCTTGATTTCATCAACGGTGATTTCTTCACCTTCGAGGTACTTGTTCATAAGTTCCTCGTCCTGCTCAGCAACAGCCTCGATGAGTGCATCGTGATATTCCTGAGCCTTCTCCTTCATGTCGTCCGGAATTTCTTCCACACGCATGTCCTTACCGAGATCATCATAGTAGATGTCAGCTTTCATTTCGATAAGGTCTACGATACCTCTGAATGTATCTTCGGCACCGATAGGGAGCTGTATCGGAACAGCATTACACTTAAGTCTGTCCTTCATCATGCCTACAACATTATAGAAGTCTGCACCCATGATGTCCATCTTATTGATGTATGCCATTCTCGGAACATGATACTTGTCTGCCTGACGCCATACAGTTTCTGACTGGGGCTCAACACCGCCCTTAGCACATAAAACTGTAACAGATCCGTCAAGAACTCGCAGCGAACGCTCAACTTCAACAGTAAAGTCAACGTGTCCGGGAGTATCGATAATATTGATTCTGTGCTTCTTCCAGTATGCAGTAGTAGCAGCAGAAGTAATTGTGATACCTCTTTCCTGCTCCTGCTCCATCCAGTCCATCGTAGCAGAACCGTCGTGGGTCTCACCGATCTTATGGTTGATACCGGTGTAGAACAGGATACGCTCGGTCGTAGTTGTCTTACCTGCGTCGATGTGAGCCATGATACCAATATTACGGGTCATTTCAAGAGTTACGTCTCTAGCCATATTTCCTCCGTTTTATTGATTACCACTTGTAATGTGCGAAAGCTCTGTTAGCTTCTGCCATTCTGTGTGTATCATCGCGCTTCTTGCAAGCTCCGCCCTGACCGTTCATAGCGTCGAGGATCTCGTTTGCAAGTCTTTCCTTCATTGTCTTTTCGTTTCTCTGTCTTGCGTACAGAGTAATCCATCTCAGACCTAAAGTTCTTCTTCTTTCGGGACGAACTTCCATAGGAACCTGATATGTGGCACCGCCGACACGGCGTGCCTTTACCTCTAACTGAGGCATGATATTTTCCATAGCTTCTTCAAAAGCTTCAAGTGCGCCCTTACCTGACTTCTCGGCTACGATGTCAAATGCACCGTATACGATCTTCTGAGCAACACCCTTCTTGCCGTCGAGCATGATATTGTTTACGAGTCTTGTTACGAGCTCTGAGCCGTACATAGGATCGGGTAATACATCACGCTTAGGAACATTACCTCTTCTTGGCACTTTACTTCCCTCCTTCATAAATAATGAAAATCATCGGTACTCGAAAGCGATTAACTCCCGCCGTCCAATTGCAGAGGTAATATAATATATTACTCCACAAAAGTGGCTAAAAGTCATCAGTTACGCTTTTTTCGCACCAGCCTTCGGACGCTTAGCTCCGTACTTTGATCTGCCCTGCATTCTTCCGTCAACACCCTGAGCATCAAGTGTGCCTCTAACAATGTGGTAACGTACACCGGGGAGATCCTTAACACGGCCGCCACGGATCAGTACAACGCTGTGTTCCTGCAGTTTGTGTCCGATACCCGGAATATAAGCAGTAACTTCATAACCGTTGGAAAGTCTTACTCTGGCAATCTTTCTCATAGCAGAGTTAGGCTTCTTAGGGGTAGCAGTACGAACAGCTGTGCATACGCCTCTCTTCTGGGGAGAAGACATATCTACTGTTTCCTTCTTCAGAGTGTTCATGCTCTTCTGCAGTGCGGGAGCCTTAGACTTCTTTTCTGCAACTGCTCTGCCCTTACGAACGAGCTGGTTAAAGGTTGGCAAATGTTACACCTCCTTGCAAAATTATTAAAAATTTATGCCACAGAATAACGCTTTTACGCATTTATTCTGCACACATTTAAATATTATATACAAAAAGGCGGCGATTGTCAAGCCTTTTCATTTTACCGAAAAAACTTTGTAACAATCGTCGCCTTTGGACTGAATTACAGCTTAATTTTGTGCAGTTTCGCCAACTTCTTCGCTGTCTGATTCGTTTTCTTCCGATTCAGTACCGGCTTCAGCTGCCTTTTCTCTTTCTTCTTTTTCCTTCTCCATTGCCTCAAGACCTGTGCCTGCGGGAATAAGTTTACCTATAATAACATTTTCCTTCAGACCGAGCAGCGGATCTACCTTGCCGTGAATTGCAGCGTCGGTAAGAACTCTTGTGGTTTCCTGGAATGAAGCGGCAGACATAAAGCTGTCTGTTGCAAGTGCAGCCTTTGTGATACCGAGAAGAACAGCTTCGCACTCTACGGGTTCAATCTGTTCGCCGGCTTCCTTGCGCTGTTCAAGCTCATTGTTTACCTTGACAAGCTCATTCTTGTCAATAACCGAGCCGGGAAGCAGATAACTGCTGCCGGGGTTGGTTACACGAGCCTTTCTCATCATCTGACGAACAATAACTTCGATATGCTTATCGTTGATATCAACACCCTGTAAGCGATATACCTTCTGTACCTCGGCGATAATGTAGTTCTGAACTGCTTCCTCGCCCTTTACCTCGAGTACATCGTGAGGATTTACGCTTCCTTCTGTAAGTGTTTCACCTGCTTCGATGAAATCACCATCCTGTATTTTCAGCTTGTAGCCGAAAGGTACGGGATAAGGATGCTCCTCGCCGTCAGCTGTTGTAATGATAACGTGTCTGGTTTTCTTTATCTCGTCGATTCTTGTCTTACCGGAATGCTTAGCCATAATTGCGGCATTCTTGGGACGACGTGACTCGAACAGTTCTTCTACTCTGGGAAGACCCTGTGTAATATCTTCAGCCGATGCAATACCACCGGTATGGAACGTTCTCATAGTAAGCTGTGTACCCGGCTCACCGATTGACTGTGCGGCTATGATACCAACTGCTTCGCCGATTGTGATCTTCTTGCCGTTTGCAAGTGAAGAACCGTAGCACTTTGCGCAGACGCCGTGTTCTGCATGGCAGGTAAGAACTGAACGAATTTTAACGGTCTTTACGCCCGATGCAACTATCGTCTTGGCATCGGCTTCCGTTATAAGCTTATCCTTTGAAACGAGGACTTCACCGTTGTCATCGGTGAAATCTTCGGCAAGGTATCTGCCTGTAAGACGTTCTTCAAGCGACTCGATAAGCTCCTTGCCTTCACGGATCTCGTAAATGTCGATACCGTCTGTAGTACCGCAGTCATCGGTTCTTACGATAACTTCCTGTGATACGTCAACAAGACGTCTTGTAAGGTAACCTGAGTCGGCTGTTCTTAACGCCGTATCGGCAAGACCCTTTCTCGCACCTCTTGAAGAAATGAAGTATTCGAGGATGTTAAGACCTTCACGGTAGTTAGCTCTGATCGGGATTTCAATCGTTTCACCAGATGTATTTGCGATAAGTCCACGCATACCTGCAAGCTGTCTTATCTGGTTTGTACTACCACGGGCTCCTGAGTCAGCCATCATATAGATGGGGTTGTAATCGTCAAGACCCTTTGTCAGTGCAACTGTAACATCTGTTGTAGCCTGGTTCCAAACTGAAAGCACCTGAGATTTTCTTTCGGCGTTCGAAATGAAACCGTTGTTGAAATACTCGTTGATTTCCTGAACCTGCGCATCCGCATTTGCAAGAATATCCTTTTTCTCGGGCGGTATTGTAGCATCGCAGACAGCTACAGTGATTGCAGCCTTTGTCGAGTATTTGTAACCCATTGCCTTTATTTTATCAAGAACCTGCGCCGTCATAGGTGTTCCGTGTACCTTAAGGCACTTGTCGATGATCTTTCCAAGCTCTTTCTTTCTTACCTTGAATCCAATCTCAAGATCAAACTTCTTTTCGGGGTCGTTTCTGTCAACAAAGCCGAGATCCTGAGGAATATGCTCGTTGAAAAGAATACGTCCTACCGTAGCATCGATTATCTTAGTTTCGGGATGATCTCCGCCTACGTCCTTGGTAACTCTTACCTTGATAGCCGAGTGGATCGTAATATCGCCTTCATTGTAAGCCATAATAGCCTCGTTGAAGTCACGGAATACTTTACCCTCGCCTTTTTCGCCGGGCTTGTCGATAGTAAGATAATAAGAACCAAGTACCATATCCTGAGTAGGTACTGTAACAGGACGGCCGTCTGAAGGCTTCAGCAGGTTCTTTGCGGCAAGCATAAGTGTTCTTGCCTCGTTCTGTGCTTCCTCAGACAGAGGAAGATGCACTGCCATCTGGTCACCGTCAAAGTCTGCGTTGAACGCTGTACAAACCAGCGGATGCAGCTTGATTGCACGACCCTCGACCAGTACCGGCATAAATGCCTGAATACCGAGTCTGTGCAGTGTAGGTGCACGGTTGAGCAGTACGGGGTGATCCTTGATAACTTCTTCAAGAGCATCCCATACAGCAGGATCCTTAGCCTGCTCTACCATCTTTCTTGCACTCTTTATATTGTTAGCGATACCACGCTTGTCAAGTTCCTTCATTACAAAGGGCTTGAACAGCTCGATAGCCATTTCTTTGGGAAGACCGCACTGATCCATCTTAAGATCGGGGCCTACTACGATAACTGAACGTCCTGAATAGTCAACACGCTTACCGAGAAGGTTCTGACGGAAACGTCCCTGCTTACCCTTGAGCATATCCGAAAGAGATTTCAGAGGACGGTTTGAAGGGCCTGTAACCGCTCTGCCGTGTCTGCCGTTGTCGATAAGTGCATCAACAGCCTCCTGAAGCATTCTCTTTTCGTTTCTGATGATAATGTCGGGTGCGTGAAGCTCCTTCATCTTTGTAAGACGGTTGTTTCTGTTGATAACACGTCTGTACAGATCGTTAAGGTCGGAGGTGGCGAATCTGCCGCCGTCCAGCATAACCATAGGACGCAGATCCGGAGGAATTACCGGTATGCAGTCGAGTATCATCCATTCGGGACGGTTACCGCTGAGTCTGAACGCCTCAACAACATCAAGTCTTTTTAATAACTTAACTCTCTTCTGACCCTGCTGAGTATCCTCAAGCTCCTTCTTAAGCTCTTCGGACAGCTTGTCAAGGTCGATTTCGCAAAGAAGCTCTTTGATAGCTTCTGCGCCCATCTCGGCTCTGAAATCATCCTCATAACGCTCTCTCATATCAGCATACTCTTTTTCTGTGAGTATCTGCTTCTTTGTGAGAACAGTATCGCCGGGATCGACAACTATATACTTTGTGAAGTAAAGAACTTCTTCAAGTCTTTTGGGCGAAATATCAAGTACCTGGCCGATACGGCTGGGTGTACCCTTGAAATACCAGATATGTGATACGGGAGCCGCAAGCTCTATGTGACCCATACGCTCACGTCTTACCTTGTTGCGGGTTACTTCAACACCGCAACGCTCACATATTTTACCTTTGAAACGGATTCTCTTGTATTTACCGCAGGAACACTCCCAGTCCTTTGTAGGACCAAATATCTTTTCGCAGTACAGACCGCCTCTTTCGGGCTTCTGTGTTCTGTAGTTGATTGTTTCGGGACGCTCAACAACGCCGTAGCTCCATGCACGGATCTGATCCGGAGAAGCAAGACCGATCTTCATTGAATCAAATGTTTTATATGCCAATTTACAGACCTCAATTCTTTCTATAGAAGTTTATGTGTGATAACACACGCTTTTCTGTCAATGCCTATGCTTAAATCATCGTCTGATTATTCGTCAAACGAGTCGTCAGCGTCATTTTCGTTGAAGTCGATGTCAAAATCATCTTCATCGTCCTTATCGGCATAGAATTCGCTGTCTTCGTCTATATCCTTAGTTGTGAAACCGTCATCAAGAGAGCCGTCCTCGGCTACATACTCAAATGTATCCTCGCCTGCTGCCTGACCGTATTCATCGTCTTCTTCATAAGTCTGTCTGAGATCAATCTCATTCTTATCCGCATCAAGTACCTTGATGTCAAGACCGAGTGACTGAAGCTCCTTGAACAGAACCTTGAAGCTCTCGGGAACGCCTGCCTTAGGAACAGGATCGCCCTTGACGATTGCCTCGTAAGTTTTAACACGTCCTACTATATCGTCCGACTTTACAGTAAGGATTTCCTGAAGTGTATAAGCCGCACCGTAAGCCTCAAGTGCCCAAACTTCCATCTCACCGAAACGCTGTCCGCCGAACTGTGCCTTACCGCCGAGAGGCTGCTGTGTTACCAGTGAGTAAGGACCGGTTGAACGTGCGTGAATCTTATCGTCAACAAGGTGGTGAAGCTTGAGGTAGTACATATAACCAACTGTTACAGGGCTGTCAAACTTCTCGCCTGTACGACCGTCTGTAAGCTGTGTCTTGCAGTCAGGACGCATAGGAATCTTGGAGAAGTCTATCTTTGCAGAATCCTTATCCTTGTAGTTTTCACGTTCAGCCTCAGCCTTTTCAAAGCAAGCTCTGATGTCGGCCTCGTGAGCACCGTCAAATACAGGGGTCATTATCTGCCAGTCGAGTGCCTTACAAGCATAACCGAGGTGTACCTCGAGAACCTGACCGATGTTCATTCGTGAAGGAACGCCGAGGGGGTTCAGTACAATATCAAGCGGTGTACCGTCGGGAAGGAAAGGCATATCCTCCTGCTTTAAGATACGGGAAACGACACCCTTGTTACCGTGACGACCCGCCATCTTATCGCCGACAGAAATCTTACGCTTCTGTGCGATGTAGCATCTTACCACCATATTTACGCCGGGTGAAAGTTCATCACAGTTCTGTCTTGTGAACACCTTAACGTCAACGATGATACCGCTTTCGCCGTGAGGTACACGCAGTGAATTATCTCTTACTTCTCTTGCCTTATCACCGAAGATAGCACGGAGAAGTCTTTCTTCTGCGGTAAGCTCTGTTTCACCCTTAGGTGTAACCTTGCCGACCATTATATCGCCCGAGTGAACCTCTGCGCCGATACGAATGATACCACGCTCGTCAAGATCCTTAAGAGCGTCCTCAGAAACGTTGGGGATCTCTCTTGTTATTTCTTCCGGTCCGAGCTTTGTATCACGGCATTCAAGCTCATATTCTTCTATATGGATTGATGTGTAGACATCATTATAAACGAGTTTTTCATTTATAAGAACGGCGTCCTCGTAGTTGTAGCCTTCCCATGTCATGAAGCCGATAAGCGCATTCTTACCGAGTGAAATCTCGCCCTGACTTGTAGCGGGGCCGTCAGCAAGAACATCGCCGACCTTTATCTCCATACCCTTTGTAACGGCAGGACGCTGGTTTACGCAGGTGCCCTGGTTTGAACGCTTGAACTTTATCAGCTTGTAGCTGTGTTCAACACCGTTGTTATCGGTAACAACGATTTCGTCGGCACTGCACTTTGTTACAACGCCGTCTTCCTTTGCTACTACAACCGCACCCGAATCAACGGCTGCCTTGTATTCCATACCCGTACCAACGATAGGGTTCTGTGTTACCATAAGCGGTACTGCCTGACGCTGCATGTTCGCACCCATAAGAGCACGGTTTGCGTCATCGTTCTCAAGGAACGGAATCATCGCAGTAGCGACAGAAACGACCATCTTAGGCGAAACGTCCATGTAATCTACACGGTCACGGTCAACTTCAAGTATCTCTTCACGGAAACGTGCATTTACACGCTTTCTTGCGAATTTTCCCTGCTCGTCAAGAGGTTCGTTGGCCTGTGCTACAACGTAGTTATCCTCCATATCGGCAGTCATATAGGTTACTTCGTCAAGTACAACGCCTGTTTCCTTGTCAACCTTACGGTAAGGAGCTTCAATAAAGCCGTACTTGTTTATCTTTGCAAATGAAGCAAGGTAAGAGATAAGACCGATGTTAGGACCTTCGGGGGTTTCGATAGGACACATTCTTCCGTAGTGGGAATAGTGTACATCTCGAACTTCGAAGCTCGCACGGTCACGGGAAAGACCGCCGGGGCCGAGTGCTGAAAGTCTTCTCTTATGAGTAAGCTCTGCAAGAGGGTTGTTCTGATCCATGAACTGTGAAAGCGGCGAAGAACCGAAGAACTCCTTGATAGCCGCAACAACGGGACGGATGTTGATAAGAGCGTTGGGAGTTACCTTGTCGCCTTCCTGTGACTGAAGTCCCATTCTTTCACGGATAACTCTTTCCATTCTTGCAAAACCGATTCTGAACTGGTTCTGTAAAAGCTCACCTACGCTGCGGATACGTCTGTTTCCGAGGTGGTCTATATCGTCAACTTCACCGACACCTTCGCAAAGGTTGATGAAGTAGCTTACTGTTGCGAATATATCGTCAAGAGTGATGTGCTTGGGGATAAGGTCTTCTACTCTGTTTGAAAGCTCGGCTGTGAGAGCCTCAACATCATCGCCGCACTTGTCAAGTATCTCACGCAGTACGCTGAAGCATACCTTCTCGTTGATACCGAGTGATTCTGCATCTATAGATTCGGGAATGTAACCGGCTATATCGACCATTCCGTTTCCGAGAACCTTTGCAATTTTTTCTTCGGAGAAGATCACGCATTCCTTAACGCCTGCCTGCTCTACAGCCTGTGCCTTTTCAGCGTTGATGAACTCGTTCTCGTCAACAAGAATCTCGCCCGTGGTAGGATCTATAATCGGCTGAGCAGCCTTATGACCGGCGATTCTCGAAGCAACTCCGAGCTTCTTATTGTACTTGTAACGTCCGAATCTTGCAAGGTCATATCTCTTTGCGTCAAAGAACAGATTGTTGATATGAGTATTTGCAGAATCGACCGTAGGAGGCTCACCGGGTCTTAACTTTCTGTATACTTCAAGTAAAGCTTCTTCGGTATTCTTTGTAGCGTCCTTTTCCTGAATCGTCTGAACTATTCTGGGGTCTTCACCGAATAAATCGATGAGGTCATCGTCACTGCTGATACCGAGCGCACGGATGAATGTTGTTGCCGGTATCTTTCTGTTTTTATCTATACGGACATAGAAGATGTCGTTTGAATCCATCTCGTATTCGAGCCATGCACCTCTGTTGGGGATAACAGTTGACTTGAATAACTTCTTACCCGTTTTATCGTAGTCAAAGCCGTAATAAACGCCGGGAGAACGAACCAACTGAGAAACAATAACACGCTCGGCACCGTTGATTACGAATGTGCCGCTTTCGGTCATCAGCGGGAAGTCGCCCATGAATATCTCATTCTCGACAACCTCTCCGGTTTCGTTGTTTCTGAGCTGTGCCTTTACACGAAGGGGTGCCGCATACGTTGTATCACGTTCTTTGCACTCCTCTATAGAATACTTGGGGTCCTCATCAAGACGATAATCAACGAAACTCAGCACCAGCTTGCCGTTAGCATCGGTAATAGAAGAAATATCCTTGAATACTTCTTTTATACCCTCGTCCAAAAACCACTTATATGAATCCTTCTGAATTTCGATGAGGTTCGGCATCTTCTGAACTTCATTGATTTTGGAAAAACTCATACGGGTATTTCTACCCAGCTTTACCTGCTTGACATTCACCATGGGCTTTACCACTCCTTAATTTATTCACGGATATTTATACGCTCGTGTTTTCCGCATAATAAAGGGAAAATCTACGCTTTTCGACACTGCGGGATTTCATCCTGAACGCATATCAATCCATTATGATACATTTTAGTATTGTACCACACATAAAGGGTAAAGTCAATAGAAAAATCGCTTAACTTTTGTCTTATTTCTCATTTTCGTATCGTTGTTTTAACCGAAAATATGTCAAAATGCCGATTTTGTCATATCAAATTTATATATGTGTATTCCTGTTTTATATGACGATACCGCAAACCCGTCATGACAACAAAACGGATTTGCGGTATTTAATATAATGTTAAAAAAGCTCGATTTCAACCGAACGAAACATATATCACAGGCACAGAGGAAACGTTGGTAGGTATATCCCGATGCCATCTTCCCTTCATCGCTCAATACAAATCGGGAAGCGAGTCCTTAGTCACGGCATATTCGCTGTTATACACCTTTTTAAGCTGTTCGTGCGTATTGAATTTTTCTGTAAGGCAGAACGGTTTTGACCAGGTCATATAGGACGACCAGCCGACTTTTTCGGATACTACCGCTTCGGGACTTGGCAATGTGCCTGTTTCACCGATTATCGTTATTTTCTTAGCAGACGTTATCTCACACAGGTTATAGTACATTTCACTCTGCGAGGTATGCTCGTGTTCAGGCGGATACATATCCCTCGAAATTATATCCACCACGTCATCGCCCGGATAACATTCGGGAATCTGTGAATTCCACACCCATATAAGATTGTCAAGATGAAATATGTTCGTGTATCTGCTGTGCATAAGGCGGAACAGCTTTTTAACGGTATCCGCTCCTTTTTTGCCCCACCAGAACCAATCGCCGTCGCCCTCGTGAAAGGGTCGCCACAGAATCGGCACTCCCTTTTCGCAGAAGGGTCGGAGTATTCCTGCCATTGTATCCATATCCGAAAGCAGAGCTTTATTTTCAGGCGTACCGTCAATCACGGCCTTGCTTGCGTCAAAGTCGGTATTTTCGCTGAAAAACGATTTTGACCTGCCGTAAAGCGGAGAGAACCAGTGCCAGCACATAGTGATAAGTCCCTTTTTCTCTGCCCACTCCCACGCTCTTTTAAGAGTGCCGTAATTCTCCGTGACCTCTGTCATACATTCATCGTCCGTATCGGAATAGTTGATATTCGGCGAATATGAAAGCAGTTCAAAGCCGAGAAGCGCAGGCTGTTTTCCTGTGACCTTTTCTATAAGATGAAGCTCTTCCTGCGCCATAGTCTGCGTATGCTGTCCTGTTATGATTTTTTCATAGGTTATATCGGACAGATATTTAAGCACATTGCGTACACCCTGTTGTGCATTCGGGTTTGAAGGGGTATATAATTTATCGCTCATAAGCGTTCTCCTTTCGGGTAAATCTTTATGTTATGATACCACAAATAAGGTCGGTTGGCAATAGGATTATTCGCAGTATAAAAAAAGGAAGCAAAATTACACCTCCTTTTTCAAAATTCAATTGTGAGAACTCAGCCATACGGATAATTCTTCAAAAGTCATCGTATCGTCAGCCAGAGAAAGACCAATCTTTATCAAATCTTCTTGAGTACAAGATATATCAATACCGTTAATCGCAAGGAAAACCAGCATTATGTGTATGCCTATTCTCTTATTTCCGTCGATAAACGGATGATTTGAAACCAACGAATATCCGATTCTTGCCGCTTTCTGTATAATTGACGGATAAAGATCATGTCCGTCAAAAGTTTGAAACGGTGATTCAAGAGCTGATTCGAGCAAACCCTCATCCCGTATTCCATCAGTTCCTCCACTTGCTTTAATCAAAGAACTGTGTATTGATACAACCTGTTCTTTTGTAAGTTTTATCATTTTGCAAGCTCCTTGTATGCCCGGATATTCTTTTCTATCAGCTTTTTCGAAACGCTCATAACATCTTCATCTGATGCCGTTTGCAACTTTTCCGCTTCAGAAAACTCCATTACTATATAACGAGGAACATTATTTTTCAGTATCACGGCAGAGCCGTTTTCATCGACAAGACGGGCAACTTTTGAAAAATTCTGATTTGCTTCAGTAATCGAAACCATCGTTTTAGTGTTTACAGTCATACGCAATCCCTCCTGTAATTATATTATATCAGAGCGTTAGGATAAATTCAACCTATTTTAATATTTTTTATAAAAAAATCCGCCGTTATAAAAACAGCGGATTCTGTGAAGATATTAACAAACTGCCTCAAGAAAGGCGAACAGTGTGTGGTGGCTTACTGCCTCAGGCGGTTTCTTCCGAGAAGTTACCGGTGTACAGGCTGTAATACTTGCCCTTCTTTTCTATAAGCTCGTCATGCGTGCCACGCTCGATAATTCTGCCCTGCTCAAGCACCATAATACAATCGGAGTTGCGCACGGTTGAAAGCCTGTGAGCGATAACGAACGTTGTTCTGCCGTGCATAAGTGCGTCCATTCCCGCCTGTACAAGTTTTTCGGTACGGGTATCTATTGACGAGGTAGCCTCATCAAGAATCAGTACAGGCGGATCTGCGACCGCCGCTCTCGCTATAGATAACAGCTGACGCTGACCCTGGCTTAAATTAGCGCCGTCGCCTGTAAGCATAGTCTGATAACCGTCCGGGAGTCTTCTTATAAAGCTGTCGGCATTAGCAAGCTTTGCGGCGGCTATACATTCTTCATCCGTAGCGTCCAGCTTGCCGTAGCGGATATTATCCATTACCGTGCCTGTGAACAGATTCGTTTCCTGTAAAACGATGCCGAGCGACTTACGCAGTTCGGATTTCTTTATCTTATTTATATTGATCTCGTCATATCTTATCTTACCGTCCTGAATATCGTAGAAACGGTTTATAAGATTGGTTATGGTGGTTTTTCCTGCACCGGTCGAGCCTACAAAAGCGATCTTCTGACCGGGCTTTGCATATAGCTTTATGTCGTGAAGCACCATTTTTTCGTCAGTGTAGCCAAAGTCTACACCGTCAAAGACTATACCGCCCTCCTGCCTTTTATACGAAACCGTACCGTCAGCCTTATGAGGATGCTTCCACGCCCATTTGCCTGTGCGGTGATCAACCTCTGTAATATTGCCGTTTTCGTCAATTTCAGCATTGACAAGCTCAACATAACCGTCATCGTGTTCAGGCTTCTGATCCATAAGATCGAACAGACGCTTTGCACCTGCGGAAGCCATTATCACGAACGTCATCTGCTGGCTTAGCTGTGAGATCGGGTTTGTGAAATTCTTGTTGAGCGTACAGAATGAAACAATAGTACCGAGAGTAAGACCGCCGAAGCCGTTTGTTGCAAGCACAGCACCGAGCAACGCACATAAAACATAACTGATGTTGCCTATATTAGCGTTTATCGGCATCAGGATATTTGCATACTTGTTTGCCTTATATGCACTGTTTCTTAGGTTATCGTTTATCTTTACAAAATCGTCTATTGCCTCCTGCTCGTGACAGAACACCTTTACTACCTTCTGACCGTCAAGCATTTCTTCAATAAAGCCATCGACCTCGCCCAGATCGTGCTGCTGCTTTCCGAAATATTTACCTGATTTTGCGGCGATCTTCTTAGTTACAACAAGCATCACAGCCGCCATACCTACGGCAAGTATCGTCATCGGTATGCTCATAATAAGCATAGAAACAAGCGAGATTATAACTGTAGTACCGCAGTTTATCACCTGAGGTATACTCTGACAGATAAACTGTCTGAATGTATCAATATCATTTGTATAAACCGACATTATATCGCCGTGCTGATGTGTGTCAAAATACTTTATCGGGAGCTTTTCCATATTGGTGAAAAGGTCGTTACGGAAGTTTCTGAGCGTACCTTGTCCTACGTTTACCATTATCCTGCTATACGCATAAGACGCCGCAATACCGACAACGTAAACAATCGCAAGTCTTAGCATTGCAAACGCAAGAGGTGTAAAATCTGTGCTTTTGGCTGCAATCATAGGCTTGATATAATCGTCGATAAGCGACTGTATGAAAAGCATTCCGACAAGCGTCGTGACCGCCTGCACAAGAATACATACAACTACGCAGATACACGAGAATTTATAATGGCTGAATGTGTATTTAATAATTCTGCCGAGCAGTTTTACCTGTTCCTTCGGTGAAACATCGGGACGGGGTCCCATTTTTCTTTTATCCATTATGTTACGCTCCTTTCGTTAATTCTGAGGGCGGTCAAAGTCGCCGCCGTCCTTTGTCTGAGATTCGTATATATCTCTGTAGATCTCGTTATTTGCAACAAGCTCATCGTGCGTTCCGACACCGTTTATTCTGCCGTCGTCAAGAACGACTATGCGATCTGCATCCTGAACGCTTGATACACGCTGTGCGATAATTATCTTGGTTGTACCGGGTATGCACTTTTGGAATGCCGCCCTTATCTTTGCGTCTGTAGCCGTATCCACAGCGCTTGTGGAATCGTCAAGTATAAGCACGGCCGGCTTTTTGAGAAGCGCTCTTGCTATACATATACGCTGTTTCTGACCACCGGATACGTTAGTACCGCCACGCTCGATAACCGTATTGTACTTATCGGGGAAACGCTCGATGAATTCATCAGCGCAAGCCCACTTACAAGCCTCTATACATTCTTCCTCTGTGGCGTTTTCGTTGCCCCAGCGTAGATTATCAAGTATAGTGCCTGAGAACAGGACGTTTTTCTGAAGTACTACCGATACCTGATCACGCAGGAACTTCATATCGTAGTCCTTTACATCAACGCCGCCTACCTTTACGCTTCCCTGCTGTACATCATAAAGACGGCTGATAAGATTTACAAGACTGGTCTTTCCGCAGCCCGTCCCGCCGATTATTCCGATGGTTTCACCTGACTTTATGTGCAGGTTTATGTCGATGAGGACCTCCTCCTCGCTGGTCTTATGGTATCTGAAATGCACATTGTCGAAGTCTATGCTGCCGTTTGACATCAACTCTACGGGAGCGAAAGGCTCGGCAAGATCTGGCTGTTCACGCAGAACTTCGGTTATACGGCGCATACTTGCAACGCTCATTGTAATCATAACGAATATCATCGAGAGCATCATAAGCGACATCAGTGAACCCATTACATAGCTGAACAGCGATGTAAGCTCGCCTATCTGCAAGGTTTTGTCAACAACGATAAACTTAGCTCCGAACCAGCAGATTGCCATAATACAGGCATAGATTACAAGCATCATCACAGGGTTATTGAAAGCAAGGGTGCTTTCGGCTTTTTTGAACATATTGTAAAGATTGCCGGAGGCTTTTTTGAACTTTTCGTTTTCATAATCCTCACGGACGTACGATTTCACCACTCTGATGCCTGAGATATTCTCCTGTACACTTGCGTTAAGGTCGTCATATTTTGTGAACGCTACATTGAATATTTTCATCGCTCTGAGCATAATTATCACAAGAACTGCCGCAAGGAAAACTATAGCGCCGAGAAATATAAAGCTCATATCCGCATTTACCACAAAGCACATAGCCATACTGCTTATCAGCATAAGAGGCGCTCTCACGGCTATTCTTATTATCATCTGATATGCGTTCTGAACGTTTGTTACATCGGTCGTCATACGGGTAACAAGTCCTGCTGTACTGAACTTGTCGATGTTTGAAAATGAGAAGTGCTGTATGTTACGATACATCGCCTCTCTTAAATTACAGGCAAAGCCCGATGATGCGCTTGCGGCATATTTGCCTGCCATCATTCCTGCAAAAAGACTTATCATAGCGAGGACTATCATAATTATTCCGTAGAGCAATATCTTGTTCATATTGCCTTTCTCTACGCCTTCGTCAATCAGCAACGCCATTACGAAAGGGATTATTACCTCCATAACAACCTCAAGTGCCGAATAGACGGGAGCTAAGATAGAGTCTTTCTTGTACTGCTTTACTTGTTTAAGAAGCTCTTTCACTTAATCTGTCATCCTTTCTGTTTCAAGTTATCTGTATTTATGTTGTCTATATTGTTCAGCAGCTTTTTCTGAAGCCGCATGAATTCATCCAGCTCGAAATCTGTAAAGCTGCGGAATGCCGCCTGCTCTATATTCCTCATATGACGGGATATAAGCCCTGCTGTCTGTCTGCCCTTATTTGTTGCGGTAAGATTTTTGTAGCGTTCATCGCTTTCACAGCCTGTACAGCTTATATATCCCGATTTTCTCAGCTTTTTTATAAGTGCGGAAACTGAAGGCTTTGAGATGCAAAGATGTTTATGCAAGTCAGCGGCGAATATATCTTTTTCGGGGGAATTTGCAATATACATAAGCACTCTGCCCTGCGCCGCAGTAATGTCAATATCTGCAAAAATCACGTTCAGGCTGTTTTCGATACGCTGATTTATGGTCTTGTTATCAATCATTATCGCCTGAATGTCGGTTTCATTCATAACGGTTAACCTCCTTACCGGTAATATGCTAACAGTTTATCTCTATTGATAATAATACACCAAACGGTCTTGAATGTAAAATACAAATATGTTATAATCAATAAAGAATATTTATCGTTAATTAAAAAAGGAGTTTGTTATGAATACTACTCAGCTTGAATGCTTTCTTGCGGTTGCGGAAACCCTCAATTTTTCAAAAGCGGCAGAAATGGTGAATATAAGCCAACCTGCCGTCAGCCATCAGATCTCATCGCTTGAGGCGGAGCTTGGGGTGCGGTTGTTTCTGAGAACGAACAAAAGCGTACAGCTTACAAAAGAGGGACTGAGCTTTATAGGCGATGCGGAAACGATAGTCAGGACGGCGATGAATTCTATCCATCGCCTGAGTACCAATGTTAAGGAGAAAAATCGGACAGTAGCTATCGGTGTTCATAATCAGTACGAGCTTGATGCAGCTGTACCGGTGATGAACATTATCGGGAAGATGTATCCGAATTTTGAGCCGGAGATTACTATGATGCCGTTCAAATCGCTTGATAATCTGCTTGAGGAAAACAAGCTACAGATCATATTCGCTATCAAGGCTGAAAACGAAACCGCAAAAGCTGAGTGCTTTACCGAACTGTGCGAGTGTCCGGTTATGCTGTTATGCCGGAAAGACGATGAACTGAGCGGAAGAAAAAGCATTAATATAAACGATATAAACGGCAGACGTGTTATACTTATTAATAGGCCCAAGTGTCCCGATGCGGCAATGGAAGGGTATATGAAGCTCGGTATGCCGAATAACAGCAACGTACTGCTTGCGGACGGCTGCGAGGTGGCTTTTGCTATGACAAAGGCGGGCCTCGGAGTAACCGCTTTTCCGATGATGCCATGTATGAATGACAGTGAACTTGAATATATCCGCATCGACGGATTGGCACCGGTGTTATTTGGGATATATTCAAAAAAGCTGATAAAAGGCGAGCCTGCTTTTGAATTTGTTACAGAGGCAAAAAAATTCTATAAAAATTACCGATACCCTATTGACAAAACGAAAACCGTATGATAAACTATATACAGTTAGCTTAGGCTAACGCAGTTTACTTAACGAATAAACGGCATATCGCCGTTTATTTAAACAGATATAGTTAGTTTTAACTAACGCATTTAAACAGAAAGGACAGGATATGAGCGTAGTAATAATCGGCGGTAACGAGCGCATGGAAACACGCTATGCAGATATATGCAAGGCTTACGGTTACGATAAGGCTAAAGTCTTTGTAAAGGAAAACAGCTCGCTTAAAAAGAAGGTCGGCACTCCCGATTTACTGATACTGTTTACGAATACGGTATCGCACAAGATGATGCTAAGTGCAACGCAGGAGGCGAAGCGCAACAGCGTTCCCGTGGCAAGAGTACACTCAAGCAGTGTGGTTGCTTTATCACAGCTTTTAGCGGAAAGAAGTGCATCATTATGAACAGATACTGTTTTGAACAATATCTGATTGACAATTGCTCCCCTACTCTTGCATCGCTTAAGACAGCTAATCTGTTCAATTACAGATACAGCAGTACTGATGAACTTAACAAGGCTGTAGAGCGTTGGAACAAGGAACTGTCGGGCAAAGGAATTACCGTAACGGTTCTGAGAAAGCGTGAGAACACGGCACTTATATATGTGTACAGGGCGAAACGTCTTGCTAAGGATTTCAGCCGACCGGGCGTTGAGCGTTTTATGAAATGTCACGGATACGAGAATACAGATATTGATTTGTGCCTTGAGGTACTTGGCGGCAAGCTGGCAAAAAGCGATTTATTTCCGCACGAGATAGGACTGTTCTTAGGTTATCCGCTCGGAGATGTTATCGGATTTATTGATAACGGGGGAAAAAACAGCAGATGCACGGGCTGTTGGAAGGTATACTGCAACGAGTGCGAGGCTATGCGCACCTTTGCGAGATTTGACAAGTGCAGAGCGGTCTACCAAAAGATGTGGGCAAACGGCAGGAGTATCGTGCAGCTTACGGTTGCATAATATAAAAAATATCAGAATGAAAGGATTTTTATTATGAAAACAGCAGTAGTATATTGGAGCGGAACAGGCAACACTGAGGCTATGGCAGGCTCAGTTGCAGAGGGCGCAAAGAGCGCAGGCGCAGAGGTAAGCGTATTTACAGCGGCCGACTTCACAGCGGATATGGTAGATCAGTTTGATTCTATCGCTTTCGGTTGTCCCTCAATGGGCAGTGAACAGCTTGAGGACAGCGAGTTCGAGCCTATGTTCAACGCTTGTGAAGCAAAGCTGTCAGGCAAGAAGATAGGACTTTTCGGTTCTTACGGCTGGGGCGACGGCGAATGGATGAGAAACTGGGAGGAACAGTGCATTGCTGACGGCGCAGTTATGGCAGGCGAAGGCGTTATCTGCAACGAAGCTCCCGATGACACAGCTACCGAGCAGTGCGTTGCTCTCGGTAAGGCACTTGCATCATAAATTCAGAATACAGCTTAAAGATAAACAAACATACTCCGTAAAACACCGCAGAGGAAATGCTCTGCGGTGTTCCCTTTTCCCCCTTGACAATCATTCTCCTCTGTGCTAAAATAATACCATACAGAAAAGCTATGACAAGAAACAGTAGATAAATCTGCGTCACAGAGAAAGAGCGGTTGGTGCAAGCTCCCGACAAGGTTTTATCGAACCCGTCTTTGAGCTGTACACGATGAGTGTTACCGGTTTCTCCCGTTACAGAGATACAAGTGCGGTTATACCGAATTTAGGTGGTACCACGGAACAATGTTTCGCCCTAAGCAAATTTAATGCTTCGGGCTTTTTTTATGCCCGGAATTCAGGAGGATATGCAATGAAACTCGACAAGCTGGTCGGCGACCGTTTTAAAGAAAGACCTTCGGACTGTCAGATTGACAGCCACGCAATTATGGTGAGAGGCGGCTATATCAAGTATATGGCTAACGGTATCTTCTCGTCATACACACCCACAAAGAGAATCACAAAGAAGATTGAACAGATCATCAGAGAAGAAATGGACAAGATAGACGGACAGGAAGTACAGTTCCCTGTCGTTATGCCCGCTTCACTCTGGCAAGAATCAGGCAGATACGAAAGCATCGGCAGTGAGCTGTTACGTTTTACCGACCGCAACAGAATGCCTATGGTGCTCGGTATGACACACGAGGAAGCCGCTGTACATCTTGTGCGTGAATACGGCAAGAGCTACACAAAGTACCCTTTTATGATTTATCAGATACAGACAAAGTTCCGTGATGAAGCTCGTCCGAGAGGCGGTCTTATCAGAGTCCGTGAGTTCACAATGAAGGACGCTTACTCGTTCCACACATCACAGGAAGATCTTGAGCAGTATTACGATAAGTGCCACAAGGCTTACGAAAACATATTCAGACGTGCAGGTGTTCCTGAGGTAATCTCGGTCAAGTCCGATTCAGGAATGATGGGCGGTAGTATTTCACACGAATTCATGCTCCTTACACCCGTAGGCGAGGACACAATAGCCAGCTGTCACGAATGTGGTTTCAATGCGAATATGGAGGCCGCAGACAGCATTATCGAGAACACAAGAGATGAAGTTTCCGCACCTATGGAGCTTGTTCATACTCCGAATATCCATACAATCGAAGAAATATGCGACTTTTTGCATACTCCCAAGGAAAAGAGCTGTAAGGCTGTCGTATATCAGAGAAACGCAGATGACAGCTATGTTGTCGTATTCACAAGAGGCGATATTGACGTAAACGAAACAAAGCTCCGCAACTTCTTAGGTTGTGAAATCCACCCTGCCGTAATTACGGAAGAATGCGGTCTTAACGCAGGATATATCGGACCTGTCGGTCTTCCCGAAAATATGACCGTTCTGTTTGATACCTCGCTTCAGAATACAAACAACCTCTCGTGCGGTGCAAACAAGGAAGAATATCACTATACAGGTCTTGACATTGACCGTGATTGTGCAAATGTTGAATATCACGACTTTGCAAAGATTCTTGACGGCGGTATCTGCCCCAACTGCCACAAGCATTCAATTTCAATATCCAGAGGTATAGAAGTCGGAAACATATTCCAGCTCGGTACAAAGTACACAAAGACAATGAATATGACCTACCTTGACAGCAATGGCGAGGAAAAGACACCTATCATGGGCTGTTACGGTATCGGCGTCGGCAGACTTGCGGCTTCAGTATGCGAGGCGCACCACGATGACTATGGTCCTATCTGGCCTATGCCTATCGCTCCGTGGCAGGTTCATATCTGCGCTGTACGTTCCGATGACGCAGATGTTAAGGCTTGTGCCGATAAGCTGTATGACACTTTACAGAACGCAGGTGCCGAGGTTATCTATGACGACAGACAGGTAAGCGCAGGCGTTATGTTCTCTGACGCAGACCTTCTCGGCATACCGCTGAGAGTTATCGTAAGCCCCAGAAACCTGAAGGACAACTGCTGTGAGATTTCTGCAAGGGATAAGAGCTTCTCATATAAAGTTCCCGTTGAGGAAACCGCAGACAAGGTTCAGGAGCTTATAAAAGAGCTTATGGCTAAGTTCAACGATTGAGTTTTTAAGCGAATAGTCTGAGGGCAGTGTTTCGGCACTGCCCTTTTTATCGTAATATTTCTTTACTTACAGGGGAAAATGTAGTAGAATAATAACAGAAACTTAAAAAACACGGAGGTAATAATATGTGTACAGCCGCAACATACAAGACAGATGATTTCTATTTCGGCAGAACGCTTGATTACGAATGTTCATACGGCGAGGAAATTGTAATCATGCCGAGAAATTTCAGATTGCAATTTCTGAATATGGGAGTTTGCAAAAGTCACTATGCAGTGATCGGCACGGCTCATATTGCCAAAGGTTACCCGTTGTTCTATGACGCAATGAACGAAAAAGGGCTTTGTATGGCAGGACTTAACTTTGTCGGCAATGCCCGTTATTTTAAAGATATTCCCGATAAGGACAACGTAGCACAGTATGAATTTATTCCGTATATTCTCGCAAAGTGTGCAGATGTAAATGATGCGAAAGAGCTGATTTCAAGAATCAATATAACCGATACGCCCTTTGAAGAGCAGATGCCTGCAGGTCAGCTCCACTGGATAATAGCGGACAGGAACAGCGCAATAACCGTTGAATCGGTATCGGACGGAATAAAGGTTTATGATAATCCGATAGGTGTGCTTACCAACAATCCGCCCTTTGACGAGCAGATGTTCAGATTGAACGATTATATGCATTTATCAAGAAAACAGCCGCAGAATAATTTCTCGGATAAGCTGGAGCTTAAAACCTACAGCAGAGGAATGGGTGCTATCGGACTTCCGGGAGATCTTTCGTCACAATCAAGATTTGTGCGTGTGGCTTTTGTAAAGGCTAACTCCGTTTCGGCAAAAAGCGAAACCGAAAGCGTAAGCCAGTTTTTCCATATACTCGGCTCGGTTGACCAGCAGAGAGGCTGCTGTGAGGTAAACGACGGAGAATACGAGATTACTATCTATACCTCGTGCTGTAATGCAGATAAAGGCATTTATTATTACACAACATACGATAATCACCGCATTTCCGCTGTTGATATGAGAAAAGAAAACCTTGACGGTAATGAGCTTATCTCTTATCCTATGATAACAGAAGAAAAAATCAACTATCAGAACTGAGAGGCTGTATTATTATAAATTATTGCAAACAGAATACCCCTGTGAAATTTGACACAGGGGTATTCGTATATGGGAAATGGATTAAGAGGATAGCAAATTAATATTAAGATTTGCAATTTTGAGCAATCTCGTGCTGTTTTTACGAAAGTATTATAAACCATTTTTTCCTGCTTGTAAACAGTTTTTTCATAATTAACGCATTTTATGCAAAAATAGCACAAAAGAGGTACGATTTTTTCATCATACCTCTTTACAAAACTAATTTATCTGTTCTCAGCATCATCAGGATTAAACGCATAATCCTCAGGCTCTTCATCTGTTGACACCAGCTTGTGCATACAAGCGGTGCAATATGTGTTGCTGAATCTGTTCTTTGTACCGCACACGGGGCAGGTAACGATTTTCTTCATCAGCTCGATTCTGGCGTTGCACTGTGCCATTTTCTTATAAAGATGGTCAATATCCATTACAGCCTGCGCTATTCTGTCGGCATCTGAGCTGTCGTTTTTAACCATACCGTACATAGTTCTGCCAAGCTCGGTGTATTTTGCCTTTATCAGTGCGTCTATTTTTATGCATCTGAGCTTGAGCTTTGAAATACCGATAACCTCGTCTGCCTTGCGTATGCCTGTATCGGTAAGCTGTTTTGCTTTTTCTGATATAATATCAAATTCGTCTTTAAAATCCATAGCCGTGTTTCCTTTCAGAAATGCTTTTTTATATTGTAGCACAATAAGAAAAATTATGCAAGAGTTAATTTTTCTTCAAAGAAATTCTCTATATCACGCTTACGCTCATTCATCAACGCAAAACGTGAAATATATTCATAAGGATATTTGTAATTTATAACTCTTGAAACGTTCTTGCCGTCATATAGCTTTGTTGACGCTCCGCAGCCTGCGGCGAGTATCGTCTGCACATCTTCCATAATACAGATATTATAGATGCTTTCACAGCCGTCTTTGCAATAGCCGATATTTTCAAGGTTGTCAGCTATATTCTTCTGTCGGTAAAGATAGTACGGAAAATAGCTTTTTTCGCAGAGCATATCATATGCGGTATCGGTCATATATTTTGCACCTTTGCCGATATTGTTTCCGAATTGTCTGAACAAGGCTGATGAGCGTTTAAGGCTCAATGTATGAACGGTGATATTTTCGGGAGATAATTCGCAAAGCTGTTGCAAAGAAGCTTCAAAGCTATGCTCTGTTTCGGCAGGAAGCCCTGCTATTATGTCGGAATTTATGCAGTCGAAACCGACCTTTCGTGCTATATCAAACGCTTCACACACCTGCTTCACCGTATGACATCTGCCAACAGCTTCAAGTACGCTGTCGTTCATCGACTGCGGATTTATGGATATGCGTCGTACACCGCCGTTTTTAAGTGCCCTCAGCTTATCTTCAGTTATGGTATCGGGTCTTCCCGCCTCGGCGGTAAATTCACGGATATTTGCAATATCAAATTCACCGAGTTTATCAATAAGGCGGTCAAGCTGAGAAGCCGACAATGTTGTCGGCGTTCCACCGCCGATATACACAGTATCGACTTTAAGCGAAAAACGTTTCACAATATCGGCATAAATATCAAGCTCTTTCAGCAAAAGCCCGAAATAATCGTCTATCAGCTTTAATGCGCCCTCGCCGGAAGCGGAGATAAACGAACAATAGCTGCAACGTGACGGGCAGAAAGGAATCGAAATATACAGGCTTATCTTCCTGAGGTCAAGTGAGTCCAGAACCGGTTTCTGAATGCGTATTACATCGTTTGCAAGCCGTATCTTCTTATTGCTTACAAGCAAGGAGTTACGAAGATATTCTTCCGCATTGTCACGGGTTTCGTAAATGCTTCGGATATATTTCACAGGGCGTACTCCCGTAAGTATTCCCCACGGAAGCGGAGCGTGACCGTGCTTTTCCATACATCTGCAAAGAAGCCGGCAAAGTTCATTCTCATAATCAGGTGGCTCACAGACTTCTGAGGATTCCTTATACACGGTGTCATTATCAGATACGGTAACGGATAAGTTGCCGTTATCAGCGCAGAAGTATGAGTAATCTGTGCCGTCGGGAGCTTTGTCGGTATAAAACTCAAGCCTATGCGGCAATGAGAAATTTCTTATCAGCCGCTCAAGCTCGTAGGCATATTGATATGCCGTGTTATCAAAATACAGCGATTTTATCATATCAGAAGAAATCTACCGGGCTTTGTCCGAGAAACTGATTGAACTTCTTTTCCTGTTTAAGAGTAGTCGAACTGCCGTGACCGGGATAAATAAGATAATCCTCACGCAGTGCGGCGATTCGTGTGAGGCTGTTTCGCTGTGCGATATAGTCGCCCGAATAGAAATCGGTTCTGCCGGCAGAGCCTTCAAAAATTGTGTCGCCTGCAAACATACAGTTATCCGCAAAGTAAACCACGCTTCCTGCGGTATGTCCGGGGGTGTGCATAACGCTGAATTCAATCTCATCAAGGCGTATGATGTCGCCGTCGGAAACAAGCACATCCGCAGTAAAAGGTTTGTAGGAATAGCCGGGGCAGAGATATGCCACGTTCTTTATCGTATCATCGAGCATACATTCGTCCTTTGAATGTATATATACCTTTGCGCCTGTCTGTTCCTTAAGGTCTGCAACAGCTCCCGTATGGTCAAAATGTCCGTGCGTCAGAAGTATTATTTTAAGTTCTGCGTTTTCCTTTCCGAGTGTATCAAGGATACGCTGTGCATCGTCCGCAGGGTCTATCACTGCGGCATTTCCTGCGGCGCTGATTACTATATAACAATTGGTTGCAAGCTCGCCTAATGTGAGCGTTTTAATTTCCATTACTGTTTTCCTGTCCTTTCGGCAGAGATTACTCCGGGTATCTTCTGAAGTCTGAGTATGATGCTCTTGAGCTGATCTATACCGCTGACCTCGATTGTGAGAATTATATTTGCATTACCGTTCTTGAGATAGTGTGCGTTTATCTCGTGGATAGGCAGATGGTTACTTGCTATCGCAGTGGTAATATCGGCGATAAGCGCAGTTCTGTCATCTGCGATAATGTCTATCGTTGCTCTGAACGCACTGCTTGAGTTCACTGCCCAATGTGCCTTTATCCATCTGTCCTTGTTTTCTCCCTGCAAACCGATCTTTACATTCTGGCAATCGGCTTTATGGATAGATACGCCGTAGCCACGGGTGATAAAGCCCATAATATCGTCGCCCGGAAGCGGATTACAGCACTGTGCGTATTTTACCGCACAGTCTTCTATTCCGTCAAGCACAACGCCGTTCTTCTGCGCTCTCTTGTTGTTGTCGGCGATAGTCTTTTCTATGTCGATAGGCTGTGTCTGAACAGCATTTAATCTCTGCTGTTTTACCTGTTCTTCTTTCAGGCGGGTAATGATTTTGGATAGCTGTACGCCACCGTAGCCTATAGCCGCATATAAATCGTCAACCGAGGATAAACGCTGACGGTGTGCCGCCTGCAAGAGTATTTCATCATCGACCGTAATATTGTTTCTGCGTATCTCTTTTTCAAATGCCGCTTTACCGCACTCGATATTTTCTTCTCTGCGTTCACGCTTGAACCACGCTCTTATTTTCGCTTTTGCTTCGTTGGTTTTTGCGATTTCGCTCCAGTTTCGGTTAGGTCCGTAATTATCGCTTCCGCTTGTCAGTATCTCAACGATGTCGCCCGTGTGAAGTGTATGGTCAAACGGCACCATTCTGCCGCCGACCTTTGCGCCTGTCATTTTATTGCCGACCTGCGTATGAATAGCGTAGGCAAAATCTATAACGTTAGAGCCTGCAGGCAGTGTTATAACATCGCCCTTCGGGGTGAAAACATATACGTCGTCAGGGGCGAGATCGACCTTGATAGCCTCTGAAATCTGCTCTACATCGTCAGCTTCCTGCTGCTGTTCAAGAAGCTGTCTTATCCAGTCGAAACGCTTTTCGCCCGCAACATTTCCCGATATTCCTGCTTTATATTTCCAGTGAGCCGCAACGCCGTACTGAGCGGTGTTGTGCATTTCCTGCGTTCTTATCTGCACTTCAAATGGTATTCCTTCCCTGCCGATAACTGTCGTATGGAGCGACTGGTAGCGGTTGGGCTTGGGCATTGCTATATAGTCCTTGAAACGGTAAGGGATAGGACGGAACATATCGTGAATGATACCGAGTACGTTGTAGCACTCGACAACTGTCTGAAGAATGATCCTCACGGCATATATATCGTATATCTCCGAAAAATCCTTTCCCTTGACATAAACCTTCTTGTAAATACTGTATATGCTTTTTACTCTGCCCTCGATTATCGGCGGTGGCTGAATGTCCGATATACGCTCTCTTATCATACCTTTTATCTTGTCGATAAACGTATCACGTTCATCCTTATGGACATCAAGAAGCGACTCTATCTCCTTGAAGCCGTAGGGGTCAAGATAGCGCAGGGCAAGGTCTTCCATTTCTTCCTTTACATCACTGATACCGAGCCTGTGGGCTATAGGTGCGTAGAAGTTCATCGTTTCAAGAGAAGTCTTGCGCTGTTTTTCCGGCGGTCTGCTCGCAAGCGTCCTCATATTATGAAGTCTGTCGGCGAGCTTTATGATAATAACACGAATATCCTTTGACATTGCGATAAGTATCTTACGGATATTCTCTGCCTGCTGTTCCTCACGGGTGTTAAGGGGTACCTGACCTATCTTGGTAACGCCGTCAACAAGATGAGCGACATCCTCACCGAACTTCTTCTGTATCACATCAAGACCCACATCTGTGTCTTCCACCACGTCATGCAGGAGAGCGGCGCATATTGTATCTGTATCCATGCAGAACTGTTCTACAAGTATATATGCTACTGCTACAGGGTGTGTAATATAAGGCTCTCCGGACGAGCGGAAAACACCGTCGTGCGCCTTTTCCGCCAGTTCATAAGCCGCCTGTATTTTATCAAGGTCGTAGCTCTTTCCTACTTCCTTTATCTTGTCAATAAGCATATCTATTGTATATGTCATGCTTACAGCCTCCGTTTATTGTGTATTTTTCAGCTGCAGGATTTCATTATTCTTCTTATCACTGCCGAGTTTTCAAGCTCTATACGTCTGCCGCCTTTTATGAAATTCATTGTACCGTTTATTCTGTCCAGCTCAAGATGACCGAATTCCGCAAAAACATGAAGGCACATCATAAAAAGGCAGTAATTCATACCGTGCGACATTGCAATCTGTGCGGCTGAATCTATAGAGGTCAGCTTTCTTGCAAGGTCGAACGGGAGCTTCATGTTCTCCTTATCGGGCAGGATACGCTTAAGAAGTCTTGAATCTGTTTTTTCGCCTCTGAGGATTTTTTCATAGAAATTTCTTGCGGCAAAATACTTATCCTGCGGAAAATCACTTCTGCGTATATCCTTAACTCTTACGCTGACGCTTTTTTTATCATTATATTCGTTTATTTCGATATGGCTCAGCACATCGACCTTATCTCCGGGATAATATCCGAACTTATCAAACGATGTTCCGAAGCAAAGAAATTTGAACTGCGAGCCTTTGTACTCTGCGGTAAACGATGTATATTTACCGTCTTTGAGCGGTCTTGATGATATGATTGTGCAGTTTCTCATCAAAAACAGCGGAGCGTTGTTTTCTTCGCCGTAAGGCTGTAAATGACGAAGATTCTCGATTGAAGATATTTCAAGGTCGGACAGCTCCGGCTCAATATCAGCCTCCGTTGTCATAACCGGCATTGAAGGGAATTTTTCATCCGCATAGCTTCTCAGCTGTGCTATAAAATCATCTACCTTATCTTTCGGAAGTGAAAATCCCGCCGCCTTCGTATGACCTCCGAAACGTGTAAGATGCTCACTGCACGCATCGAGTGCGGTATAAAGTGAAAAGCCTTCGATGCTTCTTGCTGAGCCTCTTGCCTCATCGCCCTCTATACCTATGACGATACAGGGCTTTTCGTAAAGCTCAAGAAGTCTTGCGCTTACTATACCTATAATTCCGTGATTCCAGCCCTCGCCGCAAACAATAAGCACACGGGAGTTGAACGCTTTAGGGTCGGCAATAAGCTGAGCCTTTGCCATTTCGAGAATCTCACTTTCGATCTGTTTTCTCTTAGCGTTCAGTTCATTCAGTTCCTGCGCTTTTATCTCGGCTATCTGTCCGGTCTGAGCCATAAGAAGCTCTGCCGCCGCTTTCGGACTGTCATAACGTCCTGCGGCATTTATACGGGGGCATAAGCCGAACGCTATGCCTGTAGAAGTAATACTTTCGGCATCAAGTCCTGCCGCATTGATAAGCGCCTGAAGTCCCTGATTTTCGCTGTACTGCATTTCAAGAAGTCCACGCTTTACTATTATGCGGTTTTCTCCTGTCAGTGCGACAACATCGCCTATAGTGCCGATAGCCGCAAGGTCGGCATACTGCTCAAGAACGCCTTCAACGTCACGTTCCAGTGCCATAATGAGCTTTAGCGCAACGCCGCAGCCTGCAAGCTCTTTATATGGAGAGCTGTCATCTTGTCTGTGCGGATTTACGATAGCCTCCGCTTTAGGCAGAATCTCGGGAAGCTGGTGGTGGTCGGTGACGACCAGCTTCATTCCAAGTTCATATATAAGCTCTGCCTCGTTGACGGCTGAAACGCCGTTGTCAACCGTTATTATAAGACCCGTACCGTCCTCGTGCAGTTTGCGTATCGCATTTTCATTCAGCCCGTAGCCTTCTTCACGGGTGGGTATGTACCAGTTTACGTCAGCACCTATTGCATCAAGATGGGTGAAAAGCATAACGGTAGATGTAACACCGTCGCAATCGTAATCGCCGTACACGGTTATCTTTATTTCGTTATCGACCGCCGCTTCTATCGCCTGCACAGCTTTGTCCATATCCGCAATAAGCAATGGGTCGGAAAGCTCCGTACCGTTGAAATACTGCTGTGCCTGCTCGGCTGTGTATATTTCTCTGCCGACAAGAAGACTGCACAAAAGCATAGGCAGTCCAGTGTCGGTTTTAAGTTTCATTGCAAGTGCATTGTCCGTATTTCTGACAAGCCATTTTTTCATAAGAAATTATATCCTCTTGATAAGTTCTTTCAGTTCTTCCGATGTAAAACGATATTTGTTATCGCAGAAATGACAGCACACTTCCGTGACCGGCTCTTCCTCTGCGAGCTTTGCAAGCTCGTCCTTGCCGAGTGTTATCAGCACCTGCTCAGTACGCTCTCTTGAGCAATCGCAGTAATACTGTGCCTCCCAGCTGTCAAGTATCTCTCCGTCAAGGCCTTTAAGTCCTTTGAGAGCTATTTCTTCGGGAGAAAGTCCGTCCTCAAGCATTTTTGTAACGGACTGCATATCCTTTATATTTTCTTCGATAAAATCTATAGCGGATTCGTTCACGGGCGGTACAAGCTGTATCATATATCCGCCGGCTTTTTTTATCGTGAGGTCGGTATCCACAAGTACGCCGAGCGCACAAACAGTAGGTATCTGCTCGCTTACCGCATAATACTGCGTTACGTCTATAGCTATTTCTCCGCTCACTATAGGCACCTGTCCTACATAAGGCTCTTTCATACCGAGATCTCTTATTACCGAAAGGTAGCCGTCCGTACCTACTATTCCTCCGACATCCAGTTTACCTTTGGAATTGAGCGGCAGATCGGCAAATGGATTGTCCATACAGCATTTTACGTTACCTCTGTAATCGGCTACGGTCGTAATTGTACCGATTTTTCCGCCGCCGTTTATCCTCAGCTCAAGTCTGTCAGTTTCGTTTTTCATAAGCGCACCCATAATACAAGCCGCAGTTGCAAGTCTTCCTGCCGCCGCTGACGCTGTTGCGGATGTGCCGTGTATTCTGTGTATTTCATTTACGATGTCGGTAGTATCGACAGCACTGCAAAGCGCACTGCCGTCTGCCGATAAAGCTCTTACTATCTTTCCCATTTATTTTGTTTCCTTTGCACAGCAGTAAAGCACCTTTTCACTGTCCTCACTGCCCTTTTCTGTTGTCATATAATTATATCTGTCAAGAATTCTGAAGCCTGCCTTATGCAGTAATTCTTCAATTTCTTCAAGCGGTAAAGCTATCTCCGAAAAATCCTCACAGGAACGCTCATAAGAGCCGTCCTCATTTTCAGTGAAAATATCAAGTGCAATATCGACCCTGCTGTCTTTACTGTCACTGTCAAGATAATTCTGCCACACGCAATAGACGCTTTCCATATCATACACAAATGTGTTATCTGCAAGCACCTCTCTGTGCTTTCTTACCGTATTAATATCAAATACGAAAAGTCCCTCAGGGTCGCAGAAAAGCGATACGGAGCTGAAGCAACGCAGTATATCCTCTTTGCTGTCAAGATGATTTATGCTGTCAAGCACGCATACGGTAACGTCAATAGTGCCGTACATATCAAGCTCGCACATATCCTGACAGAGATACTCTATATTATTGTGCGGTTTTTCCTTTGCCACACTGAGCATTTCGGTGCTTAAGTCCACTCCGATAACATCATATCCGAGAGCGGAAAACTGCATCGACATACTGCCCGTACCGCAGGCGAGGTCAAGAAGTATGCCCCTTTTGCCGCCGTGAGAAGTAATTATCCTGTCATAATACCCGGCAAGTTCCTTATAGTCGATATTGGAAGTCAGCGTATCGTAAACGTCCGCAAAACAACCGTATGCCGACATATTATCACCCTTTCGGTCAGTCGTTATCCTTCATTCTGTCGAAAACGATGGAGTAGCCGTCATTTCCGCCCTGTAAAGACCTGTTTACACGGCTTATCGTGGCGGTGCTGGCTCCTGTTTCTTCGACGATATCGCTGTATACCCTGCCCTCTACAAGCAGCTTTGCAACGTGCAGACGCTGAGCCATTGACTCAAGCTCTCTTATAGTGCATAAATCCTCAAAAAAGTCGTAGCATTCTTCAATACTTCTAAGCTCCATTATCGCTTTGAAAAGCTCGTCCTTATCCTTTGAAACAAGTTTTGTGTTCATTGCGTTTCCCTTTCTCAAAAGCAAATAGGTAAAATACCTCTATAATAATACTACTATTTTATCACTCTAAAGTATAAAAGTCAACACTTATCCTTTTTATTACAATTCTATTTCAAAAAGCCTTGCTGTGAAGCATTCGGGCAGTTTTACCGAAAGCGACCTTGAAAGCGGATTGAATTTATGTCCACCCTCGTCAAAGGATGGGTATATACAGCTTACCTTCGCATTCTCAGTTGCATATCTTATCGGTATATTACAGCACTCGTTGTTTCCTTGTCTGTGCCATACCGCAAGATAGGCTTTATTTCCTGCTTTAAGACCCATTGTTACCCATTCATCACCGATATGCGATAATCCCAAGGGCCAGAACGGCACTGATCTCTTAATATCTTCACGGATACTTTTATAACATTCAAGTGCTTCTTTTACAAGTTTCATTCGCTCGGGGCTGAGATTTGCCAGGTGTCCGCTCTGATGAATACGCTGTGTCATAGCGTTTACCATATTGAACACGACCTCTTCCCTGTCGCCGTCTGTCAGCGGATATGACCATATAGCGCTCTGTTCGGGGCAAAGACCTGTCGGTGCGTTTGCCGCTATCGTTGCATATCTTCTGTAATCGTCCTGATCGCTCGTTGACTGTATCGAATAGCGACTGAGCATTGCATAGTCTATTCTCATACCTCCGCTTGAGCAGTTTTCTATGATAAGCTCCGGATAACGTGCAAACACGCCGTCAAGCCACGCAAGATATGCCTTTTCGTGACGCATCAGTCCTTCACCGACACTGTCACAACCTACCTCTGTGCCTATTCCCGGTTCTATGTTATAATCCATTTTTATGTAGCCTACACCGTAATCTTTTACAAGGCGGTCAATTACGCTGTCGGCATAAGCACTGACTTCGGGATTTGAAAAGTCAAGCTGATAGCGTGAACGATCGTATACACGCTTGCCGTGCCGCATAAAGAACCATTCGTCAGGCACTTTCTTTGCCATTTCGCAGTTTATGCCCATAACCTCTATCTCAAGCCACACGCCCGGTATCATACCGTATTTCCTGATTTCATCGGTCACCTTTTTAAGACCGTTCGGGAAGCGGCGGCGGTTTTCCTGCCACTCGCCCACGCTGTCCCACCAGAAACCGTCCGCATACCAGCCGCAATCAATGCAGTAATACTCGCATCCTGCCTCTGCGGCGGCTTTTATAAGCGGCATTTCCTTTTCTTCGGTAGGGTCGCCCCAAAGACAGTTCATATAGTCGTTGAAAATAACTGCCAGCTTTTCGTTATCGGCATTCTTTCTGCGTATCGCACGGCGGTATCTTGTAAGCTCGCCCATACCCTCGTCAAAGTCACGGCATACGCCGACTGCGACAGGAACGGACGTAAAGCTCTCCCCGGGAGCAAGGTTCTTGAACCAGTGGGATTGCTGTTCGTTAGGTCCGCTGAGTGCAAGGTAAAAATGTCCTCTCTGGTCGCTTATCTCCCAGTGCCACGAGCCGTTATGCTCAATCTGCCAGAAAAGCCCGTTTCCTGTTTCGGTGTTCTGAATATATCCCATAGGAAGATATTCGTTTGTTGACCAGTTACCTACATTCGTTACATTTATCGCCTTTCCACAGTGCTCCCAACCGTCTTTCTGCGACTGCGGCATACCAAGCTGTTCAAAGGTGTAGTCCTGCCACAGCATTTCCTTCTGCCACGAATTATGCGGTATCTTTATTATAAACTTATCATCACGGGGAAGAATACCCTCTTTTTCAAAACCGAGATAGTTGAATGATGAAACATAGGTCAACGTGTATGTTTCGGTCGCAGACGTATTCCTGACTTCTGTATAGGTACGCACTATGCTTATGCCGTCATAGAAACGGAACGTGCTGATTACCTCTATGCCCGTCGGCTCGTCATACTGCGTTACCTTTATAAGTCTGCCGATATTGTCACGGGTATCCGAAAAATCCTTGTACTTGAGTCTGTAACCGGGTGCCGTTACTATGTACTTCGTGCCGTGACGTTCACACGGACGGTCAAGTCCCGCTATTTCGACCTGTGCTATGTCAAAACATCCGAGATGATCCTTTTCGAACATCTCGTCCCATATATCATTTTCATTGAACGGGAGCGCCGAAAAGTGCATCAGCTTTATCTGTCCGTTATCCTCAATATCAAATACAATGTTGATTTTGTTCTCGTTTATGTTTATCCTTTTCATTCTTCCTCCTTGCGACTGTTGAACACTTCGTACACTCTCGGATACTTGTCCTTTACTCTTACCGGCTTGAAATCGCTGTCCACAAAGAAATGACGTGTTCTGCCTGTTGCCTTGACATCGCCGCTTTCCTTGCCTTTTACCACATAATCAATTGTCATTTTAAAGCCGTTGAACTCTGTGATTTTAAGGTCTATAAGCACCGTTTCGTCAAAACGCACGGCATTTTTATAAGTACATTCGGCAGAAAGCACAGGTATCATAACTCCGTCCTTTTCCATTTCGGAATATGGGTAGCCTGCTTTGTCAAGATAATGTATTCTTGTTTCTTCGAACCACCTTATATAATTCGAATGGTGTATTATGCCCATTCTGTCGGTTTCGTAATAATGAGCGGTACGCTCATACGGCTCTATAGGCGGTAGATCTTTTTTCATAGCTTTGCTCCTTTTATGTCGTTGAATAACAGCTTTGCGACAGAGCTGCCTGCAAGCCTTACGCCGACTTCGGCTTCGTCAAACCACTGCGCCGCAATCAGCTCATCTGAAAGCGAGAAATCGCCCTCGGGAAGCTCAGCCAGAAACCCCGTCATCAGCATCTGCTTTTTCTGATAGGCGTATGTTGCAACAAGGCGTACCTTGACCGGCTTTAGCCCGAGTTCTTCCGTGACCTCACGCACTGCCGCCTGTTCGGCTGTTTCGTTTGTCATTATGTAGCCGGACACGCAGACGAATCTGTCCTCGCTTATACTGCCGTCACCGCTGTGCTGACGGATAAGGGCGTATTTATTTCCTCGTCTTGCAAGGACTATCACGCAATTATAGAACATATCAAACCACAAACGTTTGCACTGTTCGCAATATGGCACAAGGCCGTCATCTCCGGTCTTACGTCCCACCAGTCTGCTTGCACAATCGGGACAGAATGTAAATCTCATATCGTTCTCCGTTTTACAAAAAAGCCGCACGGCACAGCCTATGCGCCAAGCGGCTTTTATATATTCTGTTTTTATCAGGAATTTGCCTTGATATAGTTCCAGCTGTCACGGCACATCTGCTCAAGACCTCTCTTTGCTGTCCAGCCGAGCTTTTTCTTGGCAAGCGAGGGATTTGAGTAGCAAGCGGCTGCGTCGCCCGGACGTCTGCCTGTTATAACATAGGGTACCTTGACCTTGTTTACCTTTTCGAAAGCGTTGATAATATCAAGCACAGAGTATCCCTTACCTGTACCGAGGTTGTATGCGGGACAGCCTGTATGCGCTCTTGCCGCCTTTATTGCGGCAACATGACCGAGTGCAAGGTCAACAACGTGAATGTAATCTCTTACGCAAGTGCCGTCGGGAGTGGGATAATCATTGCCGAATACGCTGAGCGTTGCCATTTTTCCTGAGGCTGTGCGGAGGATAAGGGGCATAAGGTTATTCGGTATACCGTTGGGGTCTTCACCGAGCTTACCGCTCTCGTGCGCACCGATAGGGTTGAAATAACGTAAAAGGATAATGCTCCACTGATCATCGGATGCGTACAGCTCTCTGCACATATTCTCAATCATCAGCTTTGTAGAACCGTAGGGATTGATAGCACTCAAAGGGAAATCCTCTGTTACCGGTACTTTATCGGGTATGCCGTAAACTGTTGCACTTGAGCTGAATACGAGCTTCTTACAGCCGTATTTCTGCATTGTTTCGATAAGCGCAAGAGTTGAGTTAATGTTGTTTTCGTAATACATTATAGGCTTTACACAGCTTTCGCCTACTGCCTTGTAGCCTGCAAAATGTATTACTTCTGTGATGAAGTTCTCTCTGAAAATCCTGTCGAGAGCTTCTCTGTCACAGCAGTCATTCTCATAGAATCTGAAATCTCTGCCTGTGATTTCCTTGATTGCCTCGATAGCCTTCGGCTTTGAGTTATAGAAGTTGTCTATTACAATAATATCCTCACCTGCGTTAAGAAGCTCCACGCAGGTGTGAGAGCCGATATATCCTGCTCCGCCTGTTACCAATACTGCCATAATAATGTTCCTTTCCACAGCATATAAACGCTGTATCCAAAACGGTTTTCCGAAAAAATATAACCGTTTCACTAACTTATATTATATATCCGCAAGGGCGGATTGTCAATATTTTTTACTTTGATTGACAAAGAGGCAATTATGTGATAAAATCACATTAGTAAAAGTTTTTTTACATAAATTTGCTTTAATTATTTTTAATTATTAAGGAGGATTCAAAATGATCAATTTACTTACAACTTCAAGCCGATTTCTGAGTGACACAGAAGATTTCAATTCAACCACAGACAAATTGCTGTCCAGCCTGTTTGACGGATTTATTTTTTATCTGGCAGTTGTGGTTTTTATAATAACTGTGCTTATTATAACTGCCAAATACAGAAAAAATCCCACGCTCGGCAAAAGAAAATCGCTTACCGCAATAACCGTATTGCTTACTGTATTCGACTCGCTTCTTCTGCTGTTCAAGATTGACTTTTTCAGGCTTCTTTGCAACCCTTACGACTATTTCACCAGCTACAATTTCACTTCCTTCGTACCCGGAACAAGCGAATATGCAATATATGTGTCATACTATATCGTTATAATCGCAACGGTCATTGCGGGAATTATAATGTGCATTGTAGGATATACAACACTTTCTGACAAGGAGCTTAAAAAGAAAGCCTTTGATAAAGCGGCCGCATTACAGCAGCAGTACAGAGCAGGCTTCGCAGTTCCGCCCCAGCAGATGCAGCAGCCTCAGTGCAGCACATGGAGATGTAACATTTGCGGTACAATAAACAAGGATATAGGCGGAGATTTCTGTTCGCAGTGCGGCGCACCAAAATACAATGTGCCTTCCGGCAACGCTAACGGTCAGTAAGGAGGGACTTGTATGCTCCATATAGGTATTGCTATCGCTTTACTCGTTTTATGCAGTTCTTATAAGAGTTGTCCTATCGTTTCAAAACTCACCGGAATCAAGGTGCTGACTATTATTCTGACAGTTCTGGCATCAATTAAGCTGATGTCGTTCCTGTTCGGCGTTTTACCGATGTATTACGGTTCGGAAAGCGAAAACTATTACCCCATTCTGTCAGTGTTCGCTTCAAGTGTTTTTGCAATCACCGTGATATACTACGTCGGCGTTATCACTCTGAGTGTCATCGCCTGTATCAAGGGATACAAGTGTATGAGCAGCAATGAGCTCACCTCTGCGGCTTACAGCGAACAGCAGAGAGTAAACGCCGCAAGAGCACAGCAGATATACCACGCACAATCCGGCGCAAATGTTCAGCAGAGCTTTACAACCGAAAATACCGCATGGCAGTGTACAAGCTGTGGTAAGTACAACGAATCAGACAACAAATTCTGTATTTACTGCGGACATATAAGATAAATTCATCAAAGGGGATATGCAAATTGGTACTTATAGCACTTTCGATAATTGTGCTTGTTCTGTGCTCCAGATATAAGCAGGAGCCGATGACAAACAGCCGTACAGGCATAACTGTAACAACAATAATTACAGCGGTAATCACATTCTTCGAGCTGACAGGCGTTGTTTCTCTAGGTGTTATGAACGGTATTTTCGGAGGCGACGCTTTCAGACAGATGCTTTATGACGCTATTGCAAGCGGAGAACTTGATTTTGAAGATTTTGCAACGGCAAATGAAGCAATGGATTTTGCTCTTTCCGTTGTTAATGCGGTATTTGTAGTTTCACTGATAGTGTGCATTCTTGTAGCCGCATTCGGCATATTCGCTACCGTTATCGGCTTCAAAACAATGGCCGATAAAACGCTTACGGCAGCCGCAGCGGCAAATACGGCGGCACGCAACCAGGCATATAATATGCCCGGTTACAATAACTGCAATACTTCTTTCCAAAACGGCTACTATAACTACGGCAATCCTCAGCAGAATTATCAGACTTATGCACAGAGCAATACAGGAGCGCCGGCTCAGCCGACAAGCAACGTTTCTCAAAACAGCAATTGGTACTGCGTATGCGGAAACAAAAATGCCGCAGGACAGAAATTCTGTTCAAACTGCGGTGCGGCAAATCCCGACAGTAACCGTCAAGTCTGATTACAAACGCAAAATCATAATCATATTATAAAAACCGGGTATTTTGCCCGGTTTTTATTTTCCGCCAAACAAGCAGAAATATGTGCCACATTTTTACTTGTTCTTTATTTACATTTTTGTAATAACAAATGTTGTAATTGTGCATAAAAGTAAGACGTTAAAAATTCGTTTTTTATGCATGCATACAAAATATCACCAAAATGCAAAATTAACATCAAATCAGACGTCACATTTTCGGACTTTCTGCGTTATATATATAGGTCGTTTTTTAGCAGTGCTTATAAATACACAGGTTATCCGGCATAAATCAAAAGCAAATTCCCATCAAAACTACCCTCAATGCCACACCCTGTTATCTGCCAACATCCACATACACGGCCGCTGTAAAAGAGCCATACAGAGAATACCTACTCTGTATGGCTCATTTTTTATCTGTTTTTCTGAAATAATCGCAAACAGCATCAGATATGCAATCTTTTGATTATCTTATAAACGACCGAGTTTTCAAGTACGAGCGGTGATTTATGTGCAAAGAACACAATTCCATTTGCGGGCGACTTGATTTCTTCCTTGACCGTGCCTTCAAACGGATCGAGTATCTCTGCCATTACATCTCCCTGCTCCACCTCGTCGCCGGGCTGTTTTATCCTGCGATATATTCCTCCGCTTTTAGCATGCACCGACATCAGATGCTCTTCCTCAAGCGTAGTTGCCATATAACCGCCGTGGCTCTGATACTTTATGACGCCCATCCTCGACAAAAAACGCAGTACAGCGCTTACCGCTATATTTGCCGATTCCTCGTCAATATGCTCTGTTTCGTTTGTATATACGGAAAATGCGCTCGTTTCACAGTTCTGCCAGTTGAAGTTCAGCGTTGCCGTGTCAAACGGCTTAGGCTTTCTGAGAAGTATATACGGAAGACCGAATAAATTTGCAAGTCCTATGTTCTTATGCTCGGTATCCATCATTCTTACATGAGGTATAAAGTCACCGGAAATATAGAATGAAGTAAACTGAATGCCGTACTGATATTCCTTTATAAAATCGAATATGCCTGCGGCTATTCTCTGTGTGGTCTTTCCGTGTGCGTCGCCCGGAAACATTCTGTTGAGATCGGTATTATCTACTGACCAGAAACGGCGCTGAATATTCATCGAAAACGGATTCAGCGAAGGGATGACCATTATCTGCTTACCGTAAGCCAGATCGCCCTTCTTTTCAATATTTGAAAGGGCTCTTATGATCTGTGAGCATACATATAACTGCTGAACCTCGTTGCCACGCATTGCACCGACTATACAGCAGGTTTTTTCGCCCTTACCGAATCTGTATCCGTTTATCTGAAAATCATCACGGTAAGGTGATTTCAATGTAACTATGTTTTCTTTATTCATTTCAGCACCCTCCGAGTATTCTTGCAAGCAACGAGCCTTCATATACAACGGGGTACTCACGCAACGTAAATACAATACCGCTGCAAGGTGCGAATATTTCCTGCTCGACAGCACCCGAAAGCGGATCGAGTATATCGCCTATATGATCTCCCTTGGATATTCCTGCCCAGTGCTTTATTGCGGGCATAAAAATACCGGATGTATCAGAATATATGAACGATACATTTCCGTCTGTAGAAACAATAGGATGAGAAACCTTCTTCGTTTCACCTGTCCATATTCCCATCTCAGCCATCAGGTTGAATATTCCGTCAAGGAGCTGATCGCCGTAAGACTTGGTTATACGCATTCCAACACCCATTTCAGCAACAAGTGTCGGTGTTCCCTCGTTGTTAAGGCTGTGCGAGAGAGTAGCCTCCATAACAGTGACGCTGGAGTGTACCCATATAAAGTCAACGTTCAGCATTTTGGCATAGGGCAACAGCTTCGGCGCTGTTTCTTCCGAAATACGCACCTGCGGAATTTCACGCAGGAATATATTGCTTGCGTGGATGTCGATACATATATCCGCACCCTTTATATCGTTCATGATAGCGGCGGCAATATGCTCAGCCACCGCACCGGTTTCCGAGCCGGGAAAAATCATATTCATATCAAGGTCAAATATCGGCATCTCTCGCTTTATCGAATCCATTCCGAGCGGATTCATAGACGGATATATATCAACTATACCGCTGAGCAAATGTCTGTTTTCGCTGAGCTTTCTTATCAGCTCATAGCAAACGTACTGCCCTTCCAGCTCATCGCCGTGAATACCTGTAACTATACATATACGCTTTTCGTTGCCTGTAAGGTTGTACGGCTCAAAATGATTCTTTTTTATCATCATCCGCTCATTCACAGGGAGTGAAACGGATACAACGTCCTGTAACAAATAGACACCTCCGAAATCTGTCGTTGATATAAGTATATTCCCTTTTAAATTCATTGTCAAGGTCGGAAACAACAAGGCAGGTAATTTATTTTACGGCAGAATATCCGTGTTGCTTTTATCGCTGTATAAAGCAAAACAGCATAATTTGCGATTAATTCTACGGGCAAAAGCAAAAGGCACAAAACATTTCTGCTTTGCACCTTTGCAAATTATTCATAAAGCTCCAAGCCTCTGCGGTATCAGCTGTCAAACTGTGAATTGTAAAGCTCGGCATAGAAACCGTTCTTTGCAATAAGTTCCTCGTGGTTACCCTGCTCGATAATATCTCCGTCCTTAAGAACGAGTATAAGGTCGGCATCTTTTATCGTGGACAGGCGATGTGCTATTACAAAGCTTGTTCTGCCCTTCATAAGATTATCCATAGCCTTTTGTATCTGTATCTCGGTACGGGTATCGACCGAGCTTGTAGCCTCGTCAAGAATCAGAATCTTGTTATTTGCGAGAATCGCTCTTGCTATTGTAAGAAGCTGTTTCTGACCCTGCGATACGTTGGATGCTTCCTCATTTAACTCCATATCATAACCGCCGGGAAGCGTCCTTATGAAATGGTCAACGTGAGCCGCTTTTGCGGCGGCAATAACTTCATCATCTGTCGCATCAAGCTTTCCGTATCGGATATTCTCCATAATACTGCCCTTGAACAGCCATGTATCCTGAAGCACCATTCCGAAAAGCTCTCTAAGCTCGCTCCTGTCGAAGTCCGCTATGTCATACCCGTCAATCAGTATCCTTCCGCCGTTAAGCTCATAGAAGCGCATAAGCAGTTTGACAATGGTTGTTTTTCCTGCTCCCGTCGGACCGACTATAGCTATCTTCTGTCCCTGTCTGACGCTTGCGCTGAAATCATTGATTATTATCTTTTCGGGAGTGTAGCCGAAACGAACGTGTTCAAACGTTACATCACCGGTAATATCAAGCGTTGTTACATTTCTGGTATTGCCGGAGGTATCGGTAAGCATTGCGTGTTCCTTTGCACATTGCTCTTCTTCGTCCTCTGCCAAGAATTCAAATACTCTCTCGGCGGCTGCGGCGGTCGACTGAAGCATACTTGATACCTGTGCCAGCTGTGTTATAGGCTGTGTGAAATTCTTGACGTACTGGATAAACGATAATATGTCACCGACCATTATAGTTCCGTTTGCCGCCAGTAAACCTCCGACAACAGCAACGGCAACGTATCCCAGATTTCCCACAAAGGTCATAACAGGCATCATAACACCGGAGAAAAACTGCGACTTCCATGCAGATTTATATAAAATGTCATTCGCCTCGTTAAAATCTTCAATAACACGTTCCTCACGGTTGAACGCCTTGACAATATTATGTCCGCCGTAGATTTCCTCGACCTGTCCGTTTATGTGACCGAGATACTCCTGCTGTGACTTGAAATACTTCTGAGAAATCTTTACAACGAAAAGCACAAGTACCATCGAAACAGGAAGAATAAGAACGGCGATAAGCGTCATAAGAGGACTTATCGACAGCATCATTACCATTACGCCTATGATAGTGGTAATCGAGGTTACAAGCTGTGTAATGCTCTGATTCAGATTCTGTGCCAGAGTATCCACATCATTTGTTACTCTCGACAGTGCCTCGCCGTGTGTGCTTTTGTCAAAATAGTTCATCGGCATACGGTTTATCTTTGCGATAAGCTCCTTACGGAGTCTGTAGCTGACCTTCTGCGAAACGCCCGTCATCAGCCAACCCTGTATAAACGAACAGATACTGCTGATAAGATAAAATCCTATAAGCAATAGAAGTATAGCGCCGAGCGCATCAAAGTTCACATCGCCCGTACCGTTCACCTTGGCGATAATGCCGTTGAAAATCTCCGTTGTGGCATTACCCATCAGCTTAGGACCGATAATATTGAATACGGTTGATGTAATTGCAAATATCACAACGAAAACAAGCGAAATCTTATATTCGCTCATATACCTTGCCAGTTTTCCGATACTGCCCTTGAAATCCTTTGCCTTTTCTACAGGAGCGCCGGGTCCTCCTCTGTGAGAATTACGCATTTACAGCACCCCCTTTTGCATTATCTATTGCCGCAAGGTCTTTTTGCGACAATTGCGAGTGTGCTATCTGTCTGTATACCTCACAGCTTTTCATAAGCTCGCTGTGAGTTCCGATTCCTGCTATTCTGCCCTCGTCAAGCACTATTATTTTGTCGGCATTCAATATCGTACTGATACGCTGTGCAACGATTATTATCGTGCAATCGTGTATATTGTCGGCAAGTGCCTTTCTCAGCTTCACATCTGTCTTGAAATCAAGTGCGGAGAAGCTGTCGTCAAACAGATATATCTTAGGCTTTTTGGCAATTGCACGGGCGATAGACAGACGCTGTTTCTGTCCGCCCGAAACATTCGTACCGCCCTGGGAAACAGGCTCGTTGTATTTTTGCGGCTTGCTGTCGATAAATTCAGACGATTGCGAGATCTCTGCGGCAAGTCGGATAGTTTCATCATCGGCATTTTCCGCACCGAATCTTATATTGCTGTCTATCGTTCCCGAGAACAGTACGCCTTTCTGCGACACAAGGCCTGTAACATCATGGAGAGAATGCTGTGTCACATCTCTGATGTCGGTTCCGTCTATAGTAATGCTGCCTTCGGTAACGTCAAAGAATCTCGGTATGAGATTTATAAGCGTTGATTTGCCGCTGCCCGTACTGCCGATAACAGCGGTCGTTTCACCCGCCTTTGCGGTAAAGCATATATCGGTCAGAACATCTTCCTTTGCATCGGGATAGCAAAACGAAACGTGATTGAAAGTAACATCGCCCCTGAGCGACGCTTTATCGAATGTTGCCGCATCGGGCTTATCAGTGATGCTCTTTTCGGCTGAAATGACTTCGTTTATTCTCTCTGCGGAAACTGCCGCTCTCGGAAGCATTATTGAGATCATCGTCAGCATAAGGAATGACATTACAATCTGCATCGTATATGTGATAAACGCCATCATATCTCCGACCTGCAAAGAGCCGTCAGAAATCTGTCCTGCGCCTACCCATATGATAAGAACGGTGACAAGGTTCATTATCATCATCATAAGAGGCATCATAAACGTCATTGTACGGTTTGTGAAAAGCATTGCGGATGTAAGATCCTTATTGGCTTTATCGAAACGTTCTTCTTCATATTTTTCACGGCTGAAGGCACGGATAACAGGCAGACCGGTAAGTATCTCCCTTGCAACAAGGTTCAGCTTATCGACCAGTTTCTGCATCAGCTTGAATTTAGGCATCGCAATCTTCATCAGAATGAGCACCACCGTAAGAATAACAATTACGGCAAGTGCGATAATCCACGCCATACCCGTGCCGGTAGTCAGTACCATAAATACACCGCCTATGCCAAGAATAGGCGCATATATAACCATTCTGAGCAGCATTACGATAACCATCTGTATCTGCTGTATATCGTTCGTGCTTCTCGTAATAAGACTGGCAGTGGAAAATCTGTCAATCTCGGCGCTTGAAAAGCTGACAACATTTCTGAAGACTCCGGCTCTTAGATCTCTGCCGACCTTTGCCGCTGTTGTCGCCGCAAAGAAACCTACCGTCACAGATACCGCCATCATAAGAAGTGCGATAAGCAGCATTTTTCCGCCGGCTGACAGCAGATAGTTTTGCTGTAATACGTTCATATCTACGCCCAGCGATGAATATTCGTCTTTTACAAAGCGTACTGCGGACTGCTCTGTTATAGTTCCCGGCATTTCAGATATTTTGTCAGACAATGCCGACAAATCGGTATCTCCCATGCCGCCTTTTTCCGCAAGTGCCGTAATAATCGTCAGTGCATTTGCTTTTCCGGAAGAAATACCAAGCATTTCTCCTGCCTGTTCAAAAGAAGTAAAGGGCAGTTTAATCCCCTGCTTTTCGGTCGTAGAGGACAAATCTTCAAAGGAAAGCTCTTTCACCATCTCAGCCGCCGTCATAGGTATATCGACAGTATTAATGAGCTGTTGTTTTTCATCTTCCGTAAGATCGTTCAGAAAATAAACGTCATTATCAGCAGACGCAGGAAAGCGGTCTTTCTGAGAATCGACCGCTTCACCTTTTTTCACAAGAGTATAGCTTTTTGCAAGTACGCTTTTCTGCTCGTCATTCATAAATGCTTCAAGCGCATTATAGCCGTCAACGCTCAGCGCATCTGCCGCCGCATTTTCTATACCGCCGTTCTGTATACCTATATCCACAATATCCGATGTATATTGCGGTAAAGTAAGGTCGCCCCAAGCCTGAATTATAAGCAGTACAATTATCAACAAAACCTGCGGTATGCTGTTTTTGAGATACCCGAATATTTTAAACAAATACTATGCTCCCTTTCTCTTACTTCAGCTCAGCCGACTTTTCGTAAGCGTCCGCAAAACGCAGAACAAGCTCAATCAGCTTGTCCGTATCCTCTTCACCGAGTATTTTAGCTATATTTTCAAGTCTTACAAAAATCTCGTCATATTTTGCTTTTGCCGTTGCTTTTCCGTTTTCAGTGAGCCTGATATATGTTACTCTTCTGTCATCCTTAAGTACGACCCTCTCAACATAGCCCTTGTCCTCCAGCTTATTGATAGTCTGCGAAAGATTCGGTCTGGTAAAATTAAGATAGCTGTTAAGCTCGCTCAGTCCGAACAGCTCGGTATCCGGTTTTTCCGCAATAATCTGCGTCATTGCCCAGAAAACTCCTGTTTCACTGGCGTTAAGCCCTTCCATTATTCTGTACTGTCTTGGTTGTGCGGAAAATTTACCAAGTGCGATTATAAGTCTCATTATTCTGTTGTCCATAATTCTTCTCCTTTATATTTCTCACAGTTCTTCCCATACTACCTGCGAAAATCAATCATTCCTCAATCAGGTAAACCACTTGCTTACCCGATGATAATATGGTATACTTCTTATGTTAACAGATTATAAATTTAATTAACTTCTTTGAACGGAGCAGAAATGAAAATAATTGATACCGAAACAGCAATTATAGGCGGAGGCGCATCGGGGCTTGCCGCCGCCATCGCCGCTTCTCGTTACGGATGCGGCAATGTGACCGTACTTGAAAAAATGCAGAGGGTAGGCAAAAAAATACTTTCAACCGGTAACGGCAGATGCAACCTCACCAACCGCAACATAACACCTTCGGATTATACCGGCGATACGGAGCTTCTGTCATATATAAGCCCTGATATTGACAATGCTGAGGATTTCTTTTCTTCGCTCGGGCTTATCTGCCGTGCGGATGATAACGGCAGAGTATATCCCTATAGCAATGCCGCAACCTCAGTGCTTGACGCTCTCAGATTTGCCGCTGATTCTTCCGGCATCAGAACAATTTGCGACTTTACGGTATCTGAAATAACAAAAACCAAACACGGTTTTATCATAACAGACGGCGAAACGCAGGTAAAGGCAAAGCGTGTAATCATTGCCGCAGGAGGAAAAGCGGCTCCGTCGCTCGGCTCAAGCGGCGAAGGCTATGAGCTTTGCAAGAAGCTGGGTCACTCGGTGACAAGGCTCTTTCCTGCCCTTGCGCCTGTAAGAACGGATATTGAACTTGTAAAATCGCTTAAGGGTCTTCGTGTGGCGGCTGACGCTACGCTTATCTCGGGCGGAAGGGTAATAGACAGGCAATCCGGAGAGGTTCAGTTTACCGACGGTGCATTGTCGGGAATATGTATTTTCAATCTGTCGGCAAAAGCGGCAGAATATATAAACAACGGTGAAATTTCACTCGATACCGCCCCTACACTCAGTAAAGATGAGTTATTCGGTCTTATAAAAAGCACTGCCGCAATAAGAGCGTCACTGCCGTGCGAAGAGCTTCTCACGGGAATATATCACAAACGTGTAGGACAGGCGATGCTGAAAAAAGCAGGTATCCCTTTTTCTGAAACCTGCGGAGAAATATCGGATAAGGACATTTCAGTGTTATGTAATCTTGCAAAGGACAGCCGCTACCCCATAAGAAACGTATCAGACTGGAGCCTTGCACAGATAACCTGCGGCGGTATACCTGCAAGCGAGGTTTCCGACAAGCTGGAATCCCTCAAGGCAAGCGGCTTGTATCTGTGCGGTGAAATACTCAATATCCAGGGCAAATGCGGCGGATATAATCTTGACTGGGCGTGGAAAAGCGGATATACCGCAGGTATGAACGCAAGTCTTTCTTTATCGGAGTAGAAAATGATAAAATACAGCAATATCAAAATGCCGCCGGAGCATACAATAAACGACATAACGGCATTTATCGGCAAAAAGCTCAGAACATCACAGCCTGACCCGTCACGGCTGAAAATTATAAAAAAATCCGTTGACGCACGGCACAAGGACGACATACACTTTGTTTATACCGTTGCGTTTGCCTGCGAAAACGAAAACGCAGTATTAAATAAGAACTCAGGCAACAAGAACATTTCGCCATATAAAGAAATACCGTATTCCTTGCCTCAAAGAGCAAAGCTGTCAAAGCGTCCCGTGATAGTCGGTTTCGGTCCTGCGGGTATGTTTGCGGCGCTCTATCTTGCACAGTGCGGTGTACGTCCGATCGTTCTTGAACGTGGTCTTGATGTTGACAGCCGTAAAGAGAAAGTCAGAATGTTCTGGGAAAAAGGAATACTTGATACTGAATGCAACGTTCAGTTCGGTGAGGGCGGTGCAGGTACTTTTTCAGACGGAAAGCTGAACACCGGTGTCAACAATCCGCTTTCAAAAACGGTATTTGAAGAATTTGTCCGTCACGGCGCACCTGAAGAAATCATGTATGAGGCAAAGCCGCACATTGGCACAGACAAATTGTCCGAAACCGTAAAGAACATAAGAAACGATATTATATTGCTTGGCGGAGAGGTAATATTCGGAGCAAAATTCTGCGGTTATGATACCGAAAACGGCAGAATTAAAGCCATAAGCTATATAAAAAACGGCACCGAATCCACCATTGAAACCGACAATGTGATTCTTGCCATAGGTCACAGTGCGAGAGATGTGTTCTATATGCTGAAAAGCCGCAACGTTACTATGCAGCCCAAAAACTTCTCCGTAGGAGTAAGAATCGAGCATAAGCAATCCGACCTTGACCGAAGTATGTATGGAGAAATGAGCGGTCACCCATCACTTCCCGCCGCCGATTATAAGCTGTCGGTTCACGACAAAAACGGCAGAGGCATTTATACATTCTGTATGTGTCCGGGCGGAGTGGTCACAGCATCTTCCTCCGAAGAAAACACGGTAGTCACAAACGGTATGAGTTATTACGCAAGAAACGGAGAAAACGCAAACAGTGCCGTCCTTGTCGGAATAACTCCGGATGATTTTGAAAATGATGATATTACGGCAGGAATAGAATTTCAGCGCAAAATAGAAAAAGCCGCCTTTAAAGCGGCAGGGGCAAATTACAGCGCACCTGTATGCCTTGTAGGCGACTTTCTCAGTAAACGCACCTCCGAAAAGTTCGGCAGCGTAACCCCTTCCTATCCTATAGGCACAACATTTGTGCCGCCCGATGAATACCTGCCCGATTTCGTATGCGACGCTTTAAGATACGCTTTGCCGCAGTTTGCCGAGAAAATCAGCTGTTTCGGCTCTCCTGATGCGGTTATGACAGGTCCTGAAACAAGAAGCTCATCGCCTGTGAGAATAGTAAGAGATGAAACACTTTCATCAGTCAGCTTGAAAGGCTTGTATCCTTGCGGCGAAGGTGCAGGCTATGCCGGCGGTATCGTGACAGCGGCAATGGACGGACTTAAATGTGCAATGGCGGCAGTTGGCAGGAACGGCAAAAGCACCTAACTGCACAGGCTTTCCATTTCCTTTTTGAGCCTTTTTATAATACGCTTTTCAAGACGTGATATATAACTCTGGGAGATCCCGATCATATCGGCGACCTCCTTTTGTGTTTTTTCGGGGCGGTTATTAAGCCCGAAACGAAGTTCCATTATCAGCTTTTCCCTTTCGTCCAGCTTTTCCACCGCCTCAAGAAGCATTCTTTTCTCTGCCTCAGATTCTATATTCACACTGACAGTATCATCATCCGTTCCGAGAATATCGGATAGGAGCAATTCGTTTCCGTCCCAGTCAACATTAAGAGGTTCATCTATTGAAACCTCCATTTTCTGCGGATTCGTTTTCCTCAGATACATAAGTATTTCGTTTTCTATGCACCTTGAGGCATAAGTAGCGAGCTTTATGTTTTTCTCCACGCTGAATGTGTTCACCGCCTTGATAAGCCCTATAGTACCTATGGAAATAAGATCCTCGATTCCTATACCGGTACTTTCAAATTTCTTTGCGATATAAACTACCAGCCTCAGATTATGCACGATCAACGTTTCTCTTGCATTTTCAAAGTCTGTGTTCAGCTTTGCAAGCGTTTTTGCTTCCTCTTCCTTTGAAAGCGGAGGAGGTAAGGTTTCCGCACCGTTTATATAATCGCACTCGCATTTTCCGTTTGCCGAATTACGCAGTTTTGCAATAAGATTGCTGACAATTTCAATTATCTTGAGCATTTTACACCTCACACAAGTATTTTCGGATTGAATATTGCTTCATATTCCTGTCTTCCGCCTATCACTATACCGATAAGCGCATTGACGGGATATTTTTCTTCATTCGTTTCATCGTCAATAACAACGCTCTCCGCTTTGAACATACAGATAAGTCCACCCTTCCCCACTGTGGAAAACGGCATTATCCTGACACCCTTTATCATCTGCGTGCCTATATCCGAAATATCGCTGTTATTTTCAATCATATCAATCGCAGGAGGTGAAACATCGGCGCACATATCACGTCTGCATACTATCACAGGCAATCCGCTGAAACAGTCGACCATCCCGTTTCCGCTGTCTGCAAGTGCCGATAGCCTGCATTCCCTGCCGTTATTTTTTATGATAACAGTATACTTGCCATCGGTTTTTCCGTTTTTATCGAGTATAAACCTTATTAATCTGACAACACCGTAAGCCGCACAGGTAGATAGAATTATCGTCATCGTATCAATGCCGAAATATACAGTGCCGTTTATAAACAGCATCTTCATAGGAGCGGCAAACAGCCATACGCAAAACATCAGCCCCGAAAAGACGAAGCTGACAAGCATCAAAAACAGCACGCTCACCGCATATGCACGAAATCCCGTATAACCGAATGCGACAAAAGCAATCAAAGCGCAAAGAAATATCTTAAGTAAAGTAAGAGTCAAAACCATTTCCTGCGGAATGAAAATGCTAAGTGAAGCCACCGCACCTATGCCTGCCGCAGACAGCTTTCTGTACCATACTGTTTTTCTGTGAGTAAATACGGATACGGCGAGAATCTGAAAATATGTAACATAAAGATTTATCAGAATCAGCACATCAAGATATATAACCATTTTTATGCCCCTCGTTTATTATAGGACAAACGGAAGTAAAAAAGTGTCGGTTTGTGATACGGAGATAAAAAAACAGCCTGAGTTTCCTCAGACTGTTCTGTAATTTATATCACGTTTTTTCTTAGCAGCAGCATTTCGGCATTTTCAAGCGAAATCGGATCGTTTTCATCACCGGAAATAATCCTTGCTATTTCTCTCTTTCTGCCTTCAAAATCCAGCTTTGTAATGCCCGTATAGGTGCGTTTTTCATCGCTGGTCTTTTTAATAAGAAGCTGTGTATCCGCCATTGCCGCAATCTGCGCAAGATGCGTTACACAAAGTATCTGCCTGTTTTCCGCCGCCTCGTGCAGTTTTAATCCGACCTTGGCGGCGGCTCTGCCGCTTATACCCGTATCAATTTCATCAAAAATCATCGTATGCAGTTTGTCGGTTTCGGCAAGCACGTTCTTGACGGCAAGCATTATTCTTGACAGCTCACCGCCTGAAGCAATCTTACTCATAGGCTTCAAATCTTCTCCCTTATTGACGGAGATAAGCATTTCCACCTTATCCATTCCGCTGAGAGTGACTTTATCCTGCGATATATCGAACACAAGTCTTATATCCGGCATATCAAGAAACGTAAGCTCCGCAGAAATCCGCTTTGCAAGCTCGTCCGCCGCTTTTTTTCTTCTGCTTGTAAGCTCTGTGGCAAGACGCTTTACTTTTTCGCCTGCTTCTTTTTTCCTTTCGGTAAGTTCTTCTATTATATCATCGCCGTTATCAATTTCATAAAGTTCGTTGCGCCATTTCTCCGAATTTTCAAGTATCTGCGCAAGGTCTGTGCCGTATTTTCTTTGCAGACGCAAAATAACGCTGAGCCTTTCTTCAAGAACACCGAGCATTCCTGCGGTATCCTCGTCTTCATCGGGAATTCTCTGCACTATTTCTTCTCGTATATCCTCAAGCTCTACCAGCATATCGGATATACGCTCTGCCAGTTTATCAAGCTCGGGGATAGTTTCGCTGAGCGATGAAACGCTGTTTTTGCAGTGTTCGAGCATAGAATATGCTCCGTCAGTATCATCGTCTCCCGATATTGCCGTCTGTGCATTATACAGATTCTCGCTTATGTATTCGGCGTTGCGAAGTTCCTCAATCTTTTGCTTTACAGTTTCTTCCTCATCTGCGGAAAAATTATACCTGTCAAGCTCCTCAAGACGTTCTCTCAGAAGCTCCGCCTTTTCAAGCGATTCGGTTTTCTTACGGCCGACTTCTTTAATTTTTCTTGATAAAGCCGAAAACTCCTTGAAAGCTGTCGCATATTCCGACAGCAACCCGCTGTTTTTGCCGTAGCTGTCGAGTATCTCACGCTGATTATCTCCATCCATAAGCAGACGGTTATCGTGCTGTCCGTGAATATCAATAAGCTCAGACGCTATATCACGAAGTATTGCTACTGTTGTTGCTCTGCCGTTTATTCTTGCTGTGCTTTTACCGTCCGCATGAATATCACGCTGCAGCAAAAGCTCGTCATCGACAGCAAAACCGTTATCGCTGAGTTTAGTTCTGACACTTTCGGGTAAATCGTCAAAAAGACCGGTCACAACAGCCTTTTCTGTGCCTGCTCTTACAATATCCTTGCTTACCCTTCCTCCGAGTATCGCATTTATACCGCCGATAAGTATACTCTTACCTGCACCCGTTTCACCCGTAAACACATTCAGCTTATCGTCAAAGGCTATCGACGCCTTTTCAATCACAGCAAGATTTTCAATAGATAATTCTCTGAGCAAAACGCCGACCTCCTTATCTTAAAGCAGTTCCTTCAGGTGACGTGTCAGCATTCTTGCATCACCCTCCGTTCTTGTCAGTACAAATATCGTATCATCGCCTGCGATAGTTCCGACAACATAGGAAAGATTCATCATATCAAGACCTGCGCAAGCGGCGTTTGCAAGACCGCTGTGGCATTTTATTGAAACTATATTCATTGCGTAATCAATATTGACAACCGCTTCCGAAATAATATTATGAAACTTGACCGTGTGTACCTTTTCCGCTTTTGCATAGCAGTTGACTCCGTTTGATGAAACCGTTTTTTCAATATTGAGTTCGTTTATATCACGGGAAACGGTCGCCTGTGTCACATCATAGCCCTTTTGCTTCAACAGATTAAGCAACATTTCCTGCGTTTCCACTTCGTTTGCGGATATGATTCTGAGAATTTCTGCCTGTCTTTTCTTTTTCACAATATCACCCCTTGTAAAATTTTATTTGAGCGGTCTCATCAGCTTGTTGTGTACCGCTTTATAGAAACTGCTGCCGTTTATATCAATAATAGAAAGCTGCTGCTCCGAGCGTCTTATCTTTATTATTTCGCCCTCTTTGAAATCCATATCGTCATTACCGTCAATACTGAGCGAAACGCCGCTGTCTTCATATGCGGAAAAACGCACCGTTATTTCCGAATCGGCTGAAAATATCATAGGTCTGCCGAAAAGCGAATGAGCGCACAACGGAGTAAATTCAATGCACTGTGCATCAGGGGATATAATAGGCCCACCTGCAGATAAAGAATATGCTGTAGAGCCTGCCGGCGTACTGAAGATAATTCCGTCGGCTCTGATTTTTGTCACCTCGTATTCTTCTACCGAAACAATAAACTCGGGCAGCTTTGAATAACGGCATTTGCTGAACACAACATCGTTTATGGCACTGTAATTGCCTTTGCCCTCATATTCAATATCGAGCATCATTCTTCTGCTCACTGTATATTCGCCTGTTTTAAGACGTTCCAGTGTATCAAGCTCGCCGCTCTCTATAGAAGTCATGAAGCCCAGCCTGCCCGTATTTATTCCAAGCAGGAGCTTATTGCAGGCGGCGGCTTTCTGTCCCCACTTGAGAATAGTTCCGTCACCGCCTATAGTCATAAACATATCGCAGTCGGTTATAAGGCTGTCTGTTTCAGCGTATACGGCGTTATCCACCTTTATGATATTTTCGTACTGCTTTTCTATCATGGGCAGAAAGCCTATTTCATTCAGCTTAGCGCACGCATCTGCCGCCGCTTTCCTGCTCCGTTCTTTAGCGAGATTGGCACATATCATTACCTTCATGATATTTCACCTGCCTTTGTAAGTTATATGTTATAAACGTCTGAGATATATAAGATACTCGGTATTGCCGTCGCCTCCGGTTATGGGCGAGGATATGACCTCTCCCCGTTCAAATCCAAGAGTTGAGGCAAACTCCGATATATCATCGCATACTTTTTTATGTACTTTGGAATCTCTTACTATTCCGTGTTTGCTGAGATGGCTTTTTCCTGCTTCAAACTGCGGCTTGATAAGCGCTACGCACTCTCCGCCGTCTTTAAGCAGTGCATAAGCCGACGGAAGAACGAGCTTCAGCGATATAAATGAAACGTCGATACCGATAAAATCAACCGCAGGCAAAGAACCTACGCAGTTTCTTATATCGGTCTTTTCCATTGAAACTACTCTGGGATCGTTTCTCAGCTTTTCATCAAGCTGATCTGTTCCGACATCGACAGAATAGACTTTTACCGCACCGTTTTGAAGCATACAATCGGTAAAACCGCCTGTTGACGCTCCTATATCTATACACACCGAACCGTCAAGATGAAGTCTGTAGTGGGATAATGCCTTTTCGAGCTTCAATCCGCCTCTGCCGACATATTTCGGCATCTCTCCGATTATTCTGATATTATCGTTCTCGTCAACGGCAAACGATGCTTTTGTGCATATCCTGCCGTTGACCTCAACGCTTCCCTGCTTTATGAGCGAGGCGGCAAGGCTGCGGCTTTTTACTGTGTTGTTTTCGGAAAGATAAACATCCAGTCGTTTCTGCATCTTATTCTCCTGTAATTTTTCTCATTCCGTCTGCGTCGAGCATTGCGTTATGCAGCTGTGTCGCAACATCGGCATGACGGACAAATCCGTCAACCGCCGTTATGGTAAACCTGCCTTTATATCCGGCAAGAGCCAGAGCGGTACACAGCTTCTGGGCAATTCCGCCCTCTCTTTCGCCTTCCTCAAAGGCATATATTTCATCATAATCAAGACAAATATCAATTATTTCATCGGCGATAGGGAAAATTTTTATTGCCTGTAAAACATCGACACCGTGAATGGTATAAGCGTAGGCGGATATTCTGCCGTATGTGAAAATCAGCTTTCTGCTTTTATTTGAAACGTGCCTGAAGTCGCTGTACGCCTTCGTGCCTGAACGGTATAGCTCGCACCCTCTCGGGTATCTTACGGCAACTATGCCTTTATCCTTGTAAAGAGCCTGCTCAAGACACTGTGAAAGCTCCGCCGTATCGGACGGCGAATACACGGTGACGCCGGGTACGGTCGTAAGCATCGCAACATCAAACAAACCGTGATGCGTTTCTCCGTCCTCACCGACAAAGCCTGCTCTGTCTATTCCAAGCACAATATGACGTTTTTCTATTGCACAATCGTGTATAAGCTGATCATACGATCGCTGAAGAAATGAAGAATACACTGCAAACACGGGCAGCTTACCCTGACTTGCAAGTCCTGCCGAAAAAGTCACTGCGTGCTGCTCCGCAATACCGACATCAAAGAAACGCTCAGGGAAAGCCTTGTAAAAATGCTGAAGCCCTGTTCCGTATTTCATAGCGGCTGTAACGGCATATATGCTGTTGTCTTTATCGGCAAATGAGAGCAGAGTTTTTCCGAAAGCGTCTGTAAAGCACTCACCTTTGCAATTGTTATCATCGTCTTTTTTAGGCGGCAGACCGTGATATTCTCCCGAATTATCCTCTGCGGGAGCATAGCCTTTACCTTTTTTAGTATAAATATGAACAAGGCACGGACGTTGCATCATTTTCGCAACCATAAGCGCCTCTGTCAGCTCATCAAGATTATGACCGTCTATCGGTCCCAAATATTTAAAGCCTAAATCTTCAAACAAGTTTGAGTGATAAATCGCATATTTCAGTAACTGCTTAGTGCCTTTTACCGCTTTTCCTATGCCTTTTCCTATTATCGGCGTTTTATCAAGAACATTCTTTACGGAATTCTTTGTGCTGTAATATTTTCTTGTAGAACGTATCTGCGCCAGATACAAAGCGAGCGCACCGGTATTTTTGGAGATCGACATCTCGTTATCATTCAGCACCACTATCAGGTTGCAACGACTTTTTCCGGCATTGTTAAGACCTTCGTAAGCCTCTCCGCCAGTTAATGCGCCGTCACCTATAACGGCAACAACACTGTGATCGTCGCCGTCTGACCTCATAGCCTCGGCAATACCGAGTGCCGCAGAAATAGAAATACTGCTGTGACCGCCGATAAAAGCGTCATGCTCGGATTCTTCCGCCTTCGGAAATCCGGAAATACCGCCCTCACAGCGCAGAGTATTCATTTTTCCCGCTCTGCCCGTAATTATCTTATGTGTATAGGACTGATGCCCTACATCAAAAACAAATTTATCCTTCGGAGAGTCAAACACGGTGTGCATTGCCACCGTAAGTTCAACTGTACCGAGGTTTGACGCAAGATGACCGCCGTTTACCGTTACCGTTTTCACAAGTAACTGTCTTATCTCCGAACACAGCTTTTTTCTTTGTTCGGGAGTAAGCGATTTCAAATACTCGGCGGACATATCGTTTTTCAGTATCAAATTGTATCTCCCGATATTATTTTATCAGCCGACCACCTGTATCGGTACAGCCATAGCTATAAGTATTCCGAGCAATGCGCCGCAGAGCACTTCGAGCGGCGTATGTCCGAGAAATTCCTTCAGTTCGTGTATTTCTTCAGGCTTCTTTTCTTCAATCTCGTCAACCTTATCGTCGAACTTGTCCATAAATTCCTCGTCAAGCTCATTGACGACACGCCTCAGACGATTGATTTCCTTAGCCTGAAGTCCTGCGGATCGTCTTACGCCCATAGCATCATACATTACCACCATAGCAAGTATCATAGCAAGCGCAAACTCGGGCGAACATATTCCGCAGACTCTGCAGGTGGTTATTGCTGTCGCACATACGGTAGCCGAATGTGCCGACGGCATACCGCCTGCACCCGTAAGACGCTCAGCTTTAAAGTTTTTCGTCTTTATGAAATGTATCAACGTTTTTAAAATCTGTGCAGTACCCCAGCTGATAAGTGCAATCAGCAGGATAACATTGATCTGATCAGTTCTCATTTATGTCTGACCCTCCGGGGTTATATTCCACTGTTAATTTTTTCTGTTTAAAAGCAAATCGGTAAGCCGCCACAAAAACTCGTTGTTTTCAAATGCCGAAAGTGCCTTTTCAGCCCCTTCGGTACATTTTTTTGCAAGCTCCCTTGCTTTATCAAGTCCTAAAAGAGTAACGCTTGTAGTCTTTTCCTGCTGTGCGTCACTGCCTATAGGCTTACCGAGTTCTTCTGCTGTAGATGTAACGTCAAGAATATCGTCCACAATCTGAAAAGCAAGTCCGACATCGTGCGCATAGGCTCTTGCCGCCGATATTTTTTCCTCATCTGCGCCTGCCGCTATACATCCCATAACAGAAGCCGCAGTAAGAAGCTCGGAGGTTTTCATTTCGTACATTGACAGCAATCCGTCAAGCGTGTCGAATTTTCCGTCCGTGTCTATCGTCTGACCCTCTATCATACCAAGCGTCCTGTCATACAGCTCTTTTATCATTGCCGTCTTTTTTTCGGCGGGTAAGTTGCTGTCGCAGATATATTTACCTGCATAGGCGGATAACGCGTCACCTGCCAGAAGTGCCACTGCCTCGCCGTGTGCCTTATGGCAACTCGGTCTGCCTCTTCTCATATCGTCATCGTCCATACAAGGAAGATCATCGTGAATCAGCGAGAATGTATGGATCATCTCAACGGCAACAGCGGCAGGCACGGCATCGTTTATATCTCCGCCGCACACCCTGCACATTTCAAAAGCAAGCACGGGCCTTATGCGTTTTCCGCCTGCCTCAAGGCTGTATGATGCCGCATCGTAAAGAGCCTTGTATTTTGCACCGTTATCACAGAATGAATCACATACCGTTCTAAGCTGCTTCTCGAAAATCGCACGGTATTCCCGGAACACAGCGTCAAATCCGCCGTCGTTTTCAGGAAAGGTGTACTTCTCTGATATCATTTTAAACCTCTTCCAGTTTCTGTACTGTCAGCTTTGCTTCATCTATATACTTACGGCAAAAAGCTATAAGCTCAACCGCTTCTTTATAACACTTCATCGAATTGTCAAGTGTTATATCGGGCTGTTCCATCTGTACTGAAATTTCATCAAGTCTTTTCATGGCTGTTTCAAAGCTCATCTAAAACGCTCCTTATTATTTTCGTGTATTTCCTTTATCTGTGCTGTAGCCGTACCGTCCGCAAATAATATCTCAACGTTATCGTTTTGTTCAATATCACCGATACTGTTTACGGCACTGTTGTTTTTAGTTACTGCACTGTATCCGCGTTTCAACACGTTTATCGGGCTTAACGCCTCTATCTTGTCCGAGTAATTGTCAAGCAACACGCTGTTTTTTGTAATAACTGTGTCGGTTGCCGTTCTGATTTTACTGCTTATAAGCACAAGCTCCCTTTCAAATCTTTCTATTCTTTGTCCGGGGCTGTAAGCTGAAATGTGCCTTTGTATACTGTCTATAAGCTGTTCGTAGCTGTCTGTCTTTGAATGGATAATATCGCTGAGCCTGTCATAGACAAGCTCGATATGCTCCGAAAGATCATCGCAGGTAACCGCAGTAGCTATTTCAGCCGCCGCAGACGGTGTTGGCGCTCTGAGGTCCGCTACGAAATCAGAAATGGTAAAATCCGTTTCGTGTCCTACAGCGGAAATTGTCGGAATCTCGCTGTTGTACAGTGCCTTTGCATATCCGACATCGTTAAAGCACGACAAGTCCTCTGCCGAGCCTCCGCCCCTGCCGATAATGATAAGATCCGAGCCTGTACTCTGAGCCAGAGCCAACGCTTTGATAAGGGTTGACGGTGCGTATGCTCCCTGTACCGTTACGGGAATAAAAACCACTTCCAGTATAGGTCTTCGTCTTGCAATGATATTCAGCATATCCTGAAGCGCCGCACCCTTTTCAGCGGTTATAAGGCAAACCTTTTTCGGCTGTTTCGGTATGGGACGCTTTTTATTGAAGTATCCGCCTGTCTCAAGCTCACGCTTTGCCTTTTCATACGCAAGTGCAAGCTCGCCCTGTCCCCTTTCAATCATATCAGTGACATAAATCTGATTAGCTCCGTCACGCTCGTAAACATTCACGCTTCCGTGAACGATTACGCTCTGACCGCTGTACGGAGTGAAGTCAAGACTGCGGGCATTACCTGCAAACATAACGCATTTTATTGAAGCCGTTTCGTCCTTCAATGTGAAATACATATGTCCTGACGCTTTATGCAAAGTAAAATTCGAAATCTCGCCCGAAACATACAAATCGTTCAGAGCCTTATCGTCCTTTACTATCATCGAAAGGCGTCTTGTCACCTGAGAAACCGTTACGGTAAAAAAATCAAGCATCAGGCTGTTCCTTTGTCGGATTGTCCTTATAATATGAATTGAGAACGCCGTTTATAAAGCGTACATCTGTCTTGTCAGCATATTCCTTTGCAAATTCTATTGCCTCGTTTATGGCTACCTTATCGGGTACGGACGGGCAGTATTTCATTTCATACAGTGCTATTTTCATAATAGCAAGGTTTATGTACGAAATTCTGTCGAGCTTTCTTGAGGGTGAATAGCTTTCGATGATGCCGTTCAGCTCATCTTCATGCTCTGCAACGCCCTTCGCCAGCTTCACTGACTGGGAATTGTATTCCATCTCAAAGGACTCTTTGCAGTCCTCCAGTATCTCGTCAAGAGTTTCGGGGTTAAGTTTCATCTGAAAGAGAATAAGCAAAGCCGCTTCTCTCATTTCGTGACGTGTAAGTTTTCTTTCTGTCATTTAATCTGTTTCCTTTATTTAATCAGCTGATTTTGAAAGCATAATATCAGCAATTTTTACATTTACCTTAGATACGGATATGCCTGCCATATTCTGTATAGCAGACTTTACGCTCTCCTGTACGGAGCGTGCTACATTCTCCGCCTTAAAGCCCTGTAACACAACAATGCTTACTGTAACCTCGACAGCATCGTTTTTCAGTACAGCCTTAACGGGCGACTGAGGCATAATTTTTCCCGTAAGCTGAGCCATATTCTTATCGCAGATAACAAGATGCTCGCCCTCAGACGCAACGCCTCTTATTTCGGTTGCCGCAACCTCTGCGATTTTTATAAGCACATCATTTGATATTCTCAGACTTGCACCTGTATTATTAACTTTTTTATTCATAGATTAACTGCCTTTCCCGCAGGCAAATATGCACTGCGTAACCGTAAATAACAGTATCCGTGCCAAAGGGCACACTTAACTACTATAATGCTATTATATACATTATACACCAGACACGAGAAAAATACAAGTGCATAAGCTATATTTTATTCATCTCTTCAATGCACTTTACACTTCTTCTATGATCGAATTGTCACCGGTCAGCAGACGTAAAGCAGTGACTGCCATAATCTCGTACAGGCTCTCGGCACCGTTTCTCTTTACGGGGATTTCAAACGGCTGTATTTCATCGCCGCCAAGCGTGGTTACCGTCCTGCCGAATGAAACCGATATTTCCTCATCGGTAATGCTTGTATATGAAACCGTATCCATTATAAGATTTCCGCACGTTATCACATTACACGTCAGATATGACAAAGTTTTCATCTGTTCTTTGTTGAGAGCGTTTGCTATTATTACCGCCGTGTCGGGTATAAGTCTTGGAATAGCCGCAGTATTTTCACCCATTACAACAATGCAATCATCCGTTACAAGCCCATGCAGCGAATCGGTACGCCACAAGTTTACAGTATTTCCCTCTCCCGACAGATACATTGAATTCATATTATAAAACCGTACCGAAAATGAACGTGAAAGCGTTTCCGCTATAAGCAGGGACAGTGATTCCTCGCTGTCAATTACAATTATATCCGTCATAAATTCCTCCGTACTATATCAATATAATTTACAGTAAGGCGTATTATATGCAAAAAAATCCGCCCTGACAAAATACGTCAGAGCGGTCCCGAAATTCCGGAATAATTCTCCTCTTAATTACTTAAAACGATAATAATTGCTTATCTGCATTCAACGATGAACTTCATCGCAGTGCGTTCTTCGCCGTCAATGCTGACAGTTGTAAAAGCGGGAATGCAAACAAGATCCACGCCGGATAAAGCCATATAGCTTCTGGATATTGCAATAGCTTTTACTGCCTGATTAGAAGCACCTGCGCCTACAGCCTGAACTTCAACTTCGCCGTTTTCACGGATAACTGCTGCTATAGCGCCTGCAACCGACTTTGGAACGGATTTTGCTGAAACTTTTACTACTTCCATTTTAAACCTCCCGGTAATTTATTCAGTATCTGATTCTCTTGATAGAGGTGCAGATACCGCTTTTTTCATCAACAGATACGACAACGCCGCAAATAAAATAGTCGCCGTCTGCGTATTCATATCTCTGCGGATAGCCTGTCATCATATTGCTGATAATAATCTCTTTTTTGATTCCCAGTACGGAATCTGTTACACCTGTCATTCCGACATCGGTGATGTAACCTGTATAACCGCCAAGAATTTCTTCATCGGCTGTCTGGACGTGAGTATGAGTACCAAGCACCGCCGATACTCTGCCCGTCAGATAGTGTCCGAGCGCTCTTTTCTCAGATGTTGCCTCAGCGTGAAAATCAACGATAATCACCTTTGACTTCACTTCACTCAGAATCCTGTCGATACAGTGGAACGGATTTTCAAGGTTCTGCATGAAAACCACACCCATAAGATTTATGACGCATACGGAATATCTCCCGTGGTCAAGAATCGTATATCCTTTACCGACAACATCATCCGGAAAATTCGCAGGGCGGATAACAAAATCCGACGTTTCGTAAAAAGCGTCCATCTCTTTTCTGCGGAAACAATGATTGCCGGTAGTAATTACATCGGCTCCGCTTTCTAAAAGGTATTTTGCGGTAACGGGCGTAATGCCGTTCCCGTCAGCAGAATTTTCGCCATTTACAATAACGGTATCAATATTATACTCTTTTTTGAGTAGCGGTAATTTTTCTCTGAGATTAGCGCAGGATTTCTGTCCTACAACATCCCCGATAAAAAGTATATTCAATAAAACACGTCCTACAGTATTGTTATCGTATTTGTTATCTTTCGATTATCTGCTCTCTGTCGGGGCCTACACCTACCATAGAGATGTGGCAGTCGCAGAGTTCTTCAAGTCTTTCGATGTACTTCTTGCATGCCTCGGGCAGCTCGTCAAAACTGCGGCAGGAAGATATATCATCATCAAAGCCCTTGAGAGTTTCGTAAACAGGCGTGCAGTCTGCAAGCTCTTCAAGTGCTGCGGGGAAATTCTCGATAACAGTGCCGTCGGGCTTCTTATAAGCAACGCACACCTTTAAATCGCCAATGCCGCCAAGTGTATCCAGCTTGTTTATAGCAAGTGAAGAAAGTCCGTTTACTCTTACGGAATGACGTACAATCACAGCGTCAAACCAACCTGTTCTTCTGGGTCTGCCGGTCGTAGTACCGAACTCGCCGCCCTTGTTTCTTATTGTTTCGCCTATCTCATCATCAAGCTCTGTCGGGAAAGGACCCTTACCTACTCTTGTTGTATAAGCCTTTGCGACACCTATGATATTTGAAATTATCATAGGTCCTACGCCTGTGCCTACGCAAACACCTGCGGAAAGCGGATGAGAAGAAGTAACATAAGGATAAGTACCGAAGTCAATGTCAAGCAGTGTTGCCTGTGCGCCCTCGAACATTATCGTCTTGTTTGCCTTTGCAGCCTCGTATACGATTACCGATACATCGTCAACGTACTTAGCGAGACGCTTGCCGTATTCGGTATATTCCTTTATGATAGCTTCAATATCATGAGGCTCGCCGCCGTAAACTTCTGTGATTATCTTATTCTTGAGCTTACCCGTCATTCTTACCTTTTCTGCAAAAACTTCGGGATGAACGAGATCATAGACACGGATACCGCAACGCTCGTATTTATCCATATAGCAAGGACCTATACCACGCTTTGTAGTACCTATATCGGAGTTGCCTCTGAATTTTTCTGAAAGTCCGTCAAGAGTAATGTGCCACGGCATAACAACGTGCGCTCTAGGATCTATCTTGAGGTTGTCGAAAGAAACGCCTCTTGGTGAAAGGCTGTCGATCTCGGATAAAAGATCCTTAGGATCAAGCACTACACCTGCGCCTATAAGGCAGGGCGTATTTTTATAAAGAATGCCCGAAGGGATCAGATGGAGTTTGTAAGTCTGACCGTCATTTACTACAGTATGGCCTGCATTGTTACCGCCCTGTGAACGAACGACCACATCGGCTCTGGAAGCAATAATATCAATAATCTTACCCTTTCCTTCGTCACCCCACTGAGTTCCTACAACTATATTTGCTGGCATTGGAAGTCCCCATTTCTTTTAATTAAATTAGTATCGTATCCGCTAAGGAAATCTGTCCTTTCGCATAGTACATTGTTATTATATCAAAGACCGTCGCAAATTGCAAGTATTTTTTGTTTCTTTTGCAGAAAGTATACTAAAAATGCGGCAATTTTAACTTGCCGCATTTTCAAACACAGGTATATCAATATGATGATACGCCGCTTCTTGTTACATATTCCTTTATTCCGTCCACAATAGCCTGTGCTATACCGTCCTGGTCGGTCGAATTTGCAAGAGCCATCGCATCCTCATAGTTGCTGACAAATCCCATCTCTATAAGTACAGACGGGAAATCCTGCTGTTTTGTTGTCCACATATAGCTGTACTGCGCTCCTCTGTTGCAGTTTGCTCCGTCCGAATAAACATTATTGCTGAAATATGAAGAAACGTGCCTTGTGAGCGACTCAGCGAGCGGCTGAGAGTACGATGTGTAATAATAGCACTCTGTTCCTCTCGGACTTTCCGAACCCGCCTTGTTTGAATGAATGGCTATGTATAAATCACAGCCGTAGTCACGGGCATAATAAGGTCTGCGTTTTGTGTCGTAGAATTCGCTTTCGGTCTTGAGTCTTACAACGTTTACGCCCAGAGCCTTAAGCTTTGATTCAACCAGCTTTGCTACCGCAAGGTTTGCGCCTGCTTCCTCAATATGTCCTATCGCACCGGGATCGTCATAGCCGTACTCGGTCACGCCGTGACCGGGATCGATTACTATAGTCATATTTCTGATGTCGTTTGTAAGTATCTCAAACTTGAACAGCAGATTGCCTTCGCTGTCGTATGTGGCGCTGTTTCCTGCGTAAACTCCCGGCTGTCTTAATTTGAGTACAAGCCGGAACTTCATAACACCGTCAACGTCTACCTGCTGCCACTCACCCGCACTGAACACTGTGCAGTTGTCGAAATCGGGAAGCGCAGTAACAGAAGTAATATTATCAAACGTGATGTTGATATGAGTAGCCGTGAAATCATCAAGATTGAACTCGCCGTCATAACCGGAATAATAGTCGTTTCCGATAGGGGTAACAGTAAATGACGAGCGATCCTCCAGTGCCATCTGTATGAACGAATCTCCGCCCATATTTCCTATTGCATTGACAACAAGAGAATTTTCACCCATTCCGACACCGCTTGTAAGGTCGGCGTCTTCCTTGAGGAATCGCTTGCCCGATGTTGTGACATAATATTCGTCCCATTCGCTCTTATAATAGTCGAGTGTGCCTTCGGGAAGCTGTCCCACGTTCGGAGGATTGACAGAATCAGTGTTTGTACCGTCATAGATATAAGCAAAGTTCTTGTTCAGCTTTACATAGGTAACGCTTGTATCCTCAGAAACGGCGGCAGACAGTCGTCCTACTATCTCTCCTGTACCGAAAGAGCTTTGGTCTGTCGGGATCTTGTCGATTATCTCTATGTTCTTATCGGGCAGCTTTACTGCGTTTACAATGACCTCGGCACCTATATATGTTCTTGAATATCCTGCGTATGAAGCGGAAATTTCAATATTTCCGAGATACTGTTCCTCATCGACTATACCCTCGGGAACGACAATTTTTCCTGTAAATGCCGCATACGATGAGTTAATGTCAACAACGTCCGATTTTGCGTTTTCGGTAAGCTCAATTGTAGTGCCGCCGAGCGTAGCTGTAGCATAAGAGCCTTTATAGGCGACCGCAAGCACGGATACCGCCATTCCTCCGTCTACCTTAAGTGTCTTGCCCTCCGCTACGGAGCTTCCTATAGACTTAAGAACGTTGATTGTGCGTTCAATGTTATAATATATGGTCTTTCCTTTGTGCGTTATAACGAAAGTGTTCATTCCGACTTCAAGCTGCTTTTCAAAGTAGAAGTTTCCCGCCTCGTTAAGCGATAATTTTTCACCGTCAAAATATACATCAAAATTCTCGTCAAACGTACCCATGAACGCTACCGATGTATCATCCGTCGAATAATTCGTATAATACGGCGATGTCATTTCAAGGTCTTCAAAAAGGCTGTCAACATTTATCTGCTCGTTGAAATACTTCGTGAGCGTATCTGTTGTTCCCATCGGGTTTTCCTCAAGAGATTTCTCCGAATAGAACACGCTTCCCGAATAATTATCAAGCTCGTCGGCTTTTGCAAGCTGTTTGAGAAGCTGATCCTCAACACCCCAGCCGTCTTCATCTGTTCCTATTTTTTCATTATGATGAACAATATAGAACGGTATCTTCGCAGATTTAGCAACATCGCTCCACCAGGAACAAACGTTCTCAAATCCGACAGTTTCATTGTCAAGCGAACCGGACGCATTGACTACAATAAAATCCGTAAGACCTTTTTCTATGAAAGCCTTGGTATCGGCATAGCCGTTATAGAAAGCGGTATACTTTGCGGACGTATCACTGCCCTTTTTATTCTTCGAAGCGTTTGCCCAGACATCCTTTGCGTCAATGCCGACCGCTATGGAATTGTCCGACAGACGAATAACACCGCTCACGGTTGAGAACTTATATTCAACCGTATCATAAAGCCAGTTCTTATAGCCTATGCCCGAACCGTTCTTCATATATTCTTCATAAGCACCGTTATTGTTAGCACCGTAAAATCCCGTAAGTATTATGCCGTTGCATCTGTATTTAAGTGCGAATTTATGAGCCTCGCTCACAAGATAATCGTAGCAGTCCTCGCCATCGGGGCAGGCCGCCATTGTTTTGTTTATGTCAAAATAGACATATCTCTGCATTCCCTTTTTAGTAGCCGCTTCAAGTGCCTTTTCGAGCCTGTCACCGCTTTTGTTCATATTTGTGGTATAATATGTACCGTCTTTTCCGTAAGGATTGATGTACACTCCGTTCATACCGTAAGCAATGAGGGTATCCAGCTTTTTCGAAAAATTCTCACCGAACTTCTCGGCCGCAAAATCCCCTAAATTTATCACCGTTGCTTTAAGCTCGTTTGATAAAGTCAGCTTAGGCTCGGCTATCTGCGGAGTTGTCTGTTTTGACTGCTCGGCCGATTCTGCCGATGCGGATGTGTTTTCACTTGTGTTTTCCTCAGCAACGGCAGTCAGCTGTGACAAAAGCATAAAAGCCGACAGCACTCCTGCCATTATTCTGATAAATTTATTTCTCATCTTCTGCTCTTCCTTCCGATTATTACGGCACTTACTGCGTAAGAAGCGGCTTGAATGCCGCTATTTCCTTATTAACAGCTGTTTTAACATTGCTGTCAGGCTCAAAAATGAACTGATAGCTGTAAAGAATAACGCCGCCGTAATTCGACGTTTTCTGTGATTTTAAAATCTGCCTTTTAATAATTTCTTTATCGTTTTGCCATTCGTATCTTCCGCTTCCTGCCCATTCGTCCTCAGTGCCTATCTTGTACACTGCAAGACCGGGTATAAGCGATTTTCCGGTACCTGCGAGCATTTTATCCCACTGCTCGACCACCTGTTCAAACGGCTGACCGCCGTTATCAAAACCGTAATATATCTGAGGAGCCATGTAATCAACATAGCCGTCCTCTTTTGACCATTTCTCTACATCTGCATAAAGCTGTGTTTCATTGTTTGTAACATTGCCCTGTGCGCTGACTCCGAACAATGCGGTAGGATTGTGCGACTTCACAGCCTTATACATATCCCCTACCATACGGCTGCAATTATCCAGTCTGAACTGTGACAGACTGCTATATGATGAAGCATTAAACGCAATGCTGTCAAAATACGCTTCCGTTGTGGGATAGAAATAATCGTCAATATGAACGCCGTCAACATCATATTTTGAAACAAGCTCCGCCGCTCCGTTTGCGATAAGGTCTGTTACCTCCTTATAGGCAGGATTGAGCCACCAGTAAGAATTGACCTTGACTATATAGTCGCCGTCCTTCGTGTCATACCACTGACCCGTTTTATACGCTGTGCTTACATCAGGTGCGTCATCTTCGTAATAACAGCGTAAAGGATTGACCCACGCCTGAAAAGAAATACCTCTTGCGTGTGCCTCGTCTATCATGACCTTGAGCGGATCATAGCCGGGATCTTTTCCGATATATCCCGTGCAGTACTTTGACCACGGAAAATAGTCAGACTTATATATTGCGTCACCGAAGGGACGGACATGAACATAGACCGTATTGATACCCAGTGAAAGACAGTTATCGTAATACTCGCCTATTCCGCTTCTGAGCTGCGACTCGCTTTTTCCGGTAAGAATCGGGTACAATTCGGAATACCATATCCATACGCCCTTCACCTCGTTATAGTTCAGTGCCGTATAGCTGTTTACAGGCAGATTATCGGTGGCGGCAGGAACATTATCGTTCTTTTTCGATGTAGTAGTTGTCACATCTTTTTTTGTTGTAGCAGCCGATGTCACAGTTTCCACAGGCGGAATCTCCTCATCGGGAACGGGCGGTTCGTCATAAGACGTATCAACAGAAGGCTCATTGACGGATGAATCCTCCTTTGGTGAGGTTTCCGTTTTCTTTTTTGTTGTTGCGGTCGCTTCGGCCGTAGTATGCGAGCCTGTCTGTTCAGGTATGCTGAGTGCGGGCTTTACCTTGCTTTCCGTCAACGGAATACCGCTTATTATATTTCCGCCGGTTGTATCCTGCGGTTCGTTATCAAATACCAACGCTTTGCCGCATCCGCCGGAAATCACCATTGCGGCTGCGGTGAGCAGTATTATACCTGTTTTCTTTTTTACGGACATATATCTTCCTCGGATCTTTCGTTAATGTTGTTTAGCACGCAGTAAATACGCCTCGTAAAAGCTCCCGTGAATACGGGATACACAGTAAATTATACAATATCCCTACTGTCGAAGTCAACCGAAACGGGTTTATTTTCTCAAATTTCATAAATTCTGATTATTCTGAAACGAATTTCTATAAATCCTCTAATAAACTCCTTGATTGCTTGTGCAACATCAACAAATAGTTTTTTGCAATTTCACGCACTCCTTCTTTCATAAACGGTTGCAAATTCTTGACTTTTACTTTAATATAATGTATAATTAACTGTAATCTTTTTTTCAGGAGGACAAAAATGGGAAACAACGAAAGCAAGGGACTTACCCTTACCGAAAAAATCATCAAGAACCACATAATTGACGGTGAGATGATAAAAGGCACTGAAATAGGTCTGCGTATCGACCAGACTCTGACACAGGACGCTACCGGTACAATGGCTTATCTTCAGTTTGAGGCTATGGGTATCGACAGAGTAAAAACCGAGCGTTCACTCGCTTATATCGACCACAACACGCTCCAGTCAGGCTTTGAAAATGCCGATGACCACAGATACATAGGCAGTGTTGCAAAGAAACACGGAATCTATTTCTCTCGTCCCGGTAACGGCATCTGCCACCAGGTACACCTTGAGCGTTTCGGCAAGCCCGGAAAGACGCTTATCGGCTCTGACAGCCATACTCCCACAGGCGGCGGTATAGGTATGCTAGCTATGGGCGCAGGCGGTCTTGACGTTGCGGTAGCAATGGGCGGCGGCGCATATTACATAACAATGCCCAAGGTTGTAAAGGTAAACCTCACAGGAAAACTGAACGACTGGGTTTCCGCAAAGGACGTAATCTTAAAGGTACTTCAGATAATGTCCGTAAAGGGCGGCGTTGGCAAGGTTATCGAATACTGCGGCGAAGGCGTTAAGAGCCTCAGCGTTCCCGAACGTGCAACTATCACGAACATGGGTGCGGAGCTTGGCGCTACAACATCTATATTCCCCTCCGATGAAACAACTCTTGCTTTCTTAAAGGCACAGGATCGTGAAGAAGACTTCGTTGCTCTCAGCGCAGATCCCGATGCTGTATACGATGAAGAAATCAACATTGATCTCTCCGAGCTTGTTCCTATGGCAGCTTGTCCTCACAGCCCCGACAATGTAAAAACCGTAAAAGAAATCGGTGCAATCAAGATAGATCAGGTATGTATCGGATCATGTACCAACTCCTCATTACAGGATATGCTCAAGGTTGCTCATATATTAAAGGGCAAGACGGTACATCCCGATGTAAGTCTTTCAATAGCTCCCGGCTCAAAGCAGGTATTCAATATGCTTGCAGACTGTGGTGCGTTATCAATTCTTATCGGTGCAGGTGCAAGAATACTTGAAAGTGCCTGCGGTCCGTGCATAGGTATGGGTCAGTCGCCCAACTCAAAGGGCATTTCACTGCGTACCTTCAACAGAAACTTCTTAGGCAGAAGCGGAACAAAGGACGGTCAGATCTATCTCGTATCTCCCGAAACAGCCGCAATCTCGGCACTCACAGGCGTATTCACCGATCCCAGACTTGCAGGAGACATGCCTCCCTATGTAATGCCCGAAAAGTTCCTTATAAACGACAATATGGTAGTTCCTCCCGCTTCACCTGAGGAAGCTCCAAATGTAGAAGTTCTCAGAGGACCGAACATAAAGCCCTTCCCCGTAAACGTTCCTCTGGCGGAAGATATAAAGGCAGAGGTTTCACTCAAGGTCGGCGACAATATCACCACAGACCATATTATGCCTGCAGGAGCAAAGATATTACCTCTGCGTTCAAACATCCCTGCAATTTCGGAATACTGCTTTACAGTATGCGATGAAACATTCCCGACAAGAGCAAAGGAGCTTGGCAAGAGCATTATCGTCGGTGGCGCAAACTACGGTCAGGGTTCTTCAAGAGAACACGCCGCACTTGCTCCTCTTTATCTCGGCGTAAAGGCTATAATCTGCAAATCGTTCGCCCGTATCCACAGACAGAACCTTATCAACAACGGTATTCTTCCTCTGTGCTTTGTAGACGAGGCTGATTATGACAAAATCGACCGTGACGATGTTCTTGAGCTTCCCGGCATAAGAAACGCTATAGAAAACGGTACTGAGATAACTGTCAAGAATGTAACAAAGGGTACAGAATACAAGGTTACCTGCGAATTATCCGAGCGTGGCAAGGGTATGATGCTCGCAGGCGGTCTGCTTAACTACACAAAGCACAACAAGTAATATCGAAAGGAACGGCTATAATGGCAAAGATTCAGATGACCACCCCCATCGTTGAGATGGACGGCGACGAAATGACCAGAATTATCTGGAAGATGATCAAGGATATACTTATCTGCCCGTATGTTGACTTAAAGACAGATTATTACGATCTCGGTCTTGTTCACAGAAACGAAACAAACGATCAGGTAACGATTGATTCCGCAAACGCTACAAAGAAATACGGTGTAGCGGTAAAGTGTGCTACAATCACTCCCAACGCACAGAGAATGACAGAATACAACTTAAAGGAAATGTGGAAGTCGCCTAACGGCACTATCCGTGCTATCCTTGACGGTACCGTATTCAGAGCCCCCATTATCGTAAAGGGTATCACTCCTCTGCTGCCCGGCTGGAAAAAGCCGATAACAATTGCACGTCACGCTTACGGCGATGTTTACAAAAACTCCGAGATGAAGGTTGCCGACGGCAGTACAGCAGAGCTTGTTGTGACCGATAAGGACGGAAACGAAACAAGACAGCTTATCCACAAGTTCAGCGGTTCTGACGGCATCATTCAGGGCCTTCACAACATAAATGCAAGTATCGCCAGCTTTGCAAGAGCCTGCTTCAACTTTGCGCTCGACACAAAGCAGGATCTCTGGTTCGCAACCAAGGATACTATTTCCAAGAAGTACGACCATACATTCAAGGATATTTTCCAGGAAATATTCGATAATGAGTACAAGGAAAAGTTTGATGCCGCAGGTATCACATACTTCTATACACTGATCGATGACGCTGTAGCAAGAGTTGTACGTTCTGAGGGCGGATATATCTGGGCTTGCAAGAACTATGACGGCGATGTAATGTCCGATATGGTAGCAACAGCTTTCGGAAGCCTCGGTATGATGACATCCGTACTTGTTTCTCCAACAGGCGTTTACGAGTATGAAGCCGCACACGGCACAGTAACACGTCACTACTACAAGCACTTAAAGGGTGAGGAAACCTCAACGAACTCGGTAGCTACCCTGTTTGCGTGGACGGGCGCATTAAGAAAACGCGGCGAGCTTGACGGCAACAAGGAGCTTTCCGACTTTGCGGATAAGCTTGAAAAGGCTACTATAAAGACGATTGAAGACGGCGTTATGACCGGTGACCTCTATGTACTTTCAAATCTTGACAATAAGAGAAAGGTAAACACAGAGGACTTCCTGCTTGAAATCAACAACAGACTTAAAGCAACACTCTGATCTCAATAAAAACTGTAAGGAGGCAGTATCTTGTCGAAAAGCATTAATATTTCAAATTCAGTAATACGCAGACTTCCCCGCTACTACCGCTTTCTCGGCGAGCTGGAGGATCAGCAGATCTCTAAGATTTCTTCAAGAGAATTATCGGAGAGAATGCACCTTACCGCATCACAGATAAGACAGGATCTTAATTGCTTCGGCGGCTTCGGACAACAGGGCTACGGCTACAATGTTTCGGAACTCCGTAAAGAAATAGGACGTATTCTCGGCGTTGACAAGCACAGAAAAACGATTCTTATCGGTGCGGGTAATCTCGGCACTGCGCTTGCCGTTCACATTAATTTTGAAAAAAGCGGATGCAGTCTTATCGGTATATTCGACTCCAACAAGAAAATAGTCGGAAATCCTCTCGGAAAGCTGACAATAACCGATATTGACGATCTTGAAAAGTTCTGCCGTGAAAATAAGCCGGAGGTTGCTGTTCTTTGTATACCTAAATCGGTTACTAAGGAGATAGTCGACCGCCTTACAGAGCTTGGTGTGAGATCGTTCTGGAACTTCTCGCACTACGACATTAACGTTGAGCATAAAAACATAATCGTTGAAAACGTTCATCTGGGCGACAGCCTGCTGACGCTTTCATACGGCGTCAACAACAATCTTGACAATGACAAATAAAATCTTACCGGGGAATTTATTTCCTCGGTATTTTTTTGCAATCTTCACAATTAATTTGAATATTACAATAGACAAACAGCTTTGTTTGTGGTAAAATAAAATATGTATAGATATAGAACAACCGCAAAAGGAAGGTAGCAAATATGAACGACCCCGAAATTCTGATGGACGTACACAATCACTCAAATCTGTCGCCCGACGGCAGTAACGATCCGGAAGAAATGGTCAGACGAGCGACAGAGCTTGGTATCAGATATTACTCGCTCACAGATCACCTTGAAATAAATAAATTCTACGATGAGGAATATCTCTATGAAGAACCTGTAAAACGAGCGTCGGAGATCTCTCCCGCCCTTATTAAAAAGTATGCGGATAAGATAAATATGGCATACGGTGTTGAGCTGGGTCAGCCTTTACAGGATATGGAGCTTACAAAAAGGATGCTGTCAAGCTATGATTATGACTTTATAATCGGCTCGCTCCATATGTGCAACGGCTGGGAGGATTTTTATCTGCTCGATTATAACGAGGTACAGCCCGAAATGATAATGAAGCTGTACTTTGAGGAAATGCTTGAAATGGCTCGGTGGGGCGAATTTGACGTACTGGGTCACCTGACATACCCTCTGCGTTATATTGTGGGCGAATCGGAGCTTTACATAGATATGAGCAGGTACCTTCCGATAATCAAGGAGATATTCTCTACTCTTATAAAAAACGATATAGGTATCGAGATAAATTCAAGCGGACTCAGGCAGAAGATAGGTCTTACGCTGCCTGACGAATACTATGTAAGACTTTATAAAGAGCTTGGCGGTAAAATACTTACTGTCGGCTCGGACGCACATTGCACGCAAGACCTCGGAAAAGGTATTCCGGAGGCTATAGAACTCGCAAGAAATGTGGGCTTTACAGAACTTGCATTTTTCAAGAAACGTAATCCCACATTTATAAAGCTATAATAATTCGGAGGATAAGATTATGACAAAGAAAGAAAAGCTTGTTGACCTTTTAAGACAGGACGCCAGACTTTCAAACGAACAGCTGGCGGCGATGCTTGATACTTCGGCTGACGATGTGGCGGCGATGATAGCGGAGCTTGAAAAGAGCGGAATGATAATCGGCTATACCGCAATCATCAACGAAGAAGAATTCGACAGGAACTCCGTCTGCGCCTTTATCGAAGTCAGAGTTTCCCCCGAAATACAGTGCGGCTATGATGATGTAGCGGCAGTTATCGCTCAGTATGATGAGGTTTCATCGGTATACCTTATGAGCGGCGGTTATGACCTTGCCGTAACTATCAAGGGTACAAATCTGCGTGATGTAGCCATGTTCGTAACGGACAGATTAGCGCCTTTAGGCGGCGTTCTCAGCACAACAACGCATTTCATTCTGCACAGATATAAGGAAAAAGACAAGATGTTCTTAAAGAACACGGACGAAAGGAGTTTGGTATCTCCGTGATGGATTATGAAAATATACTTTCCCGAAAGGTGCAGGATCTGCAGTTTTCGGGTATTAGAAAGTTTTTTGACATAGCCGCAAGCTATGATGATGTTATATCACTGTCGGTCGGTGAGCCTGATTTCAAGACACCGTGGGCAATAAGAAAAGAAGCAATCAGAGTTCTTGAAAAAGGACGTACAAACTATACCGCAAACGCAGGTCTTGCTGACCTTCGCATTGCTATCAACGACTATATCAATGACAGGCTACACGTCAGCTACGACCCCTTGCACGAGATACTTGTAACGGTCGGCGGCTCGGAAGCGATAGACCTTGCTATAAGAGCGCTCATTGATACGGGCGATGAGGTACTTATCCCTCAGCCCAGCTTTGTCTGTTACGGCCCTATCGTAACACTTGCAAACGGCACACCTGTTGCTATAGAAACAAGCGTTGAAAACGGCTTCAAGCTGACCGCCGAAGCACTGAAAGCGCATATAACCCCGAAAACAAAGGCTCTTGTACTTCCATACCCGAACAATCCCACAGGTGCTGTTATGAGAAAATCCGACCTTGAAGCGATTGCGGAGGTAATCAGAGGCACAGATATAATCGTTATTTCAGACGAGATATATTCAGAGCTTACCTACGGCGATGAGGAACACTGTTCTATCGTTGAAATAGACGGTATGAAAGAACGTACCGTTCTTATAAACGGCTTTTCAAAAGCGTTTTCGATGACAGGATGGCGGCTTGGCTTTGCCGCAGGTCCCGATCCTATTGTCACTCAGATGCTGAAGATTCACCAGTACGGCATAATGTGTTCGCCTACAATGAGCCAGTATGCCGCAGTAACAGCACTTAAGGATTGCAAAAAAGACATTGAATATATGCGTGGCGAATACGATATGAGAAGACGTCTTATCGTAAAAGGCTTCAACGAAATGGGTCTTGATTGCTTTGAACCGGAGGGCGCATTCTACATTTTCCCGTCCATAAGGAAAACAGGTCTTACATCGCAGGAATTCTGCGAACAGCTGATTGAAAAGCACAGAGTAGCCGTTGTTCCCGGTGACGCTTTCGGAAAATGCGGAGAGGGTTACATCCGTGTATCCTACGCATATTCGCTTCAGCACATCAAGACAGCGCTTGAACGCATAAGACTGTTTCTTGAAGACCTCGGTGTACTGTAATCTATGAAAATAAAGGTAAGAGCATACGCAAAGCTGAACCTGTTTCTTGACATAACAGGCAGACTGCCCTGCGGCAGACATTCGCTCAACATTGCGACACAAAGCGTTGATATTTATGACGATATAACCGTCAGCGTTATGAGTACGGATAGTTTTTATTGCAGGATAACCTGCAATAACCCCGACATTCCGTGCGATGAAAAGAATATCGTATGGAAAGCCGCAAAAGCATTTTTTGACGCAACCGGACTTGCCGCCGAGATAGCTGTCGATATTGAAAAGCACGTTCCTCTGATGGGAGGAATGGGCGGTTCTTCCGTTGACGGTGCAGGAACGCTTGTCGCACTAAATGAGCTGTTCGGCAAAAAACTCGATGCCGAAGCATTGTGTGCTGTCGGTGATAAAATCGGTGCAGATGTTCCGCTCTGCATTAAAGGCGTCACGCTTTACAGCATAACAAGCGGAGATATGATTGCGGCTGAATGCGACACGAACTGCGTATTTGTCTGCATTTATCCCGATTTTACTCTGAGCACGGCTGAGGCTTACGCAAAATACGATGAAAATCCGACTGAGATAAATCCTCATTATGCCGATTTTGTAAGCAGCGTTGTCTGCGGAAGTCTTTCTGAAGGTGCGGGCTTTATAAGCAACGTATTCACAGAGATCTATCACGACAGCAGGATAGAAGAAATGAAAAACGACCTGCTTGAAAGCGGAGCCGTCATATCTGAAATGACAGGCAGCGGAAGCGTTGTTTTCGGAGTATTTGAAAGCGAAGAAACGGCCATCGATGCAAAAAACATCCTGTCGGGAAAATATCCCCATGTTTTTACGACACGCCCTGTCAACTGCGGAGTTTATGTCCTTGAACGGTAATTTGGCATTAACGCTTGAAATTTGCCGTGAAATATAGTATAATAATATAGTCCGATTTACAAGGAGGTTATACAAATGATCACGATAAACAACCACTTAGGAACGATCACCTATTCAAAGCAGTTCTTCTACAGCCTTATCGGCGGAACTGTTACAAATTGCTTCGGCATAGTGGGAATGAATGCCGGTGACGCAAAACAGACCTTTGTTGAAAAAGTACCTCTTAAATTCATCAAGAAATTTGCCGAAAAGACTATCCTTTCAGAAAAAGGCGTCACGGTAAGATATAAAAATGACAAGCTCTATATCGACCTTCACATTTCCGTAATGTACGGGGTAAATGTGTCTACGATAGTAAAGAGCATCATTCATAAGGTAAGATTTGCAGTTGAGGACGAAACAGGCTTTACCGTTGACAAGGTAAACGTTTTTGTCGATGCTGTTAAAGTATAATATCAAGGAGAGTATCTGACTAATGCTAAGCGGAAAAATTCTCAGAGATGCGATCATCTCAGGTGCAAACAATATAATCAATAATAAAGAAAGCGTAGACGAGCTTAACGTGTTCCCTGTTCCCGACGGCGACACCGGCACGAATATGTCGATGACTATAAGAAATGCCGTTGCTGAGCTTAATATGCTCAGTGACAGCGTAACTGTCGAAACAGTGGCACAGACAGCGGCTTCTGCTATGCTGAGAGGCGCAAGAGGTAACTCCGGCGTTATCCTTTCCCTGTTATTCAGAGGCCTTTCAAAAGGTCTTGCAGGAAAGCACGAGGCTACTGTCGAAGACTACTGCAACGCACTTAAATTAGGTGCAGAGGCGGCTTATAAATCAGTAATGAAGCCCACTGAGGGTACTATCCTCACCGTTGCAAGAGTTGCCGCAGAAAAGGCAAACGACGCACAGTGCAAAGACTTTGCAGAGCTGTTCGATGTTCTTACAACAGCCGCAAAGGAAACTCTCGATCAGACACCCGAAATGCTCCCCGTTCTTAAAAAAGCAGGAGTTGTAGACGCAGGCGGTATGGGATACTATACTATCCTCAAGGGTATGGCGTCCGTTATCTGCGGCGGAGTGATGATCGGTGCAAAGGAAGAAACTGCAACGGAAAAAGCGGTCGTAACAAATGCCGCAGGTACCTTTGAAACCGATATAGAATTCACCTACTGTACGGAATTTATCGTTGTAAAAAGCGACGTTAACAAGGACGCAACAAAGCTCCGTGCTTTCCTTGAATCAATAGGTGACTGTGTTGTGGTCGTTGATGATGACAGCATCATAAAGGTTCACGTTCATACAGAGCATCCCGGTAAGGCGCTTGAAGAAGGTATCCTTTACGGCTCGCTTATAAACCTCAAGATTGAAAATATGAAAGAACAGCACAAGGGTGCCGCCGCAAAGGCTGAAATGCAGAAGAAGCAAAAGCTTGCTCCCGCAGAGCCTGTCAAGGATTTTGGCTTTGTGTCAGTTACATCCGGTGCCGGACTTGAGGATCTGTTCAAGGATCTCGGCGTTGACGTGATAGTAAGAGGCGGTCAGACAATGAACCCCTCGACAGAGGATATTCTTGAAGCTATCAACGCTACCCCTGCAAGAAACATTTTCGTTCTTCCCAACAACAAGAATATCATTATGGCAGCTGAGCAGGCTGTAAAGCTCACCGACAGAAACGTTATCGTTTTACAGACAAGAACAATACCGCAGGGTATCACAGCAATGCTCGCCTTTGATGAAAGCAGCGATTTCAGCACAAACGGCGTAAATATGACAAAGGCGCTTGATAATGTCGGCTCAGGCTCAATCACCTTTGCTGTCCGTGACAGTGATTTTGAGGGCAAGCAGATAAAGAAGGGCGAAATTCTTGCTATGGAAAACGGCAAGCTCGCCTTTGTTGAAAAGGATGTTACAAAAGCGCTCATCAAGATAACCAAAAAGCTGATTCGTTCAGGCTCATCATATATCACGATTATTTACGGAAGCGATGTTACCGACGAAACCGCTCAGGCCGCTTTTGAAGCGCTCAGAGCCAAGATAAGCGATGATATTGAAATTGTACTTGTAAACGGCGGTCAACCCGTATACTACTATCTCATATCAGTAGAATAATTTATGAATGAAATAAAAAAGATTCCCGACTCCCCTGTCTGCTATATCAAGGGAGTCGGTGAAAAACGAGCAAAGCTCCTCGAAAAGCTCGGCATAACAACGGCTTTACAGCTTGCCGAGCATTATCCGAGAGGATATATCGACTTCAACGAAACAACCGCAATATCGGATCTGGTAAATGACGGCGAAAATCACGTTGTAAAAGCGATTGTCACGAAGAAATTTCCTGCATACTACGGCAGGATCAATATATTCAAGGTGCTTGTCAGCGACGGCACAGGCGATATGCTGATAACATTCTTCAACAGCGATTATTCTTTCACAAGGCTTAAGCTCGACAATGAATATTGCTTTTATGGCAAGATGGCGGGAGATTTTCTGAGAAAAGAAATGAACTCGCCTGTTTTTATAGATTCTCAAGACCCCAATAAGCTGATGCCTCGCTACAGCCTGACAACAGGCATATCTCAAGGCATTATGTCAAACTGCATTAAAAACGTACTGCGTGATTTTACCTTTCCTGAGCATCTCTCCGACACACTTATGAAGAAATACAGCCTTATTTCCTATGATAACGCTTTACGTTGGATTCATTTCCCGGAAAATAAAGAACAGTATGACAAGGCAAATTATCGTCTGACCTTTGAAGAGCTGTTCCTTTTACAGCTTGGCCTTAAATCTATGAAAAACCGCAAAAAAAGGCTAGCCGGCGCACCTATGGAAAGCAAGAGCATAGATGAATACTACTCCTCTCTGCCCTTCACTCTGACAGGCGCACAAATACGAGCCATATCGGAATGCTGTGACGACATGCAGAAATCCGTTCCGATGAACAGGCTGTTGCAGGGCGATGTCGGCTCGGGTAAAACCGCCGTGGCGGCAGGTGCGGCTTATTTTGCATACCTTAACGGCTATCAATCTACTCTTATGGCACCGACCGAAATTCTGGCAAAGCAGCACTACGACACGCTTTACAAGTTCTTAGCTCCGCTCGGAGTGACCATTGCTCTGCTTACAGGCTCACAGACACCCGCTCAGAAAAAGCAGATAAGACAGCTTATAGCCGACGGGCAGATTGATATTGCCGTCGGTACTCAGGCACTTATTCAGAAAAGCACAAGGTTCAGCTCTCTCGGACTTGTAATAACCGATGAACAGCACAGATTCGGAGTGGGTCAGCGTGCGGCGCTCGGCTCAAAAGGCAACGAACCACACGTTCTCGTAATGTCAGCTACACCTATTCCACGCACGCTCGGAATGATAATCTACGGCGACCTTGATATATCCATACTTGACGAAATGCCGAAAGGCAGACTTCCGATAAGAACATATGCCGTTGATACAAGCTACCGTGAAAGATTGTACAAATTCATCCTGAAATATGTAAACAACGGCTTTCAGGCATATATCGTCTGCCCTCTTATTGAAGAAGGTGTATCCGAAAAAGCGGCGGCGACAGAATATATAAATTCGCTTCAAAATACCTGCCTTGCCAATGTTCCGACAGGGCTTCTTCACGGAAAGATGAAGCAGGCAGACAAGGACGCAGTAATGCAGGATTTCAAGGACAACAAGCTGAAAGTCCTTGTTGCGACATCGGTAATAGAGGTCGGTGTAGACGTTCCGAATGCCGTTGTAATGGTGATTGAAAATGCCGAGCAGTTCGGGCTGTCACAGCTCCATCAGCTGAGAGGCAGAGTAGGCAGAGGTACAGAGCAATCACACTGTATCCTTGTCACAGATAATAAAAGCGATTACACAAGACAGCGTATGGATACAATGGTAAAGACCTCGGACGGCTTTGAAATCGCAAACGAAGATCTGAAACTGCGTGGACCCGGTGATTTCTTCGGCAGCAAACAGCACGGTCTGCCGCAGCTTAAAATCGCAGATATTTACGCTGACCTTGATATATTGAAAATGACAGGCGAAGCGGCTGACGATATTCTGAGTGATGACAGCCGTCTTGAAAAGCCAGAAAACCGCTGTTATACAGAAATGGTAAACAATTTATTTGAAAATGCACCGAATGCTTAAAGGAGAATATATGGCTGAAGAACTCGAAAAATGGAGGTATCCAAGATTTTTCTCGGATACAATAGACGAAAACGACAGAATAATATATATGAATGACGAGGACTCAAAGCATATCGCTCAGGTACTCAGGATGAGAAAGGGCGACAAGGCAATAATCTGCGACAAAAACGGACACGATTACCTTTGCGAGCTTTCTTCCTTAGAAAACAAAAACTCAATAGAGTTTGGTATACTCGATAAAAAGGACAACTTAGCTGAACCGGATGTTGAAATAACGTTGTTTCAGGCCGTTCCCAAAAACGATAAACTGGATTTTATCGTTCAGAAAGCAACTGAGCTTGGTGCGGTGAGAATAGTACCGTTCCTGTCAAAACGTTGTGTTTCAAGACCGGACGCAAAAAGTGCCGATAAAAAGGTACAGCGCTTACAGCGTATAGCGTATGAAGCGTCAAAGCAGTGCGGCAGAGGAAAAATTCCCGAAGTTATGCCGTTTACTGATTTTAAATCCGCAGTAAACAGCATCGACAGCGACACCTTGCCGATAATTTTCTATGAATGCGGTGGAAAGAAGCTGTCGGAGCTTGACCTTTCATATAAGAAGATTGCTGTATTCATCGGCAGTGAGGGCGGCTTTGAAAAAGAGGAAGTAGATTATGCACTTTCAAAAGGTGCTACCGCAGTACATCTGGGCGAACGCATTTTAAGATGCGAAACGGCACCTGTTGCGGCACTTGCCGTATTGATGAATTTAACAGGAAACCTATAATAATTTTGTTTAATATGCTCATATTGATAAAAAGCACTTGAAAAACCGAAGTGAATATAGTATAATAATTACAATAAAGTTGGTGTGAAAGCACCGGAAAAGAGGTTTAAAATGAAAGCATTTACCGGTTTTGCCATAGGCACACTTGCAGTACTCGGTGCTGTTGCGGCTGTCTTTATATATCTCAAGAAGAAGACAGAAAAGGAGATCGCTTACGATCAGTTTGATGACATTATGGATAGCGATGAAGATTTCGATGACGAATTCTTTGATGATGACGATGAAGTTCTTGATCCTGCAGAGGTAATGAACAAGTCTGAAGAAAAAGCTGAAGATGCCGCTGAAGCAAAAACAGCAGAAGAAAAAGAGCCTGAAGCTGAAACTCAGGAATAATCAAAATGAATAATATTAACGGGACTGTTTGCACAGCCCCGTTTATTTTTGCCGCTATTCAGTTTTCTGCTTTTCCTTCCTGTCAATGCAATACATCAGCTCGCCAGATGTTACTCCGGTCTTTTCATAAAGCCTTGTGCCGCTGTTATCTTTAAGCGTCATTCCGAGCTTTTTCATCACGTTTTCGGATGCTTTGTTTCTTATATCGCAATGAGCTATTACCTTATCGGCGGACAGAACATCAAACGCATATTCTAAAAGTGCTTTACCCGCCTCTGTGGTAAATCCTTTATTTCTGTAATCCTTACTGATTACCCAACCTATTTCATAAGTTACTTCGTCCACCGCTTCAAGACCGATACCGCCGATGATTCTGCCGTCATATAGCATTACAAATTCCATAACTGACGGTTTTTCATCCGCCCACTGTAAAACCGCATTTCTGACAAATTCAGCTGTCTGTTCCACAGTATCATTAGGCAGAAAAAGCATCATATCAATGCTTTTATCGCCTGCATACCTATGAATTTCGTCTGTGTCCCCGGTTAAAACGGGTCTTAAAGTCAGTCGCTGTGTATTTATCACATTTTCGCTCATAGATTCTGTACTCTCACTTCAGCGTATAAAGCCGGTAATACACATTTACATAAGGCACTGCAACAGGTGTTCCGTCCTCGCCGATTTCGATAATATAGTAATAATTGCAATATTCCTTTTCGCTCACCGTCTGCGATGAGGTCAGATCGTAAAGCGTGGCACGTCTTACAAAGGAGTACGCACGTCTGCCCTGCTCCGTCTGCGATCTGCTTGTAATATCACTGTCAGAGCATACAATATACCTTACGGGCGATACGTCAAAACCTACTTTTGCAAGCTCGCTTTCCAATGTGCTGTCCTTTTCGAGCATATTCTCAAGCTGGCTGATTTCTGAGAGCGATATTTCATTTACAGCGTTATGAAGTGCCGAATTGACCTTCTGAAGTCTGAACGTTCTGTCAAGCGTGGTGCATAACACGCCGTCGCCGTTATTTATATCCTCAACCTGATTTGAATCGGTGTATCGGTACAGCTTTGAAATATCATCAGATAACGATGCGTATTCTCCCGACTTATCCTCGCTTCCTGCAACAGAAATAAACTGTATCGCCGCCGCATTCACAATAACACTCTGCGACATAGCCCTGAACATTTTCTTGTCATTGACGCTCTGCGGATACCAGTTATATATATCGTCACAGATGTTATCAAATGCTGTCAATGCACCGCCGCAATATTCCTTTGTCACCCTGTCAAGCATTTCAGAATATGATATGCCCTTGATTTTCGTCGAATATACAGAAGTGATTTTTCCGATAAGCTCATCCGCCTCAGAGCTAAGCGCCTCAAGCTCCTGCTTATCCTTAGTCGCATTCATACTTTCATATACGGCAAACAATCTTGCAAGGCTGTCGCTGACAGGCTTTATCAGAGAATGAAGTGCCTTTATGTCATTCATATATCTTTCAACAGCGAATACATATTCGGCATTCTGAGTACCTGCAGAAATACGATCGGATCTCACGAGCTTATCCGTCTTGTTTATAAGCCCGTAAACACCGTTGTACTTTTCGCACTGTTCGAAGAAAATCTGTCCGAAATTTGCGTCGCCGGTCTTATAGCCTGCAAGATCTTCAAGCGAAGCATCCCCGCTCACGCCGGTAAAACCGGTATACTCGCTGAGCGCCTCACATAACTTATTCAGCTTTTGGGCATCGGGAATTACAATCTTGCTGTTGTTGCTCTCCGAATAGCTATAATAAAGAGGAAAAGATGAAATACCCGTCTGAGTTCCCCATCTGCTTACAACCGCACCGGATTTAAGACCGACCGTACCGTAAAGTTCAGCATTACCGACAGAAGATGTTCTGGGTATGTCAAAGCATACCGTAGCAGAATTATCCTGCGCCGTGATTGACGTTATTACCGCCTTTGAATAGTCGCCGCTGAATATAAAGCTGTTCTTGCTTATTACATTGAACGAGCCGTCAACAACGCCAAGCTGTGCCGTAACGCTAAAATCTGAGCCGTTTTCCTTAACCTCCGTAATCGTCGCACTGACGTCAGGATTTTTAGGATTGACATTAAAATACAGCGGATAATTTATGCTTAGTGCGGTATCCTTTATCGTAAACGTGCATCCCGAAATAAGTTCGATTGCCTTTGCAGGTGTATCCGTGTCAAATGACAGATACAACACACCCTCACTTGCCGATACACGGTCAAAACGTGTTATCTCAACATTACTGTTATCGCAGCCGAACATTGACACTGATACACTGTCACTGAACGAGCAGTCAACAAGCGATACGGTTATTCTGGCGTAATTTGTTGATGCTTCAAAGTCTGTGGATGAAAATACTACTGACGGTGAAACGATGCTTACTGTCGCAGATACGTCAACAGCGGCATCGGTTATCGCACTGCGCTTTATAGTGATACATCCGTTTTCGCCGGACTTATAGCCGTTATCTGTGCTTATAACAAGAGATAACGTGTTATCTCCCGTTCTCTCGATTTCGCTTACCTTGTAGCCTTCAAAACCGCCCGACAGCACAATATCGTCAGCGTTTATCCCGTTTGCAAAACTGCTCTTGTCGAGCGTCAGCTTGAACCTGTTGGTGCTGCTCTCAGAACGTATCTGTGTTGTGTCGCTTACCGCCGAATAAGCGGGGTATCTTACAGGTATCATCGACACAAGATACCGCCCCGTTTCATTTGTGTTCTTGTCAAATACAATAAAAAAGCAATCGGGCTTATTTCGGCTGAAAGAACTGTCGTTGAACGAAACCGTAGCCGAATGCTCGGAATTCAGCGTAACCGCCGAAACCTTTGCATATACAGCCTTATATTCGCTGTTATTCAGCTTCACTGCATCAGATGCGTCTATATCCGTCAGCTTATCGCTGTTTATCACCGAGTAGAACACCTTTACATCATTTATTCCGGTTTTGTCCGACAGGCTTATATTATCGACCGACAGATTGACCGAAAACTCTCCCTTGCTGTTATACGCAAGCTCGCCGTCCGTCTTCATATCGGAAAAGCTGTGTTCCTTATTGTTCTTATCCTTTTCGCTAACGGAACAGCCACCGACACATGATATAAATACCGCTGTGCAGATAATCACGGCAATTATATTAAAAACACTCTTTTTCAATCAATCACATCCTTAATAGCATCAATTACATCAATACAAAAGTATATTCGATACAGAATATTCTGTTCCTCTCGCCGCAGGGATCGGATAATAGTTAGAATCGCTGTACATCTCAAGTATAGGTCTGCTCTCGTTAAGCTCCGGTGAGATTGTCCGCTCTCCGTAATCCTTCAGATTCTTGTCATTGAACGCAAAATAATAATACTCTATTCCGCCGTTGTCACCGTCATCCCACGTTAAATCGGCATGATACCATTCTCCGCCGAGCATAACCATATTCCACATATGCGGTTCGTCATTGCTTGTTCCGACAATCAGCAGATTGTCAACACCTATGCACTGACAAAGATATTGATACGCCCTTGAATACGATTCGCACACTCCGCTTCCTGCCGTAAGTACACCGAAAGCCTCATATGCTCCGTCACTTTCCAACGTATAGTCGTATTCGGCATTTTTAAGAATCTCGTTATGTATTGTAAGAAGATAATCGAAAAGGGATTCCGAACCGTCAGCAGTATTCAGTATTTCTTCCGCCCTTTTCTTTGTCTTTTCAACATAATACTCACTTGCTTCTTTCGAAAAATCATAAATCAGCTTTATTGAACTGACATCTTTTTTATTGCCGCTCCAGCTCACAAAAGAAAGCGGTGCCTGAATAAGAAGCGGATTATCGTAGTTTACGCACATGAATATTCGGTACAGTCTCTGATATGAAACATTGGTGAACGGCACATCAAACTTCGTTTCATAGTTACTCATAGTCTTGTAAAGACTTCTGTAGATATATCGGTCGTATTTGTCGAGCGAATTGTATCCGTAACCGTAAAATGCATCTTCCGTCGAACCGAGTATCACATAAGAGCCGACATATACACGGCTCATTTTACCATCCTTTTCAGCTCTAAGGCATATATTTGTCACCCCGGTATCAAGCCTTATGCCCTTTTCATTATCATAGAGATAAGCTGTTTTGTTCTTTTCGGGCAATGTTCCGTCTGTGGTGTACCATATCGTGTCATTGCAATCGAATTTCAGCGTCTGCGGCTTGTGATAATATCCCGAATGAAAGTTCGGATTAAATTCATACTCAAACCCGTTGTTGAATTCCTTATTGTCAAAAGAATACTCAAACGGAAGCTCTGCAGGCACTCTCAGGTGCTCCCTTGTATCATCATAATTAAGCTTGTTTTCTTCATCAGCAATCATATATGATGACAAAGCGTTGATAAATCCCCTCTGTGAATTATCCGGTATGACGTAGGATAAAATAACCGAAATCAAAGCCAGTATAATAAATACTGCAAAACCTCTGTTCATAATACACCCCTTATTAAAGCTGTTTCTGCTATCTGTGGTTATACTTAAGCTGTCACTTTTTCTTCTTTAATTTCATGCGTATGTCCTCACCGCTGAAAACAAGCGTTTTCATCGAATAAAGACGTGATACTATTCTGTCGGAATAACGCTTTTTCAGCTCAGCACCCGAAAGATTTGTGTTAACTATTGTAGGTTTACCGTAACCGGTTCTGCTGTTGATAAGCTCATAAAGGCACGACACATAGAAAGTAGATTCAAATTCCGCCCCCAGATCGTCAAGCAAAAGCAGGTCGCATTCCTTAAGAGTGTTGATAACCTCTGTTTCATCTTCCGATTTGTTGAAGTGAGCGTTCTCTATTCTTCTGAGTAAGTCAGGCACAGAGCCGTAAACAACGGAATAATTCTTTTCTATTACTTTTTTTGCTATTGATAACGAAAGATGTGTTTTTCCGAGTCCCGTTCCGCCCGTCATAAAAATACTTTCATTAGGTACACGGAAATATTCCGCATATTCCTTGCAGTACTCATAGTTCTGCGTCATCATTTCACGGGGAGAACGTCTGGTGTTCATTCCGGGCGTCACCGTATCGCTGTACAGCGATAAATCAAAGCTCTCAAAGCAGGTAAGTCCCATCGGCAGACTTTTGCTGAGTTCCTGTGCCGCAACAGTTTTCAAAGCGTCATTGAAGCACGAGCATCTTCCTCCGTCGCCGTTACCGGTATCGTGACATTTTCTGCAGGTGTATATCGGGTCAAGATAATCGACAGCATAACCGTTTTTTCTGAGCAACTCTTTCATGCGCTCCTGTAATGCAAGGTTTTCTTCCTTAACCTGCTCAATACACTGTTTCTTGTCAGGTTTATCCGATAGGATTATCTTCACAAGCTCATCAATAGTTTTACTGAGCTTGCTGTCAATCTCAACTATTTCGGGTATCTTGCTTCTTACCTCACGCAGACGTTTTTCCGCCTTCAAAGAATTTTCAAAACGTCTTTTGTCGATTATCTCCTGCGCTTTTGTATAGTATTCGGAAGGATATGCCATCGGTCGTTTCTCCTTTATTCGTAATCCTGTAACAACAGCTCATCTATTTTATTAACGTCAAATGAGGAGTTACTGCTCTGCTGTTCCTGTCGCTTGATATTTTCGTCATTTACCTGTTCTGCTGTAGTTATGCCCTTTGAATGCCAGTTTTCAAGTATCTTGCTGATATACGGGAATGCAAACTGCCCCTTTGCGTTGACATTTATTTCGTAGGCAAGTTTTACCATTTCAGAGCCGAAATTCCACACGTTGAACCAAAGATTCACGAAGTCCTTTTCCTTTTGCGTCAGCGCCCTGTTTATGCCGAACATTGACTTGACAGAGCTTTCGGCAACATTTTTCGCTTGCAGCATTGAAATCTGTCTTTCGGCAGAGGCAAGGTCGGTTATGCCGTTTTCCATCCAGTTCATCGCCGTTTCTTTAAGATATGCAGGCGATGATTTGTTTATCGAAAAGCAGTAATCGACCATCATAAGTACAACCTCGGCAGGAAGACCGATATGCTCCGTTATCGTGATAATCGCATTCTGCTCCGTATGTTTCAGCGGTCTGCCGTAAAGCGTTTCGCAGGTCTTGAAAAGAAAGTCGATCTTATCGTCGCTTTTTATCGTATCCGCAATTTCGGCAGGTGAAAATTCCGGAGAACGAAGTGCAGCCGCCTTGACTGCGGCAAATTCAGCGTCTTTCGCCGTAACGCCCGCCGGCACTGTTACGCTTGCAGATACACCGCTAGTAACAGGCTCTTTTTCCTGCGGTCTTGCGGCTTCGGGTACAGCCTGCATAGGGGAGTAAACACCGTCGCTCATTGTAAGAAGCCCCACCTGCACCCAGAACGAAAGTGCGTCCTTGACATCTTCCTCGTTCATAGAAAGCGCCGTTGCTATAATTTCATCGTTGAGAAGTTCACCGCAGTGCCTTAAAAAATACAAAAGCACCTTGATGTTACTTCCGCTTGCTATCTTTATGTATTTATCCACCACATCGGACGGTACAGCAAAAATGCTGTTCCAGCCGCCGAGATTTATATTATAATTCATATCTGCTCCGTTTTTATCTGTATTATTTGTTTTAAATTATTCTTTATAATTATACCACAATTGAAACAGAATTGCACTACTTTTATAAAAAAACTCTCGTTTTCGGATAACCTTATATATCAGTGATAAATACACAGAAAAACGGGCATCCGCTTTTTACCGATACCCGTTTAAATATTGACTTCTTTGCCTTAACCGTCAGCGTACCGCTCCACGAGCCGTACACTGCTTCGCTAAACTTAACAATGATATAAATAGCGGTCACAGCTTGTCGCCGTAACCGCTTATCTATTAATTACTGCTTTGTTTAGTCCCGCCGTTTCGATATTCTGAGAATTGCTCAGACAATTCCAAAGGCGGAATTTACAGTGGCTTTCAGCCACAGGCGGAACTTGACGCGGCACATTGCCGCCCGCCGTTTCGCCGTCCTGCGAATAACTCAGACAATTCCAAAGGCGGAACTGTCAGCGGCGACCCGCCGCTTAGGGATGGGGTTTGCCTTCTCTGTAGGCATTCATTATATCACGGAACACTTCGCCGTTTGTGGGCGGCGTCCATGTGATAGCATTTGCACCGGCTTCAATAGTCGCAAGGATCGACTCGCTTGTAGGTCCTCCCGTTGCGATTATCGGAATGTCGGGGTGACGCTTGCGTATTTCTCTTACAACATTTGTTGTCTTGCCTGCGGCGGATACGTTGAATATCTTTGCACCTGCCTCAAGCCTGCTTTCAATATCCTCGTGTTCCGAAATAACCGTAACAACTACGGGAATATCAATAGTGTCGCATACCTGACGCACAACATCATTCGATGTCGGCGCATTTACTACAACACCGATAGCACCCTGAAACTCTGCGTGCATCGAGAGATTGACTACTCTCTTACCCTGCGTCAGCCCTCCGCCGACACCCGTAAAAACAGGTATATCAGCGGCACTCATAATTGCCTGCGTGATTATCGGCTGTGGCGTAAACGGATAAACCGCTATTACCGCATCAGCATTTACATTTCTGATTATACATATATCTGTTGTAAATACTATAGATTTTATCAGCTTGCCCATTACTCTTATACCGCTTGCCTGCTGAATTTCCTCGGGAACCTTCAGCATAAAGCTCCTGAGCGGACCGCTGATCTCGGGTATGTACAAATTTTCTGCCATATGAACTCCTTTCGGTTAAGCGTCAGACGTATTCACCTCCGACACCTCTCACTCTGACAAGACCCGAGTTGACTGTAAATTCACCGTTCTCGTTCTCGCAGATAAGACAACCGTCAGGGGCGATAGCCTTAGCAAATGCAGTTGTTTCTGTATTGTTCTGCACCAGTTTCACTGTTTTTCCGAGCGTTACGCATCTTTGCGAATACTCGTTTATAACCGTAGAAAAATCCTCGTCAATGAGCCGTGTCAGCTCGTCCACTATATACTCCGCCGCAAGCATTTTATCGTATTTATTGCCCGTCAGCGTGTAAAGGGACGCCGCATTCACAAGCCCGCTTTTTTCAAAAAAATCCGCATCCTGATTTACGTTCAGCCCCATTCCGCAGATGACATTGTTGTAAATTGCTCCGTTACAGGAACTTTTTAAGGTGCTTTCGCATAAAATACCACATACCTTGCGTTCAGAGCAGATTATATCGTTTGTCCACTTTATGCCTGCTTTGATACCGCTCAGCCGTTCAATCGCACGGCAGACCGCTACCGCACATATAACCGTAAGGTCGTGTGCGTTATCCGGTGCCTTTATAAGCATTGAAACAGGGAGCATATCACGAGTAGCAAGCCATGTGTTGCCGATTCTGCCCTTACCGCAGCTTTGCAGGTCTGCTGTCACTACCGTTCTGTCGGGAAGCTCGTCGGCGTGTTCCTTAAGATAGGTGTTGGTTGACGGTAAGGTGTCAAACGTCAATAAAGGACAGCCGGCTATATTACTGCTTATCTGCATGGTAATCAAGCGCAACTATGTTCATTGTGATTTTCTTGTTATCATCTATGGTGATTATACCGTATGATGGCGGACGTTTATCTCTCGGAGAATCAATGCTTCCGGGATTCATAACGTATATACCGTCGATAAGCTCGGTACGGTAAAGGTGAGTATGACCGTAAAGCGCTATCTTACAGCCGTTCTGCTTGGCAACAGCGATAAGCGTATCAAGTCCCTGATGCACATGATGCTCGTGGCCGTGCACGCAAAGTATCTTGATGCCCTTTGCATTTGCAATTCTTATCGTTTTGTTGTCGGCAAAGTCACAGTTTCCCTTTACGAATAAAAAGCTCTTTTCGGGGTGAAGATTCCTTACATCGTTGAATTCGTGTTCGCCGTCACCCAGATGTATAAAAGCGTCGGCGTCTAGATTATTCTCAACTACCGAATTCAGCTTATGAAATTCCTTGTGCGAATCGGATACTACTACAATTTTCATAATTTCTATCCTTTCAGTCGGGCAAGCCCGATACGGCTTTTATTGCCCACTAGGTTATTATAACACATAATGTGTAAAAAGAAAAGATTAGTATCCGTATTTTTAGAAATTCTACACAAAACAAAAACAACCTTTTGTATATTTTTACAAAAAAATATGAACTGAATATAACGTAAATATCCTTTTATCGTTGATTTTATCAAAAAGTTCATCAGATACGGTTTTAGGGCAGTCTTAACGGGAATATATTTTCCGCATTGACAATATAATTTCAGGAGGCAGTTATGAATAACAACGTTGATTCAATGCTTGAGGCGGTCAGCAGTAAACTCGGCATTACACCTCAGCGCCTTAAAGAAGCAATGCAGAAGGGCGATATTTCGATAGCACTCGAAAAAATGCCGGAAAAAGACGCAAAAAAGCTAAAAAGCATACTCGGAAACCCGGAGCTTATCAAAAAAATGATGAAATCCGCACAAGCACAGGAGCTGAAAAAATCTATGAAAAATCAGTAACGGACGGAGGGCAGTATGAGTGAGATAGATGATATTCTTAAAGCGATGCTGTCCGATAACAAAAACGACAATTCAACCTCAGAAGAAACAAGCAGTACGGAAAACGAGGAAAAATTCACGACCGATACCGACAGCGATGATATTTTCGGCGGAATAAACATAGATATGTTTATGAAGATAGGCGAGCTAATGTCAAAGATGAGCGAGCAGGACAGAAATACAGGTCTGCTGCTTGCTCTGAAGCCTCACCTAAGAGAAGAAAACAGGGCAAAAATAGATACGGCGGTAAAGCTTTTCAGGCTGATTTCACTGCTTCCCTATCTTAAAGACAGCGGTCTGTTTGATAATCTACTATGAAAAGGAGTAAATTTATGGAATGGAGTAATATAAGAATGTCAAAAGCCGAATTTGAGCGTTTGCAAAAAGAATATGCCGAGGCGGCAATAAGAACGGCCGAAAAAGCAAAGCTCAGCTACGATGCGGATGAACCGAAAGAAGAAATTCCGAGATCCGAAAATATCGCTGTGGCAATATCACACCTTCCAACGCCGGCAGAAGAAAACGTGAACGAAACAATAAAGCCCGATTCGGTAAAAATCGCAACAGTGCAGATGAAAATTACCGAAGCCGAAAGCGAGATTACGGCTTCTGACACTGAAGATGAAAATAAAGAAAGCGAAGAAGCCGAAACAAATATTCCCGTAAATGAAGGAAAATCTGCCGAAAACCCGGATACAGCCGATACCGACGACAAACAGCAAAATTCATCAGCCGGCAGCACAGATGATGAAGCAAGCAACGCTGAAATCAACAGCGATAAATCTGATAATACAGCCGATTCCGAAATTCCCAACAAAACCGAAAATCACACTGTAGACGAAATACTGCGCAGCTTTGAAAGCACTTTTATGAGTGAAGGGGAAGCAGATAAAAAGATAGAAGATTTTTCTAAGTCTGTTTCAGACTCCCGACCTGCGCCCGACTTCACAGCAAAGATACATAACCATAATAACAACCAAGATAAAAGCGGAAAAACCTGCGGATGTGAACGATGCCGCTGTCAGAACGGCGGTCGTATGCAGGAGAAGGGCGGGCAAAATCCAAACTGAAATTCAGCCCGCAGTACCGATATGGATATTATAGGCAAGCTGATGAAGGACGACGACTTGATGAAGGTTGCCGCTGTAGCGTTTATCTTATGGCGTGACCATGCCGACTTCAAGCTGATTCTGGTACTTTTTTATGTATTTTTCATGAAATAGCACTTGCATTTTCCGCCGCTTTAGTTTATAATACCAGTATGTAAACGATGTCAATCAATTTACAATTCCGACAAACAGGAGGTATTTTATGGCTAAGTGGTTGGAAAATGCAATTTTTTACGAGATATACCCGCAATCCTTCAATGATACAAACGGTGACGGTATCGGAGATTTTCAGGGTATAATCGAAAAGCTGGACTACATCAAGGAAACAGGCTTCAACGCAATATGGATGAACCCCTGCTTTGATTCGCCCTTTGGTGATGCGGGTTATGATGTAAGGGACTACAAGAAGGCCGCCGCAAGATACGGAACAAACGATGATTTAAAGCGCCTTTTCGATGAGTGTCATAAGCGTGGGATGCACATTCTTCTCGACCTTGTACCAGGTCATACTTCGGTAGAGCATGAATGGTTCAAAAAGTCGATGCTCCCCGAAAGAAACGAGTATACCGACAGATATATCTGGACAAGCAATATATGGGAGCAACCGGAAGGCCTTAACTGTATAAGAGGCATATCAGATCGTGACGGCAGTGCCGCAGTCAACTTCTTCTCATCTCAGCCTGCCCTGAACTACGGCTATGCCGAGCCTAAGTATGCTTACCAGCAAAAGCCTACAGACCCCGGACCTATGGCGACAAGAGCTGCAATCAAGGATGTTATGAAGTTCTGGCTTGATATGGGCTGTGACGGTTTCAGAGTGGATATGGCAGGCTCTCTTGTAAAATGCGATCCCGAATATAAAGAAACAATCAAGCTATGGCAGGATATAACGGGTTATCTTAAGAGCGAATATCCCGAAGCCGCTATGGTATCGGAGTGGGGCGAGCCGCAATATTCACTTCAGGGCGGCTTTGATATGGACTTTTTACTGCACTTCGGTCCTGAGGGCTACAACTCGATGTTCAGAAGCGCTGAGCCTTTCTTTTCAAAGAGAGGCAAAGGTACTCCCGCAATCTTTGCAGAGCAGTACAACGGCTATCACGAAAAGGCAACGACAGGCGGCGGACTTATCTGCATTCCGTCCGGCAATCACGATATGGACAGGCTTGCAAGAGGCAGGGATGAGGACGAGCTGAAATGCTGTTTTGCTTTCCTTCTCACAATGCCCGGCGCACCGTTTGTATACTACGGCGATGAGATCGGAATGAATTTTGTAGAAGGGCTTGTATCGGTAGAGGGCGGCTATAACCGTACCGGATCAAGAAGTCCTATGCAGTGGGACAGCACCGCAAATGACGGATTTTCAACTGCGGACAAGTCACAGCTTTATATAAAGCAGGACGACGCACCCGACAGACCTACTGTCGAAAAGCAGATGCTCGATGAAAAGTCGCTCTACAACGAGATAAAGAAACTGATAAAGCTAAGAAACGAAAATTCCGCACTTCACAATCTCTCAGCCTTTGAGTTTGTCAGCAGTGACGGTTATCCGCTGGTATACAAGAGAAGCAGCGACAATCAGACGGTTTATGTGTTCATCAATCCGTCCGATAAGGCCATAACTGTCAATGCAGATTATGCAAAGGGCGGAAAGGCAATTTACACGCTTGGCGAAAACGGCTCTGTAAAGGCAGACACAGTTACCGTACCCGCAAGCGGTGCAATTTATGTTGAGGTATAAATAATCAGATATAAATGCAAAGCCGCACAGATGGATGACCCTTCTGTGCGGCTTTTATTTATTCGGTTTTTGCCTGTTCTTTTTCCTTCTGCGCCTGCTCTTTCTTTATCTTGGTACTCTTGATAACCTTCTGACGTGAGAATTCCTCACGTTCCTTTTCTTCAAGAGAGTTTGAGATAAATCTTACTTGCGCCTCATACTTCGGAATAATTATATTCTTCAGTGCGTTGGCACGTTTTTGCGTCTTTTTTATAGCAACTGCGAGCCTGTATATACTGTTTTCGATTTCGGCGAGTACGACTGTCAGCTTTTTTGTTTCATTGAAGCAGATATAAGCGTTGTCAAGATATGAATTTGTCATCGCAATATCGTACTGCGGAACTATAGGCTTATCGGGAAGCTCAACTGTAGGAAGCTCAACGCCCATAACGCTTCTGAAAGATATTTTAAGATCGGTTTCTTCAGGTACAAACTGCGTCAGCGTTGATACGGAGCCCAGCGTAATGTTAGCCTTCTGTAAGGCGGCATAAGCCTTTTCATAAGTCTGCTCGATATTTCCTCGCACCAGCTTTGATTTATCGGTCAGCGCCACCATTTCTCTTATCAGAACGTTACGCTTTCTGTCCATAAGCTCAAAGCCCTGCTTTGCCTGCTGTAAGGAACGTTTAGCCTTGATAAGATTGCCTTTGGTCGGGAAAACCTGTTCAGCCATACACTCACCTGCCTTTCATATAGTAACTGTTATACAAATCTCTTAGCATTTTCAGGGTGATAATGTTCTTTTATAAGCTGTTCGTTTACACGGTCAAGCTCGCTTGCGGGAAGAAGCGAAAGCAAATCCCAAGCAAGATCCAGCGTTTCGTCCATAGAACGATTCTCATCGAAGCCCTGATTGAGAAAGTACTTTTCAAACATCGTGCCGAACTTCATAATCGCCTTATCCGATGCGGAAAGCTCGTCTTCGCCTATAACCGATGCAAGCGCTCTTGCATCCTGCACTCTTGCATAGCAAGCAAAAAGTTGGTTAGAAACATCGGCGTGATCCGCTCTTGTGTACTGTTCTCCTATGCCGTCCTTCATAAGACGTGACAGTGAAAGCAATACGGAAAGTCCGGGATAAATGCCTGTCTGGTCTAGGTTTCTGTCAAACACTATCTGACCCTCCGTGATATATGCCGTAAGGTCGGGGATAGGGTGTGTAATATCATCGTTAGGCATTGTAAGTATCGGTATCTGCGTAACAGAGCCTGTACTGCCCTCTACTACGCCTGCTCTTTCATACATAGAGGCAAGGTCGGAATAAAGATAACCGGGATAACCCTTTCTTCCGGGAATCTCTCCCTTTGATGAAGAAAACTCACGCAGAGCCTCACAGTATGAGGTGAGGTCTGTCATAATAACAAGTATATGCATATTCTTCTCAAACGCAAGATATTCCGCCACAGTAAGCGCACATCTGGGTGTCAGGATACGCTCTATGATAGGATCGTTCGAGAGATTAAGGAACATACAAACACGCTGTATAACACCAGTTTCCTCAAAGGAACGTCTGAAATACTCCGCAACGTCATTCTGAACGCCCATTGCGGCAAATACAACCGCAAAGTCCTTTCCCTCGCTGTCTGCAATCTTAGCCTGCTTTACTATCTGCACCGCCAGCTTATTATGCGACAGACCGGAGCCTGAGAATATAGGCAGTTTCTGACCTCTGATAAGCGTCATAAGTGCATCTATTGAGGAAATACCCGTGTGTATATAGTTTCTGGGGTAAGAACGTGCAACGGGGTTCAGTGCACGGCCGTTTATGTCGCCGTATTTCTGCGGAAAGACTTCACCAAGTCCGTCAATCGGCTTGCCTGCGCCGTTGAACGTTCTGCCGAGCATTTCGGTAGAAAGCGGAATCTCAAGCGGCTTTCCCGTAAAGCTGATTTTTGTATTTGTGAGCGAGATGCCGTTTGTACCCTCAAACACCTGCAAGACAACTTTATCGCCCTGCATTTCAACGACACGGCCTAAACGCTTTGTGCCATCCTCCAGCTTTATCTCTGCAATTTCATCATAAGAAACACCTTTGGCACCCTCAAGGCAGACAAGCGGTCCGTTTATTTCACTCAGTCCTGCATATTGAATCATAAAATAATCTCCTATCGGGTTTAATCATCGGCAAACTTGCTGTTTATCATATCAAAATATTCGTCAAACATTTCGAGCTTGTCGTTAGGTATATCGTACTTCATCTTTATCAGCTTATCGAAGAAACCGTATGAGATTATCTCCGATATGGGCTTACCGCCGTTTATAGCGTTCAGCGAGTTGTGATAAAGAAGTAAGATTGCTTTCATCATCAGCTTCTGCTTTTCAAGCGGAACGAATGTATCGTCCTTATGGAAAGCGTTCTGCTGTAAGAAGCCTACTCTTATAACACGGGCGATTTCTATTATCAGCTTCTGGTCGTCAGGCAGAACATCCGCACCTATCAGCTTTACAATCTCCATAAGGTTGTTTTCCTCAACCAGTAAGGTCGATATTTCCTGTCTGTAGCGACAGAATTCTTCGCCGACGTGTTCATTGTAATACTCGGCTAAATCGTCGCTGTACTCCGAATAGCTCATATTCCAGTTGATAGCCGGATAGTGTCTTGCATAGGCAAGATTCTTGTCGAGTGCCCAGAAGCAACGGACGAAACGCTTTGTATTCTGCGTTACAGGCTCAGAGAAATCCGATCCCTGCGGAGAAACGGCGCCGATAATCGTAACACTGCCCTCTCTGCCGTTCAACGTTTCGACATAACCTGCACGCTCGTAGAATTCGGAAAGTCTTGACGGAAGATATGCCGGGAAGCCTTCTTCAGCAGGCATTTCTTCAAGTCGTCCCGAAATTTCACGCAGTGCCTCCGCCCAGCGTGATGTTGAATCCGCCATTATAGCAATATGATAGCCCATATCACGATAATACTCGGCAAGTGTGATACCGGTATATATGGACGCTTCACGGGCGGCTACGGGCATATTTGAAGTGTTTGCAATAAGCACCGTTCTGTCCGTCAGCGGACGGTTCGATTTCGGGTCGATAAGCTCGGAGAATTCCTCAAGCACCTGAGTCATCTCGTTTCCACGCTCACCGCAACCGATATACACGATAATATCCGCATCGCACCACTTTGCAAGCTGATGCTGAGTCATTGTCTTGCCTGTACCGAAACCGCCGGGTATAGCGGCTGTACCGCCCTTTGCAAGCGGTAACACGGTATCTACTATACGCTGTCCGGTAATAAGCGGCTTTGAGATCGGCAGACGCTTATTTATAGGTCTTGGCGTTCTGATAGGCCACTTCTGTACAAGAGTAAGCTCCTGCACCGTTTCTTCGTCTATCCTGAGTTTTACTATCACATCGTTGACCTTATACTTGCCGTCAGACGCAACATATTCTACTGTACCCTCAGTATAAGGAGGTACCATACATCTGTGCGTAATAAGCGGCGTTTCGGGGCACTGTGCATATATATCTCCGCCGTGCAGCTTATCGCCGACCTTTACAGTCACTGTGACATCAAATTCACGTTCTTCATCGAGTGCGGCTATTGCACTGCCCTCAGTAACATATACGCCGCTGAGAGCCGTCATAGCTTTAAGCGGACGCTGGATACCGTCATAAATATTGGATATTATGCCCGGTCCGAGCGTTGCGCTCATAGGTGTTCCTGTAGGCTCTACGGGGTCGCCCGGCATAAGTCCTGCTGTACCCTCGTAAACCTGAATCGTTGTCATTTCATCGGTTACGCCGATTACCTCTCCTATGAGCTTGCTCTTACCGACCATTACCATCTCACGCATAGAGAACGATTTTGTATCCCTGACCTTTACAACGGGTCCGTTAATCGCATAAATACAGTTCATTGCAACTCCTCCCGTTATAGTGACAGTTCGCCGTGACCTGCCACAAAAGCCTTTCGCTCCTGTTCTAAAGCAAGGTCAAGCGTATAGTCGATATATATATTTTCCGACGGATAGTAAACAGACAATCCGCCAAGCTCGATATTACGGTCAACAGCAACACCGATGCCATACTTTTGTGCTATATCATCGGCAAGCCGTTTATCGTTTCTTCCGACATTTATCACGCAGTCTTTGCTGAAAGCCTGCTCTTTGTCTGCTTTTTCGGCAAGAGCAATCATAAATCCGCTATATTTATCACTCTTTGCAAATTCTTCGAGTTTATTCTTAATATCTTCAAACAAGCTGTCTACAAGCCCGCACCTGTGAGCAAGCACCGACTTATGTGAGGCAAAGTCGCTCTTTGATAATTCCTTTGCGTAAAGAGTATGGGTCTTCTGTCTGTCGAGTGCGACCTCGTTTTCTTCACTGCGTCTGTACTGCTCTCTCGCCTGCTCTGTCAGCTCGTCAGCCTGCTGCTGTGCCTTGCTGATTATTTCTTCCGCTTTTTTCTGAGCGTCGGAAAGAATTGAATTGCCCAGCTTTTCTATTCTGTCCTGAACTTCCGGCATACAGCTGCTCCCTTCTGATTAATTATAATTTCAGTCCTATTGCATCACGCACATAGCCGTCAATGGATTTGCTTATATCCGACGTTCCGTGTCGGTCGGGTATCTCCACTATCAGCGGCTTTGTGCTGTTCAGTTTCATATCATACACTGTCTGTTTGCACATATTGATGAGCTTTTCCGTCATAAGCACAACGCCGATGTCTTTATCGGCCTTTGCTTTTTCCAGTGCATCCGTGACTTCTTCGGGTCGGCTTACTACTATGCCTTCAATCCCTGCAAGACGCATACCCATCTGTGTATCGGTGTTGTCACTGATAAGAAAAAATTTCATTTTTCAGTACCTTTCGGCTATTATGAATAAAGGATAAGTATCGAAATCAGAAGTCCGTAGATAGCGACACCTTCACCGAGTGCAACGAAGATAAGAGCCTTCGTGAAGTTCTTGTCGTTTTCTGCGGTAGCTCCGATAGCAGCAGGAGCGGCACCGCCTACGGCAATACCTGTACCGATTGTCGCAAGACCTGTTGCGAGTGCCGCACCGAGATACTTAAGTCCGTCGCCTACGCTGAGTGCTGTCTGTGCGGCTTCTGCGGCACCTTCAGCCGAAGCAAATGCAAAAAGCGGTACGAATACGCTCATCATGACCATAACGCCGATAAACGAGCCGGCATTTATAAGTATAGCTTTTCTTGTCTTTAAGGGCTTACCCTCTTTTCTTCTCTTCAGCATTACAAAGAACGGCAGCATAATCAGTGCCAGTGCAAATAAAGGCAGTAAAAACAGTAACATTTTTCAGTTCCTCCCGAAATTAATTCAAATTAGCCTTAAGCGGCTCAAAGCTCTTTCCGTCGCTTACATAGAAACGACCGAATATCTCATAAAATTCAAGTCTTAATACCTGAATACCTACAAGGAATCCCTCCATACCGATTACGAAAGCGTTTCCGAGTATCTGTACGATCACAGTACCGACGCCTCCGTCACCTGCCAGCACTCCTACGACCAGCATCATACCTGCGTGGCTAAGGATAAATCCGCCTACACGGAGGAATGACATTGTGTTTGTAAGATATGAAAGACAGGTTTCGAACAGTTCGATGACACCTTCAATAATGAAGTTGCCGACAGACTTTTTCTCCTTCGGCTTATCCTTATCGTTCTGAACGGGTCTTCCGGGTGATGTAAGCTCTGCGGGCATCTTCATACGTTCAAAATAAAGGCCTGCAAATATATCATCCACCATTGCCCTGTGCTGTTTTGATACAAAATAAACGCCATAGACGTTATCGTCGTTTTCGGTGATAGGAATGAACACAAATTCCTTGTCGGTAAAGTATCCCAGCTTGTCGTAGCTTTCACGGGGCATCTTTCCGTAAACCGCACGGACAAATTTCAGATCGTTCAGCTTTTCGAGGTCTTCTCTTGTTTTCCTGAGCAATTCTTCGCTCAGTGTATCGGAAGCCATAATTGCCGCATCTGCAACCGTCTTATGCTTTAAATTGACGACGTTGCGTTTTATCGAGTTTGCGACAAGGTGTGCAAGAGGCTCTTTGAACATCATAACACCGAGCGGCAGTATCACCAGAAGAAGTATATACGGCAATGTGAACATCTCGATTCCGAATCCGAGCTGAAGCCCTGCCGCCGCTACGACTGCGATATAGAATATCATACCGGTTATGCCGTTTGCTCCGAACAGTGCGGAGGAATAATCCTTGCGTCTGAATGACAGCACAATATTCATCGTCATTGAAATCACTATCAATATAACACCTATCGCAAGCGCCGCTATAAGCAGATAGGTTGAGATCTGGAATATGCTGTTCGGTTTTCCGAGTACAGAGTAAAGCGGTTCGATATGGAAGAAAGGCTTTATTATATCTTCATTTCCGAACACCGATCCGTAAAGACAGCCGAATATCGCCGAGCTTATGCCGATACGCTCCATTATCGGACCGAGCTTTGCTTTCTTCCACTTTGTGAGTATAAATCCGAAAAGCGAGATTACAAGCCCTTGTCCGAGATCGCCGAACATTATGCCGAATATCAGCATATACGTTATAGCGACATACGGTGTCGGGTCGATGCCCGTGTATGACGGTAAGCCGTACATATTGACGAACATCTCAAACGGTCTGAACAGCCGGTTGTTTCTGAGCTTTGTCGGAGGCTTCATTCTGTCATCGACAAAATACTTCTTTTCCTCGATAACAATATCCGATACGCCCGACAGATGTTCCCTGAACTTTTCTACTTCTCTTGTCGGGACAAAACCCGCCATATAGAATTTATTGTTGATTACCGAAACCTGACTTCTGAGTTCATAGCTGTTGTTAAGGAAAATCAGCTTGCTGCGCACCTTTTCAAACTGCGTTTCTTCATTTTTCTTTATGACCGCAAGCTCTTCCTTTACATCCTTCAGCTTTGTTTCCAGTTCCTTAAGCTGTCTGTTAAGTTCAGCGGCGGCTGTTTCTCCGTCACCGTGAAGGAAGTCCGGTAAACGTATCCGCTCAAAATAAAGGCTTCTGAAAATATCGTCTATCTGTACGCTTTCTTCCACCGGGGCGAAATAAAGACCCCAGACATAACCGTCCTTTTCTTCAAGCGGCTCAAATACAAAGCCTTTTTCGCTGTAGAAATCGAGCTTCGTATAGCTTTCCGACGGCAATTTACCGAAACGTATCTTGACGTGCTTACAGTTGAACAAATCCTTGAAATCAACGTTTAGATTCGACAGGTTTCCGACCTGCCTTAATACATGGCTGTATTCGTCTATTGATTTCTCAAGCTCGTTCTTTTGCTCTATGACAGGCATCACACGCTGTTCAAGCTCTGTGAAATACATATCGAAGTCATGGATTGCCTCCATCTGTATATCGTCATACGAAACGGTTTTGTTTTTTATCCCAAGCCCGACGGACAATACATCCGCTCGTTTCATAAGACCGCCGTAAATGTCCTTGTCTTTCAGCGTCTTGAAATGTGCGGAGCCGTAGGTCATGGTATAAAATGACGGCTCAATGTGAAAACATTTCGTTTCGCAACATCGTACAAGTGTTTTATTGACTTTTTTGAGAGGTCCGCTGACCGATATAAGTGACATCTTCTCAACTGCCATTATATCATTCCTTTCGCTGTATATTTGCTCTATAATATCAGCATTTTTTCTATCTGTGACGGCTCGAGCGAGTACCTTACGCCCTCTATCACAGTTGTTAAATTTCTGTTTTCAATCTGCAAAAGCTCAGTCAGTGAATATATAACCGTGCTGTCGCACTGTGACAATGCGAGCTTTGCGTCATAATAACGTTTGTTTGACGTATATACCGCCGTTTCTATGTCCGTTGCCTGCTCCTCGTTAATATCCTTGAAATAAGGAAGCTTCAGCAGAAGTGGAAGTATCGGCTCGTTATCGGCTTTCGTCAGTATCTGTTCCATTGTCTTTTTATCGAATCTGTCGCAAAAAGGCAGAGTATGCGCAACCACATCTTCGGTTGACATTTTGAAAAGCCCTTTCAGCCGATAGCATATCTTGATATTGTACATATCGCAACGTCTGCGGATACATTTTTCTACTTCCGTGCGTTCACTGCCGGACATATCCTTTTTTATACGGGAAAAAAGCGTCGTATAAAGATATTTTGTAAGCTCATAATCAACAGAAACAATGGGCGGAAAAGCCTTAGTTCCGTCGGAAAGAGGAGCAAGAACGTCATAATACGGCGTACCCTTCAGAACATCCAGTATTTCATCAAATGTTCTTGCTTTTGAAAGTGCCCGAATATCGTAAGAACAGATATTCGTCAGATAACCCGGAAAGCCCGGAATGAACAGATCGTAAACGCCTGCGCCGATATACATTGCGGCATTGATAATCTGTTTTATTTCCTCCTGTATAAGCAGAAAATCATAGAACTTGTTTTTACTGCCCGGACAGAATTTTCTCAGCTCGTCATATATTCTGAAAAGACGTTTTTCCATCAGCCTTTCAGTCTGACTTCGCCTTACCGTATTGTCAACCGCTGAAAAATCCTCGCAGAAATCGCCGTATGTTTTCAGCTGAGCCACGATCTCACCGACATTTGCCTTTGAGATCAAGGTCTTATATTCATCAAGACCCAGAAGCCCGCCGTACTTGGCTCTTGCTTTGGCAATGACCGCCGCCGAACCTGCCGACATGAAATCACCTCCGAATACTTATGCTATGCTGTCATTCAACCGAAATGATATTTTTATATATCTCGTCTGTCCATTTATCCCTGTTCTTCGAGAATTCATCGTCAAGACGCTTAATGACAGCACTGCACTCGGCTGCAGTCGCAGAGCAATGTTCTTCTCCGCTCTTTTTAAGCTCATCGTGATAGCTGTTTATCTTGTCACTGCGTTCTTCTTCACAGACGATACGTTCTTTTTCACGGAGAGCCGCCGCATCCGAAAGAATAGCTTCGGCTTTTTTGTTTGCCTGAGCAACTATTTCTTCGGCGTGCTTCTCATAAGCGATAATCTCGCTGATTACATCCATCGGAACACCACCTTTCAGTAGGCATAAATCTAAAATCATAATTAAGTTTACTACAATTATTCACAAAAAACAAGCCGAATTATTACCAAAAAGACTTTGAAAAATTTGTATGATAATATCCTTGACAAGACTTTTTCCTGTCGAACGCAAATATAGACATATTGAAAAACCGCAGGATGTCCTGCGGTTCAATGTTAGTTTTTAAGGCTCTGTAAGGGTGCGGGAATACGTCCGCCTCTTGAAATGAATTTTGACGAGGAGAACTTGCTGAGCTTCATTACCGGACCGCTTCCGAAAAGACCGCCGAACTCAAGCGTATCGCCTTCCTTCATTCCTATAGCAGGAATTACACGGACTGCGGTTGTCTTTGAGTTTACCATACCTATAGCGGCCTCGTCTGCGATGATTGCCGAGATCGTATCGGCGGATGTATCGCCGGGAACGGCTATCATATCAAGACCGACTGAGCAAACGGCTGTCATAGCTTCGAGTTTTTCTATTGATAATGCGCCACGGTTTACAGCGTCTATCATACCTGCATCCTCTGATACGGGGATAAATGCACCTGAAAGACCGCCTACGCTTGAGGACGCCATTACGCCGCCCTTCTTTACCGCATCGTTCAGCATTGCAAGTGCGGCTGTTGTACCGTGTGCGCCGCAGCTCTCAAGACCGATTTCCTCAAGGATATGTGCAACACTGTCGCCTACTGCGGGAGTAGGAGCAAGTGAAAGGTCAACTATACCGAAGGGAACACCGAGCATCTTGCTTGCCTCAGCGCCTACAAGCTGACCCATACGGGTAATCTTGAATGCGGTTTTCTTTATCTGCTCTGCGACCTCGCTTATGCTTGCGTCAGGCATCTTGGAAAGTGCGGAACGAACAACGCCCGGTCCGCTTACGCCGACATTAAGAACGCAATCCGCCTCGCCGACACCGTGGAACGCACCTGCCATAAAAGGATTATCCTCAACGGCATTACAGAAAACCACTATCTTTGCGGCGCCGAAACAATGGTTATCCTTAGTTGCTTCAGAAGCCTGCTTTATAATCTTACCCATAAGAGCAACGGCATCCATATTGATACCCGCTCTTGTAGAGCCGACATTGACCGAAGAGCATACGTTTGATGTTTCGGCGAGTGCTTCTGGTATAGAGTTTATAAGCTCAAGATCGCCTGCCGCAAAACCCTTCTGAACAAGTGCGGAATAACCGCCGATGTAGTTTACACCCGTACCCTCTGCTACTCTCTGAAGAGTTTTTGCAAATTTTACGGGGCTTCCCTTAGCGGCTGCCGCAAGCATCGAGATAGGTGTTACCGAAAGGCGCTTGTTGATTATCGGAATACCGTAGCGCTTTTCTATTATCTCACCTGTTTCAACGTGATGCTCCGCAACACGCATCATCTTCTCGTATACCTTTTCGCAGGATTTGTCTATATCGCTGTCGATACAGTCAAGAAGCGAGATACCCATTGTGATAGTACGGATGTCAAGATTTTCTTCCTGTATCATCTTGATGGTTTCAAGAATATCTTTTGAATTGAACATTTAGTTTCTCCCGTATGTAATTATATATTGTGCATCGAATTGAAAATATCTTCATGCATAACGTGTATCTGAAGACCCATATCGTTTCCGGCTTCTTTCAGCTTGTCTGCAAGTACGTTGTAATCAACGGAACACTTTGTTATGTCAATAAGCATTGTCATAGCAAAAAGATCCTGCATTATCGTCTGTGTAACGTCCATAACGTTTGCATTGCACTCCGCACAGATATTACTTACCTTAGCGAGAATACCTACTGTATCTTTACCAATAACCGCAACTACTGCTCTCATAAAATAAACCTCTCTTTTCAGGATAAAAAATATATCTCTTGTTATTATACACCACTCGGCTCTAAAAGTCAAAGCATTTTTTAAAAAGGCGGAAAAACACATTGCGCCGTTATTCGTCAATATTTTCAAAAACTACTTGTAATCGGACATAAAAAATGATACAATATAAATATCTATATGGATAATTTATCTGATTTTCCGGAGTGTGTGAGCATTGAACGATAGACTTGGCTTTTTAAGAGATAAATCGAATAAGCTGTCGCTGTCCCCCGGTGTCTATCTGATGAAGGACAAGACGGGCAGGATAATCTATGTCGGTAAGGCGAAAGCCTTGAAGAACCGTGTAACAACGTATTTTCATGCGCTTGAGAGCCATAACGCAAAGACAAGGAAGCTGGTCGAAAATATCTATGATTTCGATTTTATCGTCACACCGAGCGAGCTTGACGCACTTGTTCTTGAATGCAGTCTGATAAAGCAGTACAATCCCAAATATAATATACTGCTAAAGGACGATAAGGGCTATAATTATATAAAAATCACAAAAGAGCCATATCCGAGAATTTCTTATGCGCTTAACTGCAACGATAAGAATGCGGAGTATCTCGGCCCGTTCACGAGCGGATTTACCGCTAAGCTGGCGGTCGATGAGGTCAACAGAATCTTTATGTTCCCGTCCTGTCACAAGGTCTTTCCGAGAGATTTCAGGAAAGAGCGTCCGTGCCTTAATTATCATATAAAAAGATGTATGGGCGTTTGTACCGGCAAGATAAAGCAGGAAGAATACAACAGCCTTATACACTCTGCAATAGAGTATATGCAAAACGGCAGTAAGGCGAGTGTAGAACGTCTTACCGAGCAGATGTACGAAGCATCGGAGAATCTTGAGTTTGAAAAAGCCGCAAAGCTCCGTGACCGTATAAACGCAATTGAGAAAATGAAGGACGGTCAGGATATATTCTCCGACAAGACATACGATTTTGACGTTGTCGCACTGGCTCAGAACGTTGAGCTTGCAAGTATTGCTGTTATGTGCTACCGTGGCGGAAGAATAACCGACAAGATGAATTTCTTCATCGGTGACGAATATGACCCCGGTCAGATGCGTTCGGATTTTCTGGTCGAATACTACAGTGCAAGGACAGATGCGATTCCGAAACAGATCTATATAGACAAGGAAATGGAGGACAGTGCGATCCTCGAAGAATACTTCTCCGCTCTTTGCGGACATAAGGTTACTGTCACGGTGGCTCAGCGAGGCGAAGGATTGTCAAGGGTGCTTTTAGCAAAGCAGAACGCCTCTGAGTACCTTTCGATGAAGGTCGGCAGGACGGTAAAGGAAATAAACGCACTGGAGGATCTTGCAAAGCTGCTGGGCTTACCTAAGATACCGACAGTTATCGAAAGCTACGATATATCAAATCTCGGAGAGGACAGCAGAGTCGGCGGTATGATAGTGTACCGCAACGGCAGACCGTATAAGGCAGGCTACAGGAAATTTACAATAAAGAACGTTATCGGTCAGAACGACTATGCGTGTATGCAGGAGGTATTGCAAAGACGCATACAGCGTTATCTTGACGGTGACGAGAGTTTTGCGCCGCTGCCAGACCTCATTCTTCTCGACGGCGGAAAGGGTCATGTACACGCTGTACAGCAGGTGCTTGACAGTATGAATGTTTCAATACCGCTATACGGACTTGTAAAGGACGATAAGCACCGCACAAGAGCGATTGCGGCACAGGGTGAAGAAATACAGATAAACGCCAACAAAAAGCTGTTTTCGCTGATGACAAACATTCAGGATGAGGTTCACCGCTTCTCGCTTTCATTCCAGCAGCAGACGCATAAGAAAAAGACTTATGAACTGGAGCTGACAAAAATCAAAGGCATAGGAGAGGCAAAGGCACTCGCTCTGATAAAGCATTTCAAGACAAAGCAGGCACTCAAGGACGCATCTCCCGATGAGATTGCATCCGTAGCTAAAGTTAAAGAAGAAAAAGCAATAGAAATATACGATTTTATTAAAGAGAATTTTTGATTGACAAAGGAAAGGAAATAAGATGAGAGTAATCACAGGAACGGCAAGAGGCAGAAAGCTGATTGCACCCGAAGGACTTGATGTGCGTCCCACAAAGGACAGTGTAAAGGAAGCAATATTCAGCGCTATACAGTTTGAAACAGAAGGAAGCGTTGTGCTTGATTTATTTTCAGGCTCCGGTCAGCTTGGAATAGAGGCAGTAAGCAGGGGCGCCAAAAAAGCGTATCTTGTGGACAGCAGTCAGAATTCGATAAAGTTTATAAAGCAGAATGTAGCCCACGTCGGCTTTGAAAGTCAGTGCGAGATTGTCAATATGCCAAACTCCGCATTCTTAAGAACCACAGGAGAGAAATTCGACATTGCCCTGCTCGACCCGCCGTATGAGAAAAGCCTTATACAGCGTTCTCTGCCGGCTCTTACCGAAAAAATGAAGGATACGGGCGTAATAATATGCGAGCATGAACCGGGCTGCAGATTACCCGAAGAAATAAACGGATTTGTCATTACAAAATCAAAAAAATACGGCAAAACCGCTCTTACATTCTACAGAAAACCACAGACGGAAGACGAGGAATAAAATATGAAAACAGCTATATATCCCGGTAGCTTTGACCCTGTAACATACGGTCATCTTGAGATTATTTCAAGAGCGTCAAAGCTGTTTGATAAAGTAATCGTGCTTGTTTCGGTAAATCCGCTAAAGCCGTGCAGTTTTACAATAGAGGAAAGAAAACAGTTCCTGCGTGAAAGCGTTGTGGCGGAAGGCATAGGAAATGTCGAAGTCGACAGCAACGAAGGACTTCTCATTGACTATTTCAACGAACATAACGCAGACGTTATCGTAAAGGGGCTTCGTGCTATTTCTGACTTCGAATATGAATTCCAGATGGCGCAAGCCAACAGAAAGCTGTGCTACAAAGCCGAAACGATATTCCTGACTTCAAAGAGCGAGTATACCTATCTGTCATCCAGTATGGTAAAGCAGATAGCGATGTTCGGCGGAGATATAAGCGATTTCGTTCCGGAGTGCATACTCGACAGAATAAACGAAAGGCTGAAAAGATACTGACGAATTATATTTCGTAAAAATAAATCAGATGTTTGAAAGGATGGTATTAAAATGAGCATTGAAGAAATTCTTGAGGCAATGGACATTGAGCTTGACAAATCAAAGAGCGTTCCTCTGACAAGAGGTAAATCCCTTATTGACGTTGAGCAGTTCAGAGATCTTATCGGACAGGTAAGACTGAACCTCCCAGGCGAGATAAAGCAGGCGCAGGCGCTTGTAAACGACCGCAGAGTGATTATTAACGATGCTAAGGCAGAAGCTGAAAGCATAATCAGAAAAGCCGAAGAAAAAGCGAAAGCTATGGTATCCGAGGAAGTTATCACAAAGCAGGCGCAGAACAGAGCTCACGAGATACTCACCTCTGCGCAGACAAAATCCAAAGAGATCAAAAGTGCGACCAACAAATATGTTGAAAGTATGCTCAGCAGGGTTGACGAGCTGCTCACCTCGAACCTTACCGATGTAAGAAAGACAAGAGCGTCGCTTAAAGACAGCAAAAACTGACAGAGGCGCATATTGAGCTACAAAACGATAAGAAACCGCACTGAAGCGTCTTTTACCGAGAAAAAATCAGAATTTATCGGATACATTTCGCCTGCCGGAACAGAGGAAGAAGCGATAGGCTTCATAAACGAAATAAGAGCGATGCACAGAAAAGCCACCCACAACTGCTATGCCTATATTCTCCGCAACAACAATACAGGCAGACACAGCGATGACGGCGAGCCGGGCGGTACTGCGGGTATGCCCATTTATGACGTTCTTTCCAAAAACGGTATAACAGATGTCGTATGCGTTGTGACCCGTTACTTCGGAGGGATTCTGCTCGGTACGGGAGGGCTGGTCCACGCTTACTCAAAAGGTGCGTCGATGGCTCTCGCAAATGCCGAAATTGTAAATATGGAGGTAGCGGACAGCCTTAAAATAAGCTGCGACTATACTATGTACGGTATAGTCAATTCTGTGTTGCCTGAATTTGAGTCGATTATCCGTGACACAGAATTTACAGATAGCGTATGTATCTATGCCGACGTAAAAACCGAGCTTACCGAAAGTCTTACGGCAAAACTGACCGACAGGTGCAACGGCAAGGTCAAAATCGAGAAGCTGAAAAGCGGATATGTCGAATTTTAAACAAAAATAAAAAAATAAAGGACTTTTTTCATATTTTAAAGTATATTACTTCGGAAGATGAACAGCCGGAAGGTTGCTCATCTTCGATTTGTCGTTGACGGAAAGGTCGTGTGATATTTGGACTCAAATAACGGTAAATCACCACGCACGGTAACCGAAGAAATTGAAAATCTGACGCTTTCGCCCTACGCCTGCAAAAGCACAGCTACGAAGGGCAGAAAGGTATATGAGCCTCCGTGTGATATACGCACGGAATTTCAAAGAGATCGTGACAGAATAATCCACTGCAATTCTTTCAGACGGCTCAAGCACAAGACGCAGGTTTTTCTGATACCGAAATCAGACCACTACCGAACACGTCTTACGCATACCCTTGAGGTATCGCAGATTGCCAGAACGATAGCAAGAGCGTTAAGACTAAACGAAGATCTTACGGAAGCTATAGCACTCGGTCACGATCTCGGGCATACTCCCTTCGGGCATGACGGAGAGAGAACACTGGATCAGCTTGTTCCCGACCATTTCAGGCATTACGAGCAGAGCAAGCGAGTGGTCGAGGTGATTGAAAAGAACGGTCAGGGGCTTAATCTTACAAGCGAAGTTATTGACGGCATCCTGTGCCACACCAACGCTACCGCTAAAACGCTTGAAGGTCAGGTCGTAAAATTCAGCGACAAGATAGCGTACATAAATCACGACATTGAGGATGCGATAAGAGGCGGTGTTCTCAGACAGGAGGATTTGCCGAAAGGACCTATAGAGGTGCTTGGCAAAAGCAAAAGCGAGAGAATAACCACTCTGATAAAATCAATAATCGCAAACAGCACAGATCTTATACAATATGATGAAGCTACAAGACAGGCACACGACGAGCTGAGAAAATTCATGTTCGACAAGGTTTATTTTGCACCGAGTACGAATGCCGAAAAAGGCAAGGCCTGCCACATAGTTGAATATCTGTATAAGTATTTCATCGGTTCCCCCGAAAAAATGCCGGAGCTTTATGTCGGCTTCGCAAAAGAATACGGGCTTGAACGTGCGGTATGCGACTTCATAAGCGGAATGACGGACGACTTTGCGGTTGACTACTTCAAGGAGCTTTGCATTCCGAAAAGCTGGTCTTATTAACAGTTTTCAAAGAAAGGAAGAACGATGCGTTTATCGGAAGACTTTCTTTTAAATATCAAAGAAAGCAACGATATATACGATGTGATCTCATCGTATGTACCACTGAAAAAGTCAGGTACGGATTATGTCTGCAACTGCCCTTTCCACTCGGAAAAAACACCGTCCTGTCATATATACATGGCCACGCAGAGCTTTTACTGCTTCGGCTGCGGAGCGGCAGGCGATGTTATAAATTTCATACGGCTCTATGAGCATCTCGACTATATGGAAAGTGTGAAATTTTTAGCTCAGCGTGCAGGTATAGCTATGCCTGACGAGGAAGGCGACAACGGCATAAAAAGGCGTACAAGAGCTTATGAAATGAACCGTGAGGCAGGAAGGTTCTTTCATAAATATCTGTACTCCCCTGCCGGCAAGGAAGGCCTTGATTACTTATATGCCAGAGGTCTTACAGACCACACGATAAGAACATACGGTCTTGGCTATGCTCCCGATACATGGGATTCACTGAAAAAACATATGAATTCGCTCGGATACAGTGACTCCGAGATGGAAGAAGCGTCACTGCTTTCAAAATCATCAAAAAGCGGTAATTATTTTGACTTTTTCAAGTACAGGGTAATGTTTCCGTTTATTGATGTCAGAGGCAATATAGTCGGTTTTTCCGGCCGTGTCATCGGTGGCGATGATAACAGAAAGTACCTTAATACAAAGGCGACTGCGGTATATAATAAAAGTACATTCCTGTACAGCCTTAACCACGCAAAAAATTCGGGCGAAAGCGTTCTGATAATGTGTGAGGGAAACCTTGACGTCATTTCAATGTATCAGGCGGGTTTTAAAAACGCCGTAGCGACCTGCGGTACGGCCATAACGGATTCTCACGCAAGGAACATTGCAAATCTCGGCTTCAAAAAGGTCATTCTTGCGTATGACAGCGATGCCGCAGGACAGAAGGCTACCGCAAGAGCGATGAACATTCTTGACAAGGTAGGAATTTCCGCAAACGTGCTTACAATGCAGGGTGCAAAAGACCCCGATGAATATATCAAAAAGTTCGGCAAAGAGGCGTTCCAGCTTCTGATTGACGGCAGTCAGTCGGGAATGGATTACGAGCTTAAAAAAATACGCTCAGAGATTGACCTCACCGCACCCGGCGGAAAATCGGAATATCTTAAAAAAGCGGTCGGCTTTATAGCAAATATAAACAGCCCCATCGACCGTGCCGTGTACATTTCGACTATAGCACAGGAATGCGATGTCAACCGTGCAAATGTAGACATAGCTGTAAATCAGATTATCGCAAAGAGAAACAAAACACGGGAAAAGGATAATCGCCGTGCGATACTTAACGGCTCGGTAAACAGAGATAAGATCAATCCGGAAGCGTCACGCTATCCTGCTGAAACACAGGCGGAACGAGGTATCATAGCATATCTGTTCCACTCGCCCGACGCTCTGAAAAAAATAACCGATAAAATAAGCTCCGATGATTTTGTTACGGAGTTTGACAAACGGCTGTTTATCGATCTCACGGCAATGATCTCCTGCGAACTTTCAAATGACGTTTCAATGCTTGCCGATAGATATTCTGCGGAGGAAGTTGCGTCAATATACAAGCTGATACACGAAAACAATAATTTGCCATTCAGCGTTGAACGGCTGAACGATTATCTGAATGTGCTGATAAAATACAGAGATAAGAAGCAATCAAAAAGTGTTGCGGATATGTCTGAGGATGAGCTAAGGCAATTCGCAGACAAAATAAAAAACAATAAATCATGACCGGAAGGTTTTGAAAGGAACGATAAATATGGCAGACAGCAAAATAAACGAACTCATTAATCACGGTAAGCAGAACGGTAAGCTCACAACAAAGGAGATAACCGATGTGCTTGAGGAGCTTGACTTTGATGCCGATGAGATCAACAAGCTCTATGACGATTTTGAAAGCAGCAATATTGAGATCGTCGATGACTTCTCTGCGGATGAGGACCTCGACAGTGCGCTTGACTTTACCGACAGCGACGATTTTGAGTCTTCTCTTTCATCTGAAGGCATCGCTATAGACGACCCTGTTAAAATCTATCTCAAGGAGATAGGCAGAGTGCCTCTGCTGACAGCGGAAGAAGAAATTGAGCTTGCTACCCGCATGGCACAGGGCGACAAGTATGCAAGAAAGCGTCTGAGCGAAGCAAACCTGCGACTTGTTGTAAGCATCGCAAAAAGATATGTCGGCAGAGGCATGCAGTTCCTCGATCTTATCCAGGAGGGTAATCTCGGACTTATCAAGGCAGTTGAAAAGTTTGATTATACAAAGGGATACAAGTTCTCGACCTACGCTACATGGTGGATAAGACAGGCAATCACACGTTCTATTGCAGACCAGGCAAGAACTATCAGAATCCCCGTTCATATGGTTGAAACCATAACAAAGGTAAAGAAGGTTTCAAGCCAGCTTCTGCACGAAAACGGTCACGAGCCTACACCTCAGGAAATTGCGGACAGACTCGGAATCACGGTTGACAGAGTAAGAGAAATACTCAGAATATCTCAGGACCCCGTTTCGCTTGAAACCCCTATCGGTGAAGAAGAAGACAGCCACTTAGGCGACTTCATTCCCGATGAGGATGCACCCGCACCCGCAGAAGCGGCATCAAGAACGCTTCTCAAGGAACAGCTGAGCGAGATTCTCGGTACGCTTACTCCCCGTGAAGAAAAGGTACTTCGTCTGAGATTTGGTCTTGAAGACGGCAGACCGAGAACTCTTGAAGAGGTAGGCAAAGAATTTGACGTTACAAGAGAGCGTATCAGACAGATAGAAGCAAAGGCTTTAAGAAAGCTGAGACACCCTTCGAGAAGCAAGAAGCTGAAGGATTTTCTGGACTGATAAGGAGTAAAAAATGCACATTACTCTGGAAACCGACTACGCTATCAGGATAGTTGATTTTATGGTAAAGAATGACGGCAGATTCGATGCAAAAGCGATTTCCGAAAAGACCTATGTGCCGCAGACATTTGCTATGAAGATTCTTCGAAAGCTGGGAAATGCCGGTATAGTAAACTCGTACAAAGGCACTAAGGGCGGATATGAGCTTGGCAGGTCGCCGTCTGAATTATCGCTGTATGACGTGGTCGAGGCGGTAGAGGGTACATATATGTTCAGCCGTTGCCTTGACGGGCATTATAACTGCAATCGTGCCGAAAACGGTCTTCCCTGCAATTATCGCATAGCGTTTGCCAGAATTTCCGATATAGTATGTGACGAACTTAAAAAACTCACTTTTGATGATTTTACCGGAAAGGCTTGACAAGGCAAAATTGATATGCTATAATATATAGCGTTAAGTTTTGGAGTAACTGCCGAGAAGGAGAACAGTATGACGTATAAAGAGAGCTTTATTAAATTCATGGTTGACAGCGGAGTTCTTACATTCGGCGAGTTCACACTCAAGAGTGGCAGAAAAGCTCCTTACTTCATAAATACAGGCAACTACAAGACCGGCGCACAGCTTGCGAAGCTTGGCGAGTTCTATGCAGAGTGCATCCACGACAACGGCATTGAAGCCGATGTACTGTTCGGACCTGCCTACAAGGGTATTCCCCTTTCGGTAAGTGCTTGTGTAGCTCTGTTCAACAAGTTCGGCGTTGATGCAAGCTACTGCTTTGACAGAAAAGAGGTCAAGGATCACGGCGAAGGCGGTATGTTTGTAGGAAAGCAGCTTGCCGACGGCGATAAGGTAGTTATCATAGAAGATGTAATGACATCAGGCAAGGCTCTCAGAGAAGTTCTTCCCAAGCTCAAGGGTGCGGCTGATGTAAATATAACGGCAATGGTAATAACAGTTGACCGTATGGAAAAAGCACTTGACAGCGATTTAAGCGCAGTACAGTCTGCCGACAAGGATTTCGGCGTAAAGGTTTACTCGATCGTTAATATCAATGACATAATCAGTGCCATTGAAAGCGGCGTTATAGAGGGCAAGCAGTACCTTGACGCTATGAAGCAGTACCGCAGCACTTACGGCGTAGAATATTAATTGAATACTATTCCCTCTTGAAAAAGAGGGATAACATCGAGGTGTGGCTCAGTTTGGTAGAGCGCTGCGTTCGGGACGCAGAGGTCGCAAGTTCAAATCTTGTCACCTCGACCAACTTAATGTGACCAAATAGATATTATGCCCGCAAACGGCTTGACAAAGCCACTTGCGGGCATAAATCTTTTGAAAAACAGGATTCACGGTCCACAGATATTTTCGACACGAAAGCGGACTTGAACCCTCCCCTACAAAATTTTTCCGGTTCAAATTGGGCATTTTCACCAAATCGCCTGTGAATAATTTCTCGTTCGCGAGAGATCATTCACGGGCGGTTTTTTTCAGAATCTTGACAAAAAAGATTTTGACGTGATTTGAACCCTTTTGGCAACAAAATTTTTGCAGTTGAAACTGTGTAAAATGCACATATTATAAGTACACAAGCGTTAGCGCCTGTAAGTTGCTTCTCGTATAAAGCGAGAGGTGATTTATAGGCGCTTTTTTTTCGTTTTCCGACGTAATTCGGAAATATAATCGGTCACCAAGCTTTGACGGGCTTGAAATATAAATATGGAGGAATCAATATGAGCAATGAAAATAAGTGCGTAAAACCCGACTGCCCGTTGATCGGGGAGAATGGAAACATCTATAATCTTGTCGGGATTGCATCAAGGACTCTGAAAAGAAATGGCTTATCAGACGAAGCGTCCGAAATGACGGAAAAGGTCTTCGGCAGCGGAAGTTATGAGGAAGCGCTTGGGATCATCGGCGAGTATGTCAATATAACCTCGGTCGATGACCCCGGCGAGGATATGGACATGAGAATGGGATAACGGAGGTATCAAAATGATCAAAGCAACAATTCAGAACATCCCATACTGCACGGAGATAGTCTTCCCGTGTACGGAAACGGAGCTGTCGAAAAAACTCGGCGAGCTTGGCATGAATCCGGAGCATCTCGCACCGATAGCAACAGTAATTGAGATTGAGCCTTCGGAGCTGTCCGTGCTGACAGATTGTGATGTCAGTCTTGACGCGCTGAACTATCTCGGCAAGCGGCTTGACGGAATGGACGAAAGAGAATATAAGCAGTTCCTTGCGGCGCTGAGCTGCCCCAAAATCAGCGAGGTGTGGGGCTTGAAAAATATCATCAACCTTACCGACAACCTCGCACGTTTTACGCTGGTAGAGGACACGAACGATGTCGAGTGCGTCGGACGAATCCATATGCTCAATGTCCGCGGAGGGCTCTCCGAGTCTGAATATACCAATAGTGAGTGGCTCATCGCCGAGGGCACAAAACTGTTGGAATCCGGCAAGGGGATCGACACGGAATACGGAAAGCTATTCATTAACGAGGATATTCCGTTTGAGGAAAAATTCAACGGAACGACGCTCCCGCCGTATCTTTACAACGGCTCGCCCGTGACGGTGGATATCGGTTACATGGGATCGACCGAAATGGTCGAGCTGCCATGCGAGGATATATCGATCAAAAAAGCCGTGTGCAGACTCGGAGCGGACAGCGCCAGTGACTGTAAAATCGAGATTTCGACGTTTACCGACTTGCCGGACGATTTGCGCGATAAGGTCATGGCGATTGAAAAAAATAAGGATATTTTCGGGCTGAACGTTCTGCTGAAAACCGTTGATTTCAGCGTGAAACAAGAGAAGCCCAAAAGCATATTTTATCGGGAAATGTCAAAGTGGCTGAGAGAAAGTAAGTTTGAGTTTTTCGAAAAAGACGGCTGTATGATAGTTTCCGTTGATGACGGTGCGGAGGCGAAGATATATAACAACGGTACTATTGCGGCACTTACCGAAAACGTTGGTGATGAGTATCACGACATATTGCGGGCTGCAAGGTACATTTACGAATACTGCTCTGCTTACGAAAAAGCCGCGCCGCTGAAAGCGGAGGGCTTGTCGGGAAATTACCGCTGCCTTTCGGAATTTAACGGCACGGTCTTAGCCGCAAAGCACACCGAATACGGCTTTGAGTTCGTCACTTGGGACAGAACGTTTGACGGAAAAGCGGTTTGTCAGGGTAAATATTTTGAAGATTATGCTGCGGCAAAAGAGAACTTCGCGGTGCGGTCGGGGCTGGTGGATAAGGATAAAATGTTCAGCACGGAGGAACTTGAAAGCATCAGGAAATGCATCAATTTTACAGCAATGTATAACGATGATCTAAACTTTGACGACTGCGATTTTCTCAAAAAATAAGCGAAAAAATATCCGAAAATATTCCGGACCGACAGCAGAACGAAGCTCCGGAAATATCGATGTGAGGTATATGATGAAGATAAAATTTAAAAGTGCTTGGCACAGAAAAACGTTTACGGAGTTTATCACCGCAAATGTTAAAAACCCATATCTCAGCCGCAACGAATATATCGCGGCTGTTTTTTTATTGTCCGCAGATAAGTTTTTGTGGAAACGGGCGCGGAGAGCATTGACGGGATACTCGGTTAATTTCAGCAGTTTGAACCTGTCCGGAATTTCCACCGAGGGATATGCGTTATTTATGACGGCAAAGGCGATATACCGCGGCGACGTGGATATTTCATTACATGAATTATGCGACGCGAATCTGATCGATGACTCGACCGCTATGACGATTTTTGCGGGGGTTATGCTGTTCAGGGATAGCATTGGACTGCTGAATTGGAGGATTTGAAATGATAAGATTTGTTATTGAGAACGGAAACAATTGTCTGAAATTTGATATGCCCACCTGCGAGTTGGCGGAACATCTGGGCAGTATCGGAATTTGTAAGGATATTCCGATAGGCGGTACGGAGAATGTCTCTGTGGATTATTATCCGGCTGAGGACGATGACAAGATTGCGAAAATCGTCTGCGACAGGCTCTTACCCGAGGATAAGATTTCCGATGTGAATCAGCTTTGCGAGAAGCTCGACGGAATGTGGAGAATTACCGCCGAGGAGTTTGAAAGCACCCTCTCGGAAAATGATGTTCGCGGCGCTTTGAACATAAAAGCGGCTTATGAGAAGCTGCGCGAGGATTTGACGCAGATAAACGATTTAAGTATGTGACAGCGCGAGCCTTAGCATAAAAATTCGCACAGATTGGAGGTGTTACTATGGCTATGAGCAGAGGACGTATCGAGTTCTACAAAGAGCATTATCCGCGCGGAACTCGTGTGCAGCTTGACGGCATGGGCGATGATCCGTGTCCTGTTGAGCCGGGAGCGGTCGGCACCGTGATCGCAGTGGACGATATCGGCACCTTGCACGTAGAATTCGACAACGGGAGATCGCTCGGTATCTGCCCCGAAGTGGACGGTTTCCACAAGATCACGGAACAGATCGAGGCTCAGGAACCGAAAATGTCGATGTAAAAAATCGGTGCGAAAATTTGTAAAGGAGTGATTTTATAGCAATTAAATTTTTCGACTGCTTTTCGGGAATCGGCGGTTTTCGCAGCGGTCTCGAGCAAGCGGGCGGCTTTGAATGTATTGCGTACTGCGAAATAGACAAGTACGCTGCTGCCGCTTACAAAGCCATTTACGACACGGAGGGGGAGATTTATTATAGTGACGTTACAAGAATTGACACAGCAGGAATGCCCGACTTTGACTTGTTCGTCGGCGGGTTCCCTTGTCAAGCCTTTTCTTGCAGTGGCTTCGGACGGGGATTTGCCGACCCTCGAGGCGCTCTTTTCTTTGAACTTGCCCGAATTATCAAAGAAAAGCGACCTGCAGCTTTTCTGCTTGAAAATGTTCCCCGACTCATATCTCATGACAGCTTCAGGACGTTTCAGACCGTCCTCTGTACGCTTTCGGAACTGGGGTATTGTATTGAATGGATGGTGCTTAACAGCGCAGCCTTTGATCTTGCGCAGTCGAGGAACAGGGTGTACATTGTCGGACATCGCCGTCCCGAATGCGCCGGACAAATATTCCCTGTCGAATGCGGCGATTACCAAACTCCTATCCAACTCATCGGCGGTTCGCAATGCTCGAGAGTCTACTCCGCCGAGGGAACTGCCGTGACGCAGTGTGCCGGATCGGGCGGCGGAGGCGGCAAGACGGGTTTGTATTTTTTCGATATGAATCCGAATTTTGACTTTACCGAAAACGCGCGCTGTCTGCTTGCGCGATACGATTCGGGCGTGAGCAACCATAAGGGCGTGAATTCGGGAATATTCGTCGAGGGAGATTTCCCCGGCGCGGTAAGGTTTATCGACAAAAACGGAGTGCTGCGAATCGGCATTCTACGCAAACTTATGCCGATTGAGAGCTGGAGATTACAAGGCTTTGATGACGCTCAGTTCAATAAAGCGGCGGCGCTCGGACTGCGTGACGGGCAGCTCTACAAAATGGCGGGAAATGCGGTTTCCGTACCCGTTATCAAGGCGATAGGCGAAAAAATCCGCGATGTAATTTTTGACGGAGGGAGTGAGATAATTGCCGAACCATATTATGAACCGCCTGCGCTTGGAGGGGGATCAGAACAGAATTGACGAGCTGCTGAAAAGCGTTAAGGGCAAGGACAGCGTTCTGGATTTTAACAGGATTATTCCGATGCCGGAATCGCTGAATATCGAAGCGGGAAGCCGCACGGACAACGGGCTGAAAGCGTATAAGGATTTTGTGTACGTCTACACCTTTGCCGGAATCGAGAAGAAAGACCTGCTGAATATCCCGAAAGAAAAAGAGGAAATTTTCCTCCGAACGCGGCAGGATATCCGACGCGATGAATGGGAGCTCGGTAAGGCGGCGTTCCAAAACGAGCAGAAATACGGCGCGGCGACATGGTACGAGTGGGCGCGTGAGAATTGGGGAACAAAATGGTCGTCTTATAACGCGGAACTCGGCGAAGATAACACGATCATGTTCAACACGGCATGGTCGAGGGCAATGCCCGTGATCCAAAAGCTCGCGGAGAATTTTCCCGACCTTTATTTCGAATACTGCTGGGCTGACGAGGATTTGGGGGTGAACGTCGGAATGGCTGAATTTGAAAACGGAGAAGTCACCTTCGACGAATTCTACAACGCCCATTCCTATGACGCATATGAGCTTGCCGCGGATCTGTGGGATATCGATCTTGCGGAAGAAGGCTTCGTTTTTAATGAGGAAACGCGGTCGTATGATTACTGTCCCGATGAACCTGACGAAAGCCCGAAAATGGAATGAGGTGAGTTTTTGAAACCTATAAACGCTAACGAGGCGGACTACGAGCGATTTGAAATTCTCGGTCATGATGCGCTTTTTACTTGCTTGCGGATTGATCGGAAATCGCTCCCCGAGGGGCTTTACGCATACGACTTGCGCGACTGCGATGATTGTTCCGGTGATCCTTGTCAGCTTAAAAGTCATGTCATGGTAAATCATTGGGGAACAGTCATTGTGAAAGAAAAAATTGACGGTGCAGACGAAGGTATCGACCTTGATAAAAATGATTACAATTACCTCGGTGAAAGCATGACGCTTGACGAATTCGCAAATCCCGCTCCGAAGATGGAGCAAACCATGTAACAAATAATTGTGTTCGCCTGTGAAATAGCAGGTGCAGCACAACTCCAAATTGAATAATGCTGATTGTTCACCTTGCTGTTTTGCAGCGCAACGCAAAAAGGAGGTGATGACGACGAATAGCTTTATGAGCTGGATTGGCGGCAAGAAAAGCAGCCGCGACATAATAATTCCGAGATTTCCATTGTACTATGAAAAGTATGTGGAGGTTTTCGGCGGAGGCGGTTGGATACTGTTCGCGAAGCCGCCCGGTAACGATCACGAAATATTCAACGACGCGAATTCAAATATATCTAATTTGTTTTATTGCGTTCGCGAACACAGCGAGGAACTAATCGAAAAGTTGCGGTTTGTGCTTAACTGCCGCGAGGACTTTGATCGCATAAAACACATAATTTCCGAAAAAGTGGAAATCGGCGATGTGCAGCGCGCGGCGCAGTTTTATCAATTGATAAGATATTCTTACGCAAGCGGGTGTGACAGTTTTGGCGGAAAACCGCACAGTATGTGGGGCAACTTTCCGCTTATTGAACAGGCTTCGCGGCGGCTTCAAAAGGTTGTAATTGAAAATAAGGATTTCGAGAAACTCATCTCTGCACAGGACAGCGAGGTGAGCTTTTTTTATTGCGATCCGCCGTATTTCTCGACCGAGGGCTATTACGAAAACGTAGGCTTTACGACCGCTGATCATGAGCGTTTGCGGGATTCGCTGAAAAATATTTCGGGCAAGTTTCTGGTGTCATATAACGACTGCCCCGAAATTCGCGAACTTTATGGAGGCTATGAGATGTATTCATATGAGCGCTTGAACAATATCCGTCAGCGGTTTGACGGCGGGAGTATGTTCGGCGAATTATTGATTGCGAATTACGATTTGAACGAAAGGCTGAATACCAATCAGCAGATTTCACTTTTTGAGATGGAGGATAATTATGGTGACATTTAACAGCAGAATTACGAAGAATGGGAACATTAAAATTTCTGGGCAGCTACGCGACATACTCGCGCTTGTGCCGAACGACCGCGTTACGGTGACAATTGACTGCGACGCTCCCGATGAACTGAAAATTCCGAGAGAATTTCTTGATGAGGCGGGGATTCCCGAGAATAGCGTTCTCGAGGTTTTCGCAGAAGATGGTCGCGTAATAGTGCAGGTGGCAACTGATGAAGAATAAAATTGTCATTTTCAAGCATGAGGAATTCGGCGAAATCAGAACGCTGAATATCGACGGCGAGCCGTGGTTTGTCGGAAAAGATATTGCGGTAGCGCTCGGTTACTCAGCACCACGCAATGCAATTCAAGCACACGTTGATAATGAGGATAAAACCACTGCACTGATTCAGTGCACAGGTTCCGAATATAAAAGTAATGCTGTTATTATCAACGAAAGCGGCTTATACAGCCTCATCCTTTCGAGCAAGCTGACGAGCGCGAAAAAGTTCAAGCGTTGGGTCACATCCGAAGTTCTCCCCTCCTTACGAAAGCACGGTGCATACTTCACCGCGGAAACCCTGCACAAGACCATGAGCGATCCGCGCGAGCTGGCAAAGCTGCTCACCACACTTGCGGACGAGCAGGAAAAGCGCAGAAAGCTCGAGGAAGAAAACGCTTTCCTTTCGGTAAAAGCGAATTATTATGACCGCATTTTGCAGAGCAAGAATTCCGTCCCCGTAACGCAGATCGCAAAGGACTATGGCATGACAGCGATTGCGTTCAACAGAATGCTGCATGATTACGGGATTCAGTATTCCATCAGAAATTCGTGGGTGCTTTACGCGGAGTACGCTAACCTCGGCTATACGCAAAGCAAGACATATCAGATCGGCGATGACAAGGCGATTATGCACACTTGTTGGACTCAGGCGGGGCGAATTTTCTTGTATAACTTCCTTGCCGAGCGCGGTATAACGCCTATGTGTGAACGGGAGGATTATGATGAAACCCTTGTATAAATATTCGGCTGAAACTGCAAGGCATAACGGCGAGCTTGACGCTTGGCGCGAAAGCAAAAAAGAGAATATCCGCTGTAGGGATTTCCTTGACGAACAGATCGCAAAGCGCTTTGACGGTATGACGCTCCCTTCGGACTGCGTAGAAAATACCGTCAAGGAATTCGGCTACGACCGTACTATGTGGGTAATCGCGAACACCATTCAGAACCGTAAGGGCGACGGCAGATTTCACAGCAGAAATACCGAGTGGGCAAAGCGCTTTAATATTCCCGACACCGGCAGAAACTACGAATTTGCACTGAACTCGCATAGCTGTCTGGTGGACGGCGCGGCGGACGATATCCGGAAAATGTATGCGGAATTAAATCTGTTTTCCGTAGAGCATATCGTCCGGTCAGACGAGCCGCAGGACTACACAAATAAGCTGCTAATTCTTCGTGATACATCCTTGAAAGAGGAATATCGGACGCCGGAAAATCAATTGTTTTTTGCGACAGGCGGCTTCGGCTGTTCCCCTACGGCAAGTGGTCGCAAGGTGTTCGGACATTTTCTGTCGGACGGCGAAAAAGCGGAATTCTGCCGCCAAGACTTCATCGGCATTGCCTCCGATGAGCATATTCCCGATTGGTCGAGCGAGAAGCTCGCGGCGATGTCCGAGGATAACGAGCCATCACAGGACAATTCGCCCGAAATGAAGATGTAAAAAGCCGCGGAGAAATTCGCGGCTTTTGCATAAATAAAAATTTTTTTTGGAGGACATTTTTATGAGAAACTTTTTTAAGAGTGCAAAGGCAAAGATCATTGGCGCGGTAACTTTTGTTAAGACAGCGGTATGCCGCAAAATTCAGAGAACCCGTGCGGCAGCGTACAGACTTGCGGTTCGCAGCAATACCATGCTTGCCGCCAACCGTGCGGAGAATTTCGTGGACAGCGGTATCAAGATTCTGATCGCGGTCGTTATCGGCGCGCTGCTGCTAGGCGGTTTGTATGCGCTGTTCGGCGATACGATCATGCCGACAGTGACCGAAAAGGTCGAGGATATGTTCAACTTCAAGGGCTAATGGAAAAGTTCGTGATGTGGCTTCTGGTGCTTATTGCGGTCGTGTTTCTTGCACGACCGCAAGGCACTGAAGCAACAAATAATTCGGAAATTATTGCAAGCGCGGAATGTGCCGATGAGAAATCAGATGACGGGTCAATCATTTTAACGGTCGTTATAATCGTGATCATTATCGGCGCAGCCGCAACCGCTTGCGGATCGGAGGAAATTCATGAAAATTGACGTAAGGATCAACAGTTTAACGCCCAGAGAGGGCAATGTAAAGGCAATCGCGTCAGCAAACCTTGACGACTGCTTTGCGGTAAAAAATATCCGCGTGGTCGAGGGCAAGAACGGGCTGTTCGTTTCCATGCCCTCGTACATGGGGCAGGACGGCGAGTATCACGACCTGTGCTTCCCCACCACTCCCGAACTGAGAAAGCAGCTTAACAATGCGGTTTCAGAGGCTTACAAGCAGGCGATTATTCAGCTTCAGGAGCAGTCAAACGCAAATTTTCAGCAGTCGGAGCAGATGGGTGAGTCTGCTCCGACGATGTCAATGTAAACCAAACAAAAAATATATGGAGGATTTTTTATGAGAAACTTTTTTAAGAATATAAAGGCAAAGATAATTCGTGCGGCGGTGCTGATGCAGGAAAAGCGCGGCGAAAATTTTGTTGACAGCGGTATCAAGATTCTGATCGCAGTCGTTATCGGCGCACTGCTCCTCGGCGGTCTGTATGCGCTCTTCGGGGACACAATTATGCCGACCGTGACCGAAAAGGTCGAGGATATGTTCAATTTCAAGGGCTGATGATCGGCTCTGTGGTGCAGTTTGCCGCGATTTCACTTTTGCTTGGAATAGGCTCATACATGGACATAAAAACCCGTGAGATTCCGAATTGGATAAGCGTTATTATCGCTTTGACAGCGGTAATAAATTTCCGTTTGGATAATTTGTGGGGAATAATTGTCGCCGTTATATTTTTTTCCGTGGCGCTCGCTACGGGAAAAATCGGCGGAGGTGATGTTAAATTGATCGCGGCTTTGAGCGTGGTGTGTGGACTTTGGGGCAGCTTCGCGTTGCTCCTTTTCGCGCAGATTTCCATGCTTATTTTTTATGCGGGAAAATATATTCTCTGCAAAATTAACGGTAAGACGGCAAGTAAATCCTTGCCGTTTGTGCCGTTTATTTTTATCGGTTACTTGGTTACAAAAATATTTTTCTGAAAGGAAAGATTACAATGAAATTTTTAAAAAACAGAACGGTTCTCGGCGTGGTGTGTATAGTGCTGTCGCTAATTATCTGCTTCGCGATCACTCCGCTTTTTAACGCCTCGAAAAGCAGTACAATGAAGATCGTGCGCGTGAAAAGCAACTTGAAGATCGGGCAAGAGATCACCTCAAAAGATATCGAGGTTGTCGAGGTTGGCGCGTATAATATGCCGTCCGAGGTGATGAAAAATTCCGAGGACGTTATCGGGAAATATGCGTCAGCCGAGATGATAAAAGGCGAATACGTTCTCGCGGCGAAAATAAGCGATACTCCCGCTTCTGAAAATGCTTATTTATATAATTTGACGGGCAAAAAGCGCGCTATTTCCATAACGATCCCGTCCTTTGCGGGCGGTCTTTCGGGCAAACTTATTTCGGGGGATATCGTGTCCGTGATTGCGATTGACTATAAGGAAAAGGGCGAAACCGTTGTTCCCGAGGAATTGCAGTATGTAGAGGTAATCGCTGTGACCGACAAGAAAGGCAACGACGATGAAACCGTTACCGTAAAGCCCGACGGCGAGGAGGAAACCGAGCTGCCCGAAACCGTGACGCTGCTCGTCACTCCCGAACAGGCGAACATCCTCGCGGAACTCGAGGCGGAGGGTGAAATTCATGTCGCGCTCGTATACCGCGGAACGGCTGAAAACGCGCAGAAATTCATTTCGGCACAGGAAAAACACTTGACAGAATTGGCGGCGGAAAATGAAAAAGAAAACGAAAATATCGGCAAGCCCGAAGTACCGGAGATACTCTCGCAGAGCCAGATTACCGAGGAAAACTCCGGCGAAAATAATTCCGAAATCGATAAAGTGATTATTAATCCCGAGAATAGTTCCGATACGAATTCCGAAATTGTTTCGGAAAATACTTCGGATAATACGGAAACGGAGGTGACTTCAGATGCCGAATCTGTTTAAATCGCTTATCTCGCGCGGCGATGACGATGAAGAGCTTGACCTCGAATTTGACATAAACTCTCCCGAGAGCGCTTGTTTCGAGTTGCCGCCCGACAGACGGGATAATCAGGTGCTGACAGTCTGGGGATCGCCGTCCTCCGGCAAGACAATCATGAGCGTTAAGCTGGCTCGGTATATTGCTTCGCAGAAAAAGAATGTCATCCTTGTGCTTGCGGATATGTCTGCGCCGCCTCTGCCCTACGTCTGCCCGCCGTCCGACCTTGAAGCGGAAACCTCGCTCGGCAATATTCTCGGCGCGGCTCATGTTGACGGAAATCTTATCCGCCAAAACGCGATTTTGCACAAGAAAAACGAGTACCTCACAATGCTCGCAATGCTGAAGGGCGAGAATGCGTTTTCCTATGCTCCGTACACCGAAACGCAGGCGCGGGAGCTGCTCTCGGAACTGCGGAAAATGTGCGAATACATCATCATCGACTGCACCTCAAACATCACAAATGACACGCTTTCGGCGGTTTCGCTGATTGAGTCTGACGCGGTTCTCCGTTTGGTGTCATGCGACTTGAAATCAATCTCTTATTTGAACTCGCAGCTCCCCTTGCTCCTCGACAATAAGTTCAACGCAAATAAGCAGTATAAGGCGGCGAGCAATGTTTCGTCATTCCAAGCAGATGATGAGATAGAACAGATCGTAGGCGGCGTGAGCTTTAAAATTCCGCATTCCGATGAGGTTTACAAGCAGTTTCTCGCGGGGAATTTATTCGCGGGATTGACCGAAAAAGACAGCAAGGATTTCCGCAAGGCTATTTCAAAAATAGCAAACGAGGTGTTCGAGCTATGAATTTAACATCACAAAACAGTACGCAGAATTTGTTCTTTAAATCGGATAAGAAGCGCGAGTTTACCGACGTTCTGAACGAGGTGCAGTCGTACATTTCGAGCAAATATTCCGCGCTTGTGATTGACGGAATCAACAATGTCAACTCCGGCGATGACAATATAAAACAGCAGGTCAAGCGGTACATCGGGAAGTATTTGCTCGATTATCGTATCTCAGTCGAAGGGCTTTCCCAAACGGAATTGGTCGATAAGCTGTACACGGAAATGGCGGAATTTTCGTTTCTGACGAAATATATTTTCGGTACGGGAATCGAGGAAATAAATATCAATTCATGGGACGACATCGAGGTGCAATATTCCAACGGCACCAACGTCAAAATTGATGAGCATTTTGAGTCACCAGAACATGCTATAAATGTTGTCCGCCGAATGCTTCACGTTTCGGGAATGGTGCTGGATAACACTTCGCCTGCCATTCTCGGACATCTTTCAAAAAATATCCGTATCGCCGTGCTGAAAACCCCGCTTGTGGACGAAGATGTCGGAGTGGCGGCTTCTATCAGAATTGTCAACGCGCAGAAACTGAAAAAGGAGGATTTTCTCAAGTCGGGAACGGCGACCGATGAGATGATGGAGCTGCTCTCCGCGCTCGTTCGTTACGGCGTTTCCACGACCGTTGCGGGGGCGACGTCAAGCGGAAAAACGACACTTACGGGCTGGCTGCTGACAACTATTCCCTACGACAAGCGAATTCTTACGATAGAAAGCGGCTCCCGTGAGCTGGACTTGGTGGTGCGCGATGAGAACGATAAGATTTTGAACAAGGTCGTTCATACCATAACGCGCGAATCCGAGGATGATAAAAAATCCGTTTCACAGGACGATCTGTTGGATATGGCTCTTCGTTTCCACCCCGATTATATTGTGGTCGGCGAAATGAGAAGCAGCGAGGCAGATTCAGCGCAGGAAGCAGCGCGAACGGGTCACACGGTAATCACCACAATTCACTCCAACTCTTGCGAATCAACATGGCGCAGAATGGTGACACTCTGTAAGAGAAAATATCCGAATGTCGATGACAAAGTGATCCTCAACCTTGTAACAGAAGCGTTTCCCATTGTCGTGTACGCAAAGCAGCTTGAAAATAAGCAGCGCCGCATCATGGAAATTATGGAGTGCGAAATTTGTTCCGACGGAACGAGAAAATATCACTCGCTCTACCAATACAAAATTTTCGAGAACCGCATGGAGGACGGGAAATTTATAGTCAAGGGTACGCATGAAAAAGTCGAGGATATTTCCGAATCGCTCCAAAGACGGCTGCTTGAAAACGGTATGCCAAAAGCGGAACTTGACGTGCTTATGAAAGGGGGAAAATCAGCGTGAACGCTATATTAACGGCGGCTTGTATCGGCATGGTCGTCGGATTTTTTCTGATGTTCGGGATCTCGCCGATGGAGTTTACCGAGGGGATTTTTAATAGGCTCCTCGCCAAAGCGAACAGCATAAAATCTCAGATCAACGAGGCGACCAAGCGCAAGAAACCGAATATTTTCAGGCGCGAGATATCGGAAGCGCAGGAGATATTGCGGCTCACCAACAGAACGAATATGTTCGGTATCCTTTGCGCTTGCTCGTTGGGATTGTCCGCAATCGGTATCTGCATTGCGGTCGCTATCGGGAACGCTTTTCTCGCTCCCGTTATGGCTGTGGGATTGATGTTTGTGCCGTTCTGGTATGTCAAAACAACGGCTACCAACTATAAAAAGGCAATATCTTCCGAGTTGGAAACGGCGCTGTCCATAATTACAACGGCTTATTTGCGTAACGAAGATATAATCACTTCCATTGAGGAAAACGTTCACTACCTTAACGCGCCTGTCAAGGCAGTTTTCGAGAATTTTATCAGCAGAATCAAGCTGTCAAATCCCGACATTACCGCCGCAATTTTGGATATGAAAACCAAAATCGACAGCGAGGTTTTTCACGAATGGTGCGACAGCTTGATCCTCTGTCAGACAGACCGCAGCTTGAAGTCGACGCTTACCCCGATTGTGAACAAGCTGTCGGATATGCGCGTGGTGAACGCCGACCTCGAATATATGATCACCGGACCGCGCAAGGAATTTATTTCAATGGCGTTCTTGGTTATAGGCAACATTCCGCTGTTATATATGCTTAACAAGGCATGGTTCAATTCGCTGATGAATACTGTTGTCGGGCAGATCGTGTTGGCGATTTCGGCGGTTGGAATTTTCATATCTACGGCTATCGTCATTAAGTTGACCAAGCCGATTGAATATAAGCGATAAGGGGGGATCTGAATGGAATTTTTAATGATCATATTCGGAATTACACTCGCTGTCGGGCTGTTTATGCTTCTCGCTAACGCACTGAAAATCCCTTATCTCAAGACCTCTCAAGCGGTTATGAATACGGGCAGAAACGACAAAAAGCTGTCGAAATCCATTGAGGCGATACTGCTCGGCATCGCGGCGAAGCTCGGAAAAATTATTCCGATGGATAAGTACAAAAAATCTCGTCTGGAAAGCACCTTGAAGTCGGCGGGAATTAAAATGATGCCCGAAACCTTTACGGCACTTGCGTTTCTGAAAGCCTTTTGTATCGCACTTTTGGCTGTTCCGTGCGCGTTCTTTATGCCGCTTTTAATTCCGTTTTTCATAATTCTCGCCGTTGCGATCTACTTCCGCGAGAACGGAAAAGCGGACGAGAAAATGCGTGAAAAACGTGACGCTATCGAGCAGGAACTCCCCCGTTTTGTGGCTACGGTCGAACAGGAACTGAAAACGAGCCGTGATGTTCTGTCGATCATGGAGAATTTCAAAAAGCACGCGGGAGTGCATTTTGCTTACGAGCTTGACGTGACCTGCGCGGATATGCGTAGTTCAAGCTATGAAGCGGCTTTGACGAGATTTGAGGCGCGTATCGGTTCGGCACAGTTATCCGATGTTGTTCGCGGTTTGGTATCGGTCATCAGAGGTGATGACAGCGCAGTATATTTCAAAATGCTGGCGCATGATTTCAAGCTGATCGAACTCCAAAGGCTCAAGGCGAAGGCGGCAAAGATTCCGCCGAAAATCCGTATTTTCAGCTTCGGAATGTTAATGCTTTTCCTGCTCACTTACCTTGTGGTTATGGGAATGCAGCTTCTCGACTCGCTCAGTTCTATGGCATGACGGAGGTGCGAATGAAAAAATTATTGAAAAGCAAACGCGGCGAGGGCTACTTTGACATCGTGATCGTCGTTCTCGTTGTGGTCATGGTAATTGCGCTTATTATGGCGGTAGCGCCCGTGGTCTCCGCGAAAATCCAGCTTGACAATTACGCTGACGAGCTTGTGAGAGAAGCTGAAATATCCGGTCGGATCGGATCGGAAACCACAGCAAGGGCGCAGGTACTTACGGAACGCACGGGGATCAAGCCGACAATACAGTGGTCACGGTCGGGCAAGGTACAATTAAATCAGGAGCTCACGGTCACTTGCACTTATAAAATTGATATAGGCTTTGGCGAGTTCGGGAGCTTTCCAGTGACGCTGACCGCGAAAGCAAGCGGAAGGAGTGAAGTTTATTGGAAATCGTGAGGAAAATCCAAAAATTACTTCGCTCTAAAAAAGCCTATTCCTCCGCGCCTTTAGCGGTGGTTATCGCGCTTGCGGGAATGATGTTTTTTGTTGTGCTGTGGCAGATAATTCGACTGATTACTATATCGGCGGGAGTTAAGGATGCGGTACAGTCGGCGGTGATCGCGACCTCGGTCGGAAATTACAGCAACGTCTATGACGGCGTTCGCGAGGGATATTCGGGCGGGTACAGATTTTCGGGAAATTCATGGCGCGCGGCGGTGTCTACGGGCGACGTTTACGGACGGCTGGATCAACTGCTCGGATTGCACAGCAGCGGCGGAAAGCACGTCAAGACTAACTCTGACGGAACGGAATATGCAGTCTACGGACTTTCCGTGAATGTGGATAACGCGCAGTTCGCGCCGACATCGGGAGATATCCCGCAGTTCTCGGCAACATCGTATATAACGCTGGAAGTACCGCTATCGTTCTGCGGAGATATTCTTCCGCCGATGAAGATCAGGCTCTGCGTGAAATCCAAATACACCCCGAAATTCTGATGAATATACACAGGAAAAAGAAAAAGTTTTGTTGTATCTGTAGAAAACATTTTTTTGACTGGATAAAATTCTCACGATATGGTAAAATGCAGATAACAGCAAAGCGCCGACATGAAAGGACAGGTGATTTTATGACAATGAAAACAAAAAGAGGTCTGGCGGTAGGCGGCGGGACGGTACTGTGCGCGGCACTCGCGATACTTATAGCAACAAGGTTCGCACCCGAACCCGAGGCAACGGCTCCCTACACTTCCGATACAAGCTCAACACCCCCGATAAGTGTGGAGATATCCACCGCAAAACGTGAGGAATCCAGGTCTATTGAGATAGAAAAGCCTGCGGAAAGCACAATCATACCCGACAATGGCGCAGCGGACAGCGCTCCCGAAGAAATCAATGCTGAATTTATTGAAAACGGCGGTATCGAAATTGAGCAGAATTTCCCCGAACCCGAGAAAACGGAGAGCGCTCCGCAGAACGAACCGCCCGCTCCCCCGCAGATCGAGGACGAGGAAATGCTCACCAACCCCGACAAAGAGCCGACTTACGAACCCGAGCAGACCGAGGTCAAGCCGCAGCCGGAAACTCCTTCGGATACTCCCAAACACGGTGACCGAAAAGACGGTATGATTTATATCAACGGCTTCGGTTGGGTAAAGGATGAGGGCGGTGGCGGAATCGGATACACAGATACCGAAATGTATCAGAACGGCAACAAAATAGGGTACTTCGGATAAACAATAAAAGCGCTGAGTGAATAACTTGGCGCTTATTTTCTTGGAGGTGTAAATGAAAAAATTCATAAGAATAATTGCCGCAGCTATGGCGGCATTTTTCTGTTTGCAGATTGTCGCATTCGCTGAGGGAGATCCCAATATTGACAACGGCGGCGGTGGTTTAAAGGACGGAAGCTCCGAAAATTTCTGGAATCCCGGTAACGACGGAGTTCGCGTTACCATTGTTGATGCCGAAACGGGTGCCGTGAAATCCGCGTCAATAGACTACACAAATACAAATGCGTCAGATATTGCTCTTCACTTCGGAAAGGTAAGTAAGGCAGAATATGTAGGCGGAACGGCGCTTTCCGCGACTACTTCCTCCTACACTTTTATCAATCCCACAGAGCCTCTACCTACAATTATCAGTGACGGTTCAGGAGCAAGCATTGAGGAAATTCGCAGCTATTTTACAGATGAACAGGTTGTAAAGCGTATAGCCGAGCATACGAGAATTGAGTTTGACGATCTGACAAACGGCGATTATAAATTGATGGTCGAGCCGATCATGTATATCACGTTCAACGGCATAAGAACTGCGATGACGGCTACCGAGGCGGCTTTGTACAATATGCAGACGGGCGGCGAGATGATCAATAAAATGGGTCCTCTCTCGCATAAAAATCTGCCGCTTGCGATGTTCCTCGAAAAGGACGATCTCGGCTATACCGCTTGGACGGGTTCGAAAAACTCCTATATGACCGACAGCGATATTATCCAATATCTTGGAGTCGGAATCGTTTCTTTCAAAGAGCCGGAGGAAGAAGTCGAAGTCGCGGCGAGTGATTATGAATATCGTGTTGATACCGATGTTTATACAAGCATCACCGTAACAGGCGGCGAACATACTCCCGACAATCCGGTGACCGTAAGATTTTATATCAAGAACAAGGTGTACACGGTCGGGAATATCGTATATCCAAAGGGCGCTTCGCAGTTGGTATGGTGCAAGTGGCACACCCCCAATACCGAGCAGACAGTCAACATTAAGGTCACGGTGACGGGCGGCGCGTCCGCGAGCAAAACCAATATTACGGCGAATATCATCGATCTCAATAAGAACCCGCCTCCCGATCCGACCGCCGATGACCGCAACGACAGCTTCCGCGCGGTAAGTGTTCCGAATAGGGAACAAAGAACCTCGGCGGCTTGGAGCGTTTGGAGCGCGTATTGGCAGCCGAAATGGGTTTGGCAGTCAAGGTGGAGATGGACGGGAAAGCGATGGGTTGACCGAGGACGTTGGGTCGATAAGGGCGAGTGGAAATTCCGCAGTAATTCATATTCCGTTTCCATGAGCGCGAATATGCAAATAACCTGCGATGAAAAAAATCCGACAAATGTAGGCAGAACCATGAAATCCGGCTACGGAATTAACGAAACAGTGACCGCTTCAATTTCGGGAAATGGACAGCATACCGAGCTTCAGAACGCTGTTGCTTACTTCCCGGAATTTTATTACAAAACCTATTGGCGGCTGTTGGAGTATACAAACGGCGCACTTGAATTCCGAAAAAACAAGTACAGTACTTACAATAATCGGACACATTTTACTCCGCTCTGGTATCCCGACGGAAATTACAAGGTCTACACATGGGCGATTGATTGCTGGACTCCTGCGGGAATGCTTTCCGCAAATCTGACCGATAGTCTTACCATTAAGGGCAACGTATTCGACGATTGGCATATTGCTCCGTCACACTGAAAGGATGATTTTTTATGAAAAAGAAAATTGTTAGAGTTATAAGCGTGGCAATGATTATAATTGTTGCAATGACCGCTATGTCTGTCTTTGCTTTTGCGGACAGCGGCAACGTCGCGGGAGCGATTGAGGGTACATGGAAATCTGCTTCGGGGCAGATAAAGCAGGTTGTGAACAATGTTGTGTTCCCGATCATAGATGTGATTCTGGCGGTGTTTTTCTTTGCAAAACTCGGGCTTGCGTACTTTGACTATCGAAAGAGTGGGCATTTCGAATGGGCGGCTCCCGCGATTCTTTTCGCGTGTCTTGTTTTCACGCTAACCGCGCCGATGTATGTCTGGACAATCATAAATATCTGATTTTTATACTCCGCTGACAAGTAAACAAAGGCGGCGTTCGTTAAATCGGGCGCCGCTGTTTTGGAGGTGACGAAAATATTTTTATTGGACGTAGGCGCGGATTTTGTAACCAAAATATTTGATTACTTTTCCGACCTGATATATCAGAAAATAATCGCGCTGCTCGGCGACTTTTTCGGCGTTATGAACGCCACAGGATACGATTTATTCGGTATGCCGTGGGTGCAACAGATCGTGCAGCTTTTCTCAAACCTCGGCTGGGCGCTGTTTGTAGTTGGGATCGTGGTCGCGCTTTTTGAATTCGCCATAGAATCCCAAAACGGGCGCGGCGATCCGAAAGCACTTGCGCTGAATATAATCAAGGGATTTTTTGCGGTAAATTTATTCTGCAATGTTCCCGTTCAGTTGTACGGCTTGGCGGTATCGCTGCAAAGCAGTATGTCCGCCGATATGACGGTCTTGATCAGCCCCGAGGGGAGCGGAACGCTGCTGAACGCTTGCCTTGATGTGATCAACGGATTCTTATTCGGTCCGCTGCTTGGAATTCTGATCGCCGTGATGATGGGCTACAGCGTTATAAAGGTGTTCTTTGCCAGCATCAAGCGCGGCGGAATACTTTTAATTCAGATCGCAATCGGATCGCTATATATGTTCAGCGTACCGCGCGGATTTAACGACGGTTTCGTCATGTGGGTAAAGCAAGTTATAGCGACCTGTCTGACCGCTTTTTTGCAGTCGACCATGCTCGTTTGCGGATTGATCCTGTTCAAGGATTACTGGCTGCTCGGCTTGGGTATCATGCTTGCTGCGGCAGAAATCCCGAGGATCGCTGGAATGTTCGGTCTGGAAACATCGGTACGTCCGAATATAAACGGCGTTATCAATACGGCGCAGTCGGCGGTACACCTCAAACAGATGGTTACCGCCGTATCGAAAAAGTAAGGGGGAGGCAGAAACATTATGTACATTTATCCCGACAACCTCAAAGCCGCGCCGATGCTGTTCCTGTGGCGGCTGAAAGATCTCGCCATGATTGGGATCGGCGCACTGATCGCCGTGTTCGCTATGGCACAAACGGGGTTTACAATTCCGCTGATCGCAACCATTGTTTACGGCTTTCTGGCGATACGATTTGAGGACACCAGCATTCTCGATTTTATCAAATATGCCGTAAAATATTTTTTTGTGGAGCAGCAGGAATATAGGTGGAAAATTTAGCTGGACTTCTCAAAACGGCTGTGGTATAATCGTCGTGGAGGTGATAGACGTGCGCAGAATAATAAAGAACTGCATAAAGTGCAATTTATGCGGAGATATAATCGTTTCGGAGGATCGTCACGACTTCAAAAGCTGCAAGTGCGGCACGGTATCTACAGACGGCGGGAACGAATATTTGCGGTGCAGCTATAAGAACAGCCCCGATGATTATACCGAACTTTCAGAATATGAGGAAACCGAAGATAGGAGGTAATTTTGAAGAGCAAAAATCAACAGCAAAACAACCAAAGCACCCGACAGCTCCTCGGAATCGAGGACATAACCGAATATTCACTCAAGACCGCTTCGAATGAGGCGGTCTTTTTCAGTATCAAGCCGAGCAATATTTCGGTGATGTCGGAGGCGGGATTGTCGGCGAAAATATACTCGCTGATGAGCGTTCTCAAGGGCTTGACGGAAATAGAAATTCTCTGCGTGAACTCGCGCGAGAGCTTCGAGGGCAACAAAAATCACTTGAAAGCACTCGCCAAAAAAGAGGAAACTCCTGCGGTAAGAAAGCTGCTCGAACAGGACGCGCAGCACCTCGATCACATTCAGGCGATGACCGCAACGGCGCGGGAATTTCTGCTTATCGTGCGTATCCGCGGACTTAAAGATAAGGAGATTTTTTCCTACTTGAATCGCATAGAAAAAACACTCAATGAGAACGGATTTTCCGCTAGAAAATATGCCGGCGAGGATATAAAGACGCTCCTCGCGGTCTATTTCGAACAAAACGTGACAACGGAAAAATTTGAAAACGCGGACGGAGAAAGGTGGATTTTAAATGGCTGATAAACTTGTATTAAACGCAAATATGATCTGCAAGGCGGACAGATTCATCCCCAAGAAATGCGCTGTGGAAAAGGTTATCGAGGTGTCCGATTCGGAGTTCAGAACATTTATCGAGAACCCGATGAAACGCAATTATTATCTTCCGCAGTACAAAGATTTAATGGGATATTATGATGACTCGTACCACGGAGTCCTGTTCGTCAACATGGAAAACGGTGACGGACTGCTCGTCAATTCCGAGGGTTACGATTATGCGCGTTACTCGCAGTATATCCCGAACGCTCGCGGAATTATTAGAGATTTTGAACAGACAGCAGCGCTTGAAAATTTGAAAACTCGCATGGACTGTTGCATTGACAAATGGCTTAAACAGTACGAAAGCGAGAATAAATTCGGCATACCCCTGACAGACCTTATTGTCGACAGTAATCTCGCTGAATTTTTTGTGGATTATGTTTCGGAAAGGTTGATCGGCGATCCGAGGATTGAAACCTGTGAGCTGACGCATAACTCCATTGAAGTGACTAAGCACGAGCTTGTTGAAACAAGACTGTACTGCCCACTGAAAATTATGATCGAAGATGAGGACTGCTGCGATTTGATCGAGGTCGATTCGGCAAATTATATTGGCTACGATGATGAAATAAACGATTTTATCCGCAACAATCTGAACCGCGATGAGAACGCTGTGGAACGAGGTCTGGCGGCGTACTTACACGATGGAAATCTTGATAAAAAAGTCTATTCCATTATGCCGATGGTGGAAACCCTCAACGGAAATTTGTACGGTATGGCGGTAGTGCAGTCTTACGGTGAGCTTGACAAAGCGGAAACCGCCGACCTTATCGGGTATGTCACCTCACAATACGCGGACGGCTTTGGAGAGAGCTTGGAGCAGCACCCCGTAACGCTCGGCGGGGACGAGGTATATATTTCTCTTTGGAACAGCGATGATTATTATCTCAAACCCGAGTACGAATTATTTCACGATCAAAAACTTGATCAGACAATGGGAGGTTTATCTTGAAGAAGAAAATAAGCACAGTCGATAAAGAATTTACGACCAAACCGCAAAAGAACTTCTTGGATATGATAGCGCCGTCCGTGATAAAATTTTTCACGGACTATTTTATTTGCGGAAACACATTCCGCTGCGTATGGGCATTAAGGAAATATCCGACCTCAACAAGCGAACAGGCTATATTGCGTTACCTCGGCGAAAAAGACGGCGTTACCTTGCGAATTTATACGCGCCCCGTAACCGCCGCTGAGGAAAAGCGGATCATCGCGAACGCCGCAAACAAGAACCGTATGCAGCGCAATTCCACCAACGATTTGCAGCAGACGGTCGCCGCTGAAAGCAACCTGCAGGATGTGGCGCAGCTCGCCGCAGATATGCACCGAAACCGCGAACCGCTACTGCACACAGCGGTTTTCCTTGAAATGATTTCGGATAATCTGGATAATCTCCGCATTTTGCAGACCGAGGTGCAGACGGAATTGGTATGCTCCAAACTGAATGTGGACAGGCTGATGTTGCGCCAGCAGCACGGCTTTATGAGCGTAATGCCAAGCGGACGCAATATGTTCCGTGAGCAGTTTGAGCGAGTGCTGCCCGCATCCTCAGTCGCCAATCTTTATCCCTTTTCATTTTCTGGCAAGACGGACGAAAACGGTTTTTATCTCGGGCGGGATAAGTTCGGCAGCAACATTATTGTGGATTTCGATAAGCGCAGCGATGACAAGACCAACGCGAATACGCTTATACTCGGCAATTCCGGACAGGGAAAATCCTATCTGTTAAAGCTGATTCTGACCAATCTTCGCGAGAGCGGAAAGAATATAATCTGCCTCGATCCCGAAATGGAGTACGTCGACTTGACAAAAAATCTCGGCGGCTGTTTTATCGATCTGATGTCGGGAGAGTATATTATAAATGTACTCGAGCCGAAATCATGGGGCGATGAGCGGGGTGACCCCGCTGTCGATTCCGCGCTTCGCGCGGATGATGAAAATGTCCCGAAAGCGTTCAGATTTAAGACCAAGCTGTCGCAGCATATCAGCTTTCTGCGCGATTTCTTCCGCATCTATAAGGATTTTTCCGACCGCGAGATAGACACGATAGAATTACTTCTCATAAAGTTATACGAGAAATTCGGAATATCAGACGACACGGATTGGAATAAAATGCAGCCCACAGATTATCCGATACTTTCGGATTTTTATGAGTTGTTGGAGGCTGAATATAAGGCTTTTAATCCGAAAGAAAAAAGCCTCTACACCGTCGAAAACTTGCAGAATATATGCCTCGGGCTGCACTCGATATGCAAGGGTGCGGAGAGCAAATTTTTCAATGGTTATACAAATATAACCGACAGCAGATTTATAACTTTCGGCGTAAAAGGACTGCTCCAGGCAAGCAAAAATATCCGCAACGCTCTGCTGTTCAACGTCCTCGCGTATATGTCCGAGCAGCTTCTGAGCCGCGGAAATACCGTCGCAAGCATAGATGAGTTTTATTTGTTTTTGACAAATCTCACGGCAGTCGAGTACATCAGAAATTTCATGAAACGCGTCCGAAAAAAAGAGTCCGCCGTTATTTTGGCGAGTCAGAATATCGAGGACTTCCTCGTGGAAAACGTTCGCGAGCTGACAAAGCCGCTGTTCTCGATACCGACGCATATCTTCCTGTTCTATCCCGGAACTATCGAAAAGAAAACCTATATGGATACGCTTCAGGTTGAGGATTCCGAGTACGGGCTTATACAGTTTTCACAGCGCGGGGTGTGTCTTTACAAGTGCGGCAACGAACGGTATTGCTTATGCGTGATCGCGCCCGATCATAAGGCGGAGAAGTTCGGGGCGGCGGGAGGTAGATGATATGGCGGTATCTCCGGTTGTAATAAAGGCGATCGTCACGGCGGCTACGGATAAGCGCACATGGAAAGTTGTCGGCATAATTATAGCGGTGATACTATTACCGTTTATTCTGATGATAATGATGATTGCGGGAATGATTTCGGGAGTGGAATCTGCGAATAACGAGCTGCTTGATTACAGTTTTGTCGGCACGGCAATGCCGAATAATTTCACCGATGAGCAGCGCGGAGTGATCGAGGATATGCGCAATTGGCTCGGCGAGCTGGACAAAATTATTTCTGAAAAAGAGAATAATGAGGACTGCAGCCTTGACAGGAACATGGTCAGGGCTGCGTTTTATTGTCTGAATTTCGGTGGGGAGCTTGCCGAAGAATTTGATTACGAAGCGTTCTGCGACTGCTTTGACGGGCTTTCTTTTGAACAGCTTAAAACGGCTCTTCAAAACGTTTCAGAGGAATTTCCGCAATATATAATCACAGAAAATATTGAATATTCTATCCCCAAAGTTTACGAATATCTGAATGGGAGGTAACATGACAGAGAAATTTAATGCAGAACCTAAATCGGCGCCATCGCAGAGGATTGCAAGGTGATACACCTTGCGCTCTCCGAGGGCAAAAAGCTGATGATAGACAGCAGCGGACGTGTTCGCGACGACACGGGACGGTGGATCGCGGACGGAAAGGAGCGTAACAATGCTTGAAATAGCAATAGAAGAACTCGGAGCTAATGGCGGCAAGGTCGCGTATGTGTTGCTTCCGGCAAATAGAAACGATGTTATTGATGCGCTGGACAGGGCGAAAATCTATGGGGAAACTTTTTTGAGGATCGAGGAATGCGACGAGGTTCCCGAGTTCATGGGATACGAATTCTCGGAAGAACCGACGCTTGAAGAACTGAATTTCCTCGCAAAACGGCTTGATGATTTTTTCGCGGACAAAGAGAATTTTACATCGATCATCGCCTACCGCGCGCTCTTGAAAAGAGGGTTTGGCACAATAGGCGAAGCGATAAACAGCACATATAATCTCCAGACTATACCCGTTTATCCGTGCAAAAATGTATACGCATACGGCGAGATCGTTTTGGAGAATGAAATGCTCGAAGGTCTCGAGGACGTTCCCGATGAATTGTACGATCTGCTTGACCCCGATAAGGTCGGACGCGCAATGATGGAACGCGAGGGCGGAGTTTTCATCGACGGTTATTACGCGATACCGGATTCCTACGAGCCTACCCTTGTATATGGTGAAGAACTTCCCGAGCGCATGGAGAACTGGATTTTCCGACTTGAAATTACGGGAAATCCCGCCGAGAATGAAGATGTTTCCGAAAAGGATTCTGAGGTTCTGACGCTCCCTGCTGATGAGGAATATATGCGGCAACTCGCGGAAAAGGTCGGTGAAAAACACATTGACGAATGCGTATATGTTGGCTTTGAATCGGCGATTCCGCAGATATCCGACGTCTGCTTTGAGAGCATGGAAAATATCTATGCGGTGAACGATATAGCGCGGAGATATTCCGAATTATCCCGCGAGGACGCGGCAAAGTTCAAGGCGGTTCTCGAGCATGAGCTGTGGCGCGATTGGGATAAGATCAACGCCATACTTAACGATCTTGACTGCTATGAGTTTGACGGGACGGTCAATCACGTTTCCGAATTTGGCGAGAAATATCTTTCGGAAATGCTCCCGCCCGATTTTGACAGATCGCTTTTGAAAGGCGCTTGCACAGCCGAATTCGCAGAAAAAATAATTGCCGCGAACGAGTGCGCTTTTACCGAATACGGTGTTGTCTCAAAGCGCGGAGGTCACTTGTTCTCGGTGGTGGAGGCTCCCGAGCAGGAGCAAACCTCGGATTTTGAAATGGGAGGTATTTCATGAAATATCAGATAAAATGTGCCGATCCAGAACAACATTCCATGTTTTATTCGAACTGCGAACCCGCTCTGCGTAACGCTTGCGTAGGGCATTTGCGAATGGATTTCGGGAGCGATAACGAGTTTTTTTCAACGTGGTGGGAGAACCGCGGAGATTTAAAAGATAATGCTTTTAAATCGGAATTAAACGATGTTGTGAATGAACTTCGCAAGGACGGATTGCTGAAGAACAGAAGTGGAATGAAGCATTACTGCGCCACTCATCAGAACCTTAACTTGAATGAGAGCTACGGCTTTTCCGTGGAAACCGATGACCACCTTTTTCTCCTTCGATGTCGCCCCGAGCGCGCCAACTACGACTGCTATATGTACTGCTACGATAAGCGCGAGCTGCAGCTTGCACAGTCGCAGGAGCAGCTCGAATCACATTCACCGGAGATGTCATTATGAGCAGAAAAAATCATGAAACCGACTACGCCGCGGCACTTGAAAATGACTACGCTCGATGGTATGAACTGTTCACCAAAGGCGGCTTTGATCCGTCTTGGGCGGACGGTTCCAATTTGAACTTGGTGAGAAATCATATTCTTTATGACAAGGAGCAGCTCGCAAAACAGGAAAATTCGCTGTTAGGATTGCCCGAGGTTTACTACAGAGAAACGCCTCCGGAGGTCGATCCAGGCTACATGGCTCGTCCCAATGTGATTCGCGAAAACGCTCGTAAAGCGATGGAGATTATTGACGCGGACGAGAACTTGAAATTCGTTCGGGAACAGTTCCCAAGCCTGTCCGAACAGCAAAGGAAGCGATGGTGCTTGTCTGCGATAATCAATTATGCGGAAACTTGCGGCAAGCAATAGCGGCGGACGATTTCTTAACTATGCGGTTGTACGAACACCTTGACAGATACCTTGAGAGCTTCGAGAGCGCGGCGATCAAGATACGAAATCTGGAAAGTACACGGCGGATAAATGATAATCTGACCGTCTGCGATCCCGAAGATGACGAGGAAATCGGTGAGGGTTTCGATGATGAATGTTCCGAAACAGAACAGGTAGAGGCCGAGCCGGAGGAAGATTTTCAGCTCAGATTATTTTAATTCGAAAGGAAAAAATGTACATGAAAGTTGTTATGGTTGAGCCGAATAAGCCCGCATATATAACAGAAATCGGTGACGATTATAAGTCGATCCATGATGCGGTCGGCGGTCTGATAGAGCCGATATATTTCCTCCATGAGCGCGGCGTAGTGATGGTCGGAAACGAGGAAGCGAAACTCCTCGGCATGGAGGGAAACAGAAGATTTGATGACGGAATCGTCGCCGGGCCATTCTTCATTTGCGGCGATAACGGCGAGGACTTCTGCTCTTTGACGGACGCGCAATGCGAGAAATATGTCCAGCAATTCGCCGAGCCGCACACGATAACTCAGCAGGAAGTTGAGGACGATATGAAGATCGAAATATCATTTTTTTAGGGGGTATGGCTATGAAAAACACGGTAACAATTACGCTTGACGATAAAAAGGTTCAGGCGCTGAAAATGTATCTGTCGGAGAAGAAAACCTCGCTTGACGAGCAGCTCTCCGCATACGCCGAGCAGCTTTACGGCAAGATCGTACCGCAGAACGTGCGCGATTTTATCGATATGACCGCAAAGCTGCAGAGTGCGGTAAAACCGAAAAACAATTCCGATAAGCCCTCAAAACTTCCGTGACCAATTTTGAGGCGGCTGTCGCGGCTTTTGTGAGGTCTTTCCGCAAAGGTCGGGTACGTTAACCAACGAGCCGTTCTCACGCCTATTTGGGGTGGTTTTCGCAGAGTTCGCGAAACGGCTCTGCGATTGGCTCGAAGGCGGTTCGGGGGTATGATTTTGATGCAAGTTAAAGGCTCGGCGTTGCCGAGCCGATTACAGCGACGGGCAAAGCCCGCCGCAATCACGATTGTTGGCATTTACGGAAAGGGGTTGTAAAATGGGAAAAACCAAAAATTCGGAGTTGCAAGGTCCGAAAAATAAGGCGGTTGAGGGAAATAGTGAGGGGTTCTCGAATAAAATTAAGTTCCCTTTGTGGCTTTATCCTAAGACAATGGAGGAAGTGAATTATCGTTTCGAGAGCGATAACTGCGGCTCTCGCAGCGAGTTTATTGAAAAGGCAACAAATTTTTATATCGGCTATCTCAAGCAGGAGAAGAACATTAATTATCTTTCGCCGAGAATTACTTCATCGGTGGAGGCTGTGATTAACGGAACGGAGCAGCGCATCAACCGAAATCTTTTTAAAATCGCAGTGGAGCTTGGGAAAATTGCTCACACGCTTGCTGCCGCAAATGAAGTTGACGAGGATACTCTCCGTGAACTGCACACTATGTGTGTTGATGAAGTGCGACACATCAACGGCGTTATCAATTTCGAGAGTGCGGTGAAGTTTCAGAATGAATAGCTGCCTTAGGTAATGTTTTTTGTCTGCATATGAATTTTAAATCCAAATGCGTACAAAGATTGAAGCGGCTAAATTATAATTTTGTTCCTTGGATGCTTGACTGAAAGAATTTCCTTTTGCTTTGCCATTGAAACATGAGTGTAAATTTGTGTTGTAGCTATAGAGCTATGCCCAAGAATTTTCTGTATATAGCGTATATCAACATCTTCTTCAAGCAAAAGCGTTGCGAATGAGTGTCGGAACATATGCGGAGTGATATGCTTGTTATATCCGATTGCCGCAGCTTGATTACTGATCATTACACGAACCGATTGTTCGGTAAGCCTTTGGTGCAATTTATTTACAAAGAAAAATCCCGATTCCAAAATATCACTGCGAAACGTTTCATAGTAACGATTTAAGGCTTCCAGGACATCGGGATTTTCTATTTGAATAATTCGCTCCCTTGAACCCTTGCCGAAAATTTTTATGGTATGGTTTGTGAGATCTACCATGTCTGGCGTGAGAGTACAGATTTCGGAAACTCGAGCTCCGGTTGCAAACAAAATCTCTAATACAGCTATATTTCTGACCGCATTTCTGCGTGAAAAATCTGTATTGCATTGGCAAAAAACATCATAAGCGTTTGCGAGAATTTCACTGATAATGTTCATCGGAATGACCTTGGGGAGTACCATTGGTTCTCGAAACGAAGTATCGATTTTGTCAAACGGGTTTGCGTTGATTATTTCTTGTATCATCAGATAGTGGGCAAAGGCTTTTAGAGAGGCGATTTTCCTCCTTGCAGTTTTAGGCTTGAACTGCCTATGCAGGCAGCCTATGTAACTGATTATGATATCTTTGCTGAACATACCAGAGGAAAATTCCGCAAACTGCAGCAAATCGGTTCTGTATGCTTTGGTCGTTTTGGAATTGAGAGTCCTCTGCTCCGAGCAATAGCGGAGGTATTCGGTTATATTATTCGTTAAATCCATTTTGGGTTCTCCTTTGATTTAGTATGTTTATATTATATACCTGCACACGAATTGTGTCAAATTGCACAGAACCTTGCAACATTTTTTGTGCAAAACGCAGATTTTGTTGGAAAATTGATGAAATTTGGACAAGAATGTGTTACAATATACTTGATTAACTATAGATAACTGTAAATTATCGGAGGTAGAGAATGAATATTCTGATTCCTAATTCTTTTTGTTATTCAGCAATTGGAATCACAAAAACTTTAAAAAGGTTATCAAAATACCAGGTGTGCTTATGGGGAACTGGGGAAGAAGATAAAGGTGTTGCAAGCGGAAGTCTTTTGGTAGATGAATATCTGAAGTCGCCTTCATTAAATTGTGCAAGCGCATATAAAGCCTTTTTAAGCTCTTTGATTGACTCGAACGGTATTGATATGATATTTTGTGTCCTTGATTCGGATTTGCTTGTACTTGATGAAATTATAAAAGAGCATTCATCGACAGTATATGTAAATCCAGGGCATCAAAATATACTCCTGTTTCGTGACAAATTGGCAGCAAGCAAGGCAATTGAAAAGATAGGTATCAATATTCCCAGAATAGTAATGGAGGATGCAAAAGTCCCGTTAATCTTAAGAGAAAAAATCTCTGTTGGTAGTACAGGAATTAAGTACCTAGATCTGTGCGAGAGTGCTCAACTTAATGGTACAGTTTTTGTACAAGAAAGGGAAAGAGGAAGAGAATTTACAGTAGATGTGCTTTGTGATAAAGATGGTGAACCACATTTGATTATTCCAAGAGAACGGTTGGAAATCAGAAACGGTATGTCATTTAAAACTCAACTTAAAAGAGATGGCGACCTGATTGACGCAACAAAACGAATTTGCCATAAGTTTTGTCTGCCAGGTATATGGAATGTTCAGTTTATTAAAAATGAAAAAGGCGTTTTTTTTATTGAACTTAACCCGCGCATTTCAGGGTCGTCAATTGCAAGCATAACTGCATCCTTTAATTTTATCGACCTGTACATTGATCATTTCTTCTTCCACAACTGTATCCCTTCTATGGACAAGCTTCAAGAATTTGTTGCATGGGACTCTATTGTTACCAGATTCTATGAAGAATCAGTTTTCCCCCAGCATAATATCAAATGTCCAGTAAGCTAAATAACAGATATGCCACTTCTTCGTTAATATGAACTTTGTTTCTCTTGTAGGTTTATTTGTTAATCGTGCTTTGACTGGATTACAGTACTCCATTGTCTGTTTTGCTTTGAATAAATAATTTGACATTTTTGTTTCATTGTTCTCTAACTTAAAACACAAATACAAATTATAGTATAAAAGACAGTGTACATGCCTATCCGGCTCTAGGTTTAGCAGGGGTAAGGCTTGCATTTCAAGCATATGAATTAAGTCAATCCTTCTGTTTTCATAGCACCACACTAATTTATTAACGATAATTGCTAATTTGTCAAACGGCACTATCGCAGAGGTTTCCGCCATTTCTAACAACCTATAATTCTCTTCAGAAAAATCACCATCTAGGAGATTTATTACAGCTTTATTTACTAACACCATATGCTTTCCGATAATTTCATGCGCCAATAACCTCTCTGCCTCACTGATTTGGTTTCTTGCCTTTTCAATTTTTCCAAGCCCACCCAAAATATGCGTATAAGTAATTAACGATTTAGCAACTTGTACAGCTTTATTGTTTTTTCTAAAAATTTTAATGCTTCTTTTTAAAAAAGAAATTGATTTATGGCGAGGAAGATACATATCTACTAAACGGCATCGATACCCATATTCAACGTATCTCTTATACTTGCGCTTATTTAAAATTTTATGTATATGAAAACAGTCATTGTATCGTCCTAGAGACCTATAACTTGACAATATTATTAAATATCCATAAAGTCTCATTAAGTCGTCTTTGAGAATTTCTTTTATCGAAAGATAATATTCAATATTGTCTGTGTGCATATCAAGTGCGGACATATACATCATTTTATAGATGATTATTTCCGGAAATTCAGCAATATCATAAGCCTTATATATTTGCATAAGGAATTCGTAACCGTTTCTGTATAATTCTAATTTAAAACATAACTGCAATATGGAGAAAAAAACCTTTTTGTATTTAAAAAATTCTGTCCCTGCAACCTGTATAAACGCCTTTAAATACGACCAAGCAGCCGAGGGCTGTAGATAAATAAGTACAGATTTCTCAATAGCATCTAATAAACCGGAAATCTTAGTAGGTTCATATTCTTTATATATTTCCAAAATAACATTAAGAAACGGCTTAATCTGTTTGCCCTCATCAATAATGTTATGCTCAATAAAGTCTTTAGTTATTTTGATGGCTGAGCTGCGACAAGCGACCAACTTGCTAACATTCATTCCAAGACAGTCTGGAATACTTGCGTGTGCAAATGTAATTTTTTTCTTGCTTACATTAACTAGTCGTTTGTGTTCTAGGTCCTGAATGACGACATCAGTATTAAAAACGGACACAGATTTTAAAATGTCCTCAATATATGTTTTTGCAATGTCACCGTTAAAAAGCAAAATTATACAAAGAGCAACAATTTCTTTATCATCTAATCTCAAAACGCTT
>OHEK01000002.1_pt1 | contig 177320 bp, 137 predicted proteins | sample 1567301 | NCBI WGS metagenome assembly OHEK01 (sample SAMEA3879554, study PRJEB24766) | human gut metagenome | biome: human-associated habitat; feature: feces | place: USA | collected 1985/1987
CGATTTTACCGCATAAAAATGCGGTGTTGCTCACGCAACAGTCCGAGAACGTTTTACCATAAATCTTTTATCTGACGGCAAAATACGGCGTACAGCCGTGTCGGTTTACACCGACTTGATTTTATGGTATAATTATAGTAACAACTGAAACGGAGGTGGAATCATGACAGATACAGAAATCAGCAGATATATGGCACTGCTCTTAAGACATAAGCCCGAAATTGCAGGACTTGTACTTGACAAACAGGGCTGGGCGGATGTTGATATGCTTCTGAAATGTATAAGCAAAAATATGGAGCCGGTGAGCTTTGAGCGGTTGTGCGATATCGTGAAAAACGACAGCAAGCAGAGATATTCGTTCAACGAGGATAAAAGCCGTATCAGAGCGAATCAGGGTCATTCGGTAAATGTTGACGTAGGGCTGAAGGCCGCTGTGCCGCCGGAATATCTTTATCACGGCACTGCGACAAGATTTGTCGAATCTATTGACAGCGGCGGAATTATCCGCAAAACAAGGCTTTACGTTCATCTGTCAAGAGATACCGAAACCGCAACGCAGGTTGGTATGCGACACGGCAAGCCGTTTATATACCGTGTAAGGAGCGGAGAGATGGCAAGGGACGGATATGTGTTTTATCTGTCTGAAAACGGCGTATGGTTGACGGAAAACGTGCCTGTGAAGTACCTTGAAAAAACGTGGCAGGATGACGCTTGACTTTTTTGAAAACCGGTGGTACAATATAAAAAGACTGAATAGGGGAGCTTTTTGCTGAGAGGAAGTTCGACTTCGACCCTTGACCTGATGCGGATAATGCCGCCGTAGGAATTTCACGATATTTCTATAGCTTGTATTATCCCCGACTGTATTCAGCCGGGGAATTTTTACGTTAATGCAGGTATTCGGTTAAATTTATTTAACGGAGGTTTTTCAAATGAAAAACGAAAAGGTACTTACACTTGTTGAGGGAGCGGTGATGGTTGCGCTTGCGACCGTGCTTAGCTTTATCAAGATCGTTCATCTGCCGTGGGGCGGATCGATCACGCTGCTGTCGATGCTACCGATAATTGTCTTCAGCATCAAAAGAGGTGCGGCAAACGGTCTTGCGGCATCGTTTGTGTTTGCTCTGATACAGTTCATTCAGGGCTGTGCGGACGGGTTATTCGGCTGGGGGCTTACTCCTGTGGCGCTTGTGGCGTGCATCTTCATCGACTATATTTTTGCCTTTACTGTGCTGGGGCTTGCGGGAATTTTCAGAAAATACGGAATGCCCGGAGTGATAGGCGGAAGCGTTATGGCTATGGGTCTGCGTCTTGTGTGCCATTATATAAGCGGAGTGCTGATATTCGGCTCATTCGGAGAGCTGTGGAACGGATTTACCGTAAACGAGCCTTGTCTTTACAGCCTGCTTTATAACGGGGCGTATATGCTGCCGGAGATAGTGTTTACTGTTATCGGAGCGGTTGTATTGATGAGTGTTCCGCAGACGAAAAGGTTGATTTTCAAAAACGTATAAGAGGATGAAAAACCACCGTTGCGTGTATGCAACGGTGGTTTTGTATATCGTGGTTATTTCAGGAAGCCCTCGATTATTTTCTCTTCGGCTTCTTCTCTTGTAAGACCCAGCGAGCAAAGCTTTAATATCTGTTCGCCTGCTATCTTGCCTATAGCCGCCTCGTGAATAAGTGCGGCATCAACATTTGCCGCATTGAGAGCCGGCTGTGCATCGACCCTGCCGTTATCCGCAAGTATCGCATCACAGGCGGAATGGCCTGTGCAACGGTTGTTGCCCTCGACTACGGAGTAAAATGCCTGATGGGAATTTCCTCTTGCGACAGAGCGTGAAACAAGGTCTGCGCCGCTGTCCTCGCCGTTAAGCTCGACACGGAACTTTGTTACCGCCTCCTCGTCGCCGTCGGTCATTATACGCTCACGGACGACTATCTTTGCGCCCTTGCCGAGTACAGCGGAAGTGCTTCTTGTTGTTCTGTCGACACCTCTGAGCTGTATCGTATCCATCTCAAGATATGAATCCTCGTCAAGAACGCAGTCTGTGACGGGGTCGATCTTTCTGAGTCCTGTGCCTTTGCCTGTTCCGATATGCTTTTCCTTATAAAGCACTCTTGCGCCTTTTTCAAGGAAGAAGCGGTGAATGCCGTTGTGACGAGCCTGCTCCTCGCCGTCGTTATGCACGCCGCATCCTGCTACTACAACAACGTCAGCGCCCTCTCCGATGTAGAAATCGTTATAAACAAGGTCATCAACGTCACTGTGGGTAACGCAGGCGGGAATGAATACCGTTTCGCCCACGGTAAATGGCTTTACACGGATATTTATGCCCGGCTTGTCCTCTTTTGATTCGATAGTGATATTCTCCGACGATCTTCTGCCGGCGCACTTGCTGTCCTCACGGATGTTGTATGCGCCCGCAAAGCCCGATACCTCGTCATAATCGGAGATTATCTTAAGCATTTCGGCTGTTGTGCCGTTGAAATTTACGTCCATTATATTGCTCACTGACAACCGCCTCCGTTTCTCTGGGGACATCTGCAGGCGTATTCTCCGCCGAGCAGCTTCGGAAGGACTTCCTCACGGGGTCCTGCCGTGCGTATTGTGCCGTCTGCGACTACTATTATTTCATCGGCAATCGAAAGAATACGCTCCTGATGCGATATTATAACGAGCGAGCCTGTGGTGCCGTTGCGTATTTCTTCAAACGTTTCCACAAGTCTTGAGAAGCTCCAGAGATCTATTCCTGCCTCCGGCTCATCGAATACCGACAGCTTGACGTTTCTTGCAAGCACGGTCGCAATCTCAATACGCTTTGCCTCGCCGCCCGATAAAGCGCCGCTCATCTCTCTGTCGATATATTCCTCCGCACACAGACCGACCTTGCCGAGAAGCGCACAAAGCTCATTGTGACCCAGCTTTTCTCCTGCGGAAAGCTCAAGGAGATCTCTTACCGTAAGTCCCTTGAAGCGTACCGGTTGTTGAAAAGCGTAGGCAATGCCCAGCTTTGCTCTGCCTGTGATGTCCATATCCGTTATATCCGTACCGTCAAGGAGAATCTTGCCCGATGTGCATTTTTCCACACCTGCGATGAGCTTTGCGAGCGAGGTCTTGCCGCCGCCGTTTGGCCCTGTAATTACCGTAAGCCTGCTGTCGAGCTTACAGGTTATGCCTTTTATAATAGGTTCTCCGCTTGGAAGCTGCCATTTTACGTCCTGAAATTCCAGCAAAGTAGTTACCCCTTTCATTTTTTATCATATTATCGTACCATATTAACGTGATTATGTCAAGAGGCGGCGGTCGGTATTGAATTTTTTTTCGTTTTGTGATAAAATATTATGAAAATGATATGCGGTTTATTTTGAAAGGTAGGCATATAGGAATGAAGGTTTCTATTATTGATAACAGCTTGTGTGATTCATCATTTGTAAGCGATGTGAAGCCTGAGGTAATAAAGGCTTATACGGACGCACTGCACGAGTTCGGGGTAAGCTATATCGAAATGACCACAGACAGCTTTATTATGATACCGCCTGCAAGCGATATGTCGAAGATAATACTTCGTATGACCTCGGTGCGTGACCTGCTGTATATAAATTCGTTTGATTTTGCCTATGTTGTCGTGCCTGCACACCTGACCGATCTTATACCGAAAATCGAAAGGCCGGTTATATCGGAGCTTTGTCTGCACGGGTCGGATTTTATGAGGGTCACGGAAATGTTTGAAAAGAACTTTGAGCTTGACAAGGTTTCGATGATACGCTTTGTTGACGATTTCAGAAAAAGTCCGCAGGAAATGGCACGGATGCTGGCGGAATACCGCAGGAAATACTACCGTCCGATAGATATATGCCCGACAAACAAATACACGAACGCTGTCAGCGAGGCTATAGCGGCGGTGATAGCGAAAAGCGACAGCCTGACTATGAGATTCGGCGATTACGAACAATATGCGGAGCTTCAGGATTACACTGTTTCTCTTGCCACGCTTTTCGGTGTAGCGCCGTCACCGCAGATGATAATGGCTCTTTATAAATGTGGCTGTCTTTATGCGATGATATACGGCAGGCAAGCAAAAAGCACGCTTGATGACCTGAGATCAAGCCAGATCTCGCCGCATTATGTCACTAACGTTGACAAGCCGAAGCCCTTTCTGTCGAGCGAGCGGACAAAGACCTCGTCTTACGTTACTCCTCCCGAAACAAAAGAAAAAGAGGGCGGAGAGCTGCTTTACAGCAAGCTGAGAAGTATGATGCTTGACGCAGACAGCGCAGAGGAGCTTGAACAGGAAATCGAGCAGTTCTGTACACAGCTGTACAACAAGTATGGCGACAAGTCCGGACATTGAGCCGCTAAGATTGCAAAACGACTATATGTATAAAAAATCCATAAAAACACAGGCTATATAGTGCAATATGACGAAATGTTAAGCGGCTGAAAAAAATGCTTTTATTTTTACGGCAGATATGCTATAATAACTTTATACTGTGTCGGTGTGTACCCGAATATCATTCCGACGCACTGTTTTATGAGATACAGAGCCTTAAAGGGCGTTTTATTATATCGAATTCTATATTTCAGCGAATCGAGGAAGTGTGACTTTTGGAAAAGTTTATTATAAAAGGCGGCACTCCGCTTAGAGGCGAAGTGCGGATAAGCGGAGCGAAAAATGCGGCGGTAGCTATAATACCTGCGGCGATACTTGCGGAAGATAAGTGCGTGCTGGAAAATGTACCGTCAATCAGTGATGTTGATGTTGCTCTTGAGATACTCTCGAGTATGGGAGCGCAGATAAGAAGGCTGAGCAAGTCGAAGATAGAGGTGGATACGTCAAGAATCAAGGACGGTACGGTGCCTTATGAGCTTGCCCGCTCCACAAGAGGAAGCAGTTATTTTTTAGGTGCCTTGCTCGGCAGATTCAAGAAGGCGAGCGTGCCGCTCCCGGGTGGGTGTGATCTTGGCAGCAGACCTATTGATCAGCATATCAAGTGCTTTGAGGCACTTGGTGCAAAGGCTGATATAAAGCACGGTATCGTTGACCTTTCGGCTGACAGGCTTATCGGTACGCAGATATATTTCGACAAGGTGACTGTCGGAGGAACGATAAATGCGCTTCTTGCCTGTGCAAAGGCAGAGGGGCTGACAATAATTGAAAATGCCGCCAAGGAGCCTCATATAGTGGATCTTGCGAATTTTCTCAACTCTATGGGTGCGGATATTATGGGCGCAGGTACGGACGTTATCAAGGTTAAGGGCGTTTCGCAGCTTCACGGCACGGAGTATTCGGTCATACCCGATCAGATAGAAGCGGGAACGTTTATGGTGGCTGCGGCGGCTACCTGCGGTGATATTACGCTGAAGAATGTTATACCGAAGCACCTTGAGCCTATTACGGCAAAGCTACGCAAGATAGGCGTTTATGTTGAGATAGAGGACGATACGGATAATGTAAGAGTAGTCGGCAGACCTCATTATGAGGGTACGGATATAAAGACTTCTCCGCATCCGGGATTTCCTACAGATATGCAACCGCAGATGACAACGCTCCTGGCGATGTCGAACGGTACAAGCATGGTAACGGAGAGCATATTCGATACACGTTTCAAGTATGTTGACGAGCTTCGCAGAATGGGTGCGGATATTACCGTTGACAGCAGGGTAGCTGTAGTAAGAGGCGTGGATCATCTTACGGGCGCACCGGTAAAGGCGAGCGACCTCAGAGCAGGTGCGGCGCTTATCATTGCAGGACTTGCGGCGCAGGGCACTACGGAAATCGAAGATATTCACCATATTGAGCGTGGATATGAAAATATGGAAATAAAGCTGAGGGAACTTGGCGCTGATATAGTAAAGCGTTATTATCCCGATGACGAAAAGATGAGAAAGGCACTCTGATGGCAAAGGTTGTTCCTGTATGTTCTTCAAGCAAGGGCAACAGCGTTTTTGTCGGTGACAGCACATCTGGCGTACTTGTTGACGCAGGATGCAGTTTCAAGGCGCTGAGGGAAGGTCTGGCACTCTGTGGTATACCGTTTGAGGCGGTGAAGGCTGTGCTTGTGACGCACGAGCATATAGACCACACGAAAGCACTCGGACAGATAACGAAAAGAACGTCTGTTCCTGTGTACGCATCGGACGGCACTGCAAGAAGGCTGTTTTCTGACAAGCTGGTAGAGCAGACGGCGGTTATTCATCCGCTGTCGGAAATAAAGAGCGTACCTGTCGATATGGATATTGATTTTTTCCATACACCGCACGACGCTGCGGAAAGCGTAGGGTACACACTGAAGTTCGGCGAGCATAAGGTCGCCTGCTGTACCGATTTAGGCTATGTTACCGATGAGGTGAGGGATAATCTGCTCGGAAGCGACACGGTATATTTAGAGGCAAATTACGATCCTGTGCTGTTAAAGGGAAATCCGAAATATCCGCCGTATCTCAAAACGAGGATTTCGGGAAATCACGGACATCTTTCAAACGGCTGTTCGGCTGAGTTTTGTAAGGAGCTTGTCGCAAAAGGTACAAGCCGTCTGATACTCGGTCACTTAAGCCAGGAGAACAATTCTCCGAAAATGGCGTATGAGGCGGTAGAGAAAACGCTGAAAACCGCAGGAATGTCATGCGGAGTTGATTTTACGCTTGATGTTGCGCCTGTAGTGACACAGGGAAAATACATAATTATCTGATGAATATGCACTGCATTTTCTGCTTGGTGGTAACTTTGCAGTTGTGCGGTGCTTTATTTTTTTATTGCGAAAGGAAAAACTATGGCAGTATATCTTATACTTATGGCACTTGTGCTTGTGCTTGCTTATCCGCTCATCGAGCATAAGCCGAATGTGGTGAAGAAGCTCTGTTATGTTATCGTGACATTCGGAGCGATGTATCTGATAAGCGTATTCAGATACGGACTGGGAAACGATTATTATTCGTACATCTATATTTTCTGGAATATCAAGAATGCACCCGGACTTTCGATATTCAACTACGGGTATGAGCCGGGCTTTACGATCGTCACAAAGCTGATCTCGATGTTTACCGCAGATGTGAATATAATGTATGCGGTGTACGCTCTGCTGATACTTATACCTACTGCGTATGCGATATTCCGTTACAGCGAAAATATATGGATGTCAACGATGATGTTCATATCGCTGACGTTCTTCTACTGCTCGCTGAGCTTTATCCGACAGTCGATAGCGTTTGCTATCATACTCTGTGCTTACAGATTTATGAAGGAACGCAATCATTTCATGGTGCTGTTGTTTATTTTCTTAGCGTGTCTGTTCCACAGTACAGTAATAGTGCTGATACCGCTGTATCTGATTGCGGCGTTCATAAAGCCTACAAAGATAACCGTACCGATATATGCGATATTGACAGCGCTTGTATATCTGCTTTCGTGGCCGATACTGCGGCTTGCGGTTGTGCTTCTTCCGCAGTACAAGGGTTATCTTGAGCTGAGCTTTATCACGCAAGGCTATCTGCCTGTGTATATTATAGTGCCTGCAATCATTGTGGCACTTGCGCTTATCGCACATTTCACGGGATATGGAAAGGCATATCCGAAAGAATCGGCACTGTTCACGAACTTTGCGATATTCAACTTTATTATATGGTTTATAGCGACAAAGCACTTTGTTATCGAGCGTTTCTCGATGTATCTTTATATTATAATGATAATGTTCATACCGTCAATAGCAAGGTACTATATGAACTGCGCAAAGGTTTATCTTGCACGCAGGAAGAATCCCGAAGCTGTGGTTGAATTCGATAAAACGGTAGATGAGGTCATCCGTTCAAAGCATCCCGAAAAATATGCAAAGAAGTCCGGCACCGAATCCAAAAAGGAAAAAGCGGTTTCACAGTCCGTACCCGAAAAGGCGGAGGCTGAGCTTAGCAATATAGAAAAGGAAAAGCAGAGAATTTTAGCCGAGATCATGGCTGAGGACGGCGGAGACAGCGATATAGCGGCAAAGCCCGTTGAAGCTGTGGAAAACAAAAAGCCCGAAAAGCAGAAGAAGTATTCGTCTGTATTCGGAGAGCAGTTTAAGGCTGACGAAAGATACCTGCCGAAGAACAGGGTATTCAAAAAGAGAAAGAACGGTTTTGTAAACCTCGTTACACGTCCTGTTACGATATTTGCGGCTTTCCTTGTTGTAGTGGTTGGTGCTAACCTGTGGTACAACTATTTCGGTCTTACGGTATCGGAGAAGGGCTTCCACGGAGTTATGCCGTACAAGAGCATTGTTCCGCAGTATACAGAATTTGTGCTTTCAAAAGAAAGCAAGGATGATAAGAACACGAACCTCAGAAGCGAGGATAATTTTCTTAACTATATGTACAGGCTGAAGGAGGGCGAGAATTTCACCGCCATAATCTCGGCAAGAGGAGATGTGACGGGCGGATATAACGACGGCGCTTTATCGGCTATAAAGAATCTGGGGCTTGAAAAGCTGCTTACGGCTCAGAAAAATCAGCGTTATATTGCAATAATAGAAGGCGGCAAGGTAGTCCGTGAGGAGCTGTCGGATGACAGAATCGATACAGGCATTATTGATGTACTGGGCTATAAGACGCAGATAATCAGCGACGCAGATGAATCGACTGTCAAAATGGGCAACAAGAACTACTCGCTCAATGAGCGTGGAATGAATATCGTGGTGCTTGACAACACAACAAGAAACATTGTTGACAAGGTGCGTTTCAAGACGTATTACGTTATGCTGTCGGCAACAAGATAAGGGCGGTAACACTTATGAGAATGAGAAGAAAAAAATACCTTGATGAACGTCTTGACGCTTGCGGCAACGTGAATCTCGGCTGGCTTGTGGATTATGCCGCAGAGCAAAGAGGGGAAACACAGCAGAGGACGCTTGATGTGCGGGAGATATTCGGCAATGATAATCCTGTTCATCTTGAGGTAGGCTGCGGAAAGGGCGGCTTTGCGGTTGAAGCGGCAAGGCGTAACCCGAATATTAATTTTATTGCGGTGGAGATGGCAAGAAACGTAATAGTCAGTGCTATGGAGCTTGCGGTAAAGGAAAATCTGCCTAATCTGAAATTTCTTATGGGTAAAGCGGAGTATCTTGAAAAATTCTTCCCCGAAAATTCGGTAGAACGCATTTATCTTAATTTCAGCTGTCCTTATCCTAAGGAAACATATAAAAAGCACCGTCTTACTCATCCTGTATTTCTTGAGATATATAAGCACATACTTATACCGGGCGGCGAGATACACCAGAAAACCGACAATATGAAGCTGTTCGAGTTTTCGATAGAGAATCTGTCGCAGTGCGGCTTCAAGCTGAAGAATGTCAGCCTTGATCTGCATAACAGCGGATTTGAAGGTAATATTGTGACGGAGTATGAGAAGAGATTTTCCGAGCAGGGATTTCCGATATATCGCCTTGAGGCAGTAAATCCGACAAAATAGGCTTTACTTTTCGTAAAAAATGGTATATACTGAGTATAAGTAAACGGGGTTTTACCCGGAAAGGATGTTTAGTATGAATAAGGCAATGATATTTTTCGGTATTGCGGCGGCTGTCGGTACGGGGTATATTTTAGCTAAGAAATATATAGATAAAAATCCTGAGGCTGTGGCGGCTGTGAAGGAAAACTGCAGTGATAAGCTCCATAAGGCTTCGGTCTACTGCACGGGCGCAGTAAAGACGGGCAGTGAAAAGCTCACAAAGAGCGTGAACGATATTGTATCGGCAGGCAGGGAAAAGAGCGCAGAGCTTATGAAGAAGGCGGCTACAACAGGTACGGCTTTCAAAAATGAGATAAACAATCTCAAGGATATGGTAGTGTCGATAAACAGCGGAGTTGATGTTGACATTTCCGATGTTGACGATGATGCGGACAAGAAGAGCTTTTCCTTTACCGAGGACGGAGTGGAGGACGAGATAATCGAATCTCCCGAAGAAGGCTCGGAGGCATTATAAAATTCGATAAAGCACAATGAAGTGTCACGGCGGTATTGCTGTGGCACTTTTGCTTTTATATTTTTTAATATGTTTTTAAGGAAGTGCGGATGATGAAAGATATAGAAATAAGGACGGCTACACCCTTTGACGCAGAAGAACTGCTCGGTATCTATTCTTATTATATTATAAATACGGCGGTAACGTATGAGATTGAGGTGCCGTCTGCAGAGGATTTCAGACGGAGGATAGAAAAAACGCTGAAGAAATATCCTTACATAGTGGCTGAGCGTGACGGAAGGATAACGGGATATGCCTATGCCGGAGTGTTCAAGGACAGGGCGGCCTATGAGCGTTCTGCCGAAACGTCGATATATGTTGATGTGAATGAAAAGCGTCACGGGACGGGAACAGCGTTATATAGGGAGCTTGAAAAAAGGCTTGCGGATATGGGGGTAAGGAATGCGTATGCCTGCATAGCAAGCACGGATAAAGACGATGAGTATCTGAACCATGACAGCATCAGATTCCACGAAAAGCAGGGGTATACACTTGTGGGAACGTTTCATAAATGTGCCGAAAAATTCGGCAGGGAGTATGATATGGTGTGGATGGAGAAGATTATAGGGTAGTGGGCGATGTGTTCACGGTATGAAAAACAGCCTTGCGGGTTTCGCAAGGCTGTTTGTTATAATATAAGAATGGGGTCATATGCCGCAACAGCTGTCGCAGTGGTCGTCCTTTATCTCGCCTACAAAGGGTGTGGGGTCAATGCCCTGTCTTGTGTAGTAGTCGGCAATAGCCGCCTTGATAGCCTGCTCTGCAAGTACGGAGCAGTGGAGCTTTGCCGGAGGCAGACCGTCAAGCGCTTCTACGACCGCTTTATTTGTCAGCTTCAGTGCCTCGGATAAGGGCTTGCCTTTTATCATCTCGGTAGCGATGGAGCTTGTGGCAATTGCCGCACCGCAACCGAATGTCTTGAACTTGACGTCCTTTATTGTGTTGTCCTCAATCTTAAGGAACATTTTCATTATATCGCCGCACTTTGCGTTGCCTACCTCGCCGACACCGTTTGCATCTTCGATCTCGCCTACATTTCTGGGGTTGGCGTAGTGATCCATTACCTTTTCAGAATAAATCATCAGTAATACTTCCTTTCTGATAAATCAATGTTTACTTTATTTTGAATGTTTCGCCCTTGACGATGTGATCCCACAGGGGCGACATACTTCTGAGCTTGTTTACAATAACGGGGAGAACCTCGAGCAGCTTGTCTATCTCCTCCTCGGTCGTGTACTCTGACATTGAGATACGCAGTGAGCCGTGTGCTACCTCGTGGGGAAGTCCTATGCTCAGAAGAACGTGCGAGGGGTCAAGTGAGCCTGATGTGCAGGCGGAACCGCTCGATGCGGCAATGCCCTGAAGGTCAAGCTGGAGCAGTAAGCTCTCGCCCTCTACGCCCTCAAACGAGAAGTTCAGATTGCTCGGCATACGCTTTTCTCTGTCGCCGTTTAAATGAACACGGTCAATCTTCATTATCTCGTTATATATCCTGTCGCTGAATTTTTTCAGCTTTTCGTTCTTGGAATCTATACCGTTTACGGCATCTGTTATAGCTACGCCGAGTCCTACTATAGCAGGAACGTTTTCTGTGCCGGCACGTCTGCCTCTTTCCTGAGCGCCGCCGTCGATAAGGGGAGGAAGGCGGTATTTCTTGTTTACATAAAGAACACCGCAACCCTTCTGGGCGTGTATCTTATGGCCGCTGAGGGAGAGCATATCTATATTCTGCTCTTTTACGTTGATGTGGACGTTGCCGATAGCCTGTACTGCGTCTGTGTGGAAGATGACACCATTTTGCTTACACAGCTCGCCGATCTCGGCGATGGGCTGTATCGTGCCTATCTCGTTGTTGGCATACATTATCGTGACAAGGGCTGTATCGGGGCGGATTGCGTTCGCTACGTCCTCGACTTTAACTATACCGTTTGAATAAACGGGAAGGTAGGTTATTTCAAAGCCCTCCTTCTTCAGAGAATCCATTGTGTGCAGAACCGCATGATGCTCGAATACAGAAGTGATTATGTGCTTCTTGCCTTTTTGCGCCATCATTTTTGCGGTGCTTTTTATCGCCCAGTTGTCGCTCTCACTGCCGCAGCTTGTGAAATAAACCTCGCTGTCCTCACAGCCGAGCGCCTGTGCGACCTGATGTCTTGCCTTGTTTACGGCTATTGCGGAATTTCTTCCGAGAGTGTAGATAGAGGAGGGGTTGCCGTATTCCTCTTTGAGATAGGGCAGCATAGCGTTGAGAACGTTATCGCTTATCTTTGTGGTAGCCGCATTGTCAAGGTATATCGTTGTTTTAAGCATTTATACTATCGTTCCTTTCTTCCTGCTTTATGCTAAATGCCGTTTAACGCACTGTAAAGGGATGCGGTAAAGACGACAGATTTAGTCCGATTTATATTATACACCTGATAGCCTACAAAATCAATAGGTTTAATAAAATTTTTCAAAAAAATATCGGCAGTGAGATTTTTCTCACTGCCGATAAATCAGTTATTCACGGTTATCTGCAAAGGTGAAGGTCGGATCATTCAATTGCGATCACGTTGTTGCCTTCAACCTGAGGTGCGGCTTTAGGAACAGATACCTTTAAGATACCGTCTTCAAACTTTGCGTTTACGTCCTTTGCCTGTACGCCGTCGCCTACATAGAAGCTCCTGCTGCACTGACCCTCGTAACGCTCACGTCTGATGTACTTGCCGTCCTTCTTCTCCTTTTCGTCCTTTTCAAGACCCTTGGAGGCGCTGATCGTAAGATAGCCGCTGTCGAGCTTCAGTGATACATCTTCTTTCTTAAAGCCCGGCAGGTCGATGTCAAGCTCGTAGCTGTTGTCTGTTTCACGGACATCGGTCTTCATCACGTTCTTTGCGTGCTTGCCGTAAAGGGGATCGTTCTTGCCGAACATTGACGGCATATAGAAGTCATCATTAAAGAAATTGTCAAATAAGTTTTCATTGAAAATTGCGGGTAACATATGTCATTCCTCCATTCATTACTAAGCGGTCTGTGCTTTTAAACGCAGTGCCGATCATTTGCTGCCCTTGTACCTTCCGGAGACCCTCTCTCTTTCTTTGTACAACTACATTATAGCACGATTTTTAGCACTGTCAATAGGAGAGTGCTAATTTTCACAAAATCTTCTTAAAAGTATAACAATTTTGACATTTAAGGACGGAAATACGAACAATAGGTGCGTGAATGTGGGGGATATTAATATTGAAATGAGAAAAAGCCCTCCCTTAAGCACGTTGTGTTTAGGAGAGGGGGCTTTTTTTACAGAATTATTATGTTAATTTTGTTGCATAAGTCTTGATGGCTCGTGATAATCGGGGTCATTGATAAGATGAGAATTTACGGTGGAGTTGTTTATGATACAGCCTTTGTTCATAAAGCCTATATCGAGCGAGTAAACGCCTGAGGATGAGCTTGATTTTATATCGCTGTTCTTTATAAGCAGAGTGCCTTTTCCTTCTGCACTTCCTATTCCTGCGACAGCGTCGCCTTCAACGTGTACGGTGATGTCCGAGTCGGATATAACGGTGTCGCACGCTGTCTTGCGACAGCCTACAGCCGAGCCGCACTGTGCCTTGAGCAACAGGTCAAGGGTGGAGTTTTTGATATTTATCCTTGACGGAGTGCTGCCGTCAAGCGCCGCCAGCGAACCTATACAGCCTGCACGTTCTCCGAGCGAGCGGATAAGGAAGGTTGTGCTGTCTGCTTTTATATCGGTATATCCGCAAAGAGAGCCGACAGCGAGTGCGTTATCGCCTGAACAGCTTATATCTATCGTAGCGTTGCCTGTTTCTACGCCGCAGCTTCCGTCATAGGAGCCTGCACCGATACAATCCTTGCCGGTGCAGGATATTTTGATATTGCCGCCGAGCAGCTTTATGGGTGTTTCGCAGGAGGAAACGCCGCCGCCGATACATATACCGTGGTCGCCGTTTGCCTGCAGTTCAACATTTCCGTTAATATCTATCGTAATTTCGCCGAAGGTGTCATTGTAGCTGCTGCCGATACAGCAGCCGTCATTACGGTAGGAATCAATGAAGAGATTGCCGTTGCCGGTTATAAGAAGCTTTGATGAGTCGGGAACGGATATTCCGTCATAGCCGAGCGAATCGGTTCCTTTAATTTCAAGCGTGGTGTCGGAATTTTCTCCAAGACGTATGCACTGGCGCAGAGCGCCTTTTATGTTGGCATTTTCGAGTATTATGTGTGCCTTTGAGCCGTCTGCGGTCTTGATAACAAACGGCATAACATCACAGCCGTTTGCGTAAAGGTGTGCTACGGCACTTTCAACTATAACTCCTGTGTATCTGTCTGACAGCAGTTTTTCCATATCGAGATGTTCCTCGCAACCGTCATAGACGATGTAATCACGAGCCTTTTTTATTTCGGGGCGGCACATATTGAGCATACGCATCTGCTCGGCGACAGCATCGGGTATATCGGGAACGATCTCCTTCTGCGGCTTTGCGGTATAGAAGCCCTGAATGTAATCTACACCTCTGCGTATGGTGACGCTCATTTCGTCATAGGTTTCGACACCCTCCGCAAGCACCTTTATATTGTTCAGCCTTGCAAAATCAATAATGCCTGTGAGGAAGTGCTGTTTCTTTACGTTTGTGTTGATGTCGGTTATAAGGGAGCGGTCTACTTTTATGACATCGGGCTGAAGGCTCAGCACAGCGGCAGTATTGGAGTATCCGCTTCCGTAATCGTCAATGGCTATCATACAGCCCTTTGACTTGAAAAGGTAACGCAGGCTTGCTATCTTGTCGCCTGTAAGGTCTGCCTGCTCGGTAAACTCGATAACAAGCTGTGGCATGATATTTCCGTATTTTTCGCAGAGCCTGTTGAAATCGTACTCCGTAATCATACTATCGGGTATTGAGTTTATGAATATCTTCTTTTCACCGAAACGGGCACGGTTTGCAGAGATTATCTCCAGAACGTTTTCGAATGTGAGCCGTTCGATATCATAAAGCCTGCCGTGTTCTCTCGCTATCCTGAGCACCTCGAGAGGCGACGAATTTTTCGGCCGCATAAGCGCCTCATAAGCGTAAACGGAGCCGTCAACGGTAGACACTATCGGCTGGAAGCAGTAGCTGAAATCGTTATCGTAAATAAGTCCTGTCAGGAGCTTTGAATCAGAATAGCTATTGCATTCGGCTACATATTCTTCCGCTGAGAACTCTCTTTTTATACTGCCGAGCGCCTTTGCTCTGAAAAGGGCGAAATCGGCATAGTTTATCATCATATCTATAGTAGCCGCCTGCGAGGGATACCAGCAGTAGCCTGCGGTTATCGTATATGCTTCGCTGCGTGTTTCGATAGTTTCGCCGAATTCATCGGTCAGCTTGCAACGTGCAACGGCATCGTACATCTTTTTCATAATGTCGGAAATTTCCGACTTTGTCATCTGCCTGAAAAAAACAAGAAAATCCTTATAGCTTTTTACGCCGATTATAACGTTATCGGAAGCAAAGCGTTTAATCGCATTTGCCGCAGTTGCAACGCACAGTGCGGTCTTATCGTAGTTCAGCTCGCTGTCTACACGTTCTATGCCGTTAATGTGTATCGCCGCCATACAGCACCGGGCGGTGCCGCTGATCTCCGAGAGCATACTGCGTACACGTCTGATGAAGTAGTCACGGGTATACATACCTGTGAGCATATCATATTCCTTAGCATTATCCTTGTGTGAACGAGCCTCCATTATCTGTGTTACGTCCTGCACAAAGCCGAGCATATAATCCGTGTCATATATAATCTTGATTTTTATATAGCTTGTTTCGCCGTCGGCGGTATACATATATATGTTCTTATAGCCTTCTATCTGATTTTCGTTAAGGCTGTCAAGCAGTGCGTAGAAGCTGTCCTTGCTCATATTATCGCCTTCAATATGGAGCATAGAGGCGACGTTTTTATCGTAATATGCTTTATTCGAATCGTGCGGCAGCTTGAAAACACCTATAGTAGGGAAGTTGTCGAGAAATATATTCCAGTCGTGTCGGCTGTTTCCGTCTTTATCAAAAAAGCTCATATAAAGTCCTCCGGATTACACAGATTACCAAGTTCATTATACAAGTTTTTACCACAAAAGTCAATCTGATTTAAACAAAATGCACAAAATAGACAAATTATTAGGTCGATTTTGTACATTTTGAGAAAAGCAAAGCGGTGCGGGCGTTGCAGCGGTTTTGTGTTCTGACAGTAAAAATCTTTTTTCTTACAATTTTGCAAGTTAGCGAAATAAGGAAATAATTTGCTGTATAATCATAGTATGAAGAACTGTCGGTTTAACCGCTTATTATGGCGGTTATAGCGGCAATCTGAGGAAGGGTGGTATTTATATGGCATTTATGAAGAAGAAAACAAAGCAACGATGCAAAACCATCCTGTCGTTATTCTTTGCGCTGACGCTGATAATGTCGGCGGTCACCTTTGCGGTATCCGCCGCAGAAGCGGCGGCGCTGTCGGTACAGCTTAAAACCGACAAGGAGGAATATACGGCGGATGAGGATATAGCATTAACGCTTGAAATCAGAAACGGCAGTACGGGCAGGCTTGTCGATATTGCTTACGATATTACGGCACCGGACGGCTATGAGCTTAAAAGCGGAAGTGCAAGCGGCGGTGAAACGGAGCTTCTTGCGGGAGGAACGCTGAAGTTTGACAGCGTGTATTCTGCGGTTAAAGCGACTCCGGATAATCCTTCGACAGACGGAAGGATAAATCCGACCGTGCCGCTTATATCGGCGGTAATATGCGCTGCGGCGCTTTTTGCACTTAACAGGAAGAAGGCAAAGAAAATGCTTGCCTCGCTGCTGTGCGTATCTTTGCTTTTGACGGCACTGCCTCTTGATGTTGCCGCAGAGGAAATCGGCAAAGCGGCGGCTGATACCGCAGATGTGACGGTTACAAAGGATATTACCGCAGGCGGTGCGAAAAAGACGTTTACCGCACGGGTAACGGCAGGTAAAACCGCAGACAGCGTAACTGTTACATATGATACGCTGGGCGGAAATAAGATAGACAGCGTTACGCTTGCCGCCGGAGAAACTATAGGCAGGCTCCCCGAAGCGATAAAGAAAAACGCTGTCAATAACGGCTGGTATCTTGACAAGCAGTGCTCGACACAGTTCTATGAGGACGAGCCTGTAAATCGTGATATAACGCTTTATGCGGGATATGACGAGGATAAGATAAAGCCGGAAACGCCTGAATACAACGAGATAACCATATCGGACGCACCTGAGGACTTTTCGTTCTCGCTTATCTCATCGCAGAGCATAACGGATGATAATTTACAGGATGTTATCAGTATCGAAAATCAGTTCGGAGAAATGCCGCTGCTCAAGGTTGAAAATACAGGCAGCGGAGTATACAATGTAAAGCCTGTTATCAACTGGACGGAAGGCGGCGCATATGTGCTGAGCCTTATAGATAACGGGGTGCGGTTTGACGGCATTAATTCCGACATTATGCCTGACGAGCAGATAAGAACCATTACGCTATTCATTTACAGGGAAGAAACGAACAACGTAGTTCTGAAGGACGGCATAGTTACTATCCCGAAAAGTCGGATAAGAGAAGATGACGATAAGGAGCATATCTATTTATCACGCAGTGAATTTGAGGCGCTCTCGATACACGAGGGTACGGTAATATTTGCTGACGACGCTGAAGAACCGAGCTATCTGAACGTTGTGTCGTATGAGCTTTTCGGCAATGAATACAAGATCCTCACGGTCGGCAGTGATGTTGACGATATATACAAAGAACTTGATATTTACTTCAAGGAAAAGTATGTTGAAAACGATGTGCTTGCCGAGGCGATAGACACAGAAAAGCTGGTCGAACAGCTTTATGAAAGCGAAGGAACACAGCAGCTTACATATATGCTTGCCGCCGCTGTATATGACAGCAAGACGGTAAGGGAGCTTGGCGACGGCAATGCGCCGTTTGAGCTTATGTCCAACACATATATGGACGGGGTAAACTGGAATGACAAGCAGATAAAGCTGAATGTAAAGGAGCTTCTCGAAGGGCTTACAATCAGCGCTAAGGTCGGTACGGCGAAAAACACTAATTTCAAATGTATAAACGGTTTCCCGAATGAGCAGGACTGGACGGCGCTCAACATTACATTCAGCTATGAGATGACGCTTAAGAACAAGGTGAAGCTGGAGGCTGAGGTAAGCATCAGCGAATACCTTATCATAGGAGTAGGCGGCACTCTCAGCTTAAAGCGTGACTTCAACGTGAAGTTCCTGCCCTTGTCGCAGACAGATGTAACATTCAAGATACTGGTCTGCTCGGCAGATGAGGAAGAGGACGATAAGCAGCAGGATAACGAAGAAAAGAGAGATGTTTCCGTTGAGATAGAAGCCATAATGAACGGCGAGGATAAGGAAAGCGGAAATATCATAAAAGACGTGCGTGAAATGCTCGAAAACAAGGGCGGAGCCATAAGGCTATGCGAGGTGAACCTTTTCAGCGCAACGTTCATGCCTATACTGCCGCTGTCCATAAAGACGGAGCTTAACTTTGTGGTTAATGTTTCGTTTGCGGCGGGTATCAGCATGGAAGCTACGGTGCTTCAGGCGAAGGGTCTTGGTATAAGAGGAAATATCAAGGAGCCGTCATCTATAAACGTATACAGATTTATAATGGCGGGCGACGACCGTTACATATTTGATATGTACGCTTACGGCTATCTTGGCGTTGAGGCGGGCATCGAGGGTAAGGTATCGGTATCGCTTCTTGGTCTTAATGATCTGGGAAGCGTCGGTGCGGCGCTTGAAATAGGCGCTTATGCCGACCTGTACGGTTATCTGCACTATCATTCGCAGGATATGCGACACAATAAATACTACGCTTCTCCGAAGGAACATTACCACGAGCTGCAAGGCGGAATATACTTCGAAATGGGCGTGTATATAAAAATCTCGATATTTGCGGAAAGCAAGCTGTTCAGGAAAAAGGCGGAGCTTGCAAAGCAGTTCAAATTCCCGCTATTCAGCGTAGGCGACAAATATATCTATGCGGATAAGCCGACGCTTGAGGGCAATACCGACATAATACTGCGGGAAACGGATACGAATGTTTACGAGATAGACGGACTTATCCCTGCACAAGGCACATATCTTGATATAACTACAGGAGATATTGTAACACGGCAGATGAGCAGCAGTGAGTTCAAGGCTGCCTGCTACAGCAAGTATTTCAAGGTAAACAAGAGCGACGACGGCAAGATAACGCTTACGGTATCTCCGGACGCTCCGAGCAGATATACAAGCGGCTTGCTTAGCTGTATACTGCGCCTTTACTATATGGGCGGACAGAATCTGCTGTTCACATCCGACACCGAAAATCTGTACTATGACGCAGACAAGGGCTCTTATATCAGCAGAAAGCATATCGGCGACATAGGTGTATATTATTATCGCAAGGGGGTTGACTTCCCTCTTGAAGACAAGGATAAGACCGCAACGCTGAAGTTTGCGGTATCGGCTGACGGCAGGACGGAAATTGTAGATACGGTAACTGTAAGCAAGGGCGGATATGTAAGCGGCTATTCGCTTGCGGTTTCGACCTACTGCGATAAAAACGGCTATATCTATGATAAGTCGCTGTTTGATACAGAGATACAGCCGTACTACTGGCTCAGCGATGATATGACCATCACGCTTAACACATACACCGCACAGAAGCTGTACTCGGTGGAATACTTTGACACTGAAAATGACAGATGGGTAAGCGAGCTGTGGGCGGTAGATTATCTTGACGATATAAAAATGTTCGACAGATATAAACAGTCTGTGAACAGTGTTACTCATTTTGCAAGCTTCGGTATCGACAGAGCGGACGGTATGAGATACCAGATGTATATGAATGACGCTCTGGCATACAGATACTATGACAGCAGTTACAGCGGAAGTGTACACGGTCTTGATACGACTAAGCCGCTTGCGGTGAACTACGGCAGTGAAGAAGATCTGCAGACATTTAGGGCTGAATATGAAAAGCTATACCCGACAGCCTACAGCATTATGCTTAAAGCAAACTATCTTGTAAGAAGGTGCATAGTCGATATTTATAACGAGAGCGGTTATGCGGGCGCAAGATATGTTGAATACGGCACTGAGTTCAGAGTGCCTGATACATTTATCGACAATATCAACAGCAGTAAGGAAAACGAGCTTATCGGCTGGGATATTGACGGTGACGGCAAGGCAGATCTTGCTCCTAATGAAAAGATCACCGTTATGGGCGATATGAGGCTGAAGCCTGTAATGAAGCGAAAGCTGTACACGGTAACGGTAAGACTTGCGGATTATACCGAAAGAAAGTTTGACGTTATCTACGGCAAGCCTTTACCGAATGAGCTGGAACAGCTTATAAACAGCATTCCCGATAATCCGAAGCCTGACAGCGAGGATTCGTTCTACGAGCCGTCATATGTGCTTATAAAGAGCGATGTTACGGTAGGTGGTTATACGGCAGGCAAAACTGAAAGGTACAACGGCGATATAAGCATAATGCCGGAAAGCAATGTGTACTTTGAGATAGTTCCTGCGAAGCTGTATCACTACATAACGCTTATCGCAAACGATGGCGGCGGCTTCAGATATACCGATGAAAACGGCGCTGAAATAGAAACGGACAGAATAAGGACGGTTGTACAGGACGGTTACCGTTTTGCAACGGCACTTTACGGATATTCAGCATTCGCACCTGAGGACACATATACTACCGAATATCTGCTGTCATATTTTGTGGACGCAGACGGAAACAGAATCGGCAGTAACGATATTGTGAAGAAGCCCGGTACCTACTATATGAAGTGGAACACCAACGACAGACGCTGTTATATAAACTATGACGTCTATATTTACAACGAGCACGGAGCTGAGGTTTCACACAAGGTAAAGTCCGAGTTTGACGGCTACAGACCCGAATATGATGAGCTTTGCAAAATTTATGACGCTGAGGTTGAGGCACTTGCGGAGTATGATGACGAGTATTACACATATACTCTTAAGGAAGAGCCGATAAACGAAGAAAACACAACGATTGATGGCAAGACCTACAAGACTGTAATTGTAAGGTGGAACAGAACGCCGAAGGAGTTTGATGTAACGTTTGACTATGACAACGGCACGGAAAACGAAACGGTAAAGGTAAAGTACGGTTATCTGTATCGGGCAACGGCAGGTGCTTTAAAGGATGATAAGTACAACGATTATGAGCTTGTCGGATTTGACCTTGACGGTAACGGCACAGCGGACGTGATGCCGGGCGAATCGTTCAGAGTAACGGGCAATATGACACTGAAGGCGGTATGGAAAGCTACCGACAAAATCTACAGCGTGGTGTTCTATGCTATGAGCGGTGAGTTTGATGACGGTACGGCAAGTTATGAGATAACGGGTAAATACGGCGACGCAATCTCACTGTCGGATATTCCTGTACCGACAGGTACGGAGGGCTATGAGTTTGCAGGTTGGGATAAAGCTGTACCGACAACGTTCGGTAATGATGACGGTATTATAAAGACCGAGATCAAAGCAACATACAAGCTGAAAAAGATGACGATAACCTACCGTCTTGTAAATCTTGATACCAACAAGGTTTACGAAAGCTATAAAACAGCCAAATTTGACTACGGAACGGTGTTCACGGCTGATATGCTTGAGGCAACGCCTGATACGGACGGTTGTCTGTTCGGCGGCTGGCTTGGCGAAAACGGCTATTCAGTCATCGGAAAAGAAATCAAGTCCGATATGACGCTGACGGGTACTATCACTCCTGTTTATGTCATCTACTCGCTTGACGGTGTTGAAAGCTCAAGGGAAAAGGCTAAAATCGGTGCTGAGGTAACCGTAAAGGAAAAAGCCGAAGGTTATCTTGAGTGGACAACGGACGATGTGACTGTTGAAGGCGGAAAGTTCACGATGCCGTCGAAGAATGTATCGTTCACAGCCGAAAAGGATATGAGCGGTTATCTGACAGTTTCAAACGGCAGTGCAAGCACGATAATAGATACCGAAAACAAGGCATTCATCAGCGGTAAGGCAAGCGGCTTTGAGTATGATACCGCTACAGGCATACTGACAGTGACCAAAAGCGGTCTTAAGCTGTCGGGTGTCGGAAAGAATATAATGCTGTATATTAAGCAAAGCGTTTCGGATATTACGTTTGAAAATCTTACGCTTACGGCAGGAGATATGAACGGCGCAAAGCCCGACGATTTCAGCAACAGCGGAAGTATAGGCGACGGACAGGGTTCAGCTGACACATATCTGATGTTTGTAAGCTCAAACAGCCTTAAGGTGAAGATAAACGGAAATGTTACGCTTTCTAAACGTAACACGGCGACTACAGAAAACCTGCTTGCGATAGATCAGGCACACCTTGACTACGACGATGTAACTCCTATGAGTATGGAGTTTATCGGCGGCGACAGCCCGAATCTCACAGTAACGGGAAATACATACGCTATACAGAGTATGGGCAGTGTTGATTTCAGCGATATGATATTTACCGCAGCAGCTGAATATTACGGCGTACACGCAGAAACAATCCGCTTCGACAGATGCAGTATAACAACAACAGGGCTTGCGGGAACGAACATAGAATCGTCAACCGGCATATACAGCAACGACCTTTCGATCGTTGACTGCAGCTTAGACATAAGAACCGGAATATTCGGTGAAACGATCGATATTTCGGGTGCTACAGACGGAATAGTTACCTCCGGATATGGTGGGGCGGTTATGGTAAAGTGCAAGACAAAGGGCTGGTCGGAAACGGCAAGCGGACTGCTGACGGTGGCACTTGACAAGGGTCGCTCCGTACTGTTTACGGTATCGGCAGGAAATTCGGCAATTCAGGCGTTTGACTTTGAGGGAGGGGAAAACAAGGTAGTTTCCTATCCGCAAACTACGGTGCCTGATAAGGAATTTGAGCTGACGAAGGATTTCTACTGGCTTCTTAAGGAGAAGAACGGTACGGCGCTTATAAATGAGATAAGATTCTCGGGTAAATAAACGAACAAGCGACCCCGACAGAGTTTTCTGTCGGGGTCGATGTTTTATTGACAGATATTGAATATAGTAGTATAATTTAATTGATACCGTTAACAGCGGAAACTATTTTGATTCAAGGATGGTGTTACATGGGCGCTGTACTGACACTGGGCTGCGATATGATACCGAAAATCAATTTCGCAATGCAACAGAATTACATACCTTTCATAAGAAACCTTACCGTCGGCAACGAGGGCGATGAGGATATAAGCGATGTAAGGCTTACTATCGCTTTTGATCCGGCTTTTGCAAAGACCTTCACATACGATATAAGCTGTGTGCCGTCGGGAAAGTCGGTTGAAATTTCGCCGCTGAGGATAATACTCAGCACGGAAATGCTGTTTTCACTGACGGAGGCGGTGTCGGGTACTGTAAGCTTTTCGCTTTCAAAAGACGGAAAAGAGCTTTACCAAAAGGATATTCCCGTTCAGCTGCTTGCATTCAACGAATGGAGCGGTCTTGCGTTTGACCCGGAGCTTATTGCGGCATTTGTGACGCCGAATCATCCGGAGATAGCGAAAGTCATTTCAGAAGCATCGGTCTACCTTAAAAAGTGGACGGATACGACAGCCTTCAGCGCATATCAGCGGCAGAACCCGAACTTCGTAAAACAGCAGATGGCGGCTTTATATGCGGCACTGTGCGCAAGAAGGATAGCGTACAATATGCCGCCTGCAAGCTTTGAATATATAGGGCAGAAGATACGTCTTGCAAGTACCGTACTTGAGCAGAAGCAGGGAACCTGTCTTGATCTTGCGGTGCTGTATGCGTCCTGCCTTGAGGCTGTAGGCCTTAACCCTATCATTATATTCATAGAGGGTCACGCTTTCTGCGGCTGTCATCTTGAGGAGGAAACCTTTGCGGACTGTGCTACCGATGATGTGTCGGCTATAGAAAAGCGTATTGCGGCAGGGGCGGAGGAGCTTCTGCTCGTGGAATGCACGGATATGACAAAGGAGAATGTTGACTTTGACAAGTCGCTGAAGCACGGCAGGGATCATATGAATACACCGGGCGGCTTTATATGTGCGGTCGATATTGCCCGTACAAGAGGAAGCGGTATCCGTCCGATACCGCTGAGACTCGAACAGGCGCTGACGGCTGAAAACACAGAAAGCGACGGCGCAAGGCGTATAAGAATGAGCGCACCGAGCGAGCTTGATATGTCGCTGTACGGAAAAGTGGCGCAGGGCAGTAACGAGCCTATGACAAAGCAGAAAATATGGGAAAGAAAGCTGCTTGATTTTTCGCTGAGAAATTCTCTGCTGAATTTCAGAATAAATAAAAGCACGGTCGAAATTATGGTGTCGGATCTGTCGCTTCTTGAAGATAAGCTGTCTGACGGAACGGATTTCCGCATCCTTGAAGCACCGTCCGAGTGGACAGTTTCTATGCGTGACGCTAAAACGTTTGAGATAGAAACCGATAAGGACCTTGTAAAGAATATAGCCGAGCAGGAACTGAAAAACAAGAGGATAAGGACGTTCATGGATGCCGCAGAGCTTGAGGAAAGCCTTAAGAAGCTGTACCGTGCGGCTAAGGTGAGTATGGAGGAGAACGGCTCGAACACGCTGTTCCTGTCGCTCGGAATGCTCAGGTGGTTTGAAAGTGAAATGTCGGAAAAGGCGAGATATGCGCCTCTTGTGCTTATACCGATAGATATAGTCAGAAATGTCCGTGACAAGGGTTATATAATCAGAAGCCGTCAGGAAGACGCTCAGATAAACGTAACGATGATAGAGTATTTACGGCAGGATCACGGCATTGAGATAAACGGTCTTGACCCTCTGCCCGAAGACGAGCATGGCATCGACCTGCCGCTTGTTTTCAATACCGTAAGACAGGCGATAATGGGCAAAAAAACGTGGAATATTATCGAACACAGTTTTATCGGGCTGTTCAGCTTCGGTCAGTTTGTAATGTGGAACGATATAAGAAACCGCAGTGACGAGCTTAAAAGCAACAAGGTGGTATCCTGCCTTATGGAAGGTGCGACAAGCGAGGCGCTGACGGGGGACTTTATTGCGGATACCGATATTGACAGCAAAATATCGCTTACGGATATTGCCGTCCCCGTTGACGCAGATTCTTCACAGCTGAGTGCGGTGGTTGCGGCATCGGCAGGAAGAAGCTTTGTACTTCACGGCCCTCCCGGAACGGGTAAATCGCAGACCATCACCAATATGATAGCGAATGCGCTTTATCACGGAAAAAGCGTTCTGTTTGTGGCGGAGAAAATGGCGGCGCTGAGCGTTGTACAGAAGCGTCTTGCTAATATCGGGCTTGACCCGTTCTGCCTTGAGCTTCACTCCAACAAGACAAGTAAATCCGTTGTTTTAGCGGAGCTTAACAAGTCGCTTGAAACGGCAAGGGTAAAATCTCCCGAACAACACGCCGCAGTTGCACAGAAGCTGGCACAGGAAAAGGCAAAGCTGAACTTTGTGATAGAGGCTCTGCACGAAAAACGCAATTTCGGTGAATCGCTGTATACGGCTATCGAACGCTATGAGCAGTGTATGGCTGAAAAGGGGAAAATATCTATCGGCAGAGATGCTTTGCAAAATGCCGACGAAGGCACTATCGCACGATTTGAGGAAATTATATCGGAATATGTTGTCGCAATATCCGAGATAGGCGTTTATGCACAGCATCCGCTTATAAGATACGGCGGATGTGAATATTCCACAGAAATGCGTGACAGCTTCAAAAACAGCCTTGACAGACTTGCGGAGGAATACGGCAGGGCGGACGAGGCACTGAACTTTATAGCATCCGCTGTCGGTCTTGACGGAAATATCAGCCGTGAAAAGCAAAGCGCCGTATCGGGTCTAATAGACGCTTGCGGCGAGGACGCACCTGTAATAAACGAGATATTGGGTACGGCGGATTTTGACGCTGTCGTTTCAAAGCTGAAAACGCTGTGCGAAACGGGAAAAGCGTACAATGCTCTTTGTGCCGAAATCGAAAACGGCTTTGACAAGGCTGTGCTTTCATATCCTGCACAAAGTGCAAGGGTGAAATGGAAACAGGCGGAGGCTAAGTGGTTTTTACCGAAGCTGATAGGTCAGAACAGGCTGTATAAGGAGCTTAAAGTTTACAGTAAAAATCCTGCCGCATTTAAAAAGAGCGATGTATGCCCTTTGTATGACAGGCTGATTGAACTGTCGGAAAAATCGGAGCAGATCGGGCAGATAATCCCGACGCTGAATATAACGGGCGGAATATTGTCCGGTATGGCGACCGACTGGGATATGCTTTCAAGGGCGGTGCATAAGACAGAGGCAGTTTATGGGGCGGCGGCTTCAGACAGATTCAGCGACAGCGAAAAACAGCACATTATGAATGTGTTCGTAAAATGTTCACCGCAGGAAATTGCCGGATGTGCGAAAAATCTTGAGGCGGTAAGAAGCTATACGGATAAATCGGACAGACTTGCAGAGCTTTATGCGGTGAATACTGAATTTGAAGAAAGCGCCGATTGGCTTACAAGCGTTAACTCGGTATTTAAGGCGATTTCGGACAATATTTCGCTTGTAAAGAGCAAGGCGGCTTTCAACTTGGCGGATAAGCGGCTTTGTGACGCAGGGCTTGCGGCTGTGAGCCGTGCCTATAAAAACGGCACTGTATCGGCAGATAATATAAGAGCGGCTTATCACTGCGAGCTTTATTATCAGCTGGCACTTATGACTATCGCCGCAGACAAGCGGCTTGCCTCCTTTAACGGAAAGCAGTATGACGCTCTGATTGACGAATACAGAAGAACGATAAAGGAATATCAGAGGCTCACTATGCAGGAGCTTGCGGCAAGGCTGTCTGCAAATATACCCGTATCAGACGGTACGAGCGCCGCATCCTCCGAGATGGGAATACTGAAGAAGGCTATAAAAAACAACGGCAGAATGATGCCGCTCAGAAAGCTGTTCGATCAGATACCGACACTGCTCAGAAGGCTCTGCCCGTGTATGCTTATGAGCCCTATCTCAGTGGCGCAGTATATCGACCCGTCATTCCCGAAATTCGACCTTGTGATATTTGATGAAGCGTCACAGCTTCCGACAAGCGAGGCTGTCGGTACTATAGCAAGGGGCGAGAATGTCGTTATAGTAGGCGACCCGAAGCAGCTGCCACCTACGTCATTCTTTACAAGCAACCGTATTGACGAGGACAACAGCGAGCTTGAGGATCTGGAGAGCCTGCTTGATGACTGCCTTGCAATCTCTATGCCGCAGATGTATCTCAAGTGGCACTATCGCTCACGGCACGAGAGCCTTATCGCATACAGCAATATGAAGTATTATGACAATAAGCTGTATACGTTCCCGTCACCGAACGACCTTATCTCTCAGGTAAGGCTTATACGTCCGGAAGGCTTCTATGACAAGGGCAAGACAAAGCAGAACAAGGCTGAAGCGGAGGCTATAGTCAATGAAATCATCAGCAGGCTGAGCAATGAAAAGCTGAGGAATGACAGCATAGGCGTGGTAACGTTCAGCTCTGTTCAGCAGAATTTAATTGACGATATGCTGGTTGACGCATTTGCGAAGAACCCGGATATAGCAGATTTTGACGCAAAGTGTGACGAGCCTGTGTTTATCAAAAATCTTGAAAACGTGCAGGGCGACGAGCGTGACGTTATACTGTTCTCGGTGGGCTACGGTCCTGACGAGAACGGAAAGGTTTCGATGAACTTCGGTCCGCTTAACCGTGACGGCGGATGGAGAAGGCTTAATGTTGCAATCTCAAGGGCAAGGAAGGAAATGATAGTTTATTCTGTTCTGCGTCCTGAGCAGATAGACCTTACGAGAACACGCTCGGAGGGCGTTGCAGGGCTTAAGGGCTTCCTTGAGTTTGCAACGAGAGGTACGAATGTTATCGCAGGACGCACGGATATGTTCGCAAAAGCGGATGACAGCCTTGTAAGCGAGATAGCGAAGGGCATTGAAACGCTCGGATATAAGACGAGGTGCAACATAGGCTGTTCGCAGTTCAGAATGGATATAGGTATAATAGATCCCGAAAACCCCGAAACATATATTCTCGGTATTATGCTTGACGGTGAAAACTGCCACAGAAGCGCAACCGCAAGGGACAGATTTGCGGTTCAGCCGGGCGTGCTTGAGGGACTTGGCTGGAGCGTGATGCGTGTATGGACGCTCGACTGGCTTGACGACAGCAACGGAGTTTTACAGCACATAAAGCAGGCTGTTGAAAATGCACAGCATCCGCAGGAAAAGCCTGTCGGGGAAATAAAGACAAAACAGGCACCGGTATTTGAAACGGTCGAGAAAACGCCTGTACCGAATAAGGCAACGCTGTATGAAACGGCAGATATAGCGCCTGTCGGAACGCCCGAACAGTTTTATCTTCCCGAAACGGTTCCTGTTATACAGTCGCTTGCAGTGCTTATTTTGTCGGCAGAAGCGCCGATAAGCCGTAACGCTCTTGTACATAAGCTGATAGGTGCGTGGGGCATAACAAGAAGCGGCGACCGCACGGACAAGGTGCTTGCCGATGTGTTCAGAATGATCGACAAGCGTATAACGATCGATGAGAACAATGCGTTCTTCTGGCTCGGCAAGCAAAATCCCGATACATACGATATTTATCGTCCTGCCGATATTCAGGGCAACAGAAGGGAGCTTACGGAAATCCCGTCGGAAGAAATAATTGCCGCTGTGACGGAGGTGCTTTCAGAACAGATTGGGCTTTCAAGAGCCGACCTTATCCGTGAGACCGCAAAGAAATTCGGATACACAAGACCGGGTGCTGTGATGACTGCTACTGTAGGTTTTGCTGTCGATAAGGCGGTAACGGGTGGTAAAATCAAGAATAACGGTGATAAATACACGCTCTGATTTATGGCGTGTCTGCCGGCGATTTGCATAACGATGTATGATAATAAAAAGCACCCCGCTGTGTCGGGGTGCTTTTATTATGTATGTTTACTGCATACTGTAATAGTCAAGATCTATCTTGTCATATCTCTTTACCGCAGTTTCGATGGAAGTTACTTCTTCATCTATTTTTACAATCTTGCCGTCCTTATAAAGATACAGCGTTCCGCCGTGAAAATCGTCTTTATACTTCATACCGCATATCATCGTTATATTGTCCTTATCAAGCACGCAGTAACGGCTGACATCATCTTTTATTGCCGTTTCCTTGCCGTCTTGATTTATCGTGAGAACGCTTGTCGGTTCTTCTTCGTCCGTGCCATAGGTGTTTTTGATATAGTAAAAACTGCCGTCAAGATATGTTATATTATCGCTGTCGGCATTTTCCGAAATCAGCTTGCCGTCAACGTAAATGTTACGCATCGGTGAGCCGTACTCTGTTTTTGAATATACGACCTTTTTGTCACCGGTAAGCGTTATCCGTGTTACATTTGTATCATCATCGATTGCCACAGGAGTTTTATCAGAGCCGTCCGAAAGGTCAAGTCTGTATATCTTTGAGTCGCCGTCCCCGCTTGCGGTAAAGATAAGCGTGTTTCCGTCGTCGCTTACTTTACGCACAATGCTTGACGAAGCGTTTAAAGTTATCTCTTCGGTTTTGCCCTGTTTTGCTATAAGAAAACCCTTTTCGGAGTATGCGACCATTACAGGTACATCGGTGGCACATAAATCAAAGCTGTAGTATTCATAGCTGTAGTTATCCTGTATTTTGGTGCTTTCTCCTTTTTCGTAATAGTAAAGTGTGCCGTCCTTAGTGTAGTACATCGAGTTCTTTTCGGGGTAAGCCTTGACTATTTCAGCGTTTTCGATAACGTTTTTTGTTTTGCCGTTGTCGGAATATATGTAAATATCGCTTGCAGGCTCACTGTCAATATAATAGAATTTTTCGATAATTATTACAGAAAGATTGTCCGAGCAGCTTACTGTACTGTCACCGCTGATTAACTCGTTTACGATAATTTCGTTGCCTTGCGATACGTCTGCAAGAATAAAATTGCAATCGTTTGTGAAATAACCGATTCTGTCGGCATTGTCATTTATAAACAGCTCATCGCTGTCGCTACAGTTTTCGCCGACCTTTTCCGTCTTACCGTCTGTCGTTCCCGTGAAAATATCGCCGTTTTCCTTGATATAGACTATTCTACTGCCGTCAGGGTTTACATTGTAGGCGGTAACATCGGTCGCTATTTTATGTGGTTTGTCGTCTTTATTTTCAATATCACGATACCACAAATCTCCTTTACTTATATATATCAGTCTGTTGCTGTCGGTTGTCAGCGTGTATTTATCGCAAATGTCCTCACTCATACGCTCGCTTGTGCCGTCGTCATACATATACAGCACATTGTTCTTTGAGTAAATAAAGCGTGGCTTTGCAGGCATAATATAACCGGATGAACCTGCGGTATTATTGCCGTTTGTGAACAGCAGAAGAATAATTGTCACGACTGCGGCAGCGATAACGGATAATGTAATGATAATCGGTAAAGTTTTAATGCGTTTTTCGGATGATTTCATAATAATGCTCCTTTCATAAAGGCAAAACAGTATGACGGACTGCTCTTGTTATATATAATACACTACAGAAGCACGTTTTGTCCATGAAAAAAGTAAAAAAGTGCAAAAAATACGGGCTGATTTTCACAGCCCGTAGCAGGTTGTAGAAAAAGTCTGTTTTTATAAATACAGACTTTTTTACAAACTGAAAAGAGCCTTGCCTTGCGGCAAGACTCTTTTGTTTTTTACCTTGAATACTATATGCAATTAATGCAATTATTCGCATTGTTATCAGGAATATAGAAAAATGTACGAAACTCCTCTGAATAGCCTGACTTAAAACCCGAACCGATTAGTATTGCCGATAAACTTAGTGCTCGTTTCTCTTAGCGAAGCACTCGCTGCAGTAAACGGGTCTGTCATCACGGGGCTGGAAGGGAACCTTAGCCTCGCCGCCGCAGCCTGCGCATACAGCTGTGAACATTTCACGCTTAGCTCCGCCGTTCTTCTTAGCGTCACGGCAAGCCTTGCATCTCTTAGGCTCGTTTGTAAAGCCGTTCTGAGCGTAGAACTCCTGTTCGCCTGCTGTGAATACGAAATCTGCACCGCAGTCTTTGCACTTGAGAGTCTTGTCTTCGTACATAGTAAAATACCTCTAAAATTTCTCACGCTTTCAGCGTGTAATAATATGAAAAAGACTTGGTAAGTCTTATTTCCCCATTGATTTTCTTATCTTCGATTTTGCACGCTGAAGTGCATTGTCTACAGATTTTTCGTTCATTGAAAGCTCGCTTGCTATCTGCTCGTAGGAGCAGTGGGCAAGATACATTTCAAGAACCTTCATTTCCTTTTTTGAAAGAACGTCCGACAGCCTGTTCATAAGCTGGCTGTCCTGAACTTTATCAATAACCGTATCCTCAGGCGATAACGAATCGTCCTTTATAAGATCGAAGTCGAAGTCTTCACAGTTTGATAAAGGGTTATCCTTGATAGCCTTTGATATACAGGTTTTCATAGCCGAGTCGGTGCAGAGATTGGCGAAGGTTACGAAAGACGCACCCTTTTCGCTGTTATAAAGCCGTATAGCTTTAAGCAGACCGAGAAGCCCCTCTGAGAATAAATCGTCCTTATCGGCAGACGGGCAACGCAGTGACATCTTTGCGGATTTCGCCGAAATAACGGGTATATACCGCTTTATAAGCACGGTTGCGTATTTTTCGCCGCCTGTCTGTGTTATCCGACTTACAAGCTGTTCATCGGTCATATCGGAAATCGTAAGCTCCGTTTCTTTATCCGGAAAAGGAGTACCGGTCATATTAGTTGCTTTTTCTGCCATCTGACCTCCGATACCGCTGTGTCTGCCGTCTTTAATGTTTACTGTATATCTATTGCTTATTCTATCATAATATACGTTTTTTGTCAATAGGAAAAACTTCAAATTGTTTACAAAAGAAATCAAATTAAATTTGTGAAATGATTAACAAATGCAGGCTGCGTATTCTTCGGTATTTGATATTCATCTTATACAGCGTCCTTGCTTATTTTCGGTACCGGCTACGTTCACGCAGGATATAATATCCGATGCCGGCGGTGTCCGCCAGAAACCAGCCTATAGGGATAGATACCCATATCCCCATAACTCCGAATGCGGGTACGGGCGACAGGATATATGCAAGAAGCACTCTTGTTCCGAGTGAAAGAATCGTCAGGATTACCGACATCAACGGCTTATTTACCGCTCTGTAGTAGCCGTAGAGCATAAACAGTATTCCTATGCCTATGTAACACAGACCCTCGGTTCTGAGGTACTGTACACCTATCGCTACAGTTTCGCTGTCGGAGCAGAACAGGCTCATAAGCGGCTCGGACAGGAAAAATACAGCCGTGCTGACGGCAAAACAAAACAGCACAACGCTTATAAGCGACTGCTTTATGCCGCTTTTTATTCTGTCATGCTTTCCTGCACCGAAATTCTGGGCGGTGAAAACGGAAAATGCGTTTCCGAAGTCCTGCACAGGCATATAGGCAATGGTGTCGATTTTTACCGCTACCGCAAATGCCGCCATAACAGCCGAACCGAAGCTGTTGACAAGTCCCTGTATCATCAATATGCCGAAATTCATTACCGATTGCTGAAGGCAGGTAAAGCCCGACAGCGAGAGAATATCCCTGATATTACTGCGGTCGAATTTCATATCGCATTTATGCGGAACATATTGCTTTCCTGCGATGAAAAAATAAAGCAGTAAGCCGATTGCCGAGCAATATTGCGCTATAACTGTGGCTATAGCCGCACCTGCTATTCCCATACCGAAGGGTATTATAAACAGCATATCAAGCCCGATGTTCAAAACAACGGAGATGCCGAGAAATATAAGCGGTATTGCCGAGTTGCCCATACCTCTTAAGATATTTGCAAAGAAGTTATAGATGAAGGTTGCGAAAAATCCGATAAATACCCACGCAAGATATGTCCTTGTATCGACTGTAAGATCCTCGGGTATTTGGAGCAATACGATTATCGGGTCAAGGAAAATGTAGAAAACGGCAGTAATGATAAGCGTTATCGCCGCTGTTATAATTCCCGAAGCAAAAACACTGTTCCTTATCATATCATCACGATTTTTACCGAAAGCGATGGAGATGAATGTGCCTGTACCGAGCGACAGACCTATAATCACGGATGTAAGGAAGGTTATGAGCGTATATGACGAGCCGACGGCGGCAAGTGCGTTGTCACCGATGTATCTGCCGACTATCCATGTATCAGCGAGGTTGTAAAGCTGCTGCATTATATTTCCGAGCATAAGCGGCACGGCGAATGCCCATAGTCCGCCGGTTATACTGCCGACGGTAAGATCACGGTTTTTCATTATGTATTTCCTTTATATAAGCGGTGCGGCAAATCCCCACGCAACAGCAATCACAAGTGAGGGGAGCAGGTTTGCTACTCTTATCTGTTTTTTACGAATGAGGTTAAGTCCTACGCAGAAAATCAGGACATTGCCGACATAAGAAAGATAAGACAGCGCAAGGTCGGTCATAAAGCCTCCGACAAATACTGCGATTATTGTTATGACACCCTGAAAAATCGCTACAGGTACGGCGGAGAAGATACAGCCCTTGCCCTGAGAGGCGGTCATTACGCAGATGATCACTGCGTCAAGAATAGCTTTTGCGATAAGAATCGAGCAATCGCCGCTTACCCCGTCGTTTATCGAGCCTATCACCGCCATTGCACCTATACAGACAGTGCAGGAGGCACTGACAAATGCCGATACAAATGAAGCGTCGCCGGTGCTGTGGCTTTTGATTTTAAGCCATTCGCCGAACTTGTCCACAAGAGCGTTTATATTGATTATTTCACCGATAAGGCCGCCTAAGGTAAGGCTGACTATCATCATAACAGTGCCACCCGAAACAAGAGAGCCTTCAGATACCGACAGCATATTCTGCATAACTCCTCCGACGGCAAGCATCATTATCGCAACGGCATTGACCGACAGCAGAGTATCCTTTATTCTTTCGTTCAGCTTTTTGCCGAACAGCAGTCCGCATAGTCCGCCGAATATCAGCAGAGCGACGTTTATTACAGTTCCGATACCACGCATAAAATGAAATCCTTGAAATATCCCCGACGGGAGAATACAGTGCGAAACCGCACCGATTGCAATTATACAACCTATAAAACACAGTGTCAAGACAAAAATAAGCAGATATGCACATTGTGTAAAATCACAGCTTCAGCCTGAACCGCAGGTCAAAGAATGAAATTATAAATCGCCTTATTGCACTTGACTAATCGGCGATAATGTAATATAATAATCAGGAACAAACAAACGAGAAAGCAAAGCCTGCGGCTTTGCCCGGAAAGGACCTTAAAAATGGACGCAACTTTAAAAAAGCAGCTTGAGATAACTGCCACCAAGGTCAGAATGGGTGTTATCGAGGGCGTTTACAACGCTAAGTCGGGACATCCCGGCGGATCGCTTTCGGTAGCCGATGTACTGACATATCTCTACTTTGCAAAGATGAACGTAGATCCGAAAAATCCTCAGATGCCCGAGCGTGACAGACTTGTACTGTCAAAGGGACATACAGCCCCTGCACTGTACTCTGTACTTGCTAACCGTGGATTTTTCCCCGTTGAAGACTTAAAGACACTCCGCCACATAGGCTCAAAGCTCCAGGGACACCCTGTTATGAACAAGGTTCCCGGCGTTGATATGAGTACAGGCTCACTCGGACAGGGCATTTCAGCCGCTTGCGGTATGGCTCTTTCGGGCAAGCTGTCAAATGATTTCTATAAAGTATACGCAATACTCGGTGACGGCGAGATAGAAGAAGGTCAGGTATGGGAGGCTGCTATGTTTGCGGCACACTATCAGCTTGATAACCTTGTAGCCGTAGTTGACAACAACGGACTTCAGATAGACGGCAGAATCAGCGATGTAATGTCACCCTATCCGATAGACGAGAAGTTTAAGGCTTTCGGCTGGCACGTTATTTCTATTGACGCACACGATTTTGACGCAATCGAAAAGGCTTTCGCTGAAGCTGAAAAGATCTCGGGACAGCCTACGGTAATTATACAGAGAAGCATAAAGGGCAAGGGCGTTTCCTTCATGGAGGATCAGGTATCATGGCACGGCACTGCTCCGAACGAAGAACAGTACAACCAGGCTATGACAGAACTCAAGGCTCATCTTGCCGAGCTTGAAAAGTAATCGGAAAGGAAACGTATTAAAATGGAGAAAAAAGCAACCCGTGAAAGCTACGGCGAAGCTCTTGTAATGCTCGCTGAAAAGAGAAACGATCTCGTAGTTTTAGACGCAGACCTTGCGGCTGCAACAAAGACAGGTATATTCAAGAAGGCATATCCCGACCGCTTCTTTGACTGCGGTATAGCAGAAGCAAATATGATGGGTGTTGCCGCAGGTATCGCTACTACAGGCAAGCTCGTATTCGCAAGCACATTTGCTATGTTTGCGGCAGGCAGAGCTTATGAAATACTCAGAAACAGCATAGGCTATCCTCATCTGAACGTTAAAATCGGCGCAACACACGCAGGTATTTCCGTTGGTGAGGACGGTGCTACACACCAGTGCAACGAGGATATAGCGCTTATGCGTACAATACCCGGTATGACGGTAATCAACCCTGCCGATGATGTTGAGGCTAAGGCGGCTGTACTTGCTATGGCTGACTATGTAGGACCTACCTATATGAGATTCGGCAGACTTGCCGCTCCTATCTTCAACGATAAGGATACATATAAGTTTGAACTTGGCAAGGGCGTACAGCTCCGTGACGGCGATGATATAACGATCGTTGCTACAGGTCTTATGGTAGCTCAGGCGCTTGAGGCGGCTGACGCACTCAAGGGTCAGGGTATCAATGCCCGTGTAATCAACATACACACGATAAAGCCCATTGACAAGGATATTATAATCAAGGCGGCAAAGGAAACAGGAAAGATAGTTACTGTTGAAGAGCACAGCATAATCGGCGGTTTAGGAAGCGCTGTTTGTGATGTTCTTTGCGAGAATTATCCCGTTCCCGTTACAAAGATCGGTGTTATGGATACATTCGGTCATTCGGGTCCTGCGGCAGCATTGCTTGAAGAATTCGGCTTATGTGCGGATAATATTGCTAATACCGTTAAGAAGGTTTTAGGTAAATAATTTTTTGAGCCACCGCTTTTGCGGTGGCTTTTTTACAAAAGCGATTTTTGCGGATAAGCTGATTTGATTTTGTGTGATACTGTAAAGCACAAAATCCGTTAAAGGCAGGAATGATTTTAAGTGCTTGGCAGGCTGTTTGCAAGGCTTGCGGACTTTTAACAGCACAGCCCGATTAATGCTATCAGATTTCAAATTAAAGGTGCAGGAGAAATACGGAGAACATGGCGGAAAATTCTTTGATTAATTCAATAACCGAAAGCGTCGGAGAAAGATATATTGATTTTTCGGTCAATATAAATCCGCTCGGTGTTCCGGACACGGTGAAACGGCAGTTTGCGGAAATTACAGAAATTTCAGGAGCATATCCCGACCCGGATTGCAGATATCTTTGTTCACTGCTTGCGGAAAAATACCGTATAGATACAGGGCGTATCTTGTGCGGCAACGGAGCGGACGACCTTTTGTACCGCCTTGTATTTGCGGTAAAGCCGAAGCATGCCGTTGTCATAGAGCCGACATACGAGGAATACGACCGTGTGCTTGATTTGGTTGGTTGTGAGATACAACACTACACACTTAAGGCGGAGAATAGCTTTACTCTGAGTGAAGATGTGCTGTCGGTGCTTGATGAAAACTGCGATATAGCGTTCCTTTGCAACCCGAACAATCCGACGGGTCAGCTTGCGGATATCGGGGTTATGCACAGAATTATAGAACACTGTCGTGACAAGCATATTTCGCTTGTTGTTGATGAATGCTTTATTGAGTTTGTGCCCGACTGGGAGAAATATTCAGTAAAGAAAATTGCCGCACAGAGTGGCAATATTATAGTGATCGACGCATTCACAAAGACTTATTCTCTTGCGGGATTCAGGCTTGGATTCTGCGTTTCGGGCAATGCGGAGCTGCTTGAAAATATGCGGTTATACGGTGCGGATTTTGCTGTATCTGTGCCAGCACAGCTTGCAGGAATATCTGCGCTTGCAGATAAGGAGTATATGAAGAAAACGCACGAGGTTATTTCAGCCGAGCGTGATTGGCTTTTTGATAAGCTGAAAAAGCTTCCGCTTGAAATATATCCGTCCGCAGCGAATTTCCTGCTTTTGAAAGGCGACGAGAATATACGCAGGAAGTTATACGAAAACGGCATAAAAGTCAGAGATTGTTCGCATTTTTACGGGCTTGGCGATGAATATTGCCGTGTGGCAATAAGAACACACGATGATAATGAAAAGCTCGTAAAGACGCTTGAAAAGATGCTTTAATATAGAATGATTTATGAAGGGGTGAGAAGATGAAGCAGGAGGCTAACGAAAAATGCGGCGGAACTGCATATTATCACCTCCCCGGTCTGTTTGAGTTTTACGGGCTGTACAGCCTGTTTCTGCCTTTATTCTATAATCACAGGGAGTATTTTTACGATTGGTGCGAGATAGGCTCGATATACGGCGCACCTGCGGATTGTCTGTGGGGCGGCGGACGTGTGGGGTTCGGCGATGACGAGGCTGAAAAGGTGCTTCGGCTTACGCAGAAGTACGGCATTTCCGCAAGACTCACGTTCAGCAATTCTCTTATAAAGAAAGAGCATCTTTCGGACAGAAAGTGCAACAGGCTGTGCGAGATGTTCAGCGAAAGCACAGCGGTGCCAAACGGCGTTATAATCTGTTCGGATCTGTTGCTTGAATATATCGGGAATAATTATCCGGGTCTGTATTTTGTATCATCGACCACAAAGGTTCTGACGGATTTTATACAGCTTGAAAAAGAGCTTAGCCGTGAGGATTTCCGCTTTGTTGTACCGGATTTCAGACTTAACAAGGCTTTTGACAAGCTGGGTACGCTTACCGAAAGGCAGAAAAGCAAGGTAGAATTTCTGTGCAACGAATGCTGTTATTTCGGCTGTACCGACAGGAAAAGCTGTTATGAAAATGTCAGCCGTAAAAGTCTATGTGAGGATTGCGAGGATTTTATATGCCGTTCTCCCGGCGGCAACGAGGGGTACAAGTTTTCAAAGGCTATGGAAAACCCTGCGTTTATCGGAACGGACGATATTGAAAATACCTATCTGCCGATGGGGTTCAATCAGTTCAAGATAGAGGGCAGAGGGCTTGGCAGTGCGGTAGTGCTTGAATTTCTGCTGTACTATATGACAAAGCCGGAATACCGGCTGAAAGTAAGAGAAGAAATATATCTTGACAGTATGCTTGATCTTTTCTGATAAAGCGTTACACGGAGGATTTTAATGCTATACATAATGCGACACGGTAAAACCGAGTGGAATAAAAAGAAAAAATTACAGGGCAGGACGGATATTCCGCTGTGCCGTGAGGGAATAGAAATGGCGGAAAAGGCACGGGAGGAATATAAGGACGTGCATCTTGATATTTGCTACTGTTCGCCGCTTATCCGTGCAAGGAAAACAGCCGAGATATTGCTCGAGGGCAGAAATGTGCCGATAGTAACTGACGACAGGCTGAAGGAAATGTGCTTCGGGGAATATGAGGGTATCGAGAACAGCTTCAGTATTCCCGACTGTCCGATAAACTTACTGTTTTTCCACCCCGAGCAGTATACAAGCTCTATAGGCGGAGCGGAAACATTTGATGAGCTGTTCGGCAGAACGGGTGAATTTCTTGACGAGGTAATCTATCCGCAGATAAAAGAGGGCAAGGATATTCTGATAGTCGGACACGGTGCGATGAACGCAAGCATTGTGTGCCGGATAAAGAATCTGCCGTTGTCTGAGTTCTGGAGCGCAGGACTTGAGCAATGCAAGATGATGAGGCTTTTGTAAGGAGATATATTAGCAAGTACGATTCTTTGTGGGATTATATCGGGAAGTGCTGCGAGCGTGAAATTACGCTGACTTACGATGAGATAGCAAAAATCTGCGGTGTGCCGATAGATCATTCCTTTCTGATGTATAAGAAAGAGCTTGACAGCTACGGGTACAGGGCTGAGAAAATATCTATGAAGGATAAGACGGTGAGGTTTGTCAAAAATGAGTGAAAATATGAGCGATAAGTGGGTCGATTACGCTGTGCGTATTCAGAGCATTGCACAGGCAGGACTTGCGTACTGCGAGGATAAGTACGGCAGGGAGCGCTATGAGGAACTGAGAAAAATCTCCGCAGAGATGATCTCGGCAAAGACCGACATTCCGCTTGAAAAGGTATACGATCTGTTCTGCAACGAGAGCGGATACCAGACGCCGAAGCTCGATACCAGAGGGGCTGTCTTTATTGACGGGAAGATACTGCTTGTGCGTGAAAACAACGGAACGTGGTCGCTCCCCGGAGGATGGTGTGATGTAGATCTGTCGGTTGCAGAGAATACAGAAAAAGAGGTGCTGGAGGAAACGGGGCTTTCTGTACACTGCAAAAAGCTGATTGCCGTGCAGGACTGGAGAAGGCATAACAGGCTGAATTGCCCTTACGGCATTATGAAATTCTTCGTGCTGTGCGAATATGACAGCGGAGAGTTCAAAGAGAATATCGAAACTACGGAAACAAGGCTGTTTGACAGGAACGCTCTGCCGGATAATCTTGCGGATGAGAAAACAACGGCGGAGCAGATAAGGCTGTGCTTTGAATATTATGACAATCCGCATAAGGAAACGTGTCTGGAATAATATAAAGACGGTTTAACCGCCTGCGGCCTTCTTTCATAAACTGGCAATAAGCGAAGAAATGAAGGAGGCGTTTATGTGAGAAGTCTGGCACAGCTTGAAAGAGATGAAAAATGCAGGGTAGAACAGCTGTTACTTGCAGGAGATATGAAAAGAAGGCTTATGGACCTCGGCTTTACAAAAGGAACAACAGTCACCTGCGTGTTGTGCGGTAGCGGAATAAAGGCATATCTTGTAAGAGGTGCGGTAATTGCACTCAGAAACGAGGACGCAGATAAAGTACCGGTAAGTGAAATAAAAAATTAAAAAAATTTCGTAAACTTGTAGACAAACGGCAGAAAATATAGTATAATAAAATGACTATGGAAATAGGCGAGGGTGTGCGATACAGATATTAGCATATCTTTCGTAAAATGGGATCTTTTATCTGCTAAGGGCGGATATGAATTAAAGCCGTGTTTTTCATCGTCAAGGAAGAAAGACACGGCTTTTGTGCAGAATTGCGAGGTGCTATAATGACAATTTTACTGAAAAACGGTCACGTTGTTGATTATGTGAACGGTTTTGAAGGCAAAAAGGACATACTTATAAAGGACGGCTTTATCCGTGCGCTCGGTGATAACCTTGAATGCGAAGATAAGAACGCAAGGGTGGTAGATTGCAACGGGCTTACGGTAATACCGGGTATATGCGATATGCACGTTCATCTGAGAGATCCCGGACAGACATATAAAGAGGATATAATTACAGGCTGTGAGGCGGCTGTCGCAGGAGGTGTTACGGCGCTTGCGTGTATGCCGAACACGAAACCGCCCGTTGACAACAAGGAAACGGTAAAATATATTCTCGACAAGGCAAAGAAAGCAAAGGCGAAGGTTTATCCTGTCGGCTGTATCACAAAGGGTATGCAGGGCAAGGAGCTGTGCGACTATGACGAACTTAAGGCGGCAGGCTGTGTTGCGGTGAGCGACGACGGCAGACCCGTTGAATCTGCGAATATGATGGCGCAGGCAATGGTAAAGGCACACTATGCCGGACTGAAGGTTATTTCGCACTGCGAGGATCTTGAGATAATAGACGGCGGTATAATCAACAAGGGAAAGATCTCTCAGCAGCTCGGCGTAAAGGGCATGAGCAGGCTGAGCGAGGATATAATCACGGCAAGAGAGCTTGCCATAGCGCAGGATACGCAGATGCCGATACACATTGCGCACGTTTCGACAAAGGGCAGTGTGAACACGATAAGAGGAAATACCCATATCGGTGTTATGTGTACTTGCGAAACCGCTCCGCACTATTTTATGATGACGGACGAAAAGCTGTTGTCAAGAGATGCGGACTACAGAATGAATCCTCCGCTTCGTGAGGAGGACGATGTTATGGCGATAACCGCCGCTGTTGCGGACGGCACTATCGACTGCATAGTAACCGACCACGCTCCGCACAGCGCAGAGGAAAAGGCGGACTTTGAGAAAGCTCCCAACGGCGTTGTGGGAATGGAAACATCGCTTGCGGCGACACTGACGGGACTTTATCACACGGGTACGATAAGCCTTATGCACATAGTAAGGCTTATGTGCGTCAACCCCAGAAAGATACTGGGAATTGAGGGAGGCTCGCTCGGCATAGGCGATATTGCGGACATTGCAATATTTGACGCAGACGAAAGCTGGACGGTAGACCCCGAAAAGCTCCACTCGAAGTCTAAGAACACCTGTTTCAAGGGAATGACTCTTAAGGGCAGGGTAAAGTACACACTGGTAAACGGAAAAATAGTATACGAGGACAAGTAAGCTCCGATATACTTGAAATAAATAAAAAGGATGGATACGAAAATGTCAATGGATAATCTTCTTCGTGCAATCTGCGAAAAGCAGAACCCCACAGTCGCAGGACTTGATCCCAAGCTCGACTATGTGCCTCAGTACATAAAGGACAAGGCTTTCAACAAGTACGGCGAAACGCTCAAGGGTGCGGCAAAGGCGATACTTGAATTCAACAAGTGCCTTATAGATGCTCTCCACGAGGTAGTTCCTGCAATAAAGCCTCAGGCGGCTTATTATGAAATGTACGGTACGGCAGGAATGAAAACGCTGTACAAGACGCAGGAATATGCAAGAAGCAGAGGTATGTATGTTATCACAGACGGCAAGCGTAACGATATAGGCACAACTATGGAAGCGTATGCCGCAGCGCATCTTGGCAAGGTAAAGGTAGGAAACGAGGAATACGAGCCTTTTATGGGTGACGCTCTGACGGTTAACGGATACCTCGGAAGCGACGGTATCAATCCTCTTATAAAGGTGTGCAAGGAAAACGACAAGGGCATTTTCGTACTGGTAAAGACATCGAATCCGTCAAGCGGCGAGCTTCAGGATCTGCTGATAGACGGTGTTCCCGTATACGAAAGAATGGGCAATATGTGTGAAAAGTGGGGAGAGGAGCTTCCCGGCAAGTACGGCTATTCGGGCGTAGGCGCAGTAGTAGGTGCGACATATCCCGAACAGATCGCCGAGCTTCGTAAAAAGCTCCCTCACACATTCTTCCTTATCCCCGGATACGGTGCACAGGGTGCAACAGCCAAGGACATTGCCGCCGCATTTGATGCGAACGGTCTTGGCGGTATAGTAAACAGCTCGAGAGGAATAATGACAGCATATAAAAAAGAAGGCTGTGACGAGCAGGATTTCGCAGGTGCGGCATTCAGAGAGGCACTGCGTATGAGAGATGAGATAATGGGCTTTGTAGGAAAGATACAGCTCCCTTAAGTGATAGAACAAAAAAGAAAAATATATGAAAGGAACGAATTAAATGGACTTAAAGGCTAACAAAGCAAAGACCGCATATCTGATACTTGCAGACGGAACGGTGTTCACGGGCAAGAGCTTCGGCTGTGAGGGCGAGGTCGTGGGCGAGATAGTCTTCACAACGGCAATGACAGGCTATGAAGAAACGCTGACAGACCCAAGCTACTGCGGACAGATTGTAACGCAGACATTCCCTCTTATCGGAAACTACGGTGTGAATGACGAGGATTACGAGTCAAAGACAAGCGTGGTAAGCGGTTATATCGTGCGTGAATACTGCGAGGTGCCGTCAAACTTCCGCTGTGAAGGCGACATAGACGGCTTTCTGAAAAAGCACAACATCATCGGATTGTTCGGCATAGATACAAGAAGGCTTACAAGAATAATCCGTGAAACAGGTGTTATGAACGGCATGATCACAACAAGCGAGCCGACAGACGAATTCAAGGCACAGGCGCTTGAAAGGATAAGGGCTTATGTTGTAGGTCCTGTTGTGCCGAAGGTAAGCGTAAAGCAGCCTGAGAAGTTCAGTGCCGAAAACGGCAAATACAAGGTTGCGCTTATGGACTACGGTTATAAGTTCAATATAAGACGTGAGCTTGTAAAGAGAGGCTGTGACGTTACGGTATTCCCCTACGACACAAGTGCGGAGGAAATACTGGAATTTGCTCCGGACGGCATAATGCTTTCAAACGGACCCGGCGACCCTCAGGACAACACGGTGTCTATAAATACGCTGAAGGAGCTTATCCCTCACAAGATACCCACGTTTGGCATCTGTCTCGGTCATCAGCTCTTAGCGCTTGCAAACGGGGCGACAACTGTCAAGCTGAAATACGGTCACAGAGGCGGAAACCAGCCTGTAACCGATGTTACTGTTGACAGAACATTCATCACATCGCAGAACCACGGTTATGCGGTTGTAAGCGACAGCCTTCCAGAAAGCGCAGGCAAGGTAAGCCATATCAACGGAAACGATAAGACCTGTGAGGGTGTTATGTACACAAATGCGCCTGCGTTCACGGTGCAGTTCCACCCCGAAGCGTGCGGTGGTCCGCATGACACTGCGTATCTGTTCGATAAATTTATCAGTCTGATGGAGGAGAATAAGAAATGCCGTTAAGAAGTGATATAAAGAAAGTTCTCGTTATAGGCTCGGGTCCTATCGTAATCGGACAGGCTGCTGAATTTGACTATGCGGGAACGCAGGCGTGCCGTGCGCTTAAAGCAGAGGGTCTTGAGGTCGTACTTATAAACTCAAACCCCGCTACCATCATGACGGACAAGCATATGGCGGACAAGATATACATTGAACCGCTGACGCTTGATGTAGTAAAGAAGATAATCAAGATAGAAAAGCCGGACAGCATTCTGTCAACGCTCGGAGGTCAGACTGGTCTTACCCTTTCAATGCAGCTTGCTGAGGAAGGCTTCCTTGCCGAGAACGGTGTAAAGCTGCTCGGTGCAAATCCCGAAACTATACACAAGGCAGAGGACAGACAGGCGTTCAAGGATACTATGGAGGCTATAGGCGAGCCGTGTATTCCCTCAAAGGTAGTTGAAACCGTTGAGGACGCTTTGGATTTTGCCGAGGTTATACACTATCCCGTAATTGTACGTCCTGCGTTCACGCTCGGCGGTACAGGCGGAGGTATTGCATATAGCAAGGACGAATTACACGAGATCGCAACAAACGGTCTGCGTCTTTCGCCTATCACACAGATACTTGTTGAAAAGTGTATTTCGGGCTGGAAGGAGATCGAGTTCGAGGTTATCCGTGACGCAAAGGGCAACGTTATCACCGTCTGCTCGATGGAAAACTTCGACCCTGTCGGCGTTCACACAGGCGACAGTATCGTTATCGCTCCTGCGGTTACGCTTGCTGACAAGGAATATCAGATGCTGAGAACTGCGGCACTGAACATTATCCAGGCACTGAAGGTCGAAGGCGGCTGTAACTGTCAGTTTGCATTAAAGCCCGACAGCTTTGAATACTCTGTAATTGAGGTAAACCCCAGAGTTTCACGTTCATCGGCGCTTGCGTCAAAGGCAACAGGCTATCCTATAGCAAAGGTTGCAACAAAGATAGCGATAGGTTATTCTCTTGACGAGATCGTAAACCAGGTAACAGGCAAGACCTACGCTTGCTTTGAGCCTGCTCTTGACTACGTTGTAGTAAAGTTCCCGAAGTGGCCGTTTGATAAGTTCGTATACGCAAAGAAAACGCTCGGCACTCAGATGAAGGCTACAGGCGAGATAATGGCTATCGGAACGAGCTTTGAAGAAGCTATGATGAAGGCTGTACGTTCAATAGAGCTTGGTATGGACACGATGCGTAAAAAGGCTTTCAAAAAGCTGACAGACGAAGAAGTAAGAGCAAAGCTCCACGATGTCGATGTTGACCGTTCATTCTGCGTATTCGAGGCACTGAGAAGGGGCTTCAGCGTTCAGGAGATACATGATATAACCACTATCGACAAGTGGTTTATAACAAAGCTTAAAAACCTTGCAGAGCTTGAGCTGTGGCTTGAGGACGGCGAGCTTACGCAGGAGAAATACGACCTTGCGAAGAAGTACAGCTACCTTGACAGGACTATCGAGAAGCTGTCCGGTCAGAAGCTTGCTGACAAGGGCATAAAGACACGTCACGCAGTATACAAGATGGTTGATACCTGTGCCGCAGAGTTCTCCGCTGAAACACCCTACTTCTACAGCACTTATGACGATGAAAACGAGGCTGCGGAATTTATCGAGCAGCACCCGACAGATAAAAAGAAGATAATAGTTTTCGGCTCAGGTCCTATCAGAATAGGTCAGGGTATTGAGTTCGACTACTGCTCGGTACACTGTGTATGGGCACTCAAGGAAATGGGCTATGAAGCAATTATCTGCAACAATAACCCCGAAACAGTTTCGACCGACTTTGACACGGGCGACAGACTTTATTTCGATCCGCTGACATTTGAAGATGTTGACTCGCTGATAGCTACAGAAAAGCCTTACGGCGTTGTAGTACAGTTCGGCGGTCAGACGGCTATAAAGCTGACAAAGCACTTACAGGAGAGCGGTGTCAGAATACTCGGTACTTCGGCTGAAAGCATTGATGACGCAGAGGACAGAGAGAAGTTTGACGAGCTGCTCGAAAAGTGTAAAATTCCTCGTCCTAAGGGACATACGGTATTCACGACCGAGGAAGCGCTTAAAGCCGCAAACGAGCTTGGCTATCCTGTTCTGCTCCGTCCGTCATACGTTCTGGGCGGTCAGAATATGATAATCGCTCACTGCGACAGCGATGTTACCGAATATATGACTATCATCACGGCTACAGAGCTTGAAAACCCTGTGCTGATAGATAAGTACCTTATGGGTACCGAGGTCGAGGTTGACGCTATCTGCGACGGCACGGATTTCCTTATCCCCGGTATTATGGAGCATATCGAGCGTGCCGGAGTTCACTCGGGCGACAGTATCTCGGTATATCCCGCTCAGACATTATCCGACAAGATAAAGAGCACGATAGTGACATACACGGAGCGTCTTGCAAAGGCACTGAACGTAATCGGTCTTGTAAATATCCAGTATGTTGTATATAACAACGAGGTTTACGTTATCGAGGTAAACCCGAGATCATCAAGAACCGTTCCTTATATCAGCAAGGTTACGGGCGTTCAGATGGTTGATATTGCAACAAAGATAATGCTCGGTGAAACTCTCAAGGAGCAGGGCTATCACAGCGGACTTTATCCTGTGGGCAACTATGTTGCGGTAAAGGTTCCCGTATTCAGCTTTGAAAAGCTCCACGATGTTGATACACAGCTCGGTCCTGAGATGAAGTCAACGGGTGAGGCACTCGGTATAGCAAAGACATTTGAGGAAGCTCTCTACAAGGGACTTATAGCGGCAGGCTTCAAGATATTCAAGAAGGGCGGAGTAATGTTCACCGTCAAGAATTCAGACAAGCCCGAGATTGTTCCGCTGGCGGAGAAGTTCGAAAAGCTCGGCTTTGAGCTGTATGCCACAAGCGGTACGGCGTCAATGCTGAACAGAAATATGATAGCTACAAACTTTACCTATCGTATACACGAGGACAAGGAGCCTAACGTAATAAGCCTGCTTGAAAGCGGCAAGATAAATTACGTTATCTCAACGTCCGAAACAGGCAGAAAGCCTGCACTTGACAGCGTTAAGATAAGACGTAAGTCGGTTGAGCGTTCTATCGCTTGTCTTACATCTGTCGATACAGCAAACGCTCTTGTAAAGTGTATCGCTATGGACAAGACTGTAGACGATCTTGAAATGGTAGATATAACAAAGATATAATGAGGTGCGATTTTGAGAACAGGCGAATATAAAGTAAAATTCAATTACACGATATTGAGGGGATTTATAGACGCTTTCGGTCTTATAATGGCGGTACTTTTGTATCAGACAACATACGCATACTATTATCAGATGGCGCATCCGACAATGGTGTTGAATAATATTTATCCTGACGGCTTACCTGCGTATATGTGGATATGCGGAGGCATAGTGCCTTTTATCGCACTTACGGCATTCGTGTTCTCGGTAGTGTATATGTTTATCCCGCATAAGTCAAGAACGCTTGTAATCACGGCTGACAACGCACAGAAGTATTACGACAATCTGATGATAACAAACAGCTTGCTGAGAATACTTGTGCTTATGGCACTGTGGGATTACACTTATATAACGCAAAGCAACCTTATGGGTGCTATGGAATCGTGGTTCAGCCTTCAGACAGTGCTTGACATTATAGTTGGGTCGCTCGTTGTATACTTTATGTACGGCAGGCTGAAGGCGATAGCGAAGCCTGCAGACATAAAGAAGGGCAACGTGATAAAGCCGAAGCAAAGTGAAAGCGATGATGAAGCGCTTACGGCAAAGGTGAAAATTGTCAAGGATGACAATACAATAATGCGCAGTTGATTATGCAACAAGGAAGCAAGGCAACATGATAAAATAACGTGTTGCCTTGATTTTTACACAGCGGCAAAACCGCAGGAAAGGAAAATATATGAGCTTTTTTTGTGATTCATATCCGATAGTTGATAAAAAAGCGCTCGGTGAGGGGATATATTCATATACGCTGAAATGTCCCGAGGTTGCCGAAAACGCACATATCGGACAATTCGTTCAGATAAAGGCGGAGGGATATATGCTCCGCAGACCTATCTCTATATGCTCGGTCGATAAGGAAAACGGCACTATGAGGCTCGTTTTTGAAGTAAGGGGCAAGGGTACGGATAAGATCTCCGAGCTTAACAAGGGGGATCTTATGGATGTTATCGCTCCGCTCGGCAACGGCTTTACCGTTCCTGCAAAGAAGGACGGCAGGGTGATAGTTGTAGGCGGTGGAATAGGCACGCCTCCCTTGCTTGACATTGCAAAGATGTACGGTGGCAGATGTACGGCTATACTTGGCTTCAGGAGCTTTGACAAGGTTATACTTGACAAGGATTATTCGCTTGCAGGGGCAAACGTTATAGTATGTACCGATGACGGAAGCACGGGAGTACACGGTACGATAGCACAGCCGCTTGCAGATGAGCTTGCAAAGGGTGATGTTGCGGCGGTATATGCCTGCGGCCCTACTCCTATGCTGAAAGCAGTCGTTGCGGCGGCAAAGCAGGCAGGGGTATACTCGGAGGTTTCACTTGAGCAGCGTATGGGCTGCGGCGTAGGTGCGTGCGTTGTATGTGCCTGCACGGTTATCCGTGACGGAGAAGAAAAGGTGCTTAGAGTATGCAAGGACGGTCCTGTGTTCAGCGGTGAGGAGGTAGTATTATGAGTTTCAAGCCTGATATTTCGGTAGATGTATGCGGTAAGCATTTCAAGAATCCTGTAATAGCCGCTTCCGGCGCATACGGCTTCGGTGAGGATTATACCGACCTTTATCCGCTGTCGGCACTCGGCGGTATATCCTGCAAGGGTACGACCTTAAACAAGAAGGACGGCAACATCCCTCCGAGAATAGCGGAAACTCCGAGCGGAATATTAAACTCCGTCGGACTTCAGAATCCCGGTGTTGACAGGTTTATAAATTACTATCTGCCCAGACTCAGAACGCAGGATACTGTGGTTATCGCAAATATCGCAGGTGCGGTAATTGACGATTATATAGCTGTTGCAGAAAAGCTGGACGCTACCGATGTTGATATGATAGAGCTGAACATTTCTTGCCCTAACGTAAAGCAGGGCGGCGCTACATGGGGTGTTACCTGCGAGGGTGCGGCAAGCGTTACAAGAGCGGTAAGAAATGCTACAAAGAAGCCAGTTATCGTAAAGCTGACTCCGAATGTAACGAATATCACAGAAATTGCAAAGGCTGTTGAAGCTGAGGGTGCGGACAGCGTTTCACTGATAAACACTCTGCTCGGTATGAGAATTGATATAAGAACAAGACGGCCTATCCTGCACAACAATGTCGGTGGACTTTCGGGCCCTGCTGTGTTCCCTGTTGCAGTAAGAATGGTATGGCAGGTGGCGAATGCGGTCAAGATACCCGTTATCGGTATGGGAGGCATCGCAACGGCTGAGGACGCTATCGAGATGATGATGGCAGGTGCATCTGCTGTACAGATGGGTACGGCTATCTTCAACGATCCTTATGCGCCGATAAAGGTATGCGAGGGTATGGAAAAGTTCCTTGCAGAGCAGAAGATAGAGAAGATAAGCGATATTGTAGGCACGGTAAAACCGTGGTGAGATTAAGCATACAATAATTTCAGAATAAAGTACCCTCCCTACCGGATAAACGGCAAAGAGGGTACTTTTATTATGTTCGGTTAAATTATAAGATCGGTATCTTCAAGGCGTTTATTGAAGAACTTCATTATCCTTATACACGGTTTTCTCAGCACTATGCCGATAAAGAGGGCTATCGCAACATAAATCAGCAGGTAGAGCAGGTCTTCTATATAGCTTTGCGCATATACGCCTGCGACCGCTTCACGCATTGCGTTTATGCTGTATCTGAAGGGCAGATAGGGAAGAATGCTGCGGAAAAATTCGGGGAGAACTTCGGGAGGGAATGTACCGCCCGAGCCTGCAACCTGAAGTACAAGGATAATTACCGCAAGAGCCTTTCCTATTACGCTGAATGTGATCGTCAGCGAGTAGATGAGCAGTGAGAATACAATAGAAGATACAACGGCGGCGATGATGAACAACAGCGGGTCTTCACACTGTACTTTCAGGAATAAAAGGTCGCCGAGTGCGATTATTATCGCCTGAATTATTGATACCATAAGGTAAATCATATATCTGCCGAAATAAGCCTGTATCGGTCTTACATTACTGCCGAGTTTTTCGATGTCACGGCGGCTGATCTCTGCTTTCAGTACGGCGACAAGTACGATCGAGCCTACCCAGATAGCGAGTATCGTGTAGAACGGCGTCATGGCTGAGCCGTAATTTTCTACAGGATAAACCTTGACGGTGTTAATTTCAACGGGTGAGCTCATAAATTCGCCGAGAGATGACGGGTCACTTGAAACCTCTTCGATAAAAGCTATAAGCGCCTGATCGTTGCTTATATCATCGACCTTTTTCTGCATATCGGTGAGCTTATCCTTTGCGTTTCCGATTATTTTATCGAGGTCGGTAAGGCAGGATTTAAGGCTTGCAAGCGAGTTCTGAGCATCGGTGAGAGCCGTTTCGATATTCGGAACAGATGTTCCTGCGTCAGAAAGCAGTGCGGAAATTCCGTCAAGCGTCTTGAACACTTCATTTACGGCGGTATCCATAGCAGTTTTGACAGAAGTGTTCCAAGTGGTTTTTATGCCGTCAAAATCTTTCTTTGAATCGGTTATCAGCTTGTTTACATCACTTTCAAAATTATCGGGGGCGTGACCTGTTGCGCTGACAGTGTCTGCACCGCTGTTTAATTTGTTGATGATTGCGTTCTGCTTTTCTATATTCCTGTCGATTGCATCGGTCATAATGCTGACATCAATTCCGAGTTTTTCACCGACTGTTACAACATGGGTGCGGATATTATTCAGTGCATCAATTGTTTTTCTGTTTATCTCCGCTGTTGCTCTTATCTTTTCGGCGGCTTTGTCGGCATCGGCGGCGATCTCACCCGTGATGCCCGAAATACTGCTTTCCGTATTGCTGTAAAGCGTGTCGATTGAATTAAGGACGGTATCTGTAGCGGCGGTTATCTGTGTTGATACCGCCTGTACTGCCGTAATGCTGTCCTTTGCCGATGTGGTAAGCGTTCCTGATTGAGCAAGAAGCTGTTCAAGATCCGGGATAGACTTTTTGGTGTTTGCAATCATTGTATCTGCACTGTCAAGTGTTGTGCTTATCAGCGAAATTGAGCTTTGGAAAGCGGAAAGATTGTCAATAACGTCGCCTATGGCTGATTTTATATTGTCTGTTATCTCGGTGAATTTCTTGTTGCCCTGCTCGGAGGTGTAGTTCAATATTCCTGCAAGCTCGGTGGTAATCGTGTCAATAAAGCTCTCGTTTACCTGGTTTTTTATCGCCTCTGCGCCTTTGTCGGTGATTTTCGGAGCGATAGCGTTTTTCTTTTCGTTGAGCGTGTAGGTTATCTGCGGACGTGTCAGCTTGCCCGAAAGTATGCTTGTGAAGCTCTCGCTGAAATTTTCGGGGATAACAACGCAGGCATAATATTCGCCTGTTACTACTCCGTTTTCAGCCTGCTGTTTATCTACGAACGTCCAGCACATCTGCGTGTTCTTTTTCAGATTGTCCACTATCTGATTGCCGATGTTTATTTCTTTTGAGGCAAGCTTTGTGCCTTTATCGCAGTTTGCAACCGCAATCTTGATATTGCCTGTATTTGAGTACGGATCCCAGTTTGCCGCAATGTTGAACCACGCATACAGCGCCGGCAGTATACAAATACCTATCATTACCGCAAATGCCATAAGATTTGTGCGTATCTTTTTTATATCGCTTAAAAATATCCTGAATATTGTCTTCATTTGTTTTCCTGCTCCCTTGTTTTCATTCCGGAAAGACGGCTGATGTCTTTCTTGGCTGATTCTATCGTGGTTTCTATGTTAGCTTTTGCGTTTTCAAGCTCCGTTTTTGCGTTGCTTATCGTCTTGTCGATATCGTTCTTCATCTTTTCAAGGTCATCTTCCTTGTCGGTGTTTTTAATGCCGAGTATCTTTTCGTACTTGTAGCAACGGTAATCTATCCGTGTCATTACCGCAATACCCGAAATAATGAAGATTATCCACAGCGTCAAGAAGAATGTTTTGCTGTCAAGGCTGAACATCAGGGCGAGAAATACAACTGCACTGATGATAATGAGCAGTATTCCGACCTTGATACATTTTTCACGTTTTGCGTATTCTGCCTTGTATTCGTGCATAAGGCGCAGATATGCGTTATGCTCCTTGTCCTGCGTTGTGTCAGGATCTTTTATAAGCCCGTCTATAAGGTCAAGCTCGTTCGGTTCTTCCTCATGTCCCTCTTCAAAAAGGTCTATATCGGAAAACTTAGTTTTCTTTATCTGCTCTTTTTCCTTTTTAGCTTTATTCTTCAAACCGACACCCCACTTTTTAAGTGTATTTTTTCTTGCGATAATAACCTCGGACACAAAATCCGCCAATAGCGGATTTTGCCGTGCAAAAGCACGGCTTGCGGCTCACCGCTTGTCCGAGAACATTTTAACATAAAAACTTTTGCCAACAGGCAAAAGACGGCGTACCGCCGTGTCGGCTTTTACCGACTTGTTTTATGTTATAATATGATTATACTATTAAAAAAGCGGTTTGTCTATGGACATTCTGACAAAAGCGGTAAACTTAAATATGCGGAAATTGGGAGATATAAGAGATTTCAGAGCGGAATAGAAAAATTCTGAAATGAGAATTTATTTTGAGAAATTCGAGAAAAAATGCTGAAACGAGAATTTTTCTGTGAAAATCGGGAGATGTGTATTGAAATGAGAATTTTCCCGAAAAATTACCGCCCGTTTGTGTAGTCAGACGGGCGGCGTTTTATATTCAGTTGTTTTCAATTTCGGTGATAAGCTGTATCATACCGCTGATAAGCCTTTTGTGTTCATCTGTCATAGGTGTTATCTTTGAGGCGATGTCATTGTCATAAAGCTCTGCGGAAGCAGTGCCGAGCAGGAAATAGTCGGGTGTCGTATTCAGCACGGAGCAAAGGCTCATTATAAGTTCAAGGCTCGGTGCGCTCCTGCCGGTTTCAATATTCGAGAGATATTTGTAGTTTACGTCTATCAGCTCGCAGACCTCGTACTGCTTCAAGCCGAGTTCCTTTCTGCGCTTTGCTATGCGTTTTCCGAGAGCGGTATAGTCAATTTTCATAGTATCACCTCAAGGATTTATTATTGATATTTTAATACAAATCCGCTTGCTTGTCAACACAAAACTCCCCGCCAACACGGCGGGGAGTAAATGCATTCACTCTACGAAATATTATTATCAAAAAAATCTTTAAGCATATCCATTACGCCGCTTGCCGCCTGTATACTGCCAATCATGAGTATATCTGATTGCATAGCAGTATAATCAATATCATAATCGGCGTTTCTGATTAGTTGCATAAAAAATACTCGTTCTGTTCTGCCGTTTCCTTCTCTGAACGGATGAAGCATATTGATGCTATGATATAAATCAGTAACTTCATCAATAAATTCATTTCGATTGAGGTGTTGAAAATAGTTTAGTTTCTGTAACCGTTTAAAAATACTTTCACCTAAAGATTGTATTTTATCAGGTGCAACAAAATTTGTAGCACTTTTAGATAAATCAATTGTTCTTATTTCACCTGCCCAATCATACAGGAGTTCAAATAAGTGTTTATGAATTTTTTTGTAATCTTCAAAACAGAAGTTTGGCGTTAATGGTTGAGATATCAATTCAGACGCTTTATATGCGGTTATTATCGTTTCATTCTTATTGAGTTGCTCCTCGTTGTGAATATCCAATTTGTTAATAAGAATATGTGTGCCCTCATAACAATCGGAATCTGTTGAATTTAAACTATAAGCCATAATCAGTTCCTATACCTACTATTGATTTTCTTCAAGGCTTCATCAAGCGTGATTTCTTTTTTGATTATTTTCATCAGAAGCTTTCTGTCGCTCTCGGTTACTTCAAAGCCTTCCATTTGTGTTGATACTATCGCATTTTCTATCGCTCTCTCATCTGACATAGGACGCATATAAGCACCTCCGGATATAAGTCTTATTGATATTTTAATACAAATCCGCTCGCTTGTCAACACAAAACTCCCCGCCAACACGGCGGGGAGTTCGCATTTATTATATTACCTGTAACCCTTAACCTAAAACAACCTCAACCTTGTGAGTGCCGTTTTCAAATACGGGGATAACATTGCTGTCAACAGCCTTTCCGTCAACTGTAACGGACTTAACGCCGTGGCAAACGTGATCGGGGTTCTTTACAGTAATCTCGTAGGTTGCGCCTCTGAACAGTCTTGAAGCTGTGAAGCCGTCCCACTCGTGAGGAATTGAGGGATCGATCTTCAGACCGTTGTATTCGGGCTTGATACCTAAGATGTACTGAGATACTGCAACAAAGTTCCAAGCGGCTGTACCTGTGAGCCAGCTGTTCTTAGCTTCGCCGTGACGCTTAGCGTCCTTACCTGCAATCATCTGAGCGTATACATAAGGCTCTGTGCGGTGCAGATCGGAAATATCCTCTCTGAATGCGGGAGCAATCTTTGAATAATACTCGAATGCCTTGTCGCCTCTGCCTACTGCGGCTTCAGCACAGATTATCCAAGCGTTGTTGTGGCAGAAGATACCTGCGTTTTCCTTGTAACCGCCGGGATATGTGGAGATTTCGCCGTACTGGATGTAGTAGTGTGTGAATGCAGGGTTGTTAAGAACAAGACCGTGCTTTGAGTTAAGATACTTGTCTACGCTGTCAAGAGTCTGAATATCGTAGCCCTTGTCCTTGCCAAGACCTGCGAGAACGCACCAGCCCTGAGGCTCGATGAATATCTTGCCTTCTTCGCACTCGTGTGAGCCGACCTTCTTGCCGTAGTGGTCGTAAGCACGGAGGAACCATTCGCCGTCATAGCCGTATTCAAGAGTGTTCTTTCTCATCTTTTCAATCTCAGCCTGAGCCTTTTCAGCTTCTGCTGTGTCACCCTTCAGCTTGCACATTTCAACGTACTCGGGAGCTATTGCACAGAACATACCTGCAATCATTACAGATTCTGCAACCTTGCTGTAGTAAGGAGGCTCCTTGAACATTTCCTTGTTGTTGTATGTCTGGAATGACTCGCCGGGCTTGTCTGAGAAGCAGGAGAGGTTAAGGCAGTCGTTCCAGTCTGCACGTCCGCTGAGAGGAAGCCCGTGAGGACCTACCTTCTTTACAACGTGGTAGAACGCTCTCTTCATGTGGTCGAGCATTGTGTCTGCAAGCTCGTCACGGTTCTCATAAGGAACCTTCTCGTCAAGGATAGAAACATCGCCTGTTTCCTTTATGTAAGCCGCAACTGCGAGAATCATCCACAGCGGGTCGTCGTTGAAGTTGGAGCCAAGCTCGTGGTTACCCATCTTTGTGAGGGGCTGATACTGGTGGTAAGCACCGCCGTCCTCAAGCATTGTAGCGGCAAGGTCGATAAGTCTTTCTCTTGCTCTTGCGGGAATCTGGTGTACGAAGCCGAGTAAGTCCTGGTTGGAGTCACGGAAGCCCATACCTCTGCCGATGCCGCTCTCAAAGTAAGATGCAGAACGTGACATATTGAATGTAACCATGCACTGATACTGATTCCAGATGTTTACCATTCTGTTGAGCTTTTCATCGGGAGAATCAACGCTGTACTGACCGAGCAGGCTGTTCCAGTGTTCCTTCAGCTCTGCGAGGAGCTTGTCAGCCTTTTCGGCTGTGTCACACATAGCCATCATAGCCTTAGCCTTAGCCTTGTTTACGATGTTCTTCTTTCTGTCGCCGCTTGTTATAATCGTGCTGTTCTCGTCAAGGTCGGGAGCAAACTTTTCTTCAACCTTGTTCTCGACATAGCCAAGGCAGAATACAAGATCCTTGCTTTCGCCGGGCTGGAGCTTGATTTCGATATAGTGAGAAGCAACGGGTGACCAGCCGTCTGCAACGGACATATTGGGTGCGCCTGCGAATACTGTCTGAGGAGCGTCAAAGCCGTTGTATAAGCCTAGGAAGCTCTCTCTGTCGGTATCGTAACCGTTTATATCGGCATTTACAGAGTAGAATGCGTAGTGGTCACGTCTTTCCTTATATTCGGTCTTGTGGTAGATAACAGAACCGTCAATTTCAACTTCGCCTGTGTTGAAGTTTCTTTGGAAGTTTGTAGTATCGTCGTTTGCATCCCAAAGGCACCACTCAAGGAAGCTGAACAGCTTTAAGTTCTTTTCCTTATCGCTGTCGTTTTTGATTGTAACCTTCTGGATCTCTCCGTTGAAGTTCTGGGGAACGAAGAATGTAGCTGTGGCTGTAACGCCGTTTGATGAGCCTTTTATGATTGTGTAGCCCATACCGTGACGGCACTCGTAGCTGTCAAGCGTTGTCTTAACGGGTGACCAGCCGGGGTTCCATACATGACCGCCGTCGTTTATGTAGAAGTAACGTCCGCCCATATCAACGGGAACATTGTTATAGCGGTAACGTGTAATTCTTCTCAGTCTTGCGTCCTTGTAGAAGCAGTAACCGCCTGCTGTGTTAGAGATCAGCGAGAAAAAGCCCTGTGTGCCGAGATAGTTTATCCACGGATAAGGGGTCTTGGGAGATGTAATGACATACTCTCTGTTCTTATCGTCAAAATAACCGAATTTCATAGAATCCTCCTAATGCTTTTTGTTCCTGTAGCGAAAAAATTACAACGTTACAGAAACGTCTATGATAATTATATCTTAAATGAAATATTTTAGCAAGGGCTGTAATCGTTTTAAAAATAAAAATTTTTGTGAAAAGCAAAAATCCGCAATCTGCACAAAAAAACGGGCTGTGTTAGTGCATTGTGACGATTAGTTGCACTATATTGATATTTTGTTTTGGGGTTGCTTTACAATATGGTGGAAAAATGATATAATTATTTTAAATACAAATTGTCGAAAGAGTACATTTTATTAAAAATAGTCAAAAATTCTCTATCCCTATCCCCCTTACCCCCTTTCCCCGGGAAAGGGGGAGAATACGGGGGCTGACGCCCCTGCGACCTGTCTTGGGGCTACGCCCCAAACCCCACTCACCGAAAATTATATAAACTCTTTGATGATTTGTATTTTGGAGTAGTTTTTCATGATATTAAACTTTGCTCCGATTAACAATATGACGATTTTGACAACTTAGCCAAAGGACGTAATATGAAATACATTGAATACCGAGAAAAACGTGAGCATGGCACAAGGGAATTTCCGTATGCCTGCTACAGAGTGACAGAGAATTATCCCCGTTATAATATGATACCGCACTGGCATAACGAGTGCGAGATCATCTATGTCAGGAGCGGATATTTCGAGCTTTTTCTTGACGGTCATACACACAGGATAGACGCAGGCTGCTGCTCGCTGATAATAGGCGGAAGTATGCACGGCGGTACGCCGAAGGACAACTGCAGATATGACTGTCTTGTGTTTGATATGGCGGCTTTGCTTAAATCAAGTCAGATATGCACATTGCATCTTCAGCCGATAATCAACCACGAAAGACGGTTTATCACCTTCTTTTCCGCTGACAGCGAGCCTGCGAAGGACGCAAAGGCGGTTATAGACGCAATGCTTGAAAAAGAGCCGGGATATGAATTTACTGTACCCGGACGGCTTTTGTGTATGCTCGGTCACATTGTGGCAAGGCAGGAGCATTATCAGAGCGGAGAAACAGCGGCGAGCGATATAAAGAAGGTACGCCGTTTCAAGAATGTTATAAGCTATATCGAGCAGAATTACCGTAAGAACATAACGCTTGAGGAGCTTGCGAACGAGTGCGGAATGAACAGGAATTATTTCTGCCGTGCGTTCAAGGAATATACGGGCAAGACACCTGTTGAATATCTCAATTATTTCCGTATCGAATCTGCCTGTGAGCTTATTGCAAGTACCGATGAGAAGCTGATAGATATTGCGATGAAGTGCGGATTCAACGATTACAGCTATTTTATAAAGGTGTTCAAGAGCATGAAGGGCGTAACACCGAGAGATTATTGCAGGAGAAGCTTCTGATCTATGATGTATATACTTATAGCGTTGCTTTCCGCATTTTTTGCGGCTATAACAACGATACTGTGCAAGTGCGGACTGCGTGACGCTGACTCTGATGCGGCAACGGCACTGCGTACAACGATAGTGCTTGTGCTGTCTATAGCGGTCGTGTGGATTACGGGGGAATGGCACGATCTTCCTAATGTAACGGGAATGACGCTGTTGTTTCTGATACTTTCGGGCTGTGCGACGGGCGGCTCGTGGCTGTGCTATTTCAAGGCTCTGAAAACGGGCGATGTGAACAGGGTCGCACCTATCGACAAATCCTCGACCGTACTCGCTATGCTGATGTCGTTTATTTTTCTCGGCGAACAGCTAACGGCTTATAAGATAATTGCAATGGTGCTTATCGGCATCGGAACGCTGATGATGAGCATACATACCGGAAAAAGAGGGTCAAAGGCAGGCAGGTGGATGATATTTGCGTGGATGTCCGCAATATTCGCCGCACTGACCTCGATTCTCGCAAAGATAGGCGTACAGAATGTCAATTCAAATCTCGGCACTGCCATAAGAACGGCTGTTGTTCTTGTAATGGCGTGGATAGTCGTAGCGGCAAAGGGCAAGAAGAATGTTTTTTCGGGGCTTGGCGGCAAGGCATTTGTGTTTATCGCACTCAGTGCCGTATCTACTGCGGCATCGTGGCTGTGCTACTATTACGCACTGAAAATCGGCGACGCATCGGTAGTTGTGCCGATAGATAAGCTGAGTATACTTGCTGTTGTGCTGTTCTCAAGGATATTCCTTAAGGAAAAGCTCACGGCGATGTCTTCTGCGGGGCTTGTGCTTATTGTTGCAGGTACGGTGTTTACGATACTGTGATTTTAACAGGATATACGAGAAAGCGGAGCGTGGGTTTTACGTTCCGCTTTATCATATTTATCTTGCTATTCTTGGGTTATCAAAATCAGTATATCCGAAATAATTTATTATAGCTGTTGTTTCTTCGGTTTCACCATATTCTGCTATCATATATTTCATGTACTCGGTTTTATATGGACTAGTATGCAAAATTTCAAGAAATACATCAAGACGTTTGTCTTTAGGAAAATTGGGATTTGATAAATTCATGAAGATATTTTTTGCTGTTGCAATGGCTTTATCGTCTGTCGGCAACCATATAGTATGACCGTTTGCAATTAAAATACATACTAATGTTAAAAATACGTTCCAGTAATCGCAGAATACGAAATCAAACAGATTATATGTATTAATCCTATTGTACAGCTCAGCTTTTTGTGCTTGGTTTAATCTGCTTGCATTATTTATCAGACTTTCTTCAGCAAGGTCACGCACGACATTATAAGCTTGTGCTTTCAAAGCGTTATCAACAGTATTCTTTACTCCAAAGCCATAAACGCCGGAAATATTAGGTATCAGACTGGTAAAATTTGAGATAGTTTTTGCGTTATTTGTAACTGTTTTTTTCACACTTTCAAGAGAAGCGTTAACATAATCAACGACAAGATGAAAATTTTCTGAATGGCTTTTTGTAAATGACTCTTTTGTAACTGACCATATTCCTTCCGCAACAAGAATATCCATTGCTTTTGTAGCCATCGCATCAAGATATTTGTAATATATATCGGGAAGGAACTTAAGATACGTATTTAAGTCATTTACTCTTTTTTTATATTCTTTTTCTGCTGAATTAGCATACTTATCCGCTAAATCCCGGAAAGCTATTCTGTAGCTGTTGTAAATATCCATGCTTTCATCTATTTTCAGTATTTCGCCGCATAAATGAAATTCATGCGGTGAAGCAACTATGTTATCCCATTTTTCGTTTTGATATTCAGGGGAGGCATTAACAAGGTTTTCTTTTTCTGAATTAATGTAATTGACTATTTCTTGTGCTAGCCGACAGTTTTCATTGGTCAGCGGATAATTTAATGTTTCTTTTCCTGTTTTAAGTGTCAGCATGATTCTGCCATCGGGAAAAAACTGAATATCTATGTCAAGAGTATTAAACAGGATAATATCTTCATTTGCACCTACTGAAAATGCATTTCTCAAAAGTTTTGTAACTCCGGCTTTCATACGGTGCAATATTATATAGTCTTCGTATACTTCAATTTTTGTGTTCATATCACACTGTAAGGAATATTTACAATTCTCGGGCATATTGTTTATGTTAGTATTGGTAATTTCATTCTGGTTGTTATTTTCGACGGAATCGCCGCCTATTTTTGCTCCGCATTTATAGCAGAATTTAAAATTGTTGTCATTCAACTGACCGCATTTGGCACAATACATATAAATTCCTCTTTTCTGTAGCAATTAAATTGTTTTATGTATATTAAGTATTTCTGCATTATTTTCATGTGAGCAATCAGGTTTAACGTTATCTATGAATATTTCGGGACTGACGTTTAACGCAATGCATATTGCACATAGTTCGTCTGCGTACATTGTTTTTTTACCACTCATAATTGCTTTGAAATTTGAATTTGATATTCCGGATTTTTTTGCGACAGATCCTTGTTCAAATTGCATTTTGTCTATGTAGGCTCGTACCTTTTCATATACTTTCATAGAACACTCCTAAAGTACAGAAATTCTTGATATATGTATATTATAACACAGTATTTCTGTAAATTCAAGAGCTGTATCGTGAAATTCTTGATTTTTTATTGCTTATTCGAGTTTTTTTATGTATAATAAAGTTAAAAGGTGGTGAGTTGATGACATCGAATAAGAAGAAATACGAAATAGGAGAACGTATACGTATTTTCAGAGAAAAACGCGGACTAAGTCAACATGAGTTGGGAAATATCATAGGTGTAAGTAACAGCAGAGTTTCAAACTGGGAGCAGGGAATCAACAGACCGAATGCTGATATACTTGCTGAATTATGCACTGCATTGAACGTTTCTCCGAGTTCGCTTCTTGGCATAAAAGTAACTGCCGATGAATTCAGCGAAAAAGAAAGGAGTATTATTAACGCTTATCGGGCTAAGCCTGAAATGCAACACGCAGTTTGCGTTTTACTTGGATTGAAAGATGAGTAATTATTGTTGTATGCTTATAGCTTTAACAGCGAAATAAGATTTATCGGATATGACAGTTTGATTATAACAAATAAAGCGGAGCGTGGATTTCACGTTCCGCCTTTTATGTTGCTTTTTATAGGGAATAGCCACTCGCCGCTTTACTGTGACTTTCGGTTTGCCGAAAGCGTTAGTAGGGTGTGCGTAAGCACTCGCCGGTAACGCAGGTTACGCAAATCGCCAACCGTCAGAACGGCGAATTTGAAGCGGCACATTGCCGCACCGCCGTCAGCGTAAGTTACGCAAGCCGCAAACTCTCAGAACGGCGAATTACTTGTGTCATTATGACACTGCTTTGGTAACGTCTACCCACTTCTCATATCCCGAACACTTTTCAAGCTCAGGGATAGTAAGCTCTATAGCGCTGTTGGAGCTTCCGCAGGCAGGAAAGACCGTTTCGTACTTGTTCAGCGACTCGTCAAGGTAAACGGCTACTCCGTCATTTACAGCAAAAGGGCATACTCCGCCGACGGCGTGACCGATAAGCTCTGTTGCCTGATCTGCGGTAAGCATTTTTGCCTTTGCACCGAATGCGTGGCGGTACTTGGCATTGTCAATCTTTACATCGCCTGCCGTTACAACGAGTATCGGGCTGTCACCGAGCATAAACGATAAGGTCTTTGCTATTCTGCAAGGCTCGGTGTGAAGTGCGTGAGCGGCAAGCTCAACCGTTGCGCTTGACTCGGACAGCTCGATTATTCTGTCCTCTATGCCGTAAGCCTTGAAATATTCCTTTACTTTTTCAAGTGACATTTTAGTTTCTCTTTTCTTTCGGTTCTTTTTCTTTAATTTTCTGTATAAGGAAGCAGTGCGTCAAGCAGCATATTAAAATTTGCGTATTGATGGGGGAATGCTCCGAAAGCCATTTTCGGCGCTACCTGCACTGTCGTCCTGAAATCCTTACCGTCCGTTATAAGCGTAAATTCGAGCTTGTACTGACCGATAAGCAGCTTCTTTATTTTAAGCCTCTTTATAGCGGTGAGCGGACACGAACCGCAGTTGCCGTCGCCTATAAAATCATAGCGTATCATCAGCAGTCTGCCCTTGTCGGTAACGGCTAAATAGCCGTATTCCATAGCGCTTCCCATAAAGGACTTATCGTTATATACGCAGTACACGGGGAACATTGCTGTTTCATCGGGATACAGCACCTTTACAAGCTGTGCGTGCATATCCGCTTCATCATATTTCAGCTTCATATTACTTGTTGCGTAGGTCGATTACACGCTTTGCCTTACCCTCAAAACGCTCAATTGTCTTGGGCTCAACAAGTGTGACCTTTGTATCAATGCCGAGAACCGTCTTAAGATTGTGACGGATATTCTTCTGTAAGTTGGACAGCGATTCAAGGCTTTCAAGCACGCTTCCGTCAACAAGCTCGCACTTGACCTCCAGCCTGTCACTGCTTCCCTCACGGGTAACAACAAGCTGATAGTGGGGTGCTATCTGCGGTATAGTCATTATAACGCTTTCGATCTGTGAGGGGAATACGTTTACGCCTCTGATCTTCAGCATATCGTCGCTTCTGCCGGAGGGCTTGCTCATACGGGCGTGAGTTCTTCCGCATTCGCACTTTTCGTAGGTGATAGAAGTAATATCCTTTGTGCGATAGCGCAGAACGGGGATTGCCTCCTTTGAAAGCGTTGTTATAACAAGCTCGCCCTTTGAGCCTTCGGGGAGAACCTCGCCTGTTTCGGGGTTGATGATTTCGGGGAGGAAGTGATCCTCGTTGAAGTGCATACCGCAACGCAGTGAACATTCGCCCGAAACACCCGGTCCCATAAGCTCGCTCATACCGTAGTTGTCGGTTGCAAGCAGATGCAGATAATCCTCTATCTGCGCTCTCATTTCGGGAGTGCATCCCTCTGAGCCGAAAAGACCGAGCCTCAGCTTGAGCTCATCTCTGCCGATACCCATTTCTTCAGCGACCTCGCCTATTCTCATAGCGTATGAGGGGGTAGCGACAAGTGCCGTTGTGCCGAAGTCCTTCATCAGCATAACCTGCTTTTCGGTGTTGCCAGATGAGCAGGGAACTACTGTAGCGCCTATCTTTTCAAGGCCGTAATGCAGACCGAGCGCACCCGTGAAAAGTCCGTAGCCGAATGCAATCTGTACTATGTCTTCATCTGTAGCACCTGCGGCTGTTACAAGTCTTGCAACGCAGTCAGACCACATATCAAGGTCGTTCTTTGTGTAGCCTACAACGGTGGGCTTGCCGGTTGTACCCGATGAAGCGTGCAGACGTGTAACGTTTTTGAGCGGCGTAGCGAACATACCGAAAGGATAGTTGTCACGGAAATCCGACTTAGTGGTATACGGTATGTACTGTATGTCCGACAGCGCCTTTATCTTTGTACAATCAAAGCCTGCCTCGTCAAATTTTCTCTTGTACAGCGGTACATTGTCATAACAGTATTTTGTTATGTGCTTCAGTTTTTCGAGCTGGAGCTTTTCAAGCTCGGCTCTCGGCATAGTTTCAATATCTTTCTGGAAAAAACTCATATTATAACCCTCTTTTTTATTCTTCGCTCTCGGTGTATGCACAGCTGAAACCTGTGAACTGTGCTGTACCTCCTACAGCGTATAATCCTGTCATTGTTCCCGTGAAACCGCCCGAAACCTCACTTGTCAGATATTTCACCTGACCGCTTCCGAGATGCGTTTCGGTGTCGCCGCATTTCACGAAGAAATTGTAATTATAATGGTCGGCTCTGACGATAAGCGTTGCGTTGTCGGCATTTACCGCAACTCTGTTCTGCTCGTGCTTTATTCCGCCGATGTTGAGCTTCAGTATTGCCAAAGTGCCGTCCGCCGTCTTTTTAAGTGCAATATCGTAATGCTCGTTCTCGCACATATACATTGTGACGCCGCCCTCGCCGTTGCCGCAAAGGTTTACGTTGACACAAAGATTCATATCAAAGTCACGCTGACGCATTGCGATAAAAGTAGGCGAATCCATATCGTCAAGGGTCAGATCGGTGCCGCAAAGCTCGTACTTGTCCGCAGACAGCTTGTAGCTTTCGGGGTGGTACTTACGCAGATAACACCAGTCAACCGAAGGATCTGTATTGCCGAATGTGAACACGGGCAGCTTATCCTGAGTAAAATCGCCCTTTATTTCATACTGTGCATCTGTTGTGCCGTCAAGACCTGCGAACAGCCTGCCGTTCTCATCAAAGTGTGCAGGGGAGAGGAAAACCTCCCTGCCGAGGCTGTGGAAGGGCATCCATATACCCATCTGTCTGAAGCCGAGACTTAATATATGCCAGTCGCCGTTCTTGTCCTGTATCAGATCTCCGTGACCGATACCCTGTATTATGTACGGCGCTTTGTTGCGGTTAGTGAGTATGGGGTTGTTGTCGCCTGTGACATACTTGCCCCATATATCGTCCGATACGGCGTAGGTCACCATATGACCGTATTCTGTGCCGCCCTCTGCCGCCATAAGATAATATCTTCCGTTTATCTTATAAACGTGGGGGCTTTCAAGATAACGTCCGCCCGAACCTTTCCAGATAGACTTGCTGTGGGAGAGCTTTTTGCCCGTAGCAATGTCAATCTCGCACTGTACAACGCCGCCCTCGCCGTAGTCGTCCTGTCCGTTGCTTATGAAGAATGTTCTGCCGTCCTCAAAGTACAGTGACGGGTCGATACCGCCCTGATCGACTTCGATAGGGTCTGACCATTCGCCGTAGATGTCATCGGTATAAACATAGAAGTTTCTGTGGGTGGTGTCGTTTGTAGTCACCATATAGAACCTGCCGTTGTTATATCGGATAGTGGGAGCGAATACGCCGCCTGACGCAGGTATCTTGTCAAGCATTACCTGTTCGGGACGTGTCAGCACATAGCCTATCTGCTTCCAGTTTACAAGGTTGTCGCTCTCAAAGAGCGCAACACCGGGGAAATACTGAAAGGTGCTTGTTACCAGATAATATTTTCCGTTTGCAAAACAGACAGAGGGGTCGGGATAGAAGCCTTTCAGCACGGGGTTTTTGTATATCATGCTCAAATTCCTTTTTAAATAGCTAAAATAAATTTATGCGTACTTTAATAGTATACCGCTTAAAAGTGCGAATGTCAATACATAAATGCCCGGTACGGAAAAATCCGTACCGGGCTGATCTTATTCTGTTGTGTCCGGAATTAATACATTCCGCCCATACCGCCCATACCGCCTGCGGGCATTGCGGGAGCAGGATTTTCTTCCTTCTTGTCAGCAACAAGGCTCTCTGTTGTAAGAACCATAGCTGCAACTGAAGCGGCGTTCTGTAAAGCTGAACGTGTTACCTTTGCGGGATCTACGATACCTGCGGCAATCATATCACCGTATACTTCGTTCTGAGCGTCAAAGCCGTAGCCTACCTTGCCTTCACGGCGGATAGTGTCGATGATGACAGAGCCTTCAAGACCTGCGTTAGCGGCAATCTGACGAACAGGCTCTTCAAGAGCACGGAGAACTATCTTAGCACCTGTCTTTTCGTCACCCTCAAGGGTTGCGATAAGAGCTTCTACAGCGGGCATAGCGTTGATAAGCGCTGTACCGCCGCCTGCTACGATACCTTCCTCTGCGCCTGCCTTAGCGGCTGCAAGAGCATCTTCGATACGGAGCTTCTTTTCCTTCATTTCGATTTCTGTAGCGGCACCGACCTTGATAACAGCAACACCGCCAGCAAGCTTTGCAAGTCTTTCCTGAAGTTTTTCCTTGTCAAATTCACTTGTTGTGTTTTCGATAGCGGCTCTTATCTGAGCGATTCTTGCCTGAATCTGCTCTGTTGAACCTGCGCCGTTTACAATCGTTGTGTTTTCCTTCGAAACTGTTACGCTCTTAGCACGGCCGAGCTGGTCGATAGTTGTATCCTTAAGCTCAAGACCGAGTTCTGATGTGATAACAGTACCGCCTGTAAGAATTGCGATATCCTGTAACATTTCCTTACGTCTGTCGCCAAAGCCGGGAGCCTTTACACCTACGCATACGAATGTACCACGCAGCTTGTTGAGGATAAGTGTTGTAAGAGCCTCGCCCTCGATGTCCTCAGCGATGATAAGCAGCTTCTTGCCTGCCTGTACGACCTGTTCGAGTAAGGGCAGAACGTCCTGAATGTTGCTTATCTTCTTGTCTGTGATAAGGATGTAAGCGTCATCAAGGTTAGCTGTCATCTTATCTGTATCTGTTGCAAAGTAAGGTGAAATGTAGCCTCTGTCGAACTGCATACCTTCAACGACTTCGCTGTATGTTTCTGCTGTCTTGCCTTCTTCAAGAGTAACAACACCGTCTGTTGTAACCTTTTCCATAGCCTCTGCAATCAGCTTACCTACTGTTTCATCACCGGATGAAACTGTAGCTACACGGGCAATGCCATCGCTGTTTTCGATAGCCTTTGAATTCTTCTTTATCTCTGCTACTGCCGAGTCAACTGCCTTTGAGATACCACGCTTAACATCCATAGGGTTAGCGCCTGCGGCAATGTTCTTCATACCCTCTCTGATAAGAGCCTGAGCGAGCAGAGTAGCTGTTGTTGTACCGTCGCCTGCGGCATCATTTGTCTTTGTGGAAACTTCCTTAACAAGCTGTGCGCCCATGTTTTCGAAAGGATCGTCAAGCTCAATTTCCTTGGCGATAGTAACACCGTCGTTTGTAATCAGCGGAGCGCCGAACTTCTTGTCAAGCACTACGTTTCTGCCCTTAGGGCCGAGTGTAATCTTAACTGTGTTTGCGAGCTGGTCGATACCTGCCTGTAAAGCCTTGCGGGCTTCTTCACCGTATATAATCTGTTTAGCCATTGTGAATGTTCCTCACTTTCAATTATTCTACAACTGCGAGGATGTCTTCCTCACGGAGTATTGTGTATTCTTCGCCGTCAACCTTGACTTCTGTTCCTGAGTATTTGCTCATAAGAACCTTGTCGCCGACTTTAAGCTGTACGGGAACGAGCTTTCCGTCAACTGTCTTGCCGGGGCCTACCGCTACAACTTCTGCTACCTGAGGCTTTTCCTGTGCGGCACTTGTAAGAATTATACCGCCCTTTGTTGTTTCTTCTGCTTCGAGCATCTTGATAACTACTCTGTCCGATAACGGTTTGATCGTCATTTTGAATGACCTCCTTGTTATATTTGCTGTCACTTTTTTATCTGTGACGGTGCTTTTGATTTCCAAGTTGTTAGCACTCTTTATGTTTGAGTGCTAACCGCTGATTATTATTGTAATCACTTTACGCATAAAAATCAAGGGGTAAAATGTGAAAAGTGATAATTTTGTTACATTAATATAAAAGTCGTTCAGCAGATTGATAATTATTTATGCAGATTTACACATAAAATTGACGGAATTTTTGAAAAAGGTGTTGAAAAAAGGCGTGAGGGGCTGTATAATATAAATAGAAACAGGGCGAAAAGGATTTATCGCTCAGACTGTCGATAAATCTCCTGCTTATTTAAAAATGGGGTCGCAGGGGCGGAGCCCCCGACAGGGACTAGGGGCGGTAGCCCCAGCAAAATTCCCCCTTTCCCGGGGAAAGGGGGCAGGGGGATAGGGATAGTGAGTTAGAAGTTTGTTTAAAAAACATACTTTTTCTACATTCTGGGCGATAAGGATTTATCGCTTTAATATTTAAAATTGTGTACTTTACGGAGGCACTGAAATGTCAAAGAAGATTATAATAGCCTGTGACAACGAGCATATATGTGATTTTATTGAGAACTATGCCGAAAAAGAGGGCTTTACGGTAAAAACGATATGCGATATAAGCGAGGATACTCAGCACGTTGTGCGTGAATGTCTTGTTCTTCACCCCGATATTATAATACTCGGCGGCTGCTATCTTGATGCAGAGCAGGAGTGCCGTCATACTTCTCTTATGGCTGATATATATATGCTGAAGAATGACGGTGGTGAGCATACTTTATCGCTTCCGCTTGATATAGGACAGCTGTCGGAGGTATTCGACAAATATGACGGGAAGCTGTGCGGCGAGTATGACACGCTGTCGATTGATAATGAACATAACTGTGCGAAGGTAGGCGACAAGGAGTATCCGCTGGGGCTTAACGAGCTTGAGATACTACGCTCGTTTATAGCGAATCCGAACCGTGTGTTCAGCAAGGAACAGCTTGCCTATGAAGTATTCGGTCCTGACGCAAAGGGCAGTGACGCACTGGTCGAAGAATCGGTCAGCCTGCTGAAATCCAAACTTGACGGCTTATCTTCAAAGTGGAGCATAAGGCTTATATGGGGAGTAGGGTATAAGTTTGAGGTGAATGAATAAGAAAAGCGGCAAAACCAAATAATTAAGGCACGACTTTCATTACGATTGTCGTGCCATTTTAATTATTTCTTATTTTTAGTCGCCAAATACCGCATTTTCAAATTCAGCGTATGCTTCACGGTTATACTGTAAATGGTCAAATTTGTAATCTGAAGGAATTCTTCCTTCAACGAAAGCGTTAAGCCCGTCATATATACTGTCGGCATCGGTATGGACGATATACTGCCCGTTTTCGATGAGTGAACCTCCGACAGAAGAAAAGTCGGATACTATTATAGGCAGATGGATTGCTCTTGCTTCAAATATTACAAGCGGCTGTCCCTCGTGTATTGAAGGAAGCACGAAACAATCGCACTGCGACAAAAGTCCGAAAGGATTAGACAGGTTGCCTGTCAGAATTATTCTGTCGCTTAAGCCGAGCGAATCAATCTGACGCTGAAGTGCCGCCTTGAGCGGACCCTCGCCAAGTATATACAGCATTGCGTTGCTGTGCTTTTCGGCAAAACGTGAGAAGGCATTGATAAGCTCTTCCTGGTTTTTTTCTGGCGAAAGACGTCCGATGTTGACAAATTTAATATAGCCGTTATCTACCTTATCGGCACTCGAAGCAACGCTCATACTGCCTGTTTCAATCTCTGTCTTGGCCGCAGGCTGAAGCGGGATAAGGCGCATATTTACCGAAGTGGTGCCTGAAACAACGGCGTAGAAATACTTATCTCCCGTTTTGACGATTCTTCCGTCTTCCTTACCGCTCAGTACCTTTTCAAAGTCGATTGAGTTTTTGCTGAAATAGAATTTATCGGCAGGTGCAAATGCAGACAGCTTCTCACGGTTTACTTCCATAATCTGACGGCTGCATGAAACCAGTCTGTCAAACTGAGGATAAAGGGCGAATATCTTCTTCAGCCATTTGAATCTTACTTCATATTCCGACATCATATCGTTATGCATCCAAATGCAGTGTCTTGCGTCCGGCTGAGCAAGGCAGAGCGAGGCATAGAATATATTATATCCCTCATAGTCAACTATATAGTCAAATTTGGAGTCGCCGTAAAGTCTGCGGAATTCTGTTTCATAAACCTTTTTCGGAAATATTTTTCTGAAAAGAGCATTTTTAGGTCCGCACTGCATATAGAACATATTGCGCATACCGCCGAAAACGGTCTTGATATACATTTTCTGGCGTACAACAACTCTTGCACGGGGGTCGATCTCAAGAATCTTTCCGCACTGTGCGGCATCTTTTGTATCATCAACTATTACTGTTACATCGTACTTGCTGTAATCGAACTGCTTGAGCAAGTTCAGCATTGCGGTTCCTATTCCGTTTACAAGCATAGGTCCCTTAGAGATAAGCACCTTTTGTTTCTTTTCGGCACAAGGATCAATAACGTTGACGTTATCCCATTTGTTTTTAAATATAGCGTTGACTATTTTTTTCGAAATAGAACCGATAGAATAATTACAGCACCAGTCTTTTATCTCGTTGTATTTTTCCTTGTTCTGTTCGAATACATCGTCTATGTTGTTTACCCATTCACCGAGCGTATCAAGGCTGTCTGTATAAGGACCGGGAAGTGATTCAAGACCGAAATACATACCTCTGTTTTCTGTATAGCTCTCAGCGTCGGTTATATAAAACAGGACAGGTCTGCCTGTAGCAAGATAATCAAAATAGATGCTTGAATAGTCACTGATAAGAATGTCGGTTATGCCGAGTATTACGTTTGCGTCCATTGTTGCAGGGACGATATAGTTGTATTCGGCAAGCTGATCCTTGATGTAACTGTATACTACCTGATGAACCTTTACGAGAACCTGATATTTTTCGGTATCAATAGATTCGTCGAGCCTGCGCTTTAATTCTTCGAATCCGTCAACGCTTAAATCGGGTTTTCCGTAACTGCTTCCACGCCATGTAGGAGCATAAAGAATAATTTTCTTGTTGGGGTCAACCTCAACGCCCGAGCGTCTCAGCTCATCGTATATGTCTTCCTTTTTGGTGTTTACGAGCGTATCAAGACGGGGGTAGCCTTCCTCTATGATTTTTCCGGTTGCAAGTCCGCGCATCTTGAAAGCGTCAAGATAGATTTCCGTAAGGAACGGATTAGCAGAAAGAACGTAATCTGCGTGAAGGAAATTTCTTGTCATATTGAATGCGTTGAGAGGACCGGTAGGTTCATCGTGGCAAAGATGCTTGAGCGGTATACCGTGCCATGTATTGATATATACCTGACCGGGTCGCTTTACAAAATAGCCGTAGAACGATACGTTGTTGATAAGGTATTTTGCACTTGCAAGATATTTGATGTACTGCTTTGAACCGAACTTTACAAAGGATATATTCCTGTATTTCTTCTTACAGCGTTCAATAAGCTCCTTATGATCGTCAGGCTCGTCAAGTACCCATATGTGTTTATATCCGGCATATTCCGGATCGTCAACGATCGCATTGAACAGAGCGAGCGGACCGCAGAGCATACCTCTGCCGTAAAACGATTCGTAAAGAATCGTGTTCTCTTTCAAAGATTTATGCCGCCAGTATCTGTAGTATTTGTTGTTTCTTCTCTCTGTAGGCGATTTGAAATATGACTTTGTTCCTTTTGAAAGAAGCTCAAAGGTTTTCTTAATTTTCCATTTTGTATTGTTTAAATCCATTTGTTGACCTTTCCTTTTGTTTATACACCCGAAATTTTACTCAGTATCAAATTTTCGAGCTTATTATAGCGGCACAGCTTCAGTAAGAGCTTAATTATAACAGCGACCGCAAGCGAAATGATTACAAATAATAAGTAATCAAGCCACGGATTTTCTGTCATATATGCGATTGACGAGAACCAGTAGCCTCTTATGAAAGTATGCGTAAGGAAAATTATCATTGAGTATTCGCCTAAGAAAACAAGTAGGTGTGAAATGACGGGAATACGACTGATAAACAGAAACGCAAATATTATCACAAGTACAGGTATCACGCTGTCCCATATTTCTATAAAATCTCCCTTGAGTGCGCTCTGACGCAGTTTATAGAATATAAACAGAATCGCACAGCTGCCGATAAACGCTGTGATTTTTGCGAATACAGGCATACTGCTGTATTTATCTTTTATCACACCGAGCGCATTCGTTCTTGCGCATACTATTCCGAGCGCTATGCAAAGAAGCCACCTTGTGAGCGGCACGACCTTGATTCCGAAGGCTGCCGGCAGAAGTATTGCGGCGCAGGTAAGAACCAGCCAGCCGAATTTATCGTACAGCTTGTTCAATAAAGGAATCAGTACGATTATTACTATAGCGAGCGACATATACCACCATGTCGAGTTAAATGTCGGAGTGCCGAACAGCTCGGCAAGGCCGAGAAAATCAATCAGCATTTTCCAAGCCGCCGCAAATATACCGCCTTTGCCGTAAACGCCTTGTATGTTCCATTTGCTGCTGTTGACAATCAGCGACGCAAGTACGGATATTATATAAATGATGTAAAATTCAAGCATCATTTTGAAATAGCGGTAAGCGAGAAATCTCGAATTGCCGTTATTCCATTTGTTATACGAGCAAGTCAGACCGTAGGCGCTCAGAAATACATATACGCCTACACAGATCTTGAAGAAATTTGCAAATGTATTTACACTGCTTTCTGCAAACGGCGAAAAGTCGAGTGTAAAGCCCTTATATCTGTCGGGGGCAAGAAACATATGATGAAAGAGCATCATCAGTATAGCGATACCTTTGCATATCTTTGTATCGTTCAGAGTGAATTTCTCTTTTGTCATTTTTACTTTTTACCTAACTCCTGCTTAATCTGCGTAGTTGAAATTTCGGGTGTTCTGGGAAGATAAACTACCTCGCAGTATTCCTTGAGAAAATCGAACTTTCCCTTCCAGTCGTCGCCCATAACAAATGTGTCAACGTGGTATTCCTTTACGTCGCTTATCTTCTGATCCCAGCAGGTTTCGGGGATAACCAGATCAACGTAGCGGATAGCTTCAAGAAGCTGCTTTCTTATCTCATAGCTGAAATAGCACTTCTTCTGCTTTTCGTTCCAGTTGAATTCGTCTGTTGAAAGCACTACGATAAGATAATCGCCGAGTGCCTTTGCTCTTTTAAGAAGCTCAATGTGACCGTAGTGGAGCAGGTCAAATGTTCCGTAAGTAATTACTCTTTTCATATAGGTTTTCCTTTCAGTTAAGTTAATATACACAGATCACTGTTTCAGCTTTCAATGCCGGTAAAGTGACCTTCCCTGTCGTTTTCCTCCGGAGGCTTCATATAGTCGCCGTACATATTGGTAAGAAGGCTGTCATACCCTATGGGCGCCGGATATTCGCCGTTTTCAAACGGGAGCATAATCTTCTCCTCAAACCATTCGCTTTTATATGTTTCTCTGGGGAAGCCGTGCGCACCGCTTACGGTACACAGCTTTTTGCCAGAACAGAATACATTGAAGATACCGACAACAAAGTCACGCATTGCAATAACAAAGCCTCTCGGCATCTTTATCATAAAGTGATAAAGCATACGGGCTGACTTTTTGGTATAGTCAAAGTCAAAATCCTTGTTCTGCTTTGCTATAAGTGCATAAGACGTTGTGCTTACCCATTTGAACATAAATTGTGCCAGTTTATTGTTTTCGGGACACTTGTCCACGGGAAAAACATCTATATAAATGCCCTTGTGCATATTTACGCCTTCAAGGAACGGGTCAATGACCTCAGTGTTGTCAAGCCTTATCTTGTCAAAGTGGAACGGGTAACCCTTGTCATTCTTCTTGTCCTGCAGAAAAAGTCCTTCGGGTAATGCTTTTTTGCATACGCCGTTCAGTTTTTTGAAATCCTTTCTGAGCATTACAACGTCAATATCATCGTCCCACGGGATAAAGCCCTTGTGCCTTACCGCACCGAGAAGTGTTCCTGCTGTAATAAAATAGCGTAAATTGTTCTCCTTGCACATCCTGTCGAATTTTACGAGTATGTCAAGTTCTTTCGCTTTAAGGTCGGCAAGTTCTTTTTCTGAAAGCTGTTCTTCCAAGTTTTCACCACCGTGATAATTATTAGCCGTAAAAACGGATACGCGTTGAACGGAGTAAAGAAAAAATAAAGATGATAATTTCTGTAAAGAAATTTTATTCAAAGCGTAAAGCAAACTCATATTATTATACAACGAAAGCGGCTGTTTGTCAAGAATTTAAGCCGTTTTACGCATTAGTAGTAATGCACAATAAAGCAGGTTAAATGCCTGTGATTTTACGGTAATATTTGCGTTTTTATCATGTCGGACAAACCGGTCGCAAAAAAAGCTGTCGCAAGAGCCTTTCAAGCTCCTGCGACAGCCGGTAAGGGTCGGCGGTCAGACACCCATTTTCTTATTATATGCGGCACATACTTCTTTTGCCGTACCCTGCATTACGGGTACTCCGTGGTCGAGCCACAGTGCCTTGTCGCAAAGCTGTTCGATAGACTTCATATTGTGCGAAACATACAGCAGGGTAGTGCCGTTTGAAAGCATATTCTGCATACGCTCCGAGCATTTTTTCTTGAAGCGGACATCGCCTACCGATAGAATTTCGTCTGCGATAAGTATATCGGGCTGTACCGAAGTCGCTATCGAGAAGCCGAGCCTTGCTTTCATACCCGATGAAAAGTTCTTTACGGGCGAGTCAAGGAAGTCCTGAAGCTCGGAGAATTCCACTATCTCATCGAATTTTTCCTGTATAAAGTCCTTTTTATAGCCCAGCAATGTGCCGTTGAGGAATATATTCTCACGGGCGGACATATTCGGGTCAATACCTGCGCCAAGTTCAATAAGAGCGGCAACCGAGCCTTTCACGTCTACCGTACCCTTGTAGGGCTTGAGTATGCGGCTTATTACCTTTAAGAGCGTTGATTTTCCCGCTCCGTTTGTGCCGACAAGTCCCCACGCTTCGCCTTTCTTTATGTGCAGGTCAACGTCCTTGAGTGCGATGAATTCCTGGAACATAAGCTCACGTCGCAGTAGTCTTACCACATATTCCTTAAGGTTATCGACCTTCATATTCGCTTTGTTGAAGCGTACGGTCACATTGTTTACGTCAATTATATAATCTTCCATACCGATACCTCCGTCAGATGTACAGAATGAACTTGTCCTGTTTATCTCTGAAAATAACAGTACCAAGTACGAAGAACAGTGCGGCATAGGCTACACCGAGTATTATCGTTTTCATATCGGAGATACAGCCGCTGTAAGCGATATCCCTGAATTGTTTTATATAAATGTATAGCGGATTGAAGTTTTCTACCAGCAGACGCATCCAGTCGGGGAGAATATCAACGGGATAGAATATAGCCGACGCATACATCCACATTGTTGTGAAGGCGTTGTATATATATCTTGTGTCACGGAAGAAAACGTGCATCTGAGCGAGGAAGAATCCCATTCCGCAGGCGAATATATACGCTTCGAGCGTTATAAGAGGGAATAAAAGCATCGTCCAGAAGAAAGGCGAGCCTGTGAAGATCAGAACTATCAGCAGTGCGCCAAGCGACAGCACATAGTCAACCATACAGCTTGTTACCTTTGCGAGAGGGAACATATATTTTGAAACGTATGTCTTTTTAAGCAGTGCGGCATTTGATGTTATACCGTCCATCGCCTTGTTTGTAGCACCGACAATGAAATCGTACAAGGTTCTTCCGACAAGAAGATATACGGGGAAATTCGGTATGTTCCTGTCAAACAGCTTAGAGAATACAACGTACATAACGATCATAATCAGCAACGGATTAAGTACGCTCCATACATATCCCAGAAAGCTGCGTCTGTATTTCAGCTTAAGATCCCGTGAAACGAGCTGTATAAGCAAGTCCTTGTAGTGCCTTACTTCAAGAAATCCGCCTGTTTTATCCTTGCGAACAAGTGTCATTTATACCTCCGTCAATCAAAGCTCTTGTTATGTCTTACTTTGTTATAGAGCTTTGAGTTAAGAATTCTGTTGTATCCGGTAAGACCTATATGAAATCTGTTGAGTGTTTTCAGTATCTTGCAATGCTTTTTGCTCATCTCATAAACTTCGTGGTATTCCTTATCCATAAAGCTCATCATTTCATCGGCTCTTTTCCTGCCTGCTTTCCTGTTTTTATCGCACAAAAGCGAGGTAACAAGGAAGCTCAGCAGCAGAAGATGCGTTTTCTTCGCACAGTAAAGCGCCGCCGCACCCGTAAAGCTCTTGCCCTCTTCGGTCATACGTTTAAGTACGGTTTCGGTATGACCTATACGCTTAAGCTGATTTTCCGCAGAAACGCTTTGCGTCACATCGCCGATGCGGTATTCATATATGAAAATATCGAGCGGAAGTATGCTCTTTGCCTTACTGCAAGGGAAAGTGGCGTATTCGTGGTCCTCGTAGAACACCTTTTCGCTGAGTTTTATTCCTTCGGTTTTATAAAAATCGGTACGGTAGGTTATGCCGTGGAACGTAAGGCTGCGGTCGAAGTTTTTCCACTGCGACATTACCTCGTCCATTGTGTATATTTTGTCAAACTGCGGCGGAAAGCAACGCCAGCTTTTTACTTCGCCGTTTGAAATGTTTATCGTATGATGAGGCGTCAGCACAACATCGGCATCCGTATTTTCAAGCGCCTTTATAAACTCAGGTATATTCTCGGTAAGAAACCAGTCGTCAGCGTCAAGAACTTTAAGATATTTGCCGACAGCCTTTTCACTGCCGACATTAATACCGGAGCCGTGACCGCCGTTGACTTTATTTATAAGGCTTATCGAGGCGGGGTATTTTGCAATATATTCTTCTGCGATTTTTTCGCAACCGTCTGTAGAGCCGTCATTTACAACGATTATGTCAAGCCTGTCTGTACATTCGCACAAGAGCGAATCAAGGCATTTTGCCAGAAACGGCTTGCTGTTGTAAGACGGAATAATTATACTCAGTATCTTTTCCATTTAATTGTTACCTTTTTTCAGTTTATTAAGTCTGTTTTCCTTTATTCCTGCGAGCGTATATGAAAACGCCTTGAACATACTTATGTCCGTCAGCTGTTTTCTTTTGGCAAAAGCGTAATATGCGGCATAGAGAACGGACAAGGGAAGCCCCATTATATATCTTGTCGTATTTCCTCGGTTCACAAAGAATTCCCTGTCGAAGCCCTTGAACCATGTTGATTGTGTCTGAGCCACCGTTGCCAGTTCATAGGGGTAGTGATATATTTTCAGCCCTGCCTTACGGCACTGCGTCAGAAATCTGAATTCCTCCTCCGCACCGTTGCCTGAGCCTGCGCCCATATTTTCGTCAAACCGAATGCCTTTGGCAAGGAGCTTTTCACGTCTGAACGTTATCTGCCACGAGCTTACGCTCATAATATCCCTGTAGCCGAGCTTTTTTATGCTGTCGCCCCATTTGTGAGGTCTTTGCGCCATATCGAATATGATAATATCCGCTTGCGGAAGGCTGCTGTAAGCCTTCTGTACCGCTTCTTCGTACCCTTGCGAGAATACCTCGTCATCATCACAGATAATGCACACGTCGGCAATGGATTCAGATATGGCAAGGTTACGGCTTTTTGTAAGTCCTCTTTCCTTTACGGAAAAAGTACGGACAAAAGCATTGCCGATATGTTCCTCATTGTATCCTTCCTCATCGCACTGATTTATTATAACCGTGTCCGAGGTGATATGGGAACGCTTTATCATTTCTTCGCTGTCGTTCAGAAACATACACGACAGAAGTATTTCGGTCTTGTTCAAAAGTTCAGCTCCTTAATTTCAAAATGCCATATCATACTTTTGCTGTAAGCCACATTTATCTTATTATACAACTGTTGCATAAAAAAGTCAATCGACATAATTTTATAGTATTTTGCCGCACAAACGCCTGATTATATGCGTTTTACATAAAAAGACCGCCGGAAAGGCGGTCTGCTGTTTTATGTTATTCGTCAGTCTTAGGCTTATCCTTGCTGTAGTCATGCAGCATTCTTGTTCTCTTATGCGATTCCTTTTCAACATACATCTTCGAGTCGGCTTTATTTATATAATAGTCTATATGGAGCTTTGAGCCTTTCGGCACGATGCATCCGCCGAAGCTGCCGTGTACATTGTACGGCTTTTCGCTTGTGAGATTGTATTCCGAAAGATATTCGTTGACCTTGTCGATATACGCCTTCATCTCGTATTCACCCTTGCCTTTGCCGAATACGACATATTCATCGCCGCCGAAGCGTGCGCATATATCGTTCTCGTCTGCGGCGGACTTAAGTGCGTTTGCCATAGTGAGAATAGCGTTGTCGCCCTCGTTGTGCCCGAAGTTGTCGTTTATCAGCTTCAGATTGTCAAGATCTACCGAAATGACCATACAGTCATCCTTGACTCCGCCCTCGGCATAATCATTGTATATTCTGAAGAAGCCTCTGCGGTTGTACAGCGATGTGAGCGGATCGGTGATATAGAGCATATCAATCTTCTTTGCGTATGCATAAAGCTCGTTCTGCCTGCGTACCGATTCTAAAAGCTGTGACATTGCCATAGTGAGAAAGTTCAGCAGATAGTTCATACTGCTCCACGGATAGAAATTGAACGCAAGGTATCCCAGCGTGTTATCCCTTATGTGAATAGGCGTGTACAAAATGAACTTGCATTTGTCGGACATTTCGTAGAAGTCGGGGAGCATTTCCGAGGTGGGAAATTCGGTTTCGCTCTGCGGCTTCTTATCCGTGTATCTTGCTATGCACTTCATAGTATCGCAGTAGCCGTGTCTGTGGACGGGGCAGTTGTCTTCGACATCGTCGATCGAATCGTTTACAAGCGAGCTTTCCATAAAGTCCTTGCAGATACATATCCACGAATTCTCGCACCATATTCTCGAAAGCGTCGCCGAAATATTCCTGCTTGCATCGTCAAAGGTAGAGCAGTTAGCAAGCTCCTGCGCAATAGCCGCAGTTCTTATCGAAAAACGCCTTGCGTCATATAGTTCTTCAAACAGATCGTGCCTTTGCTTCGGCAGAATATCAAGATTGTTCTGCGTATTCGTACAGCGGCAGGATATACCGTAAATTATGTTGGGCGGAATTATGCCGAGCTTTGCAGGCTTCTTACCTCTGAGAAGAAGGTTAGCCACGATGTTGGCTGCCTCCTCGCCGGCTTTGTCGGCAAGTATCTTAGCGGTAGTGATATAGCCGCTCGCCTCGTCTGTGCCGTCCATTCCGGTAACGGCTATTTCGCCGGGCATATCAAAGCCAAGCTCCGCCAGCTTTATCATAACAGCAGATGCCATTGTATCGTTTGCACAGACAATTGCTCCGCAGTCAAGATTTCCGTCCTCGTTCATCTTTTCTACCTGCTGAATTGCAGGGGCGCTCCACAGATTGCCGTAATATATTCTTGACGGTTCTATAGGTATGTTATGGCTTTTGAGTGCGTCAAGAAAACCCTCCAGACGTTCCTTGCAGGTGGGGTTGTCCTTGTATCCGCTGAGGAAATTCAGTTTTCTTATGCCGTGTCTTTCTATAAGATGATTTGTTATCATCTCTATCTGGCGGCGATAGTCGGGCATTATGCAGTAGCAGTTGGGGTAATCGTACTGCTCTCCGATTGTCAGCACGGGTACGTTCTTTTCTACCGCACGTTCAATAGTATGCCTTATCACTTCTTCGCTACTGCTCAGATAAAACGGTGCAACGATGAGCATATCAATAATATCATAGTTAGGCAGACTGAAGATGTTGGTCTGGCCTATATTATGCGGCGCACCCTCGTAGTAGCAGGTACAGCAGTTGAAGATATGTACATTTATAAGATTGTCGCCGAGTACTTTACAAAAGCCTTGTAAAAGCATTTTTCCGCCTTCAAGATCGCCGATACAGAAGGCAACATTTTTTCTGCCGCTTTTATTTTCCACAGATACGTCCTCCTATAAATCAAATTAAAAATATTGAAATTTCTTCAAATTAAAACGTGTTGCACAATGTTTTAGCGGGGATATAATATAAATTCAGTATACCACATTTGTATGCAAAAATCAAGAAGATTCGATAAAAAATGAGCATATCCGATACGGTTTTTCGGTTTTGAGCCTTGCTTGTCCGGACTTGATTTTCATAGCACAACGAATTTCGGCGGTACGCCTAAAATCGCACAAATTTATTGCATTTTCCGCTGATATGTGATACAATAAGTTCTATCAAATTGTATAAACTTCATCGAGGAGTGTTGAAATTGGAAAACAGCAACAAAAATAACAATAATTATAAAAGCAACAAGCCGTCAAAGGATAACAGACCGTCCTTCCCGAAAAGAGCGGTGATAACAGGCGGTATGCCTTACGGTAATAAACAGCTTCATTTCGGTCATGTCGGCGGTGTGTTCGTATTTGCGGATACTTATGCAAGATTCCTGCGTGACCGTATCGGTAAGGATAACGTAATTTTCGTATCGGGTACAGACTGCTACGGCTCGCCTATCGCAGAAAGCTACAGGAAGCTCAAGGAAAGCGGAGAGTTTGACGGTACTATTGAGGATTTTGTAAGGAAGAATCACGAGAGCCAGGAAAAAACGCTCAGAGATTATGATATAAGCCTCAATCTGTTCGGTGCGTCCGCACTGGATGAGCCTGCAAAGATACACAACATAGTATCCGACAAATTTATCAGAAGGCTGTATGAAAACGGTCAGCTTGAAAAAATCACCACCTCGCAGTTCTATGACGAAAAGGCTGGCGTATTCTTAAACGGCAGACAGGTAATAGGCAAATGTCCCGTTCTCGGCTGTCAGTCGGAAAAGGGCTATGCGGACGAGTGCGATCTCGGACATCAGTATATGCCTTCAAGCCTTATTGACCCCAAAAGCACGCTTACAGGCGAAACACCGGTAATGCGTGACGTTGTGAACTGGTACTTCCGTCTTACCGAGTACACAAAGCTGCTCGGCGAATATGTTGACAGAATAAAGAGGATGCCGAACGTCCGTTCTCTTGTTTCAAAGACTATCGGCGAGTTCCTTGAGCCGCCCGTTGTTCATATCAAAAAGGAACTGCGTGAAGATTACGAAAAGATAAAGGATCTGCTTGCACATCATACGCTGACGGACGACCCGAAAAAGCCTTCGTTCACGATATGCTTCGACACGCTTGACGAGCGTGATGCGGCAACCGAAATAATGGCACATCACGGTCTGCGTTTCAGAACGGGCAAGACGCTTGTTCCGTTCAGACTTACAGGTAATATCGAGTGGGGCGTAAAGGCTCCCGACCTTGAGGATGAAAAGGGACTTACCGTATGGGTATGGCCTGAATCGCTCTGGGCGCCTATCTCATTCACCTGCGCTTATCTCAAGAGCAAGGGTATTGATATGGAGCATTACAAGGATTACTGGTGTTCAAAGGATTCGCAGGTATATCAGTTTATCGGCTCGGATAACATCTACTTCTACGGCGTTGCCGAAATGGCAATGTTTATGGCGCTGAAAAAGGGCGAGATAACCTCCGACCCCGAGGACGGCGAAATGCAGCTTCCTATCCTCGTTGCAAACAACCACATTCTGTTCCTTGACAAGAAAGCAAGCAGCAGCGGCTCAATAAAGCCTCCTATGGCGGCGGATCTGCTGAACTACTATACAGCCGAACAGCTCCGTATGCACTGGCTCGGACTGGGACTCGGCACAAGGAGCGTCAGCTTCCAGCCCAAGCCCTATAATCCCGATGCAAAGCCCGAGGACAACGACCCTGTTGTAAAGGAAGGCTTCCTGCTTTCAAATGTGTTCAACAGAGCTATACGTTCCTGCTTCTATTACGCTCAGAAGTATTTTGACGGCAAGATGCCCGTAGGCACACCCGATGCGGACGTTATCGCAGAGTGCGAAAAGGCTATTCTTGAATATGAGCGTTATATGTATAAGTTTGAGTTCCACCAGGTGACCTATGTGCTTGACTCGCTTGTAAGAAAGTCAAGCAAGGTATGGTCAAAGCTCAGCCGTGAGGCTGATGCGGCAGATGATAACGAGCTTCGTAAAAAGACGCTTATCAACGTGTTCCACTATATAAGAACAGCCGCACTTCTTCTGCATCCCCTCGCTCCCGAGGGTACGGAGATGCTCAGAGAGTATCTCGGATTCGGCGAGGACTTCTGGAGTTGGGATCATGTGTTTGAAGGAATGGACTACTTCTGCAAGGGTGAAAGCGAGCATCAGCTTAAGTTCCTTGAGCCGAGAGTTGACTTCTTCAAAAAGCATCCCTCACAGCTTGCAGGCAGTGAAGAAAATTAAATTATTGCATCAGCACCGCCGCCGTGAAAACACAGCGGCGGTAAATTATAATATCAGAGGACATAACATTATGGCGGAAAAATTAGCGATAGCGATGAGCGGCGGAGTGGACAGCTCGGTGGCTCTGGTGCTGTTAAAGGATAAATATGATGTCAGCGGTTATACGCTGAAACTGCACGACAGCAGAGGAACGGACGACAGCGGACTTTGCGGTTCGGCAAGCGACATCGAGGACGCAAAGGCGATAGCGGCAAAATTCGGCGTACCTCATTATCTGCTTGATATGAGGGTTTTGTTTTCCGATACGGTACAGAAAAGTTTCGTACAGAGCTATCTTTCGGGAAGAACGCCTAACCCTTGCGTAGAGTGCAACGAAACGATAAAGTTCGGCGCACTGCTTGATGCGGTGAAAAAACAGGGGATAAATCACATTGCCACAGGTCATTATGTACGCAGTTGTTACGATGAAAAAAGCGGCAGATGGTTGCTCAAAAAGGCAATCAACGCAGACGGCACAAGCAATGCAAAGGATCAGTCATATGTGCTGTACCGATTAAGTCAGCAACAGCTTGCCGCAAGCGTTTTCCCTCTCGGTGAAATGACAAAGGACGAGATAAGGCATATTGCGGCTGACAGCGGACTTATCAACAGCGACAAGCCCGACAGTCAGGATATATGCTTTGTGCCGGACGGCGATTATGCCGGCTTTATCGAGCGTTATACGGGCAACGCTTACCCGGACGGCGATTTTCTCGATGAAAACGGTAACGTTATAGGCAGGCACAAGGGCGTTATATTTTATACGATAGGACAGAGGAGAGGAATAGGCACAGGATTTGGTAAACCGATGTATGTTATCGAAAAAAATGCCGATAATAATACCGTAACCCTCGGCGAAAACGAGCTTCTTTTTACCGATACGCTGTATGCAGACAATCTTAACTGGATAGCGTTTGAATATCCCGAAAGCGAGTTTAAATGCAGGGCAAAGACACGTTACAGGCAGACTGAACAGCCGTGTACCGTATATCCGCAGGACAGAAATACGGTCAGGGTCGTGTTTGATGAAAAGATAAGAGCGGTAACTCCGGGACAGCACGTTGTGTTCTATGACGGCGATATTGTACTCGGCGGCGGTGTAATAATGTAGAATTGTGAAAGTTTGACAAAAAGCAAGTTCACTTTTCATCTAATTTACACAAAACTATTCTTTTAATTTCACGAACAAGCATTATTATATAACCACAGTCAGCGAGGAAGCAAAAAGCAAACAAGCTGACAGATTAAATTGCTATCTTCGATTTTCATATATATTTCCCCAAAGCAAAGGACTCCGGTGTAACAGCCGGAGTTCTTTGTTTTTATACTTCGATAACGAACAGGCGGCACGACATTTGCCGTACCGCCTTTATATCTATTGCTTTTTGATCGTCATACAGCGGACGATGTGTGTTTAGTGTGTTTTACTCAGATATTGCCCGTAACCGTAATTACTGCCGTACCGGGAGTAACCGAAACCGTACCGTCTGTGTTTGTCGCAAATGTTGCCGCAGGTACTTCTATAGCGCCTGCTGTAGTTTCAAACACGCCTGTAGCCTCATTGTAAGTGTAGAGTGTATTGCTGAGAACGGTGCCGTTGTAGGTTACTCCGATATTTTTCAGTATCGGGTTGAATACGTCACGCAGAACAATATCGTCTGCCTGCGTAACAGCGGTGTTGCCCTTGTTCGTAACGGTAAAGGTGTAGGTTATCTGACCGTTCTCGCTTACTATTGTCGGGCTGAGCGACTTTTCAATATCAAGCGCAGGAGCGGTTGCGGCATTTACTGTTTCTGTGGCGGCGATAGGTTCTGTAATGCCGTCACCCGTTATCGAGATGCTGTTGGTTATACTGCCTTCAATATTGAGCGGAGCATAAGCCGTTGCTGTGGCACTGTATACTATCTGCGCCTCAGAGTTTGCGGGAACGTTTATTCCCGTTATTGTCATTGGCGGACCTGCCGTAACGGCAGGAGCTGTCTGCAATGCGCCGTTGATATAATAGCGTACATCTCCGCCGTATGCCAGAGGATACACTGTTCCTGCACCGTAGGTGTAACCGCCGAGATTATCGGTTAACGTAAGATTTGTAAACGCTGTGTTTCCCGTGTTCACAATATTCACAATATAGGTCAGAGTGTCGCCCTGCTTGTAGGAGTTTGCAAGGGAATGCTTCGTTGCGGCGAGAGTCTGCTGTATCTCGCCTGTTGTTACGTTTGAATTTACTACCGTGCCGTTGTACGAAAGGGTAGCAACGTTTGTGAATGTTGCCATTGTTTTTCCTCCTTGAAAGTATTTTTTATTCGGGTACCCTTTACATTTTATGACACAGTGTGACTTTGTGCTACCGAAATTTACTTTGCGTTATGCCGCTTTCTAATCAAGGTTGAAGGGAATCTCTTTTTCGGTAAGGTAATTCTTTACGGCATTGAATGCTTTGAGCGTTGAGTTTTCGTCTTCTATTTTTACTGTCGAGCCTTCCTTAAGGCTGTCTATATCCTTTTTCAGCTCTTCAAATGTGATTTCGTGGTTATCGACAAAATATTTTTCCTCTGAGATAGTAATGTTCAGAGTAAAGCATTCCGGATTTCCGGGGTTGCCTCCTTCTGTCGAAATATCTGTAACTGAGCTTGCCGGCATTTCCGACAGAGCTTCGGAAGTGCTTGTCGGGGACGCAGCGGTTACAGGCGGTTTGGCATTTACAGAGCTGTCGGCACAGCCGAATAGCATAAGTGCCGATAAGATCAGAACTGCTGTTTTTGTAATTCTTTTCATAGAAAATTCCTCCTTGTTATTCGATTTTAGCACCTATGCTATACAAAATCAAGCCCTGACAGTACTTTCGTGAAAATTTAGCGGAAAAATATGTCGTAACAGAGAAATACTTTTTGCTGTCGTTAAAACAGGGATATAATCGCTTGAAATCGCATTATACCGTAAACGACAGCACCTCCTTTCTTTTGCGTAATAGCATTACCCGTTGCGACAAAAAACGCTGTCGGACAACTGTAAAATAATTACATAGTCGGTGACTGATGTCTGAAAGCGAAAGGAAGTTTGAAATGTCAAGGGCAGTAACAAAGGATAAGATAAATATCCGTGAACATTCGGTAATAAGATGTACGGCTGTAATGATAGCGGCGGCGGTAATTTCAATGAGTACAGTGCTCGGAAAGCCATCGCCGTTTGCGGCATCGTTTGCGGCGGCTATGAGCGGAATCGACTGTATCAGCGCATTTGTGGGGAGCGTTGCAGGCTATATTCTCGGTGGAAATTATACCGACGGCGTTACCGTTACATCGGCTCTGCTGTCCGTTGTTGCCATCCGTATGATAGTTTCACGCAGAAAATCAGCCGTGTCTGAGATAGTATCGGCTGTCACGGCGGCAGGCTCTGTCTTTGCGGCGAATTTTCTCACATCGTCTACCGTAAGCGAGGTGATGAACTGCATCATTCTTTCAGTAATGGCAGGCGGAGGTGCGGTTGTCGCTTTACGCTTGTCACGGCTTGCCGAAAAGCGTGAGATAGCAAAGATAACCGTCCGCAGCGATCCTCTCAGCTTTATCTGCGTTCTGGGCGGCTGTGCTATAGTATCCGGCATACTTTCGCATTACAGCGTCGGTATCTTCAATATAGGAATAATTTTCGCATCCTGCCTTTCCCTTTGCAGTGCTATGAAGTACGGCAGGGGAGCAGGTGCTGTGTGCGGTGCGGTGTCGGCGCTCGGGTGTGCGGTTGCCACAGCCGACTACGCTTTTCTTGCGGCTGTTGTTGCTCCTGCGGCGGCTGTCGGAGGTGTGTTCAGCGGCGGAAGAAAACTGAGTGCCGCAGGAGGATTTGTGCTGACCGCAACGCTTGGCACTGCACTGTTCGGAATGGATAATTCAAAGCTCGCCGTTGTTGCCTGCATATTCATGTCATCGGCGGTCTTTATGATGTTACCGGCAAAGCTTACAGCCGAGCAGGGCGATATTGCCAGAGTTAAAGCGGGCGAAAACAGCGTCAGAAAACTGTTTTCAAAACGACTGAAATTTGCCGGAGGAGCGATTGCCGAGGTCAGAAGAACGGTCGGTATCACTGCCGAAAAGCTGGATAATAACATAGGAAACGATATAAGCTGGGTGTACAATACGGCCTGTGACGAAATATGCCGTAAGTGCAGGTATAATATGCAATGCTGGGGTAAGGAGTACGGCGACAGCATTAAACAGTTTGCAAAGATTACAAATATGGTAAAGTCGGGAGAAAGTGCCGATCCGGATGCTTTTTCGGAGCCTTTAAGCGAACGATGCCCTAAAAAGCAGGAGCTGATTGACAAAATCCGCAGGCTGTGTGATGTTTATGTAGCGAGCAGTACGGAAAAACGAAGAATTGCCCGTATGCGTAATATCCTGACGGCTCAGCTGTCGGCAACGGAGCAGATTCTCTCACAGTTATCCGATGAGATTGAAAACAGCGGAGAGATTGAGCCTCAGTACAACAAAACCGCCTGCAATGTGTTGTCTAAGCTCGGCTGTGAAGATGCAGACGCAGTGAATGTGGAGCTTGGCGAGCAGGGAAGAATGTTTGTCGAGGCATATTCCGATACCGGTTTTTTCGCATCAAAGCAGGATATATGCGAGGCTATGACGCTTGCTTTCCGCCGCCGCTTTGATTTGCCGACCTTGAGCCGTGTCGGAGGGGCTTGTAAGCTGAGTCTTTTTTCGGGAACCACCTACACGCTTGACGTTGAAATATGTCAGATAAGCAAGACGGAGGGTACTGCCTGCGGCGATTATTACGAGAGCTTCATAGATAAGAACGGTACGGCGTATGTTGTATTATCGGACGGTATGGGCAGCGGCGGCAGAGCGAGAGTGGACTCATCGTTTGCCTGCGCTATGCTTATACGTCTTTTGCAGGCAGGTGTCGGAGTAGAGGCGGCAATCAGCGTGATCAATACATCGCTTGTGTGCAAATCCTCCGATGAGAGCTTTGCTACTCTTGAAATATGTGCTGTCGACCTTTACAGCGGAAAGATTGACTTATACAAGGCAGGCAGTGCCAACACTTATATCAAGTGCGGAAACCGCTTTGTCACCATAGGCTGTAAGGGCTTGCCGATAGGAGTAAAGGACGAGCCTGTATACGACAGGAGAACCTTTACGATAGGAAGCAGGGATATGATAGTTATGACAAGCGATGGTGCGGAGCTGAATGAAAAATGGCTTTACAGGGAGATGGATAAACAGCCCGACCTTAAAGAATTCTCTAAAGAAGTCGCCAATACCGCCAGATTCTATGCCGGTGACGAAAAGAGCGATGATATATCGGTGATTGCAATGCGGCTCAGCAGATAACATTCCGATAATTCGGTGCGATGTGCAACGAAATCCGCAACGCTGTCGGAATATAAGAAAAAACAGTATTGACCTTGTTCTTTCAGAGTGATAAAATATATAGCGGTGTGTCTGTGCGTTTGTGCCGAAGATACGCCGCTTATTTTGTGCATATAACGAGGTCAGTATGAAAGCCGATATTTTGACAAAAACATGGATAGCCGCAATTCTCGCAATATTCTGCTCTGCTTTGTGGGGCAGTGCTTTTCCCTGCGTAAAAATCGGTTACGGGCTTTTTGGCGTTGACACCTCACAACCAATGTCATTGATACTTTTTGCGGGGATACGTTTTTTCGCAGCAGGAATTATGGTTGTTATAACAGGAAGCATAATGCACAAAAAGCCGCTTGTTCCGAAAATCAAGGAACTGCCAAAGGTGGCGGCTCTGAGCCTTACGCAGACGATTTTACAGTACCTGTTCTTCTATATCGGACTTGCCAATACAAGCGGAGTGAAATCTTCCGTTATCGAGGGTATGAGCGTGTTTGTGTGCATACTTATCTCCTCTCTTGTTTTTCGCCTTGAAAAGCTGACAAAATTCAAGATTATCGGCTGTGTGCTTGGCACTGCGGGAATAGTCGTTATAAATCTTGACCGCTCTCTGCTCAGCGGATTCAGCCTTACCGGAGATGGCTTTATTCTTCTTTCCACCATTGCCTATGCGATTTCCTCCGTGCTAATAAAACGCTTTTCCAAAGACACCGACACTATGATGCTCAGCGGCTGGCAATTCCTGCTCGGCGGTGCGGTCATGACCGTTATCGGTTTACTTGCAGGCGGCAGCATAACTCTGCCTGAATCGCCTCTGCCTGCCCTATTGATGCTTTTTTATCTTGCGTTTATTTCCGCTTGTGCCTACTCGATCTGGAGCCTGCTGTTAAAGTACAACCCCGTATCGAAAATTGCTGTTTTCGGCTTTATGAACCCGGTTTGCGGTGTGCTTCTTTCTGCACTTCTGCTTGGAGAGGCACAGCAGGCATTCCGCCTTGAGTCGCTGATTGCTCTTGTGCTGGTCAGCGCAGGAATATTCATAGTCAACAAAATGGGAGAGAAAAATTGACGGATTGTTTAAACTATCGAGAATATAACTATAAGTAATTCTAAAAACGAAAACATCCGAAAAAAATGAAAAAATATTTCAAAAAATGCTTGACATCGGCTTTTCGGTGTGATATAATAATCTACGTTGTCACGGCAGTGATAACTTAAAGAATATTGGGGTGTCGCCAAGTGGTAAGGCATCGGACTCTGACTCCGCCATTTCGAGGGTTCAAATCCTTCCACCCCAGCCATTAAAACCGCATCAGAACGATGCGGTTTTGTTTTATGCCAATATTAAAACCTTGAAAGGCTATAAAGTCATTGTCGGCATACTCAGCAAAACAAAACACCGGACCTTTTCGCAGTGCCAAAGGTCCGGTGATTTTATTATTTCTATGCCTATTTGCCGAGTGCAATCTTACCCATAGCGTCAGCCTGCATAATAGCGTCATACAGCTCAACGGGCTGTACATCGCCTGCGAGGTTGTGGATAGTTTCACCGGGGATACAAGCGTTCTCGGAAATAGTCTTTACCTGCTCAGGCGTGGTAACGCCGATTTCTTCAAGCGTTACGGGAAGACCGACCTCAAGGCAGAAGTCCTGAACTTCCTTGAATTCCTCTTTAGGTGCGCCCTCAAGCACAAGCTGTACAAGCGTGCCGAGTGCAACGCAGCAGCCGTGATCTGCGTGCTTTATGCCGAGAGAAGTAACGCCGTTGTAGAATGAGTGAGCGGCGGCACAGTTTACGTTATCGGCGCCGACACCTGAAAGGTAAACGTTAGCTTCAGCGATATTTTCAAGTGCGGGAGTAACGGCGTGTACCTTACAAGCCTCGATAGCCTGCTTGCCGTATTCACGGAGCGTGTCATAGCAAAGACGTGCAAGTGCCTGACCTGCTCTTGTGATGCCCGTACCCTCAAGGCTTGCGGATTCGGTGCGGATAGAAGCACGACCCTCAAAATATGTGCCGAGCGCATCGCCCATACCTGCGATAAGGAACTTGACGGGCGCATTTGCGATAACGGTCGTATCTACCATTACAGCATCGGGATTGGTCGGGTAGAACAGATATTTATCGAAGCTGTGGTCATCGTTGTAAATTACGGAAAGTCCCGTGCAGGGAGCATCCGTAGCCGCAACTGTAGGCACGATTACAATATGCTTTCCGCTGTAGTATGCGGTAGCCTTTGCAGTATCAACGGCACTGCCGCCGCCTACGGCTACTACCGTATCAATGTTGTCCTGCTCTACAATAGCCTTCATCTTATTTATTTCGCCGTTGCTGGATATTCCGCCGAATATCTCGTAACGTCTGTAGTCGTCAAGACCTTCAAAGCTCTTTTCTATTTTATCGTGGCATGCCTTGTAACCGCTGTTTGAGCATACAAACAGCCAGCGCTTGCCCATATAACCCATTTCTTCGTGAAATTTAAGCAGTGCATCTCTGCCCTGTACATATTTGAGCGGCTCACGCATCGCTCTAAGTCTTCCCATCATAATTGAAACACCTCCGTAGAATGATACAAAATACAGACATTATTATCTGCTTTTACGACTAATTTATATCACTTTTTTATGGGTATGTCAATATTTACGGGCATTCCGATTTTTGATATGGGTATGCTAAATTTTCATTGCAAAGAGTAGAGAAAAAAAGACGTGATTGCATTTAGAATCAAAGTAAATTCAGTATCATTTGTTCGCTCCACAAATCGTTTGGATATATGGAAATTTCATCTTTGTGTTTTCGTATGATCCTTACAGGCTTGATGGTATTATCGTAAACATGCATTATGTCACATATTTTCATAAGTTCTTTAATGTTGCCTAGAGATTTGCTATACCGTGCTCTGATTGATTTTTCATCAACATTATGTCCGCCTGAGGCAACTCCGGCAGACACTCTGGCAACGTTTACAGATGCATCTACAGTTAATATGAAGAAACACTTGATGAAATATCCCTCTTCTTTTGCTTTCTTCAGAATATCAAGTTTATAGTGTGAAGAAAGAACGGTTTCAAAAGTAAAATCTTCTTTTTGCTCAATAGATCGGTATCTCATTTTATCGACAAGACGAGCCGCTTCCATATTGTCCATTCCGGTAGCCGCAACTATATCATCAGCGGCCGACCTTGTCAAAATATGTCGTAACGGTACTTTTACCTGAACCGTTAGGACCGGCAAAAACAAGAACCATCGGTTTTCTTTCAGACATATTTTTTATCTCCGTCGGGTGTTGCTATATATGCTTGTTTCCTTTGCTTATCATACATTGCAATCGGTTTTTTACAAGTGGTTGCACGATTGATAGCTGCTCTTACAGCTTCACGGGCTCTTTTGTCCATTTCGGCATCATTTGCTGAAACTGAATGTTCAGGGCTCTCTTTAGTTATAACTGTGATTGTCCGCATATTGTCAAACTTAATTGTTTTTTTATAAATTGCTCCTCCTTCTGAAAGAGCGGAAATATCCGGCGGTTATCTGTCGGTCGTACTTTTGTACGGCATAATCCGCTGAAGGCGGATTATGTGCCTAAGGTTATTATAACATATAATATCCGGGTATTCAACAAAACGAGATGCTTAAATATCTGTTTTGCCGAAAAGACATAAAACAAAAACCTCGCAGATCTCTCTGCGAGGTTTTGTGGTGACCCGTACGGGAATCGAACCCATGATTCCGCCGTGAAAGGGCGATGTCTTAACCGCTTGACCAACGGGCCGTAGAAATGGTAGCGGCAGTCGGATTTGAACCAACGACACCCTGGGTATGAACCAAGTGCTCTAGCCAACTGAGCTATACCGCCATATCTTTCTGTTTTTGTCGCTCTGTATCAGCGACTTTTATATTATATCACAGCGCTTTGCGTTTGTCAACACTTTTTTTAAATTTTTTTCGATTTTTTTCGTTCTTCAAAAACGCCGTGATATTTTATATAAAAATCCTTAAATCAGACCTCTGCGTACTGTTTTCTGCCGGTTTCAAAAATGTTGCCGCCGACAGCGTCGATTGCAACGATAAGAGGGAATTTGTCGAAAGTCAGCTTTTTCACACTTTCACAGCCCAGATCCTCAAAGGCTATTACCTCACACTCGGTTATGCACTGACAGGCGAGTGCGCCTGCACCGCCTATGGCACAGAAGTATACCGCACCGTTGCGTTTTATGGCATCAACTACGGCGGGCTTGCGTTCTCCCTTTCCTATCATTGCAGATAACCCCATATCGAGCAACAGGGGAGCGTAGGGGTCCATTCTGCCCGATGTCGTAGGACCGCATGAGCCTATTGCCATACCTTCTTTAGTGCCGGTCGGACCTGCGTAGTAAATGACAGCACCGTCTATTTCGAATGGCAACTCTCTGCCTTCGTCGATAAGCTGTTTTATACGCTTGTGTGCGGCGTCACGGGAGGTGTATACAGTACCGCTCAGCTCTATCTTGTCGCCGGCTCTGAGCGTTTTTGCCTTTTCTTTAAGTTCGCTTGTGTTAAGTTCCAAGTTTGTACTCCTGTTCGCATTGAATTTATTATGCCGGAAAGCAAACGCTTCCCGGCATACGATATTTACTTTTGATTAAAGGTCGAAGAATCCCACATTATCCGAGCTCATCTCGTCGTCGTCATCGTCATTGTCTTTAAGGCCTTCCATCATCTTGAGATCCCACGAAGGATCATACTGGGCAGTGTTGGTGGTCATATTGTCATTTATTCCGCCGAGCATAGACGAATAATCGGACATATCAATCTTTTCTTCCTTAGCAGAAGCTGAGGGAGCGGCAGGATCGTCAAACGAAGAAGTCATTCCGTCATCGTCCGTCTGCTTTTGTGCAGGGGGAGGAGTGATTGTCATGCCGTTCATCTGCGCTTCGAGATCCTTCCAGGGATCGTTCGCCTTTTCCTCCTTGCCGGCAACACCCATTGTTCGACTTTCATTCAGCTTTTCCTTCGGCTTATCACCGCTGCGGTCGGCAGTCCGTTCAGTCTTAGCTGCGGGCGCAGGCTCATCGGCAAGAAGGTCGCTGAAATCATCGGCTGCAGGAGCAGGTTTTGCCTTAGTTTCGGGAGCAGGGGCAGGCTCATCTGCAAGCAGATCGCTGAAATCATCGGCAGCAGGAGCAGGCTCTGCCTTAGCTACGGGAGCGGGAGCAGGCTCATCTGCAAGAAGATCACTGAAATCATCGGCAACAGGAGCAGGTTCTGCCGTAGCTACGGGAGCGGGAGCAGGCTCATCTGCAAGAAGGTCGCTGAAATCATCGGCTACAGGAGCAGGTTCTGCCTTAGCTACAGGAGCAGGAGCAGGTTCTTCTGCAAGAAGGTCGGTGAAATCGTCAGCAACAGGAGCGGTGTCGGCTTTGGGAGCAGATGCCACAACAGGCTCCTCTGCAAGCAGGTCAGCCATATCGTCTGCCGCAGGAGTTTCCTCAACAAGCAGATCGCCCGTATCTACGTTATCCGCAGAAATATCATCGTCACCCGATACTATCTCAAATGAACTGAGCAGACCGTTGTTGTCTGCCAGCATATCATCGTCATCATCGTCATCGTTTGTCTGAGCCGGCATATCCAGCTTAAGCTCGAAGTTATACGGCTCGATTTCCATAGGAGCGTAGGCGTCAAGCTCGCTCTCGTCAAGTCCGCCGATATTTTCAAGCTCGCTCTTTGCGTTGATAAGCTCCTCATCATCGGACAGCTTTTCTTCTGGAACATCAGCCGTGTTATCAGTGGCTGTTTCTGCCTGTGCGGCTTCTTCAACAGCCTTAGCGAGTACATCGTTCACAGCCTTTGTATCTTCAACAGCCTTTGCAACCGCATCGTTTACGGCATTTGCACCGGCAAGTGCCTTTTCAACGGCTTCATTTACTGAGGCGGTTATGCCGGCAAGAATAGCCTGAATATCTATTGCGGGAGCCGCCGCACCTGATGTAACGCCGTTTGCGAATGTGTCCGCCTTTTCAAGCACAGACTGCTTGTAATCGTATGTTTTCTTTACCGTATCGGCAAAATATGCCTTTGCGGCTGTGATAATCTCGTTTGCTTTGCTCTGAGCGTCATCGATCACAGCGTTTGCGTCGGCATTTGCTTTTGCGGAAATTTCTGCAAGCTGAGCGGGGTCAATTGTTCCGCCGCTGTGCTTTGCTTTATCTATTTTTGCAGCTGCCTGCTTTTTGAATTCCGCGAATTCTTCTGTCAGGGCAGAGTATTTGTCCTGCATAACGTGCAGTTCTTTTTCGGTCTGCGCCAGCTTGCGTCTTTCGTCAAGAACCTGCTTTCTGCTTTCAAGGATCTGTGCGTCAAGCTCGGCCTTTTTCTTTTCAAGCTCGGCTGTAAGCTCATCGTTCTGACCTTCGTTCGTCTGCTGTTTTTCTTCGAGTGCTCTTTTCAGTTCGTCATTTTCTTCCTTAAGGGCTTTACGCTCTTTATTGTGCTGTACTATGTATGCCATTACTTCGGCTTTGTCGAAGCCGAGCGGCGAGGTTTTGAATTCGCCGTTTGTAGATGGCGCTTTTTTCTGTTCTGCCATTATTGTACCCCCTGAAAAATCTGGTTATTGTTATTATACCAAAAATTATTCAATAATTCAATAGTGAATTGTAAAGTTTTATCAATTACCCAAAAAAGAGAGCCGCTATTGGTGATTTTAACGAAAATTCGCTATCGGCTATTGTATTTTATTGAACGGTAGTGTATAATAGTATAACAACCTTAAAATAATTTCGGTTTTTAAAAGATATTAACGAAAGGACTGATATTGATGATCGACAAAACTATGCCGTTTTCGCTCAAGGATGAAAGAGAAAACGAGATGAAGGAAATACTGACAACGGTTTACGGTGCGCTCAAGGAGAAGGGCTATAATCCTATAAATCAGCTCGTCGGCTATATTCTGTCCGAAGATCCTACCTATATAACTACATATAACAACGCCCGCAGCCTGATCCGTCATATTGATCGTGACGAGCTTTTACAGGCAATGGTCAAAACTTATCTCGGCAGCTGACGAAAGCCGCCATTTATTTCAATGAATTACAACCGCTCCTTTACGGATACTATATCTGTAAGGGAGTGATTTTTTTGCACAGAAAAATGTCTGCCGCAGTATTTGCAGTATTTACGGTATTGACGGCAATGTTCATGTGTGGATGTACATCCGATAAGAATACTGTCGGGCAAAGCACAGAATATAACGGCAGGGGAGGCAGAACACCTGCTGAAACAGCTTTTCTGACGGACGGAAAAGAAAAGGTCTGCTACGGTCAGGGCTATGAAACCGATAGCGATAATCGTCCTGTAGGAGCAGTACAGGCGCAGGAAAAATACGGGTCATACGGCGGAAGATTCATATTCGGCAAAGACGACAGGACGATCCGCCTGACGTTTGACGAGGGCTATGAAAACGGCTGTACCGGAAAAATACTGGATATTCTGAAGGAAAAGAAGGTTACGGCAACGTTCTATGTGACGCTTGATTATGTAAAAAGCAGTCCGGAGCTTGTACAGCGTATGATAAACGAGGGTCACGAGGTCGGAAATCACAGCTGTACCCACCCGTCACTGCCGGATATAAGCGATGATATGGTCTTTGAAGAAATACACGGACTTGAAACTTATATTTCCGACAATTTCGGCGGATACAAAACCGTTACGATGCGTCCCCCTCGAGGAGAATTTTCGGTCAGAACATTACGCATTGCCCAAAATATGGGTTATGATACTGTGCTGTGGTCCTTTGCGTACAACGACTGGAATACTGACGCTCAGCCCGACAGGGACACGGCGTACAGGCGAATAACATCCGCAACGCACAACGGGGCTGTATATCTGCTCCATGCTGTATCCGAAACAAATACGGCGATACTTCCGGATGTCATCGACTACTGGCTTGATAACGGATATACGGTAAAAAGCATTTCGGGATAAAAAAAGAGCATCGGCACATAATAATGCAAGCCGATGCTTTTGTATTACTGCAATTAACGCAAAAAAGAAAACGCTCCCGCAGGAGCGTTACGTTAAATCGTTATTCTCAGGAAACAGCGTTTAACTTCTTAGCAAGCTGAGATTTCTTTCTAGCTGCAGCGTTCTTGTGGATAATACCCTTGGCTGCTGCCTTATCAACTGCTTTAACTGCAACCTTAACGTTGTCAGCGTTAGTATCAGCGTCAACCTTCTTCAGAATAGTCTTAAGAGCGGTCTTGTCAGCCTTATTGCGAGCCTGCTTTGTAGCAGATACTAAAACTCTCTTCTTGGCAGATTTAATGTTAGGCACTTACGGCACCTCCTTTATACAGATCTACATATAATCATAGTTATATTTCACAATACGATTTATTATAGCACGTCCAAAACGAAAATGCAATACTTTTTTACGATTTTTTTGAAAAAATTCTTCGGGAGGAAATTTTATGCAGCTTACGGGAAGAACAGATATGGCGACCGAGTTCGCAAAGGGCAAAAACGGAATAAGATGTGAAAGCTATGAGCTTTACGGAGAAAAGATAACCGAAATAATCGTTTCCGAAAAGGAAACCGCTCTTTTTAACCGCCCCTGCGGAAGATATTTTACCGTTGACAGTACGGACGTTCCTTATGCGGACGGTCAGATCCATGCGCTGTGTACGGTGCTTAACAAGCTCCTTCCGGAAGGGAAATGTCTTGTCACTGGGCTTGGAAACCCGTCTGTAGCGTCTGACAGTCTTGGTTGGAGAGCGGCAGGCAGGGTGCTTGCGACCTCACATTTCATAGAAAGTATGCACAATGCGGACGGAATAGGGAATGTGTCGGTAATAAGGACGGATGTTTCGGCAAATTCCGGCATAGACAGCGTCTGTCACGCAATATTCTGTGCAGAGAAGATAAAAGCGGACTATATTGTAGCGATAGACAGCCTTGCGTGCAGTGAGCCGGAGCGCCTTTGCAGGAGCATACAGGTCACGGATACCGGCATAACGCCGGGCAGTACCGCAGGCAACAAGAACCGTCTTGACAGAGCGGCGGCAGGCATACCGGTAATCGCTGTAGGCGTTCCTACCACTATGGAGTATGAAAGCGATAACGACAGATTTTTTGTGACAAGATATGATATAGATGCCGAGATAAGCAGGTACGCACATATAATATCCTGTGCGCTGAACCGCAGTCTGTGTCCGTCACTGTCATACAGCGACATATCAATGCTGATGAATTATTCCTGAATATTTATGGCAAATGAATCATAAGCTGTAACAAGAAAAATCCAACCGAGAAAACACTTGGCGAAAGGAAAGGCTTATGAGAGGCAATAAAAACAAAGGTATTGTAAAGGTTCTTGGCATAGGGCTTACGGCGGCGGTATTATCGTTTACCCTGACGGGCGTAGCTGAAAACGCCGTTACGGGAGCGGTAAGCGGCAAAAGCGTTTCAGACGGACTAAGACAGCTTACCGCACTGAGCGTTATGCTTGCTGTTCCTGTAAACGAATTTGACGGCAGGGATGAAGATACGGTTTCATCAGAGCCTTGCACAGAGAAAACGGACAATGAAACAAATAGTGAAAAGCAGGAGCAGAAAGCGCCTGCGACCGATAATCCGTCAAGCAGTACGGAGGATACTTCCGGTGAAACGCTGGTGCCGGTCGACGCTCCCGCCGACGTAAAAACACGGCTGATTTCCGTCAATATCAGAAAGGACAAGGACGATCTTACACAGTATACGGCAAAGGACGGTACAGTAAAGGAAAAGCACTACGGGAAGATCGGCGGCGACAATGTAATAGACCTCGAAAACGGTCAGATAAGAAACTGCACCAAGCTGCCGTCGGAGCTTATAGGTGCTGAGGCTGAGAAAAAGCCTTCTGTCACGCTGTCGGACAGCAACGAACCTCAGGTGCTTATAATACATACGCATACGACCGAAAGCTACGAACGTGATAGCGACGGATATTACGATACCGATTATGACGGCAGATCGCTTTGCCCTGCAAACAGTGTTGTGGGTGTAGGAGCGGTGCTTGCGCAGACGCTGGCGGATAACGGAATAAGTACGCTGCACGACGGAACGGTCTTTGACGATCCCGTTTACAACTACTCTTATTCAAGAAGCAGGGAAAGAACAGAGGAGCTGCTGAAAGAGTATCCGTCCATAAAAATAGTGCTGGATATTCACCGTGACGGAATAGCGGACGGAGATGTGAGAATAGCTCCCGTTGCAGAAATCAACGGCAGAAAAGCGGCACAGATAATGATAATATGCGGATGTGACGACGGCACGGATATATTGCCGGATTATATGGATAACCTCCGCTTTGCGTCATACTTGCAAAATGCAATAGAAAAAGATAACAAAGGCATAACACGGCCTATGCTTTTCGATTATCGGTTTTATAATCAGGATCTGGCTGAGGCTTCACTGGTTATAGAATTCGGAGCTTTGGCAAATGATATTGAGCAGGTGCGATACTCAGCCGAGCTTGCAGGCATGAGCATTGCAAATTTGCTGAAAAATTCTGAACAATAAAAAAGCATACTGCCGTAAAAAGCGTATCGGAAAGATTATGATAAGAATCGGAACACAAGCGTTATAAACAGATAAACCGCCCGGGCATTAAATCCGGGCGGTTTTTGTGAAGTTTGGCGTAAGAAAAAGAGGCAACCCCCCGCCCAAATAGCGAAGGACCACCTCTTTTTGTACAGATGAAACACCTGTATTACTGATATTATAAGCTGTTTTACCTTAAATGTCAAGCGATACGTTCCGAAACATTACGCACCTGAGGTATCGGTAAATGCCGATACCTAAAAAAGACAGCATATTATGCGAACTTTCGGGAACGGCGCAGACGTGTAAAGAGTGCTTGCAGGCAGAAGCATTGCAAATTTGCTGAAAAATTCTGAACAATAAAAAGCATACTGCCGTTAAAAAGTGTGTTAGAAAAATCGTGATAAGAAGCCGAACACAAGCGTTATAAACAGAAAACCGCCCGTGCGTTACATCCGGGCGGTTACTTTTATGGAGCTTGTGACGGGACTCGAACCTGCGACCTGCTCATTACGAATGAGCTGCACTACCAACTGTGCTACACAAGCATATTTATTCCGATATTCTGATATATTTACACACATTTTCCGTTTTCCGAAAGCAGACTCTAACAAGTCAAATCATTGTATAATGCACAATTAACACTTGAAAAGAGCGAGGCAATGTGGTAAAATATATATGGTCATATTTCGGAATACAGTTCCAAAATGACTATATTATTATATCGTATTTTTGATTTGTTGTCAATAGCTTTTTTGACGGAAACGAGGAAAATTTGATAAAAAAAACATCTGTGGCAAGGTGTATCGGTGTAGTTATCGGCGTACTGCTAATTGTTTTTGCGGTATTTCTCGTAGTTACATCAATGCTGTTTTCATTCGGCGGCTCTGCTGCGCCGGATATTTTCGGATATAATGTTTACATAGTGCGTGACAACGATTTCTATCAGCTTAAGGCAGGCACAGCCGCTATAGCGCAGAAGGTGTGGCCCGACGAGGTAAACAACGGAGAGCTTATAATATATAATCGGTATGAAAACGGCGGAGCACAGCTTGCGAAGGTAAATTCCTCCACGCTTAAGGAAGGCGTTATGAGCTTTGATGTTGAAACTCAAGGCGGAGAAAATATCACAATATCACAAAGCCAGCTTGTTGCAAGAGTTAACTATTGCAGTGATTTCTGGGGTGCTGTTATCGGATTTGCAATGTCGCCGTTTGGCGTTATGGCTATCGCTATACTGCCGTGTATCGCAATAGTAGCATTTGAGATAGTGAAGTTCATTATGTCAAAGCGTCCGGTACCGCAGGTGGAAACGGTCAAGTTGCAGGAAGAAGCTCCGGTGTATGTTCCCCCTGAAAGCGAGGAACACAAGCTGCCAAAAGCAAGCAAGGCCGAAGCAAAAAAGGCCGCTATGCCGTCTTTATCCGAAAACGTAAAAGTGCCGCATAATCGGATTCCCGACAGCTCTCACGGTAAAACGGATGATTTCACGGAGCATTTGCGCAGTAAAAAGAATATAGCGGCAAGTGCCGATAACATAAAAGACCGAGCGGATTTTTCCGCCGGAGCAAGAAAAAGGATGGAATCGGACAGAGCGGAACAGCAAAAGGAAAAGAAAGCCGAAGCAGAAAATATAAAAAATGAAAAAGCCTTGCCCGAAATGACGGAAAAAACGGGTACGGCTGAAGTAACGCACAGCGGCTCCGAGCCCGATATATCGCTTGTGTTCAGAGATGACGAGGACAAGAGATATGATATAGACGATATTCTTGCCGATATAGAAAAACGGCATCATTGACGGGCAGAAAAGCAGAAAGAAAAGTAAGAACGAAAGAGAGAACACTTGCAATGAATAAAAAATCAGATACTGTGAATTCAGAGCTTCGTGACAAGCTGTTCATCGTACTGGCATTAACCGGCTGTATATCGAATATAGCGGGATTTACCGCAAATGCGGTGATATTCGGATTTACCCCGCAGACCTTATTCTGTGCGGCTTGCGCACTTGTAATTATAGTATCGTCATTGGTCGGTTTTCTGACAGGAAGAACCTATGTCGCTACGTTTATAATACTCCTTGTGCTTGGGTTTGTCGAGTTCCCGATGTTGTATATTTCATACGGTGCAAGTACGGCAGTGTATATGCTTGTTGCGGAAATCGGAATTATTACTTTTATGAAGCCGGTGCACAGAGTTATAATGGGGGCGGCGGTGTTCGTTGCAGATATAGCCGCATTTGTTGTCAGAAGCAAATTTCCTCAGCTGAATATGGTTAATGATAATAAGGAGCTTGACACGCTGTTTTCATTTATAATAGCGTTTATAGGCATAATGGTTGCGGTCGCAATAGTGATAGTACAATTTGAACGTCAGGCAAAACAGCTCAGCAAAATGGGCGAGGAGCTTACGCTCGCTGTAAATACCGATCCGCTGACTGAGATAAGAAACCGCCGTTATCTTATTGAATATCTTGAAAATCAGCTTTCGCAGGACGATAAGAAGAAACACTGTGCGGTGCTTATCGACCTTGATCTGTTCAAGTCGGTAAACGATACATACGGACACGTTTTCGGTGATAAAGTGCTTAAGCATTTTGCGTATGCGGTCAAAACGAATATCGGAGAAAATGACCTTATAGCACGATTCGGCGGAGAAGAATTCATGATCCTCTTTGATACGGATAATATTGAAACTGTTATGACGGTTATAAAGCGGATACGCAAAAGCTATTCGGAGTTTTCCGAGAAAGAAAAAGGAAAAGAATTTACTTTCAGTGCAGGCATGGCTGTGTACGGAAGCAGCGACTCGATAACCGAGATATTCACAACTGCCGACAAGCGACTTTATAAGGCTAAGGCGGCAGGAAGAAATAAGATAATGATAGATTGAGAACTTTGGTACCCTACCGTTTCGTGACGGCAGGGTATTTTACATTTCGTGAACTGTGTGAAGCTGAATATATGTCTGAGGAAATAACAGGAAAATATTAACACGATATTTTTGAAAAAGATTGATTATACATTAATTTTATGATTTGATAAGACTATATTGCCATTCTGACTTGACAAAGCATCAAGAAAATTGTATTATAAATTCAGCACATTAAATTGTTACTATATAAAAATAAACAGGAGATATTATGACAGTACCTGTAATAGTAGAAATAATTTTCAGGTTCATACCATCTGCTTTGCTTGTATTCGGATTTATCGAAATCAATCTTACGGCTAAGTATAACAAGTATATTCAGTTTATCGCAATAAATACGGTGTATTTGTTTGCGGGTCTGTTTGGACAGTATATGAGAGAAAAGTACAAGCTTGAATTTTTCGATTTTGTGCTTGCGGTAGCGTTGGTTCTTATTTACAGTATATTTTTTCATACCGATGCGGTCGGATACCGTATTTTCATAGGAACGCTGGTCTACCTTTCGCTGATTATATTTGATACCATCACAACTGCTGTAATATTTGTCATATTCCCGGAATTTTCGTTTGACATCGGACACTTAACATATCCCGCACTGCTTTTTGCGGATATAGATCTGATTATATACGGAATTCTGATGTATTTTGAACATTGCATTATCAAAAGAATACGAGACAGAAAATCTATCAACAAGCGTGCAGTGATTTTTATGCTTTTCCCAGAAAGCCAGGTGTTGATTTTATGTGTGATAATGAAGCTGATTATGGCTAACACCGATAACGCAACTCCGGAAATTATGTATTTCACACTGATTTGCGTTGTAATCTGTGTAATAAGCGACATTCTCTGCTATCGTGGCCTTATCCAGAATTCACAGCTGTACGAAACGAAAATGAGAAACGAACAGCTTGAATACGAGCGTAGCACGCAGTACCGCTATTACGAAAAAATCAACGAGCTTCAGCACGAAATAATGAAATACCGCCATGATTTCAACAACGTTCTCACAACGGCGATGAATCTGTACACCTATCCCGATACAGCCGAAAAGGGAAAGGAAATGCTTGATGAGCTTAGCCGTAAAAATCAGAGCAACAAAATGCCGTTCTACTGTGCTAACAATATCGTTAATGCGATTCTGTGGGATAAATCCAACACCGCTAAAGAATCGGGCGTGACGCTTAACTGCGATGCAAGCCTTAGCAATGATATTCCGATAGATGATGTTGATTTATGCTGTCTTATTGTCAATATGCTTGACAATGCGATAAGGGGAGCGAAAGCGGCAGAAAACGATAAGAGCATCGGCATAAAGATAAAAGAGGAGAACGGCAGAATATATATTTCCGTTTCAAATTATGCCGATATGCCCGACTTTGAAAGCACAGAGAAACTGCCCAGCACAAAGGCAAACAAAAATCACGGCTACGGCACGGAGATAATACGGAACATAGTACAGAAATATGACGGCGATGTGCTGTTTACCTGTAAGGATAGGAAATTCAGCACGGCTCTTTCGATAAGGAAAGGCGAGCGTGAAATAGAAGATATATAAGTTTTAGGGGGAATCAGTATGACGACAGTACCGCTGATAGTGGAAGTAATATTCAGGTTTATTCCATCGGCTTTAGTAGTGTATTTATTTATTGATGTTAATCTGACATCCAGATTCAACAAATACATACAATGGACGTGCGTCAGCCTTTTATTTATGGCTGCGGGATTGATAGGACAGTATCTCAGAGAGGCTTACAATATTCAGGTAGTCGATTTTTCACTTGCACTGATATTGGTTACTTGCTACAGCTTATTCTTTCACACGGATTCAGTCGGTTTCCGCATATTCATCGGATCGTTGTCTTTTCTGTCACAGATACTCGTAGATACAGTTTTTGCCGCAATTGTATTTATTTGTTTCCCGGACTTCAATTACGAAATCGGACACCTTTCGTATCCTGCACTCCTTGCGGCTGATATAGAAATGCTTATATACGGTATATTTCTGTTTGCCGCAACGATGGTTATTAAAAGAGTACGGATTAAAACCGGTATCAACAAAAAAGCCCTTGTCTTTATGCTGTTTCCTCTGAGTCAGGTTCTGATATTATGCGTTATAATGAAACTGATTATGGCAAATTCGGAGAATGCTACCGCTGAAATTACATACTTCACTCTTGCGTGCGTTGTGATCTGCGTAATCAGCGATGTATTGTGTTACAGAGGCCTTATCCAGAATTCACAGCTGTACGAAACGAAAATGAGAAACGAACAGCTTGAATACGAGCGTAGCACGCAGTACCGCTATTACGAAAAAATCAACGAGCTTCAGCACGAAATAATGAAATACCGCCATGATTTCAACAACGTTCTCACAACGGCGATGAATCTGTACACCTATCCCGATACAGCCGAAAAGGGAAAGGAAATGCTTGATGAGCTTAGCCGTAAAAATCAGAGCAACAAAATGCCGTTCTACTGTGCTAACAATATCGTTAATGCGATTCTGTGGGATAAATCCAACACCGCTAAAGAATCGGGCGTGACGCTTAACTGCGATGCAAGCCTTAGCAATGATATTCCGATAGATGATGTTGATTTATGCTGTCTTATTGTCAATATGCTTGACAATGCGATAAGGGGAGCGAAAGCGGCAGAAAACGATAAGAGCATCGGCATAAAGATAAAAGAGGAGAACGGCAGAATATATATTTCCGTTTCAAATTACGCCGATATGCCCGACTTTGAAAGCACAGAGAAGCTGCCCAGCACAAAGGCAAACAAGAATCACGGCTACGGCACGGAGATAATACGGAATATAGTGCAGAAATATGACGGCGATGTGCTGTTTACCTGTAAGGATAGAAAATTCAGCACGGCATTGTCGATAAGAATAAAAGGGAAAGATCAAGAATGATAATATTAATATGTGACGATGATAAAAACTGCCTCGCAAATGAAGAAAAATACATAAGGGATAATACCGATGCGGTGCCCGAATGTTTTCTCAGCGGAAAGGAGCTTTTAAAAAGGCTCAGCGCAGGCACTGAGGATATAGCGGCTGTTTTTATGGATATTGAGCTTGACAATTCGGAAAACGGAATTATGGTTGCCGAGCAGATAAGCAATCTGTATCCGGATATTAGAATAATATTCCTGACGGCATATTCGCTCAAATACTGTGAGGAGATTTTTCTTGCAGGGAAGAATCTTGTTCCGTTTGCATTGGTTGACAAACAGAATCTTGATGTGAATCTGAAAAGAGCAATGGATAAGCTGAGAATGGCGCTTGATTCCGATAAGGAGAAAAGCAGGATCGCCGTAACGGTTAATTCGGAAACGTTTTTCGTAGAGCCTATGCAGACTTTATACCTTGAGAGCAATGCCCACACCCTTATTATAGTTACATCGGGCGAAAACAAGTCTGTAAGAAGCAAGCTGTCCGATGTGCTTGAGGCTTTTCCGCCGTATTTCATACAGTGCCATAAAAGCTATGCGGTGAATATCCACCATATCGTTTCGTATACAACAAAACAGATCGAGCTTGACAGCGGTGTAATAATTCCTGTAAGCCGTAAATTTTCGCTGTCTGTCCGTGAAAAGATGCTCAGGCATGAATGCGGGATATGATAACCGAGATATTCACAACTGCCGACAAGCGACTTTATAAGGCTAAGGCGGCAGGAAGAAATATGATAATGATAGATTGAAAACAGAAAGATATAATGCCCCACCGGTGAGGTGGGGCATTCGGTTTGTGATAGGATTTTCTCAGTGATTTTAGCGTTTATTTAGAGCGACTGTTTCTGTCACTCTATAATCCATGTAACATTTACTGTTTCGGTTTCTGTTGCAACAGGCGATGACAATTCATCGGAATAACTGCTTTCGCTTTCGTAACGCTCCATATAACTGAGACCTCTTTCAAATTCACGATATTTGATATTTGTTGCTATACTTTCGTGCTTCATTTCATCGATTCCGGTTATTTTCTCGCCAACCGTTTCCGCTATCATTTCCGCCTTTTTCCTTGAATCTTCAAGCGCTTCTTTCAACAACTCTTTGTGAATCTCTTCCTTGTTCGAAAGAAGATAATCATAATCAATCTCCGCATTGAAATTCTCATCACGGATCATTTGTGAAATGCTGTTTATAAATTTCATATCAAACGCATAACGCAAACAGAAAGATCTTCTGGCTGACGATCGTTTTTTATCGTCATAACGGCTCGATCTCTCAAGCGAATCATCGTCCATTCGTATCTTGCTGATGTCTGCGCCGTTTGACGCAATGATCGACAGAAATTTTTCACTTTGCCTTATCACTGTATCAATTGCATTGGATGAATCCTTGTCGTCATTGTAAAATGTGACTGTCAGTTCAACAACGTCATAATACACTTCACGCTCAGCTTTACCTGTTATCATCAGTTTTCCCATATCTTTTCTCCTTATGGCATATGCTTCGAAAGATAACCGCTTTATCTTTCTGTATCTGATTATATAACATATGCTGTACATTAAAACGGACAAGAAAAACCCGCAGAGTTTTCGTAACTCTGCGGGTAAGATATTCAGTTTATATCTACAAAACTAAAGCTGTTGAAAAGTATTTCAAGAACGCTTGCATATGTTCTTTTGAAATCAAATGTTAATCCGTTTCCGTCGGTAAGAACACCACGTTCACAGTTCTTGCCGCTGAATACAAAATATTCATTCCACGATGAGCCGTCATAATAATAGGTTATTGTAATACCGCTGTCAAGATCACCGGTGTAGGTGCCGTTAAGCACGCCGGAATCATTTGATGAAAAATACTTGACGGTCTTTGAATCGTTGTCGAACATATAATATACTGAATATTCACCGAGATCACGCTCATAAGCGTAATCATACACTGTTCCGGGTGAGTAGTCGTCCTTTACGGTGTCAACTGAACTCGTGACTTCGGAAGAAGCGGCAGAAGAACTCGTTACAGACGAGGCGGAATTATCTGAAGAAGCTGAAGATTCTTCAGAGTTGTTATCCTGACTGTCTGAGGAAGAGCTTTCGTTGCCGGGCGTTTGATCATAAACGCTTACGTTAAGACTTGTGCAATGAAGATTTACTTTGTATGTGCTATCGCCTGATACATTTACATTCAGCGTTCCCTTGACTGTATTGTCATCTTCACATTCAAAACGGAATGTGTGTTCTCCTTTTTTCAGAGTGCAGGAATAGGTTTCTGTAGTTCCGTGATCTAATATTCCGAGTAAACTGTTGTCAGCATATACTTTTACATTATACTTGCTGAAAGCAATATTTCTGTCGCAGTCCGTAACCAGCTCAACTTTATATTCCGGTACTCCTATAGAAACCGAGATTATATTATTGCCTTTATAGTCGGCTGTGATCCTGTAACCATCTTCGTTTTCAGCCGAATAGTGCCTTTCGCTTTCATCCTCGTTATACACATATCCGGCTTTTTTTATCTGAGCCACATAATCCTTGTATTTGTCGGCTGACATATCGCCGAGATCCATTGATAACAGATCTTCGGAGCTTTCATTGATACAACCGTTTTTATATTCAGGCTTTGGTAATAAATCGCCGAGAGGAGTGTCAGGCCATTTGATGTTGTTGAGTATCGGCGGAGAAGAAACGTCAATGCTCATTGTTGATCCATCCGGATTGAAAGTAAGCGATATGCGGTAACCTTCTTTGTTGAATGCGCTGTATGTAACATCGCTTTTTTCCGGATCAACAGTATAGCCTTTGTTCTCGCAGTCGGAAATATAACTGTTGAAAGCTCTGGAATTGATACCATCAAGTCTAACAGCAAGCGCTTCTGCCGTATTAACTGTTATTTCACCTTTATCGGTGGATGGATTGGGCAATCCTGCCGATACAAGAACAACATCAGACCAGTTAAAACGAGCCTCAGACGATTCGGACGTTGATGACGAAGAGTTGTTTTCCTGTGCTTTTATGATAAACAATACAGTAAATACAACTATAAAAAATACAACGGCAAATATTGCAAAGCCGGCAACAAGTTTCGTATCTGATTTTTCATTATCCGGTTTATCTATGCTTTTTTCTGTTTTGTCTGATATATCAGAAAGCTCATATTCCGTTTCCGATTCGTCGTTTTCTTCATCGAATAATTCGTGACGTTTGTCTGTTATTCTGATATCTGATTTGTCGGGTCGGTTCGCTTTGTTCTTGTCGATGGGCGTCTTTTCGTTTTCGTGTATTACTTGTGCTCCGCAATTAGGGCAGGAGTTGGCATTATCCGGTATGATTGAGTCACAGTATTGACATTTCATTGATATAGGCTTCCTTATTTTAGATAGTCGGTATCGGCGGCGGAACAGGTCGGCTTACAAGAGAAACAAGCTCTGCAACCGAGTCTGCTCTTGCCCATGAAGCCATACCGTTTTTCCATACAAGCGTTTCGGCGGTAAGCTGACCGTTTGCGGCAAGCTGAGCCATAGTGTTCATATCATAAGGTCCTGTTGTCTGACCGTTTACGGCTATATGATAAGCTGCTGTCGGGATGGGCGGAGGTGTGGCTGCCGCAGACTGAGGCATTGTATTTTGCATTGCCTGATTTGCCGCATTTGCGTTATTCATTCCGTTAATTCCGCTCATAGCGTTGTTCATAGCACCTGCCATATTCTGTCCCACTACACCGCCAACAGCCATAGCGGCCATCATTGCGGCAGGATTGAAGCCTGCGCCGCCCTGCCCGCCGAGGTCTACACTGCCGGCACCGTTTGCCCCCATCTGACCGAGAGCCTCTGCGCCTGCTATGCCGACATTTGCCTGTAACTCGGACTGGAATGCTCCGAGGTTTGCACTCTGTGTCTGCTTGTGCATTGCGTACTGTCCTTCCTCACGCTGAACACGGAGCGACTGCTCATAGTTCTCGGCTTCTATACGCTGTTTGTCGTGGATATTTTTGATATTTGCGGCTGTCTGAGCCTGAATTGTATCGCTTGTTACCTTGCGTGTTACCGCCATAAGCTGTTCATAGCCGTCGCTTGTCTTATCAATTTCTATAGAGTTGATATCTACGCCGGATACGGTAACTCCGAAATTTTCACGAAGTCTTTCTCCTATGTCGTATTCTATCTTGTCGTTGATAAGAGCAATCTTGCTTTCAATCTGGATAACAGGAATGTTATTTTCAGCAGGAGCGGCTGTTACCGCATCTTTTATATAACGGCAGATAGCGTCTTTTATCTGCTTGTTGAAGTCATCTGTTGAGAACTGTGTAAGGCGATGCAGCTTTACAAATTCCCGATAATTTGTTATTTTGAAGCTGACAGTACCTCTTACTGCTACAGGTACGCCGAAGTCCATAAATCTCGGATCGTATACGTCAAAATACGGTATTCCGAACTTTGTCTGAATGATATTCGCTGTATTGATAAAGTATACTTCAGCCTGGAACGGTGTTCCGCCTGCGTAAGCAAGTCCTACTATGCTTGCAAGTACAGGCAGATTGCCTGTGTCGAGCTTTCTGTCGCAAGGACCTTCAATAAAGTCCTCCATAACGCCGTCGGGACGATTATAGACAAATACGGCTACCTCGCCGTCCTTTACACGAAGCGATGAGCCCCAGCGTATTGCATTTTCACGGCTGTTATTGTTAAGCTCCGCACCCGCCGGACGCCACTTCCATATAAGATATGATTGCTCGTCGCAACGTATCTCGTCCATAAATCCGCCCGCTTTTGGTTTACCGAATAATCCCATAATATTTCTCCTTGACAGATTGTAAATAAATATATTACTTCTTTTTTGATTTGAACATTCGTGTAAGCATAATGATTGCGCATATAACGGCAACGACCAATATCATAATATATCCGACGCTGTCTTTGTCGGCGCATCTCGGAATCAATAGTCCGAAGCAGACGAGCAAGCCGATAGTTGCTATGAATTTAGGAATAGCCGAATCGCATCGTGTCATCGGAGGAATAATTATAGCACCGAGAATGAGGTCAAGCATAGTAACTAACTGTAACGGACTGAATCCCGCACTGTCAACGTTCTGACAGCAGATTATTACAAGAACAGCAATACTTATCGACCATGCAAGAGTAATGATTACCTGAGGAAGAGAATTACTTATCTTTACAAGAAAACTTCCTGCTTTTTTAGCTGTTTTAACATATTTGTCACGGGTGAGCTTTTTCTTTGCCTGTTCGTACAATTCGTTGAATTTTGCTTTGTCTGCATCGGCAGTAAGAGCGAGCTTAGCTTTTTGCTCGACCTGTCTGAACTTTACTGCCCATGCGTCACATATATTCTGTTCTGTATTGCCTGTTATGTTCGAGGAGGCGAGAATGAGAAATTCAAATATATCTTCCTTTGTATTCGGAACGGGAAAATTTCTGATAAGCGATGTGCGCTGTTCGTCTGATGTTGCGTTTGCGAGTGACATAGAGAATTCATGTAAGGATGCCGATGCTTTTCCGCCTCTTATTTCATAGCCGCATGACGGACAGGTGGTAACAAAAGCGCCTAACACCTCTCCGCATGACGGACATTTATGTATTTCGCCTTCAAAAACAGTTTCACGTTTTGAGTTGCCTGCCTGATATGATAGTGAGTTTTCCGGAGAGCCGGAGCTTTGTGCACCGCAGTTCAGACAAAATTTTGCACCGTCCGGTAACTGCGAGCCGCATTTACTGCATATTGCCATATTTTTTCTCCCTCTGCTTCACGGCTTTATCGGAACTAAAGCCGTTTTTTAATTATGGGTAAGACAAATCAGTCCGTATACCTGTCGGTATCGGGGATTGCATCACATATATCGCCGATGTTGCAGTCAAGATACTCGCAGATACGGAGCAGTACCGATAAAGCCACCTCCTCGTTTTTACGGAGCTTGGTCATTGTACCTGTCGCTATATTGAGATCTTTTCTGAGCGTCGCCGGGGATATATCTTTTTCAATTAGTCTGATCCATAATTTCTTATAGCTGATTTTCATGAAAACATACCTTTAAAGGTATGCCTGATCACTTAGTATTATACACTGCACAATTCAAAAAGTCAACAGATTTCAGCAAATTTATAGATAAAATTCGCAACTTCTTGCGAATTTTCCGGTTCCGACGGAAAATTCGTTATTGTTGACACTGAAAAATTATTCGGTTACAGCTATAAGAAAAAATGATCTGGCAGACCTTGTTCATATCAAGTAAAGAGTACGTATTCCGGTGCAAAGGATTTTCGTACTCTAAAGTCGGCTCAAATACATATAATTATTTAATTCTAGTATACCATAAAAAAGTGATAAATTCAATAGCCCCTATGCTATGATTGTGACATACGGGCTGAGATTGTATCGGTAACGGAGATTTGCATTAAGTTGAAGGCAATTCATAGCATACACCATATTTGAACCATTTTGCAAGAACCGATGTACGCTTATGCCGTTTGAAAAAACCGCCCTGCTTTCGCAAGGCGGTTTTCACTTAAAACTGTGCTGTTGTTTCGTTTGATTCGCTGTTTGCAGATTCGGCAGTGTCGTATTCGTCCGACAGGTTATCCTCTATCCACTTAGCCATCATCAGCGGTGAAAGTATGATGTCCATCGTCTTCTGTTCACCGTCGCTGACGCTTTCCATAGTAACGATCTCTCCCTTTTCACGTCCCTCGCTGCCTATTATATCGTAGGTCAGCTGACAACGGTACTTGATAGAGCAGAGAAGAAATTCGGGAGGGATGACCTCACAGCTTGAGATCTCATCAAGCCATACGAAAGGACTCATTCCGCCTATGCTTATGTCCTCGATGATCCAGCCGCTTGCCGCATAGGAATCGTTAGCGCACATATAAAGAGAGAATTTGAACTTTTTTTCTCTGTCGTCCTTGAACAGACCGACTTCAAAGCTCTTTATAACGTAGTTGTTTATAATGCTTGATTCAAATCCGCAGCAGGAGCAGGTTCCGCCGTAGCCGAACATCGTGCCGTTAATATCCTTTGCAAAATAGTTGCGGTAAACACGCAGGTTCGAAAGGCTGCGAAGCGACTTGTATCTTGTACGCAGGTACTGAAGCTCCTCAGCGGTAATTGACGGCAGAGGCTTATAGTAGTACGGAATCTGGTCAAGAAGTACCTGGTTCGGTTCTTCAGTGCTTGAGTAGAACTGGCTGAGAACGTTGTTGTTCTCGCCTACCAGCAGATATTCGACATATTTTGCGAATTCGGGTTTGGTGCAGTCGTCACGGAGTATAACATACTTTGTGATGCTCTGACGCTCCTCATCGCTTATCGGGTCGTTTATATCTATGATACGGATAATCTTGTCTTTTTCGCCGAGAAGTGCGATACGGGGAATTTTAAGGTCGCAGATATAAAGGTTAGGCATTGTTGCCGATACCTTTTCGTCTGTCAGATTGCTCTCACGCAGAAGGCTCATAAGAGAAGCCTTTTCGAACGAATAGCCGGACTTCATAAACGGGAAGTCGAATACACGTCCGTTGAACATTCCGCAGTTGATAAGCGCATAAACGTCGCCGATTATCTCAAGAAGGTCGGCGTTGGTGATACTGCTCGGTATCATGAACTGTTTGCCGTATGCGGCAAATCTGAACTTCTTGTTAATATCAAGCTGGAGCGTGATGTCACTGCCCTGCGATTTCATCTCACGCAGGAAGGTCATAGTATCCTTGCCCTGTGTGAAGGTGTTTATCAGCATATTTATGACTTCGTTGTATATCTGGTGATTCTCGAAGCTGTTCTTGTGCGCCACAATGCAGTCATAAGCCCGCTTGAGATTATGCACCGTCATTCTTGCAACGTCAAAGTTATGGGTGATGTCACGGTAGTGGACATTGAACTGGAAGTATCTCATTCCTATCTTATAATCCTGACCGTACATCGTATCGAACAGACCGAGCGCTCCGATAAGTGCGTCCTCATCGGCAACAGCGTCATTTATAACATACTTGCCGAGCTTAAGGCTGACTATACTTCTAAAGCCGAAGCTAAGGTCGAAGTCTTTGATAGCGGGATTCCTCTCACTGTCAAGAACGTATGTATTACCGTCAAAGTTGAAGTTGTAGCAGAACTCTCTGCCTTCCTCGTCACTATCCTCATCAACCCACTTATAGCTTGCCATTATGATGTTTTCGGGCATATCCGATACATCCTTACGCATCTTGACAAGTTCATCTTCGATATACTCTGTAAATGCCGAGCCGTTCTCATGCTCCTGCTTTGAAACGTGGTCGGTGAGCGAGAAGAAGCCAAGCTCTTTTACTTCGGAATACGGCATAGCCTCGCTTTTTCCGGGTAAAAGCAGTGAGATGCTGTTGTGGAAAACACTGCGCAGATCGCCTACCATAACGCTGGTAGAAAGATAATTGCTGAAGAATTCAAACACATAGTGCTTCGGACGCATATAATATTTGTCTGAATTCGTTCTCGGCAGCAGCTCGATAACGAAATAGCGTGAATACTTTTCAATCATATATTTGAGATCACGGTTTATAGCTTCCGAAACCTCCTCCTCACATTCGTGGCGGATGCCTGTTCTGTGAGTGGTAATATATGAGTTCGGCACACTGATGAAGAATGCCGACAGCTTTTCCTTGATGAAATCCTCTCCCGTTGACTTGATAAGACCTGTCAGCTCATAAGTGGAGAAGTAGTTGTATTTATCAAGCAGGACTTTTACCAGTGTGTCACGCCTTGCAGAAGAAACCGCAAACGGAATAAGATATACAAAGCCCTCGTTTTCGTGCCAGATAAATTCGATAACGCTTTTGCCGTTCTGTAAGAAACGTACTGTCGGGTCATCGTCCGGTGTTTTCTGATAACGGATAACCTTATACACCGCAAGAGGCTTGCCCATATCCATAACGGCTACATTGAACGTGCGGTTGGGATTTTCAGCTTCACCGAATCTGCCAAGCTGCTTCTTTCTGATAAATGCAAAGCAGAATTCGACAAGGTTTATATATTCTCCCTTGTGGATAGTGAGGTTTACGAGGTTTTCCTTGATCTTAGCCTGTTCTTCTTCGGAAACCTTGAAAACGATCTCTGTACCCTTAAAAACGGGTGCGGTAAGGTTAAGCTCTCTTATCTTGAGAATACCCGCATCGTTTACTATTCTGAAATTGAAGTTGTTTGAACGCAGCTTCAGCCACTCAACGTTCATAAATACGCTCTTTGAGCCTACACCGAAACGGCCTTCACGGGATTTGTCGCCGTCGCTTCTGCCGATACTGAGATAATAGAGTATCTGCTCAAGCGTAAAGCCGTCCTCGTTGTATGTGAGCCTTACTTCGCCGTCCTGCTCAAAGTTGAAAAGAACCTTGATGTCGGGGTCGGAGTAGTAACAGCCGAATGTGTTCTGTAACAGCTCTCTTATTATTGATTCCTTCGGATAGTCGCTTACGGACAGCGAAGCGTTATACGGTGTGCGTCCGCCGAATACCGAGTTGAAGTAGTCTTTGAACGGGGTGCTGTCGGCTTCACCTGTGTAAAGCAGGTTCTGCATCTTCATCAGCGACTGTTCCATCACTTCACGGTTCTCATTTGCGTGCGCCTGATAAAAATCGCCTAAAAGTCCCGCAATTTCTTCGTTACGAAAAGCCTCCACCTTACATCACTCCCTCGTTATATTTTTTCATGAATTGTCTGAATGTTTCCTGTATCATAAAGTTATCGGTAAGATAACGCCAGGAGTTGAGAAGCACAGGCATCTTTACCGTGTCAGGCAGCATATTTACGCATAAACGCAGTTCCGCATTCTTGTTATCTGTGATAAAGTTCTCAAAAGCCTTTTGAGCGGCTTTTATGCCCGCCGAAATATCAAGAGTGGAGCATTGCTCCTTGTATGAATGGTACTGCTCGCTGTACAGACATTCCTCAAGCGCCGTTCCGCCGAGCGCAACTATATGCTGCTGATCGTCCAGGTAGAGCAGCGATCCGCTGAAGCGTTCCAGTGCTTCCTTTATCATAGGCTTCAGCACCTTTTCTTCTGTGGAGGTATTTTCCTTTATTCTGTTTTCAAGACCGAATGCACGGTAGATCTTATCGAGCTTCAGCTTTGTATATTCGTGCGTCTTTGCCGCAGAGGAAATATCTATAGAGGGCGAAATGTTGTAATCGCTTTTGAATTGCGTTATTACATCATGGCAGTTTGAAACCTCGCCTGTGTAGGAGCAGACGTACTGCAGATCCCGTATAGCGTCGGTTATAAGCTGTGCGGCATTAGGAAGGTCGAAAAGCACGTTTCGTCCGGGAAGCCCCGCTACAATGCTCTTGTATATCTTTCCGAACAGAACCTTTGACAGCATTCTTGCGTCAAACAGATTGTTCTTGTCACACATAACTATGAATTCTCTTGATTGTTCGTTTCTGCCTCCGTGACGTGCGGCACGCTGTTCAAAGATAACAGGGCTGTCGGGAAGCTCATAGTTGAATATATGGGTAAATCTCTTTACCTGAGGGTTTATCGAGCCGATTTTGTCAACTGTAAGCACTACTCTTGCGTTGTCACGCACATCGTTTGTGAAATTATCGTAGCGTGTGTTGAATATGTCGCCTCTGTCGATTTTCAAAAGACCGTTTATATTAGGATAAAGAGCGGATATAACCTTCTTCAGATACTGGATGGTCGAACCCGTAACACAGTAAACTACCGCTCTGTTTTCCGAGCTTTTCAGCACCTCGTCCAGCTTTGTAAGGAAGCAGTCGAGCTTCTTGTCGACCTGACGAAGCTCCTGCACGTCAGCTATATTATAGGAGGGCTTGGTATAGGTTTTCTTTGCTTCCAGTCCGTATTCCTCAAAGACGTTACCGCCCTGAGCATAAAGAGGAAGGCCTGTCTTTATGTCGATAAGTCTTCGTGAGTTCGAGATGAAATCCTGCGGGAATTCATATTCGAGCATCACAACATTTCTCGCTACCTCGCCGTTGTAGACCGATTTGTCATAATAACGCATTACCGGAGTGTAGGGGTTGAAGCATATTGATTTTTCGTCAAAGCTGATGTCATCGACCGCATTGGCTTTACTTTCATCGGCAAGCAGTGTCTTGACAAGCGACTTTATCTCATCGTAGCTCTGGTGATAACCGCACGGTACGGGGCTGAGAATAACGAGCTTGTTTGTTTTTGCTTTCAGATGCTCCGTGTAAAGTCCGCACTTTATGCCCGATGTGCTGAGGCCTGCGTCTATTATCACAAGGTCCCATGTAAGACCTGCGTCCGCAAATTTCTGCATCAGAGGATTGTCCGCTTCAAGCGCTTCTTCTGCTATTATATATGTATTAGACGCTTTTTCGTTAAAATATGTGATAGCCTTAGATGAGCCTGAGATCATCTTGAAGTCAACGCCGTTACCGGTTACGACACAACGGTACCAGCTGTGCATAAGGTGTCTGGGACATATCAGCAGAATGTTCGGTGTCTGAACCTCAAGCACCGTATCAAGTATACCTATCTGAGCCTTTGTCGCTTTATCCGAGCCGTATTCGTCAAGGACAAGACAAAAGCCGTATTTATTTAATTTTTCGTGAAAAGAACAGCTTATCGCACTTATGTCCTTGCCATAATACGATATCCATTTAATCTCTTCGGTATTCAACAAATCACCCTCCGCTCTCCTGCATCTGCCGACGCAGATTAAATAATATAACTATTATAATACATTTGAGCATTTTTTACAACAGATATTTCGCATTTTATAGAAAATAAATAAAAAATGAAGTGCGATTTTAGCAAAAAACAACAAACGTATTTCCGGATTTATAAATACATTATTAAGAAAAAAAGTCAGTAATTCTTGGGTTTCGGTTCGACTTTACTTGACAAAAGCCGATAAATATAGTATTATACTGATATATGTAAAAGGGGAGTGGTGCGCTTGTATTTCGGTAGTGTCAGATTTTTTAAGCATCTTATTCTGACTGTAACGGCATTACTGATAATAGTGCCTACGGTGCTTTGTATATTGCTTGCGGTTGACAACGGCAAAAAGTCGGATGAGATAGACAGGCTGAATTCTCAGCTTTCTGCACAGTCGCAGGTGTCACAGACAACGGACGATCAGAGCAGTACGTCTTCGGCGACAGAAAGCTCCGACAATGTTAAAGCGGAGCCTTCTGTGACCGAAAGCGCAAAACCGGAAACATCGTCAGTTTCCGAAACATCGTCAGCTGTCTCGGAAACCACAAAGACGCCTGAAACGACGCCTGCTTCATCATCGGCGGTTGAAAGCACCGACAGCTCTCTGTCCTCCGGTGCGGACAGCTATACTTTGCTTTTCCCGAAGCTATATGCAGATAAATATGACGGTGAATATGAAAGCAGTGAAAACACTGTTTATCTTACATTTGACGACGGTCCTTCTGTGCTTACGGAAAATCTGCTTTATTATCTGAGACAGGAAAACGTCAAGGCTACTTTCTTTGTAGTTCCCGAAAGAACAGAGTATTGCTATTCATTACTGAGAGAAATAAGCAATGCGGGACACACGATAGGAATACATTCCGCATCTCACGATTATGAAAAAATATACGCATCTGTTGACGCATTTCTCGAAGATTTTAACGAAGCGTATGAGATAGTCCTTGAGGCTACGGGCAAAGCACCCGACATTTACAGATTTCCCGGCGGCAGTGTGAACGATTATAACGAAAAGACCCGTGACGATATTATCGCAGAGATGGATCGCAGAGGTTTTACATATTTCGACTGGAATGTGGACAGCAACGACTGGCAGGGTTACGGCTGGACAACACTGTACACAAACGTTTTAAAAGATGCTGAGGAATTTTCCTCGCCCGTGATACTTTTCCATAATACAGGCGACCGTGATAATACGGTGCTTGTAATAGAGGATATAATCAAGGCGCTTAAAAACAAAGGCTATAAATTCGGCAGTCTTTCTCAGAAGATAAAGCCGGTTCAATTTTAAATTCTGATTTCAAGAAAGGGATAACAATGGGAATCAAGGATAATTTCACACAGGCTATGAAGGAGCTGACGAATCCCAGACCGTCTGACGCTCGTAAAGAGGTCAGGGACGTTGCCTCATACATGAATGATACTGCCGACGCACAGCCGACAGAACCTGTACAGCCCGTACAGAATACTCAGCCGACCGAGAACAAACAGCCCGAACAGCAGACACAGCAGGCGCAGCAGGCACAGCAGAGCGTAAAGCTCGAAACAGCAGGAAACGGCTTTACACAGCAGGAGCAGACACAGGATTTTTCTCAGAGGATAGCCCGTGATATGAATGAACAATACACTCAGAACAACTCGTTTAATCAGAATGTACGCAGTGAAGCTTTTACACAGACACCTCAGAATAACGGATTCACAGGCGGTCAGAACGGATTTGCACAGAGCGGCTCGGACAACGGCGGCAACAATCCTTTTATGAGTGGTATGAGGGCTGATAATTCGCAGGAAATGACCGTTATATCCAAAAACACTATGATAGACGGTAATGTGCGCTCGTTTGCAGATATGAAGATTGACGGCAATATAAAGGGCAACGTTGAAACGACCAAGAATATAACTATAAACGGCAAGGTTGTAGGCGACCTTACCTGTGACAATATCAGTATGAAAAATTCGGCTGTACAGGGTAATGTACGTCTTAAAGGACAGGCTGTAATGGCTAACGATTCGATGCTGATAGGCGACCTTTCATCACAGGTGGCACAGCTCAACGGCAAGATAAAGGGTAATATCGAGATTTCAGGCAAGATAATGCTTGACAGGGATTCTGTCATAATCGGTGATATAAAGGCAGGCTCGATTGCGATTTCCGACGGTGCGGTTATCAACGGCTTTGTTACCACAACTTATCTTTCAAAGGATGAAAGTGCCAACATCTTCCCCGAAAATATCGCACTCGGAGATTAAGCATAAAAATATTGAAGCCCTGCATTGCGGGGCTTTTATTTGACTTTATATGAAAAGGAGGTTTTGCAATGACGCAGAACAACGAAACAAAGGTACTCACACCCGAGCAGATTGAAAATAACAAACAGCAGATAATAGATATTTACAGAAATTGCGTTAAAAGAGAAGGCTCGGATAAACTGCTCGACTATCTTATAAACAAGAGCGATTTCTTTACAGCCCCCGCAAGCACACGTTTTCACGGTGCGTATGACGGAGGACTTGCACAGCATTCTCTGAACGTTTATAAATGCTTCAAGGCTTATCTTGAAAGAGATCGTGTCCGTGAGCTGTATAATCTCAATGCAAGTGATGAAACAATAGCGGTATGCGCTTTACTTCACGATATATGCAAGGTCAATGTCTACACAAGAGGCACAAGAAACGTGAAGAACGAAGAAACGGGTCAGTGGGAAAAGGTACCGACATTCTTCTTCGATGACGGATTGCCTTACGGTCACGGCGAGAAGTCCGTTTATATGATAACGGGTTTTATGCGTCTTACCCGTGAGGAAGCCTTCGCTATACGCTATCATATGGGATTTTCGGGCGAAGAAAATGCAAACAACGTGGGAAAGGCATTCGGAATGTTCCCTCTTGCATTTGCGCTCAGCACAGCCGATATGGAAGCTACATATTTCCTTGATTGATAATACGCAATAATGTAAAAGAGCAGTCGCTGTCACACGATTGCTCTTTTTGTTATGATGCTCACTCAGAAATTAATAACCCCTAAATGCTCCAGCAGGATTTTAGTACCGATAAGTATCAGTATGACACCCCCTGCAAGCTCCGCCTTCGATTTATACTTTGTGCCGAATACATTTCCGACCTTCAGACCTATCGCTGACAGGATAAATGTTGTTGCACCGATGAACAGGACAGCCGCAACTATATTTACATCGGGAAGAAGCGCAAAGGTTATGCCGACCGCAAGCGCATCTATGCTTGTCGCTATCGCAAGCAGAAGCATTGTCCTGAAGCTGAATGACGCATCGAGCTTTTCCTCGTCCTTTGAAAGTGCTTCTCTTATCATATTTCCACCGATAAAGCACAGCAGCACGAATGCTATCCAGTGGTCAACTGCTGTGATATATTGCTCAAAGGCCGAGCCGAGAAGATAACCCACAGCAGGCATCAATGCCTGAAAACCGCCGAACCAAGCGCCTATTATCAGATAATGCTTAGCTTTAAGCTGTCGCTCGGACAGCCCCTTACAGACGCTCACCGCAAATGCGTCCATCGAAAGTCCTACAGCGATAAGAAATAATTCCAACAGTCCCATAATTTGTCCTCCGGTGTTTTATCTTAGGCAATACCGCATAATTATTGTCGTGCGATTGCGCAGTCAGATTTTTCGTCAGATTGTATAAATTGAGTGCAGGCAGGCTTGCGCCTGTCAAGCGAAATTTGTGCAAGATGACGGGAAATATACAAGTAAGCGTGCGGCAAAGGCGATAGCCGCTAATTGTGCGGTATTGCCCTTAATCTTATGCGGGAGCCTGATGCAAAATGTGCAACAAAAAAGACCTGAGTACAGTTATCCTGTACTCAAGTCTCAACATTTAAGACAAACCAGACGTGATTCAAGAGTGTTATCACCGTCAGTATGTTGACTTGTCACGGTATTCCGCCGTCTACTCCCTTAAGTTATCGGTATTATAGCACAAGCGTCAGCAAAAGTCAAGCGTTTTAAATTTCTCCGACAATGCCGATATTCCCTCACAGCACGGCTTTCCGTCCTTGTTGACAAACATATCTGTTCCGCTATAAGCACTGCATAATCTCCTTTCCTGCGGTTACAATATCTGTAACTTGAAGAAAAGGAGATATTTTTATGCAGTTATCCGAATCAAAGACCCTTGAGAACCTGAAAACCGCATTTGCAAACGAGTCTGCGGCGATGGTGCGTTATGAGATATTCGCCGAAAAGGCAAAACAGAACTGCGATGAGGAAATATCGCAGGTTTTCCGCACCACAGCAAGAAATGAAAAGGCTCACGCACAAATATGGCTCGGACTTATCTACGGAGGGATACCCGAAGCCGCCGATGCGCTTGAAAAGGCGATGAACGGCGAAAACTACGAGTGGACGCAGATGTATAAGGAGTATGCCGAAACCGCAAGACAGGAAGGACTTGACAATATAGCCGATCTGTTTGAAAAGGTTGGCGATATTGAAAAGGAGCATGAAAGCAGATTCAAGCTGTTCGTGAATAAGCTGACCGACGGAAGCCTGTTTACCTCCTGCGGCGAAACGGTGTGGCTGTGCAGGAACTGCGGTCATATACATTGCGGAAGTACCCCTCCCGAATACTGCCCTGTCTGCAGAAAACCGCAGGGATATTTTCAGCGAAAGGATGACAGCATTCTGTCTTAGCCTGCAAAAAAGCAAAGGAGCGGCAGTATACGCTATGTAGCTGTCGCTCTTTGCTTTATACGGATTTACGGAATTTACACATATTGACGGTTATACGCAATTCTCTCTTGCATTACTCACGGCGATGTAGTATAATTATTAAGATAGGGCAGATATGTCCGCAGTACAGCTATAAGCAGAAAGAGGAACAGTATGGCACAGGAATTTACCGTATCGTTACAGGCGATAATCGACGAGTGCAAGCTCGAGGTTATCCACACACCGCAGGACCCTGCAAAGATATTCATTTCAAATATTGATGTAAACCGACCCGGACTTCAGCTTGCGGGATTTTACGAATATTTCGACAAGGGCAGAATTCAGATAATAGGCAAGGCGGAAACCGCATATCTTGAACAGTGCGGAGCAGAGATAAGAGCGCAGAGAATAAAGAAATTCTTCAGCGAACAGCCGGCGGCTGTGGTAGTGTCGAGAGGTATGGATATTATGCCCGAGATGCGTGATCTTTCAAAGGAACTGAACGTTCCGCTTTTACGCAGTGAGGAAAGCACCTCGACATTCACGTCAAAGCTCGTTGCTTATTTAAGCCTTCAGCTTGCGCCCAGAATCACACGTCACGGCGTTCTTATCGAGGTATACGGCGAAGGTATGCTTATTCTCGGCGAGAGCGGAGTAGGTAAGAGCGAAACCGCAATAGAGCTTGTAAAGCGTGGTCATCGTCTGGTAGCGGACGATGCCGTTGAAATAAGAAAAGCGTCAAACATTACTCTTGTAGGCAGTTCGCCCGATAACATCCGTCACTTTATGGAGCTGAGAGGCATCGGCATTATCAATGCAAGACAGCTTTTCGGTATGGGTGCGGTAAAGGTAAGCGAAAAGATAGATATGGTAGTTGAACTTGAACTGTGGAATCCCGAAAAGGTATACGACAGAATGGGTGTTGACAACCACTATGTTTCCATACTCGGCGTAAAGGTTCCATCGCTGACTATCCCCGTAAAGCCCGGACGTAACCTTGCGGTTATACTTGAAGTTGCGGCAATGAACAACAGACAGAAGAAAATGGGCTACAACGCCGCACAGGAACTGCTTGACAATCTCGGACTTGATATGGAGAGCAGTGATACAGTCAAGAGCATGGGCTGATAAACAGATATAAATACAGACAGAAAAAATAAAAAGTGTAAGAACAGATAAAAGAAAGGATATGACCCTAAAATGAAATTCGTTGCTGATATGCATACTCATACGTTGGCATCGGATCACGCATACTCAACTATAAGCGAGAATGCCGCTTCAGCCGCAAAGGCAGGACTAAGCTATCTCGGCATGACCGACCACTGCATAAATATGGAGGATTCGCCGCATATATGGCATTTCTGCAATATGGGCGTTATACCTCATTTCCTGTCGGGAGTGCGTATTATAAAGGGCGTTGAAGCAGACCTTACAGGATATAACGGCGAGCTTGATATAAACGATGATATTTATTACAACGTTGAGTGGATAAATGCGTCGATGCACAACCCCTGCATAATACCGGGTACGGCTGAACAGCACACAAACGCATATATAAAGGTTATGGATAACCCGAAGGTGTGCGTTCTCGGACATACCGAATCGGCGGATTATCCGTATGATTATGATGCGGTGACAAAAGCGTGCAAAGAAAAGAACGTTGCAATGGAGTTCAACGTCAGCCGTTTCAGAAGTCAGACCTCTGTACAGCGTCTGCACGATATTATATTGCCGACCTGTGCAAAAAACGGCTGTTATGTTATCGTTGACTCGGATGCGCATTTCTGCGACAAGATAGGTGCGTTTAAAAAGGCTGAGGCTCTTCTTAAGGATATTGATTTTCCCGAAGAGCTGATAGTAAATGCCGATCTTGAACGCTTTGAAAACTTCCTCAGGCTGAGAGGAATAAAGACAAATGCCGAAATAGAGCCGGATGAAGACTGACGGCGAATAAGCATAAAAAGCAAGGAATATATTAAATATCGGAAGGAAATATAACATAATGTACAACATAGGAATTGATCTTGGCGGAACAAACATAAAAGTAGGAGTGGTAAATGACGATTTCAAAATCGTAGGAAAATCAAACATAAAGACAGACCTGCCCCGTCCTGCCGAAGAAATCGCAGACAGCATAGCAAAGGGTGTTGAGCTTGCCTGCAAGGAAGCAGGGATCGACGTAAAGGACATCAACAGCATCGGTATAGGAACACCCGGAGTTGCTGACAGAAACACGGGCGTAGTGCTTTATTCCTGCAATCTGGGATTTAACAATACCGATCTCGGCGGACTTTTAAAGCACCGTCTGGGCACTGATATATATGTTGAAAACGATGCTAACGTTGCCGCATACGGAGAGGTTCTCGGCGGAGCGGCAAAGGGATATAAAGACGTTGTCGTAATCACACTCGGTACGGGTGTAGGCGGCGGAATTATAATCGGCGGCAAAATATACACGGGCTTCAATTTCTGCGGTGCGGAGCTTGGCCACGTTGTTATCGAATATAACGGCAGACAGTGCAACTGCGGAAGAAAGGGCTGTTTTGAAGCATACAGCTCGGCTACCGCACTTATCACAGCCACAAAGAAGGCTATGGAAGAGGATAAGGACAGTGCAATGTGGAATATAGCAGGCAGTATTGACAAGGTTGACGGCAAGACTGCGTTTGACGCTATGAGAGCAGGCGACAAGAGCGGTAAGGCTGTTGTTGACGAGTACCTGAATTATCTCGGATGCGGACTTACAAACGTAGTAAACACATTCCAGCCCGAAATGCTGCTTATCGGCGGAGGAATCTGCAAGGAGGGCGACTATCTCACAAAGCCGCTCGAGGAATATATAAAGCGTGAGAGCTACTGCATAAACCCCGAACGTTCGACAGTTCTCGGCATATGCAAGCTTGGAAATGACGCAGGTATCGTCGGAGCGGCAAATCTCTACAGACTCAAGGACTAAAGGCTCATAAGGGGAAGTTTATTTGGCGCAAAACGCAAAAAAATAAATTCACAAGGAGTATGCTTTGAACGATTACAGCATATTGGAGCAGACCGCCGAAAAATACGGCGCAGTCGTGCTTAAAAATGAACCTATGAAAAATCACACCTCGTTCCGTATCGGCGGACCGTGTGACATTATGATAAAGATAAATTGTGAGGCGTTGCTGTGTGAGCTTATAAAGCAGTGCCGTGAGAATGATATAAAGTACTATGTTGTCGGCAGGGGAAGTAATATCCTTGTCTGTGACGAGGGACTTCAGGGAGTTGTACTGCTTATAGGAAGCGACTTCGGCTCGGTGAGAGTAAACGGCGAATATATAGAGTGCAACGCAGGCGCATCGCTTGCGGCTGTCTGTGCTGTGGCTCTTGAAAACGAGCTTACGGGGCTTGAGTTTGCATACGGTATACCCGGTTCTGTCGGCGGTGCTATTTTTATGAATGCGGGAGCTTACGGCGGCGAGATGAAGGACGTGGTCGTATCCTGCCGATATATCACAGAGAAAGGTGATATAAAGGAAATCCCGCTTGAAAAAATGGAGCTTTCCTACAGACACAGCTTTTTTTCGGAGCGTAACCTTTGCATAACATCCGTAAAAATGAAGCTTGCAAAAGGCGAGCGTGAAAAGATAAAAGACCGTATGGATACGCTGATGGAGCGCAGAAAGGATAAACAGCCGCTCGAATACCCCAGCGCAGGCAGTACATTCAAGCGGCCTGAGGGCGACTTTGCCGCAAGGCTTATAGAGGTCTGCGGACTTAAAGGTACAGCCTGCGGAGGCGCAGAGGTCAGCACAAAGCACAGCGGATTTGTAATAAATAAAGACAACGCAACGTTCGACGATGTGATGGGCGTTGTGGATATAGTAAAGCAAAGGGTGAAAGAGCAGACAGGTGTAACGCTTGAATGCGAAGTGCTTATAATGAAGTGAAATTTTCGGATAAGTGCCTTAGATATGTGACCGGGCGAGATAAGACAAGGCTTTATCGGAAGCTGACGGGTATATAAATAAAACGGCACACCGAAATCATTCATTATTCATTAAAGAGATAAAGGGCGCAGGGAAAGGAACACAAATGAAAACCGAATTTGTTATAGTAACGGGAATTTCGGGTGCAGGCAAATCCTGTGCGGTAAACGTTATGGAGGATATAGGCTATTTCTGCATAGACAATATGCCGCCTCAGCTGATACCGAAATTTGCCGAGATATGCGAAGAAAACGATGATATTTCAAAGGTCGCTATTGTTACCGACATTCGTGGCGGAACTATGTTTCTGAACCTTAACGCCACCATAGAGGAACTGAAAAAGCGTGGTCTTGACGTAAAACTGCTGTTTGTAGATGCAAACCATCATGTAGTAAAACAGCGATATAAGGAAACACGCCGCAAGCATCCGCTTTTTGATGCGACAAACGGCGACATAGACAAGGCGATAGACGCAGAAAGGGAGATACTCGAGCCTCTGCGTGAAATTGCCGATTATTACATTGACACAAGCCTGATGTCAACCTCGACACTGAAGGAAAACGTGCTTAATATTTTCCTTGACACGCCGTCTGACAGTATGACTATAAGCTGTATATCCTTCGGCTTCAAGTACGGTGTGCCGAATGAGGCAGACCTTGTTTTCGATGTGCGTTGCCTGCCGAATCCGTATTACATACCCGAGCTTAAGGAAAAGTCGGGACTTGATAAAGAGGTAAGGGATTATGTGATGAGCTTTGAAAGCTCGCAGACTTTGCAGACTAAGCTGTTCGACCTTATCGACTTTCTAATACCTCAGTATCTTCACGAGGGAAAAAGCCAGCTTGTAATAGCCTTCGGCTGTACGGGCGGCAAGCACCGCAGTGCGACATTTGCTGAAAATATGTGCCTGCATCTCAGTAAAAATCACCTTAAAGCAAGGGTGCTTCACAGAGATGTGAATAAGGATAAGAAGTAGCAATAATCAACCGACAGCGGATAAATGTGAACTGATTTCACTTTAAAAGGAGCGATTCTGATGTCATTTGCCGCCGATGTGAAAAATGAGCTGTGCAAGGCGGAACACAGCAGAAAACAGCTTGAGCTTTTGTCAAAGGGAGCGGCGTATGCCATGACGGAAGACGGCGAAGGCTGTTTTTTTAATACGGAAAACAAAAGGGTAGCCGATAGCATTGCCGATGCTTTTGATTCGGTCGGCAAGGAATACTCGACCGGTGAAAGCACCTTCAGAGGAAGAACGCTTTACACGGTTACTCTTGCGGATAAAAGCTACGCTTACCCTATGCCCGACTGTTCGGGAGATGACGCTTTCGGCGTGTATCTCAGAGGAATTTTCCTTGTCTGCGGACTGGTTGCCAATCCCGAAAAAGGCTATCAGCTTGAGCTGTTCCTGCACGATGAGAGTAAATGCAGAACATTGCTTTCCATGATAGAAGAACACGGTATGGGGGCAAAGCTGTCAAGCCGCAGAGGCAGCAGCTTCCTTTATATCAAAGAGAGCGAAAAGATCTCCGATATGCTGACCTATATGGGCGCTATGATGCAGGCAATGGAGATAATGAACGTAAAGATATATAAGGAAGTACGCAATAATGTCAACCGAAGCGTCAACTGCGAGGCGGCTAACCTTGACAAGACTATCGCCGCCGCACAGAAGCAGGCGGATGATATTAATTACATATTCGAAAAAAGGGGAGAGGGGTATCTGCCCGACGAGCTTTTGCAGGTAGCGAAAATCCGCCTTACCGCACTTGAGCTGTCGCTCAGCGATATAGGCAAAATGCTTGAGCCGCCTATAAGCAGGAGCGGAGTAAACCACAGGCTCAAGAAGATAAGCCTCATAGCAGATACACTCAGAGTAGAAGATAATCGGGGAGAGTAAAAGTGAGCGGTTTTGTACATCTGCACGTTCATAGCGAATACAGCCTTCTTGACGGCGCCTGCCGTATAAGAGGGCTTGTCCGTCGTGCAAAGGAAATGGGACAGACAGCCGTAGCACTGACCGATCACGGCGTAATGTACGGCAGTATCGACTTCTATAACGAATGCGTTGAAAACGGCATAAAGGCAATAATCGGCTGCGAGGTGTATGTTGCACCCCGTACAAGATTCGACAAAAGCACAAAGTCCGATATGAAGCCTCACCACCTTGTGCTTCTGTGCAAGAATAACGAGGGCTATAAAAACCTTTCAAAGCTGGTGACGCTGGGCTATACAGAGGGCTTTTATAATAAGCCGAGAGTGGACAGGGAGCTTTTAAGACGTTATTCAAAGGGGCTTATCTGCCTTTCCGCCTGCATTTCGGGAGAGCTTGCAAGAACGCTTCTTGACGGAAGGCTTGCGGACGCTGTGACGCTTGTAAAAGAGTACAGGGAGATATTCGGAGAGGACTATTATATAGAGCTTCAAAGTCACGGCATAAGCGAGCAGGAGCGTATTCTGCCGTATCTTCTGCGTGTGGCGAAGGATACAGGCACACAGCTTGTCGCAACAAATGACGCTCATTATGTTGAAAAAGAGGACAGCTATGTACAGCGTGTGCTGACCTGCATTGCTACCAACACTACCCTTGACGATAAGAACTCAATGCAGTTTGCCACCGATGAATTCTACCTCAAAAGCGAGGATGAGATGAAGGCGCTCGGCTTTCCGCAGTCAGCCTATGACAATACCGTAAAAATTGCGGAAAAGTGCAATGTCAGCTTCACATTCGGACATACTATCCTGCCGTTTTTCAAGGCGGAAGGCTATGATAATAACGAAATATACTTTAACGCTCAGGTAAGAAAAGGTCTTGTAAAACGCTACGGAGAGCCCGTACCGAAAGAGGTTCTTGACCGTGCCGAATACGAAATGTCGGTAATAAAGAAAATGGGCTTTATCGACTATTTCCTGATAGTAGCCGACTTTATAGGCTATGCTAAAAGAAACGGCATCGCAGTAGGTCCCGGCAGAGGCTCGGGCGCAGGAAGCGTATGCGCATACTGCCTTGGGATAACCGATATTGACCCGATACGCTTCAATCTGCTGTTTGAACGTTTTTTAAATCCCGAGCGTGTGACTATGCCCGACTTTGACGTTGACTTCTGCTATATAAGACGGCAGGAGGTCATAGATTATGTCGTAAGAAAGTACGGCAGGGATCATGTGGCACAGATAATAACATTCGGCACAATGGCGGCAAGAGGTGCTATCCGTGACGCAGGCAGGGCTATGGGACTGCCTTACGGCAAGGTGGATGCCGTAGCAAAGCTGATACCGATGTCGATGCACTCCACGATTGACGGCGCTTTGAAAAGCGAGAAGGAGCTTGTGAAGCTGGCGTCATCCGACAATGAAGTCAGCCTGCTTATAGAAACAGCAAAAAAGATAGAGGGTATGGCGAGAAACACGTCTATCCATGCCGCAGGCATAGTAATTACCCGTGACCCTGTAGCAGACTATGTGCCACTGTACCGAAACAGCGAGGGCGAAGTTATGACGCAGTACACTATGACCGCTATAGAGCGGCTCGGACTGCTGAAAATGGACTTTCTCGGACTTCGTTATCTTACCGTGATACAGGATTGCTGCAAGCTCGTAGCGAAAACCTGTCCCGATTTTGACATAGAAAAGATACCCGAAAACGATGCTGAAACATACGATATGATGTCTTCGGGCGGCACTCTCGGAGTATTCCAGTTTGAAAGCTCAGGAATGACCTCACTTTTATCCCGTATGAAACCACGCTCTGTAGAGGATCTTACTGCGGCATTGTCGTTATACCGTCCCGGACCTATGGATTCGATCCCGACCTATCTCGCAAACCGCCGCAACCCCGAAAAAATACGCTACAAGCACCCTCTTTTAAAGGGCATCCTTGACGTAACCTACGGTTGTATCGTATATCAGGAGCAGGTAATGATGATATGCAGGGTGCTTGCCGGCTATTCATACGGCAGAGCCGATATTGTCCGCAGAGCTATGGCAAAGAAAAAGCCGGAGGTAATGGAAAAGGAGCGTGCGACATTCGTTGAGGGCGCTGTCGCAAATAACGTTGACAGACAGGTAGCCGAAGAAATATTCGACGATATGATGAGCTTTGCAAGCTATGCCTTCAACAAATCCCACGCCGCAGCATATTCACTGCTCGCTTACCGCACGGCATATCTCAGGTGCCATTACTATAAGGAATATATGGTCGCCCTGCTTACAAGCGTGATAGGCTGGGGCGGAAAAACCGCCGAATATATCGGCGATCTTGCACAGCACGGACTTAAACTCCTGCCGCCCCATGTTAATTACAGCGAAACCGGCTTTTACTGCGAAAATGACGGAATACGTTTCGGCCTTCTTGCAATAAAAAATGTCGGTGCTAATATGATCGCCGATATTATCGAAGAAAGAACCAAGCGCCCGTTTAAGTCGCTGTTTGACTTCTGCGAAAGAATGTCGGACAAGAATATAAACAAACGTGCGCTTGAATCGCTTATCAAGTGCGGAGCGTTTGACGGACTGGGCAATAACCGCCGTGAAATGATGATTTCCCTTGAGCTGATGCTTGATACGCTTTCACAACGCCACGATCTTGAAGGGCAGATGAGCCTTATGGGCGAAGATGATGCGGCGGACGAAGGCACGTTTCAGATAAAGCCTGCCGATGAATATTCACACTCACAGCTTCTGTCCTATGAAAAGGAAATGCTCGGAATATATATTTCCGGACATCCTGCAGATCCGTTTTACAGTCTTGCCCGTGAGTTCGGATATGAAAATATCGGCAGTATTCTTGAAAACAACAAGGATAAACAAAATGTCAGAGTAACGGCACTGCTTACATCTGTCCGCAGCCATATCACGAAATCGGGAAAGACAATGGGCTTCATCGTAATAGAAGACGCAAGCGGAGAAATCGAGTGCCTTGTGTTCCCGAAGCTGTACGAGCAGTATTCGTCAATGCTAAGGACGGGTAATGTTTACGCTTTCGAGGGTACGGTATCTGCGGAGGACGAGGGAGATCCCAAGCTGCTGATAAATGTGATAACACAGCCTGATTTGGCTAAGCTGCGGAAAATGCACGAAAGCCGAAACACAGGGCAGAATAAGGCGGCTGTGCTGTATATAAGGTTTTCCTCCCGTGACGATGCCGATATTCCCGCTGTAAAGGCACTTCTTAAAGTAAACAAGGGCAACACTCTTACGAAGATATGCTTTGAGGATACAAGGGAAACTATAACCTTGCCGCCCGCTCTTTCCGTTGATTTGAACAGTGATTTTATACAAAAATTGAACGGGATTTGTGGCAAAAACAATATAATCATAAAATAAGTCGAAAAAATGAAATTACCCCTTGACTAAATTGCATTTTAGGAGTAAACTAAGGTGTGTGTAAAATAATCTCGGAGGGTGACCTCTAAGGAAGGATGTACGATATTATGAAAAAGATTGGCGTTTTAACAAGCGGCGGCGACGCACCGGGCATGAATGCCGTTATCCGTGCGGTAACAAGAGCTGCTATTGCAAAGGGAATGGAAGTCGTAGGTGTCCGCAGAGGATATAACGGACTTATCAACGGCGACATTGTTCCTCTTGATGCAAGAAGCGTATCTGATATAATTCAGAGAGGCGGCACCATGCTTTACACGGCAAGATGTGCAGAGTTCAGATATGAAGAAGGTCTTCAGAAGGCTAAGAAGACTTGTGAAGAACAGGGTATCGAAGGCCTTGTAGTTGTCGGCGGCGACGGCTCGTTCAGAGGTGCGGCTGACCTTTCTGCAAGAGGCATCCTGAGTATAGGTGTTCCCGGCACTATAGATAACGATATTTCTATGACCGAATACACCATCGGTTATGATACAGCTATGAACACAGTTGTTGAAATGGTTGACAAACTGCGTGATACAGCACAGTCACACGACAGATGCTCCGTGGTTGAGGTTATGGGCAGAAATGCAGGCTACATAGCTCTCAATGCAGGTATCGCCTGCGGTGCAACATACATTATCACTAAGGAAGAGCCCTTCACAGTAAACGATGTTATCGCTAAGATAATCGAAGGACAGAAGAGCGGCAAGCACCACTTCATCGTTATTGTTGCAGAAGGTATCGGCGGAAGCGAACAGCTCGCTAAGGAAATCGAACAGGCAACAGGCGTTGAGAGCCGTGCAACAATTCTCGGTCACGTTCAGAGAGGCGGCAGCCCCACAGTTCAGGACAGAGTAGCAGCAAGCCAGCTCGGTTATTATGCCGTTGATCTTCTTTCAAAGGGCATAGGCAACCGTGTTGTAGGTCTTCAGCATAACGAAGTTGTAGACTATGACATTCAGGAAGCTCTCAAGATGAAGAAGGAATTCCCTCACGATCTGTACAAGATTGCTAATGAGATCAGCTTCTGATTTAAAAAACGTTTATAACGGTTTTCCGTTATATAAAAAGACTGCACCGGAATTTTAACGGTGCGGCCGACAGAGTAGGTTAACGTGCGTAAAGTGCCTGAGGGACGGGGAGTTGTCCTCAGGACGAACACTGAAAGGTGGCGGTACGTTTTCCGCATCTCGCTGTTGCATATAAGAGATAATCGCCGTATTTATCCCGCATTATGCGATTGCGTCAGCTTGCGTCATTGAGGAGGTAAATATGGCGTTTTTTCGTAATTTCAAAAAGTCGTTCGAGGAACTGAAATCTATTCGTTGCCTTACAGTAACGGCGCTTCTTATCGGTGTTTCGGTAGCACTGAAATTCGTAATGATTATGCCGAGCGAAACGCTCAAGATAAGCTTTGCGTTTGTAGGCCTTGCGGCTATCGGTATGCTGTACGGTCCTGTTGTGGCAGGACTTGCAGGCGTTGTTACCGATGTAATAGGCTTTCTTGTAAAGCCTACCGGTGCGTTTTCACCGATATTCACACTGGTCGAAGTCGCAGGTGCTGTAATTTACGGTATATTCCTGTACGGACTTAATCCCGTGAAGCTCGATTTTTCAAGCAGATCCGCATTTTTCGGCGGACTCAAGACAAACGGCTTTCAGGTGTTCAGAATATTTATGGCGAAGTTCTGCGTCAATCTTTTCTGCAATGTGTTCCTGAATACAATTGCAATGGTGATAATGGGCTACTTTGCGCCTGAGGTATTCTGGGTAAAGATAACGACACGAATAGTAAAAAATCTCACGATGCTGCCTATAGAGGTATTCATACTTCTGCTGGTGCTTTATCCTGTTATGGTGGCATACCGTGCGGCATTCAGAGAAAAACGCTCGGCTTGATACAAGAAAAGAGGACTTAGTATGACTGAACTTGGATTTTTAGGCGCAGGTAATATGGGCAGTGCGATAATGCGTGGCATCTGCTCATCGGATATGCAGATAAGCGTTTCGGCGTATGACAAGGATACGGCAAAGCTCGAAGCACTTTCGGCATTCGGAGTAAAGCCCTGCAAGAGCGAATGTGAGCTTGTTAAAAAGTGCGATTACATACTGCTTGCGGTAAAGCCGCAGGTGCTTGGCGGAGTGCTTGACACTGTCGCAGGGGAAGTAACGCACGACAAGGTAATAATCTCTATCTGTGCGGGAATATCAGAGGATTTTATCCGCAGTCATACAATACCGAACGCAAAGGTAGTGCTTGTTATGCCGAACACACCTATGATGCTCGGTCTCGGTGCAAGCGCAATCTCAAGAGCGGACGGAGTGACCGATGAGGAATTTGCTTTTGCAAAGTCGGTTATCGAAAGCTGCGGTATCGCAGAGGAAGTGCCGATAAACAAGATGAAAGAAATCATTGCCGTAAACGGAAGCTCTCCCGCTTTCATCTATCTTTTTGCAAAAGGCTTCGTAGATTACGCAAAGAGCGTGGACATTGATCCCGATGCGGCACTTAAGCTGTTTGCACAGTCGCTTGTCGGCTCGGCAAAGATGCTCACAGATTCGGGTATGACGGTAGACGAGCTTATAAAGCAGGTTTCTTCTCCGGGAGGAACGACTATAGCAGGTCTTGACAAGCTGTATGAGGGTAAGCTCACAGATACAGTCGATGAATGCTGTAAGGCTTGTACCGCAAGAGCATACGAGCTTGCAAAAAAGTAAATATTGTTACGGCTGTCGTACCTTGCGGCAGCCGTATTTTTTGGGGGCTGACATTGTTATCTATACTTATGGTCTTCATATTAAGCCTGTAATTCCGCATAACAAAGCCGTTTGGTTAGCTATTTCTAACCATTTTTTTCTTGACTACTCCGTTTTACCGTGATATACTTAAATCGGGCTGGATTAGCTATATCTAACAGCCACAGTATTTTAACATTTTGTTCTGTCACAGTAAAAATGCAGATGATAAAAACCTGTCGGTTTTGTTCTGACAGGTTATATTTAAGTCTGCGAAAGTGCTGAATTACGCCTGAGATATACGATTACAGAATAGATCGGAACAGAGCTTAATGTTTACGGAGGTCTTGTCAAAATGACAATGGATGAATTAAAACCGGGAGAAAGCGCATATATCGAAACGGTCGGCGGAAGCGGAGCCTTACGTCACCACCTGCTTGATATGGGGCTTACACCCGATGCTGAAATAACCTTGCAGAAGGTCGCACCTATGGGTGACCCGGTGCAGTTTGAGGTGCGTGGATACGAGCTTACTTTGAGGCTTGAGGAGGCTCGCAAGGTCACTGTAAAAAACGTACATAAGAAAGATAGTCCTCTTAAAGCCGCAGGATCAAGACGAAATGATACGCCTCACCCCGGAGTCGGAGAATTTGCCAAATATGAGAAGCTGCATCTGAAACACGGAATAGTGCTTGAAAAAGGCGCACCGCTTACATTTGCTCTTGCAGGAAATCAGAACTGCGGAAAAACAACGCTGTTCAATCAGCTGACAGGATCAAATCAGCACGTCGGAAACTTCCCCGGTGTTACAGTCGACCGCAAGGACGGAACTATCAGAAATCACCCGGAAGCGACCGTTACGGATCTACCGGGCATCTACTCACTTTCGCCTTATTCAAGCGAAGAAATAGTGACCCGTGATTTTCTGCTGAACAATAATCTCAGCGGTATCATAAATATCGTTGACGCTTCGAATATCGAGCGTAACCTTTATCTTACGATGCAGCTTATGGAGCTTGGCATACCTATGGTGCTTGCGCTCAATATGATGGACGAGGTAAAGGCAAACGGAGGTTCTATCCGTGTAAACGATCTTGAACGGATACTGGGAATACCCGTAGTGCCGATTTCCGCCGTAAAAAACGAAGGTATAGACGAGCTTATCGACCATGCAATACATATTGCGAGATACGGCGAAAAGCCCGCCCGTATGGACTTCTGCACCGACAGTGACGATCCGCACGACCCGGTTGCCGCTGTTCACCGCTGTATACATTCAGCCGCAACACTGCTTGAGCCGGATATAAGGGCGGCAGGGCTTCCTGTGAGATTCGCCACAACGAAGCTGGTTGAGGATGATGAACAGATAAAGAAAAAAATCACCATTCCCGAGGAAAAGCACGACGCTTTCGACCACCTTGTTTCCATAATGCAGCAGGAAACAGGCATGGACAGAGAAGCGGCGCTTGCCAATATGCGCTTCACCTTCCTTGAAAAGCTGTGCCGTGAAACCGTAGTACGTCCGCACGAAAGCAAGGAGCATAAACGCAGTATGGCAATCGACCGTCTGCTGACAGGTAAATACACGGCTATCCCTTGCTTTTTAGGCATAATCGCACTTGTGTTCTTCCTGACGTTCTCCGTAATAGGTGCGGCACTTTCCGACGTTATGCAAATGGGCATAGATTTTCTCACCGACCTTATAGACAAAGGACTTACGGCATTTGAAATAAACCCTGTAGTGCATTCTCTGGTAATAGACGGAATATGTGCCGGCGTAGGCAGTGTACTGAGCTTTCTTCCTACTATAGTAACGCTGTTCTTCTTCCTGTCTATTCTTGAAGATACGGGCTATATGGCACGAGTTGCGTTTGTAATGGACAGGCCGCTCAGAAAGCTGGGTCTTTCGGGCAGAAGCTTTGTTCCTATGCTGATGGGATTTGGCTGTTCCGTACCTGCAATAATGGCTACAAGAACATTATCGAGTGAACGTGACCGTAAAATGACTATACTGCTCACTCCCTTTATGAGCTGTTCCGCAAAGATACTTATATATACAACCATCGCAGGCGCATTCTTCGAGCCGCAGTACCGCTGGCTTGTGCTTGTAGGCTTGTATCTGTTCGGCATAATTTGCGGTATTCTCTATTCGCTTATACTTAAAGTGACAGTATTTCACGGTGAACCCGTACCGTTTGTAATGGAGCTTCCAAACTATCGTCTGCCCGGTGTAAAGAGCGTCTGTCAGCTTATATGGGAAAAAGCAAAGGACTTTATCCAGAAAGCATTTACAGTAATCTTTGCGGCATCTATCGTTATATGGTTCCTGCAGACATTCGACATACGGCTCAATGTGGCTGACAGCGCCGAAAACAGCTTGCTTGCGATGCTCGGCAGTCTGTTTGCGCCGATATTTGCGCCGCTGGGCTTTGGCGACTGGAGAGCTTCGACCGCTCTTATCACAGGTCTTACCGCAAAGGAAAGCGTTGTTTCCACTCTTACTCTTCTGCTTGGCGGAGATGTTTCGCAGATACAGACGCTTTTCACACCGTTCACGGCTATTGTGTTCCTTGTATTTACTTTGCTGTACACCCCGTGCGTTGCCGCTATAGCAACAGTAAAGCGTGAGCTGGGAAGTGTACGTTCTGCCGCAGTAACAGTGTTTATGCAGTGTGCTATTGCGTGGATAATGGCGCTTCTTGTACGCTGTGTCGGAATGATTTTCGGCATTGCATAAGGTGAAATTATGGATGAGATGAATATACCGAGCATTATTCTGCTTGCGCTGATAGTAATCGCTCTCGTGCTTGTGATAATACATATTATAAGAAACGGCGGTTGCTCCGGCGACTGTTCGGCGTGCAAGGGTTGTAATAATTGCAGCAATTGCAAAAAAGGCAGAAAAAGCAAAAAGTAAAACATATACTGAAAGGCAGAGCCGAAGCTCTGCCTCAGACTGTCGAAAAAGTCAAGCAGAAATGCTTGGCTTTTTCATTGATATGTGGTATAATAAATATGGTGATGAAATGTGCTGAAAACAGGAAAATAAGAACGACATCAGATAGAATTTGTATGTATGGACTCGCTTGCTAAAACATTGAAGTTTGTTTCAAGGTGGTAATGTAACCTTGCTGTTTTGACATATTCCTTTTTTGAGCGATGTACACTATATTCTTTCGCCGTATAGATTTCCTTTAATATGCGCATAATAATAAGGGATTTTTTGCTTACCCGATTGACTATTCGCTTAAATTGTGCTACTATTTAAGGGAAAACCGATGGAGGTGAGAGAATGAGAGCGTTTAATTATTCCGCAATAAAGGAACAAAAATGGGATTCAGAGATCTTAGGGTTGGTTGCCGCCATATATAAAGAAGCGGGAAAGCAGGAATTATATTTGAAGCAACGCCCCGAACAGCTTGAAAAGCTGGTTGACATCGCTAAAGTACAAAGCACAGAGGCATCAAACGCCATTGAGGGCATTGTCACGACAAATACCCGTATCCGTCAGATTGTCAACGAAAAAACAACACCTAAAAATCGTGATGAACAGGAAATAGCGGGATACCGCGATGCGCTGAACATTATCCATGACAGCTTTGACGCTATCCCTATCACGCAAAATTATATCCTTCAGCTTCACAAAATAATGTACAGTCACATGAATAACCCGCTTGCAGGACGTACTAAAACCGTACAGAACTATATAAGCGCCACCTATCCCGATGGTCACACCGAAACCTTGTTTATACCGCTTGCTCCGTATGAAACACCCGAAGCGCTTGACAGAATTTGTGAAGAATACAACCGTGTTATCGGGAATATGGAACTGGAACCGCTGATTGCTATTCCGATTTTCATTCACGACTTTCTGTGTATTCACCCTTTCAACGACGGGAACGGAAGAATGAGCAGGCTTCTCACCGCATTGCTTCTGTATCGCAGTGGCTTTTATGTAGGAAAGTATATTTCCCTTGAAGCCAAGATAGCCAAAAACAAAGACCTGTACTACAATTTGCTTGCAAAATCACAGACCGGTTGGCATGAAGGTAATGAAAATGCTGTGCCGTTTATCAAGTATATCCTCGGTACAATTCTTGCCGCATACAAGGATTTTGAAGAACGTATGTCGCTCGTGGAAACAAAGCTGACAACTACCGAAACGGTCAGAAGGGCAAGCAAAAACAAAATCGGGCGATTTAACAAACAGGACATACGGGAGCTCTGTCCTGCAATCAGTGACAGCTCTATCGAAGGCGCACTGCGAAAGCTTGTCGCAACAGGTGAGCTGAAAAAAGAAGGTAAGGGAAAAAGCACTTGCTACTACAGACTGAATTAACGATATACCGCAAGCGCCTATCGTAAAAGGAAATCAATAAATATGAACTCACCGAATTTAAAGCAAATATCCAATACTACACTTGCCTATTATTCGCTTTGGATAGGGCAAAAGAATAATCTTTCGCAAAGCAAAAACAGCATTGAATTTCTATATTCGGAAGAACGTGAAAAAACTCAGCAGGGCTACGGCGCTCCGTTCGACATATATATTTTCAAAAGCCAGGAGCGCACGGTTATATCATACGGAAGCAAAGCAAAGCCGTATATAAGCACATTTAATGAAAGCATAACAGAAAATATGACGATCGACGAGATTGGCTGTATTGCCGAAAGGATTTTTCATATCAAGCCTGTTCACAACATCAAATATGTATACGCAAAACAGATAACGCTCAGCTCGGACGCCGTTACTCTTAAAGCGGCGGATTTTGATAAATACAAAGAGTTTTTTGAAAAATGCCATCATATAACGGCAGGCGACTGGTTATACGACTATTTTATCGCAATGGCGGAAAAGCGCTTATGCTGCGGATTTTTTCTTGACAATACTCTAGTCAGCTGTACAGATGCTCCCGATGTACCGTATATGAACGATACGGTTGTCGAAATAGGCGTAAATACATTGCCCGACTTTTACGGCAAAGGATTTGCAACCGAGTGTTGTAAAAAATGTATTTCCAACATACTTAAAAACAACTTATGCCCGATATGGTCAGCCTCATCGGATAACATAGCTTCGCAAGCCTTGGCGGAAAAAGTGGGATTTGAAAAAACTGCCGATGTTATCACTTTGACTATGCCTTGATTTCATCGGTATTTTTCACTTATTACAGATAACTGTTGAAAAGCTGATTTTTCGTGATGTAATATTACGAATTAAGTACAGAAAAGCAACAAAGGCAGAGCCGAAGCTCTGCCTTTTATATTACCCTTTATCAGCTCTCATTTGTTATAAATCTGTATCCTTCCGATGTTTTCTTTACATCAAAATAAGCAACGTTTACGCCGTAAGTCGTGTCATCTGTACCTACGCTGTAAAAATACAGAACGCCGATGCTGAGTCCCGTTCCGCCGCTTGTACTCTCATTCACTGTAAAACAGCGTGGTGATACATCAAAAAGGTTGTAAGACGGTGCGTTAAACGGCATTTTTTGGCCAAGCAACTGCTCATCGGGTCTGCCTGTCGCATAGTAGAAATTTCCTTGCCCGTCAAATTTGAAATATTCACTGTATCTGCTCAGGAATGTATCATAATCCGGCATATCGGCATACAACGTACAAGCGGTATCGTACCATTCTTTCATGCTATGGCAGTTGCCCGGTGTCGCAGGTGTAATATGCCATTCATCGTCATTTTCATATCCGCCGGACAATATATATCTGTTGAACGTCCGCTGTATCGTTTTGTTATATTCGGTTCTTGCTTTTACAAGCGAATTCGGTTGTTCATTGATGCTTACATCACCCGTATACACATACGAAATCAACTTTGAGAATTCGTCATCGGTAAGTTCATCATTCATTATTTTATCATGAAATGCCTTGTTGATAAGGCAATTTCCGTTATCGTCCGTTGTTATTTCAAGCTGTGTTTTGGTATCAGCCGCATCATCGCACCGAATGTCAAATGTGGCGGTTTCGTCAAATCCGCTTTCCTTGCAGAACATACTGAAAGTCACATTTTCATAGGACGGATGCTTGTAGTATGTTGTTTTCAAGCCGTCGTGCTTCGTGTCGGAGTCGTTGCCATTGCTAAGCGTCACAGCTTCAAAACCGCACTTTGAAGCGAAATTCTCAAGTGTTACCGTTGAAATATTGCCGACAAGAAAATTCCTTGCCGAAATTTCACAAATGGCTTCGCAGCTGTCACCGAATGTGTATTTTCCATATCCGTTTTCAAATGTATACACGTTGTCGTTTTTTGCTGTGACAACACCGTATTTTTCTTCGATTTCATAAACGGTTTTTCCTATTCCCCATATAACGTCATCGTTTATGTCGGTATAATCGTCATCGGCAGATGACCCTGCTGAGTGTTCAGAGCCTGAGCTGTCTGTTAAACTGTCTTTGGCATTTGAGGTATTTTCTCCGTCCTGCACATTGTCTTTGCGGTCATCCGCTTTGCTTGCAGAAGCATCGGCAGCACTGACAGTGCCTGATGAACTGCTACTGACAGTATAATCAATACCGTTGCCTTTTGTCACAAAATGCACTCCGACTGTCACAGCCCCGACAATCACGACCGCTGCCGCCGCAACCGATGTGTAGCGAATAACCTGATGTCTGAAATCCGTCTTTATCTTACTGCTTTCTTCTATACGTCTGAAAATATCTTTTTTCTGCTTTTCCGTAGGATCGATTTTCTCAAATTCGTTTCTGATGCTCATACTATACTCCTTTCCGAGCCTAAATGCTCTTTTAAACGCTCTCTCGCTTTTTGTAGCCGTGAACGCACCGCCGATGCGCTTATGTGAAGCATACTGCCGATTTCTTTGCTGTTATAGCCGTCACAATAGAACAGATACACGGGTATCTTAAGCTCATCGGGAAGAGCCGACAGTTCGATCATTACATCACTGACCGCAGAGCTGTCATTCACTGCAATATCTCCTGTAGGCGATTCACGCCGCCTGCTGTTTGCCCTGAGCATATTCTTGCATACGTTCTGAGATACCCGTATCAGCCACGCTTTTTCATGCTCGGTACTTTCAAAGCACTTTTGCTTTTCAATCAGTTTCATAAAAGTATTATGTACTGCGTCCTCAGTATCGTGTACATTTCTGAGGTACATAAAGCACACTCTGTACACTGTGACAAAGTGCCGCTCATATATTTCTCTTATATTTTCAGAAGAATAATCCGACATAAAACCCCTCCCTTTTTTCTTTTTGCCGAAAATGTACATCTTCATACATAATACACCACGGCGAAGATAAATGTCCATACAAAAATCTAATATTTTGTAAATTTGGTGTGGCGCTAAAAATCCCCACCACATTTTTGTTAATATCGCCAAAATAAGCAGTGAAATATTGCATTTTTTTACTGCAAGTGTTATAATTAATGTGTTGAATAAAATTGTATCTTCAACGAGGGTACGGAATCGAGGCAGACACTTATGAAATCTATCAGCAAAAAAATGACACTGTTCACAGTATTGCTTATAATCATTTCGCTTCTTGTGGCGACATTTGCATCTGTGGGAATCATTTACAACACCACAAAAGCGTTGACCGATCAGACGCTCACAGAAACGGCTATAGTAGCCGCAGACAGAGTTTCCTGGGAACTGAAATCAATGCTTAATGTCGCAATACAGGCAGGCTGTAACCCAAAACTATCATCGGTAGTATATTCCAAAGGTCAAAAACAAAGCGAAATAGACTCGATTGCTTCGACCTTCGGACTTGACAGAGGAACTGTAATCGATATAAACGGTCAGGCGTCAAACGGCAACGAATATTCCGACCGTGAATATTTCAAGGCGGCTCTTGAGGGCAAAACAACAATAACTGAGCCTATGATAGGCAGATCAAACGGCAAGTTAAGCGTTATAATCGCCGCTCCTTTATGGAAGAACGGCGTGCTTAATTCGGAGGTTGAGGGCTGTGTATATTTTGTGCCTAATGAGGAATTTCTGAATGATATTGTCCGCGCACTCAAGATAAACGAAAACGGCGCTTCATACATAATCGACAAGAACGGCAACACGATCGCTGATTTTGATATGCAGCTTGTCAAGGACGGGGAGAACATACAGAAAAAAGCCGAGGAAGATTCAAGCTATGCGGCACTTGCTCAGGCACACGAAAAAATGGAGGCCGGTGAAACAGGCTCAGCCGAGTACACATCAAACGGCATCGCAAAGCATATAGGATATGCGCCCATACCCGAAACAAACGGATGGTCTATCGCAGTAACAGCCTACAGCAGCGATTATACCATACATTGTCTTAAGGGACTTCTGGTGCTTGCGATAATCTGTGCCGCATCAGCGGTAGTAGGCGGTATAATCGCAGGACTTATCAGCCGTAAGATAGGCAAGCCCATAAAGCTCTGCGCTGAGCGTATCGAAAAGCTCTCAGAGGGCGATCTTACAAGTCCTGTGCCTATGGTTAAATCACACGATGAAGTCAAGATACTCGCAAAGTCTGCCGCAAAGGTAGTAAATGAACAAAATGCTATGATCAGCGATATCGGCAATATCCTGAGCAATATGGCTCATGGCAACTTTAATGTGCACAGTAAAGATGCAGATAATACATACCGAGGCGATTACAAGGTACTTATTGAATCTGTAAGAGATATCAACACAAAGCTCAATGATACTTTAAGCCAGATAAGCATTGCCGGCGATCAGGTATCCAGCGGTTCACAGCAGGTATCTGCAGGCGCTCAGTCACTCGCTCAGGGTGCTACCGAACAGGCGGCATCTGTAGAAGAGCTTGCCGCTACTATCCACAATATCAATGCTCATATTGAGGCTACAACGGAAGATTGCCAGAAAGGCAGACAGCTTGTTGACGAAACAGCCGAATATATTGATGCGGCTAATAACAAGATGAACAGCCTTACAAGTGCTATGCAGGATATCAGCGATGCTTCGGCAGAGATAGGCAAGATTATCCAGACTATCGAGGATATTGCGTTCCAGACAAATATTCTTGCACTCAACGCCGCAGTTGAAGCCGCAAGAGTAGGCGAGGCAGGAAAGGGATTTGCCGTAGTTGCCGACGAAGTAAGAAATCTTGCCGGTAAATCCGCCGATGCGGCTCACGACACTACCGTTCTTATCGAACGTGCGATAGCCGCTGTTGAAAACGGTAACAATATCACAAATGAAACCGCTCAGGCTGTTGCCGAGGTTGAAGCAAGATCGGGCGGTGTCAGCGACATAGTAAATAAGATTGCCGCCGCAAGCCTTGAACAGACGGATATGGTAAAGCAGGTCAATATAGGCGTCGAGCAGATTTCAAATGTCGTTCAGACAAACTCAGCTACCGCAGAAGAAAGCGCTGCCGCATCCGAAGAACTTTCAGCACAGGCACAGACGCTTCAGAAGCTGGTAAGCCGGTTCTCCTTTAAGGATGAAGAAAACGCCTGAAACAGATAAAAAGCTATGTATGCCCCCGTTCAGACGGGGGCATTTTTCCTTATTATATTGACATTAAGCCGATGTAATGATACAATTGAAATATAATATAAATCGGAGTGTGAAATTTTGCTATCATCATTAATCGCAACGGTCGATTCACCGACCGATAAAGAACTGATAATACAGCTTTACAATACATATAAGCAATTTATGTACAATATCAGTATGTCGATCCTCGGAAAGCGTGAAGATGCCGAGGACGCTGTCCAGGATTCATTTGTGAGAATTATTGACAATCTTGACAAGATAAACAATCCGTATTCCAGAAAAACAAAATCCTATATAACCGTTATCACCAAAAACGTCTGTCTTGATATGATACGCAGAAATCACAACGATGAAGAGCTTGAGGACAAAGACATTCCGTTCGAGGATAGCTATACGGATCTTGAAAACAGCAATGCAACATACGAACAGATTATCAAAAACCTAAGGCAGCTGCCGCCAAGGCTGAAAAACATAGCATTCCTGTTTTTTGTACAGCGGCTAGACCCTAAAGAAATCGGCGAAATGCTGAATATCAACACTAATACGGTTTATGCGTATGTTTCAAGAATAAGAAAAATCCTGCTCGATACAAAGGATGAAAATATATGACCAACGATGAAAAAATCGCCATAGCTTTAAAAAGCGATTATCTGTCTGAGCTGTCTGTTTTTGAGACGCTCCCGAATTCAAGGATAAGACACGGATTCGACAGACGGATGAAAAAAATGATAAGCGAATTATATACCGACACCGCAAAAACGGTAAGACGCCGCAGAGTAAAGCTGAAGCTGGCAATTGCCGTGATAATAGCCGCTACTGCGGCTCTGGCAACAGGCGGCACTATCCTGCTGAAGCACTGGGATACGTTTGCGGTCAAGGAAACTGACAAATACTCGGTCATACTGATAAGCGATGCCGAGAATTCGCCTCAGCGTATTATACGGTATTATGAACCTGATCTCGACAAAACCGCATACGCCACACGGCTCATAGAAAAAACCGAATATGCCTATATTGTCGAATACATAAATAAACACGGCAAACAGCTGATTTTTACTCAATGCACAAGACCACAGATGGAAAATGCACAGATCGGAACGGAGGAGGCACAGATTTCTCCGGAAAAAGTCGAGCTGGGTGATACAAGCGCAATGTACTGCGTTTCCAAAAAAGGTATGGCATTTCTTATGTGGGATAACGGCGAGTATATGTTCCATATCACAGCTACCGGTTTTGGCAGGGACGAACTGTTCCGTAGCGCAATGTCGTTAAAAGAGTTAAGGTCAGATTAAGGCTGAAATTAACCCGATAAAATATGAATAAAAAGCGAGGAGTAACCATGAACAACAGAAAGGCAATTGTACTGAACGATAAATCCGTAAAAACGATCGGAAGGACATATTTATATAACGATACGCTGTGGGCGGCGTTTTCCGGTGCAGGTGCGGAATTCATTTTCACGGGTAAAAAACTCGAAATCACAGTTACGGGCGATTTTGCATCGACAGCGGGCAATGACGAGAATTATGCAAGAATCGCAATATATGTCGACAATGAACAGGTTGTCGACGATATGCTCGATGAAAAGGAAAAAACGTACAAGGTGCTTGAAAGTGAAAGCACAGAATGCAGGAATGTAAGGATAATCAAGCTGTCCGAGTGCGCAATGTCAACATTCGGGATAAAGCCCGTTATGATTGCGGAGGATGAAAAGATAGAGCCTGCGCCCGCAAAAAATATTAAGATGGAATTTATAGGCGATTCTATCACCTGCGGATACGGAGTTGACGATCCCGATAAGGAGCATCATTTCAAAACAGCCACAGAAGATGTCACAAAAGCGTATGCGTATAAAACGGCTCTTGCGCTGAACGCCGACTACAGTATGGTTTCGGTGAGCGGCTACGGAATTATTTCCGGCTTTACGAATGACGGAAACAAGATTCCGCAGCAGACAATACCGCAGTATTATGACAAGCTCGGCTTCTCATATAATAAGTTTGCGGATAGTATCACGGTTTCGGAAACCGAGTGGGATTTTGAAAGGTACAAGCCGGATATTATAGTTATAAATCTCGGAACAAACGATATGAGCTATGCAACAACAGATGAGAGAAAAGCGGAATTCGAAGACGGTTATCTCGATTTTCTGAAGAAGGTACGCTCGCTCAATCCCGATTCCTATATATTCCAGACCTACGGCGTGATGGGAACTTCGCTTGAGGAAAATATCGAAAACGTCCGCAGAAAATATATAAGCGATACAGGCGACGAAAGAATCACGTTTATTCCGCTTACGATGCAGGACGAGGCCGCTGACGGAATAGTGGCGGACTGGCACCCCAGCCCCAAGACGCACAGCATGGTTTCCCAAAAGGTCGCAGCGGCAATAAAGGAAACACTCGGTTATAAATAATCGGTCGGAAAAGCCATCGGTACGGGCATATCCGCATTATTTGAGCGTTTGCGACCGTCAGAACAGACAATTTTCAAAAATGACTTGACATCGGCAACCGATTAAGGTATAATATTTAATTGCATAGGCGCAAGACAGGCACACATCGGTGCCGAGTAATAACAGGAGGAAGAAAGAAATGAAAAGAACATACCAGCCTAAGAAGCTCCAGAGACAGAAAGAACACGGATTCAGAAAAAGAATGTCTACAAGAAACGGACGTAAGGTTCTCGCAAGAAGACGTGCAAAGGGCAGAAAGCACTTAAGCTACTGATTCTGTCAATGAATGAGTATGCAAAGAAATACGTCTGCATAAAAAAGGACAAGGAATTCAGATTTCTGTTCAAAAAAGGTGACAGTATTGTTACCGATGCATTCGTATGCTACGCAAGGGAAAGCAAGAGGCGGGTAAACCGCATAGGAATCGTTACAGGCAAGAAGGTCGGCAATGCCGTAAAACGCAGTCGTGCCAGGAGAGTCATAAGAGAAGCGTTCCGCCTTATTGAACCCCTGCTCCGTGAAAAGACACAAAAAAGATACGACTTTATTTTCGTTGCAAGGGCAAAAACCCCTGCGATGAAATCGACAGAGGTATATCTTAGAATGGAAAAGCAATTGCTGAAAAGATATGCCGCACCGGCGAATAATCAACCGGACAAAATACAAAAATAAAATGAAATATGTACTTTTATTTTTCGTAAAGATATACAGAATGACTTTGTCAAAATGGCTGCCTCGTTGTTGCCGCTTTACTCCGAGCTGTTCGGAATATGCGATGATCGCACTCCGCCGCTTCGGTGCGGTAAAGGGCAGCTATTTGGCTATACGGAGAATTATCAGATGCAACCCTTTTTCTGAGGGCGGCTATGACTATGTACCCGAACAATTTTATTTTTTCAAAAGGACTAAGCCGTAATATCGGCACTACTAACGGAGGGTGATTTCCATAGATTTCTTATACACCATAATCGGTACGCCTCTCGGCTACATTATGTGGCCTATTTATCTTCTTTTACAGAATTTCGGTTGGGCGATACTGATATTCACTGTAATAGTCAAATTAGCAATGCTGCCGCTTCAGATAAAGCAGCAGAAGAATATGGCGTTTTCTCAGCTGTTTGCTCCCAAGGTAAAGGAAATACAGCAGAAATATCGCAACAACCGTGATAAGCAGGCAGAAGAAATGCAGAAGCTGCAGGCACAGGGCTATAACCCCGCCGGCGGCTGCGGACCTCTTGTTCTGACAATGGTAATACTGTTCGGTGTCATCGACGTTGTATATAAGCCCATGACACACATGGAGCATCTGTCATCATCAGATATTTCAAGCACTATAACGGTAGCGCAAGAAACCGAATATGCAAAGATATTCTTAAACGAATACAACAAGCAGGATGCCGAGCTTATATTAAAGTACAAGAACGGCGATAAGGACGCAGTTTTCGTTTCGGAATCCAACGACGGCGCTCAGCTGACGCACGAGTTCAAGGATGACGAAAATTTCAAGAACAATTACACCGATAAGGATCCCAAAACGATCAGCACAGCAGACAGAGAAACCTACGGTTCATTCTCTGCCGAGCAGTACAGCGATTTAACAGGTGATAAGTCAAGACTTACAGCTGAAACAAAGAACAGACTTGCGGCTGTTGCAGGTAAGTACAAGGGCATGCAGATGGAGCTTCTTGCTCTGCAGGTTTATGAGCAGTATCCCGATACGTTCAAGGAAAGTAAAATACTTTCAGATGATGTAAAGGACAGACTTGCATCACTGTCGCACAATATGATGTTCTGCGGTCTGAACTTCGGTTCAACACCTAAGCTCGCTTTCGAGCCGCTGATAATCATACCGATATTTGCATTCGTTCTTTCACTTGTTCAGACTGTACTTTCCCAGTATCTCAACAAGAAGAACAATCCCGAAATGGCAAACGCAGGCGGTGCGGGTATGAAGGTAATGCTTTATATCATGCCCTTATTCTCACTGTGGATTTCGTTCAGCGTTCCTGCCGGAGTAGGTTTCTACTGGGGTGTCAACTATGCACTCGGCATTGTGCAGTCACTGGTAATGCAGAAGCTGTACAGCCCTGAAAAGCTCAGAGCCGAGGCTGAAGAGAAGATGAAGGAAAGAAAGCTCAAGGAAAGACAGGTCACAACGACCGCTGTTGTTACAGATGCCGATACAGGTGAAGAAAAGACCGTAACAAAGACAGAAACACTTTCACAGAAGGAAATCAACAGACGTAAGCTGGCGGCGGCAAGAAAAGCCGATGCCGAAAAATACGGCGAAGAATACCACGAAGAAGACGACGATTGAGAATCGACGGAAAGGACGGACTTATGAAAAAGATATATACAGGTAAGTCGCTTGACGAGCTCAAGGCGCTTGCCATATCAGAAATCAAGGAACTCGGCGTTGATGAAGCTGACATAAAGATAACCGTAGTTGAAGAACCGGTCAAGAAGCTGTTCGGCAAGAAGGGCGACTATAAGATAGAGGTTGAATTCGAAACTGTTACAGAAGCCGCTCCAGCTGTTGCTACTGATGAAACAGCTCCGGCTGAAGCCGCTGAAGCCGCTCCTGCCGTAACAGATGCTGACCACACAGAAAAGGTAGGTATGGCTGCGGCTTATCTTGAAAAGGTTCTTACCGCTCTCGGCGTTGAGGACTTCAAGGTAAACATAATTGAAAAGGAAGACATAACTGTTCTTGATATAGTAGGCGAAAAGCTCGGTATCGTAATCGGCAGAAGAGGCGAAACACTCGACTCTTTACAGTACCTTGCAATTCTTGCAAGCAATCGTCACGATGAGCCTTACTGCCGTATCACAGTTGATTGCAACGGCTACAGGGATAAGAGAGAGGAAACTCTCAAGTCTCTTGCAGAGCGTACCGCTAACAAGGTACTCCGTCAGGGCAGACGCATTACCCTTGAGCCTATGAATCCTTATGAGCGCCGTATTATTCACAGCAAGGTCGCTGAGATCGAAGGCGTATACAGCAATTCTATAGGTGAAGAGCCTTACAGAAAGGTCGTTATTTCGGCTTCTCAGCCCCACAGAGATAATAACAGAAGAAACGACCGCAAGGGCGGAAGAAGAAACGGCAACGGTGCAAACCGCTCATACAAGCAGAGTACCGGTTTCTCGACTTCTTTTGAAAGAGAGTACAAGCGTTCGCAGACTGCTGTTGAAAATACTGCGTCAGATGCAGGCGAATTCTCTAAGGAAGCGGTTGAAACAGAAAGAAACGCTACTCTTTACGGCAAGATTGAGCTTTAAGACTTGCAGAAATCGACGGTTTTTCAATGGTTTTTGTACAATTTTGAATTATTGCACAGACAAACTTTCAAAATTTGTGCAAAATGACATATTGACAAATCAGCCGACATAGTGTATTATAATAACTGTAATCAGAAACGAGGACGTTTTGAGGAATCAAAGCGTCCTTTTCTTATTTTTCAAAGAACATCTAACGAAAGTAGGAGGAAAAGGAAAATGGCAGAGAAAACTTATGATGTAACGGAGCTGTTCGGCTCGGACGTGTTCAACGAGGCGGTAATGAAGGCACGACTCCCTAAGGCTATCTTCAAGGAGCTGATGAAGGTAATGCACGGTAATGCAGAGCTTACACTTCCCATTGCCGAAGTAGTTGCCAGCACAATGAAGGACTGGGCAGTAGAAAAGGGTGCAACACACTACACTCACTGGTTCCAGCCTATGACAGGCATCACAGCCGAAAAGCACGACAGCTTTATTTCACCTGTAGGCGACGGTACGGTTATTATGGAGTTCTCAGGCAAGGAGCTTATCAAGGGCGAGCCTGATGCTTCATCATTCCCCTCGGGCGGTCTTCGTGCTACATTCGAGGCAAGAGGATACACAGCGTGGGATCCGACATCATACGCATTTATCAAGGATAACACATTATACATACCCACAGCGTTCTTCTCATATTCAGGCGAGGCGCTTGACAAGAAGACACCTCTCTTAAAGTCAATGGACGCTGTATCAAAGCAGGCATTAAGAATTTTAAGACTTTTCGGCAACACCACAGCAAAGAGCGTTGTTGCTACAGTCGGTGCCGAGCAGGAATACTTCCTTGTTGACAAGAAGACATACGATAAGAGAAAAGACCTTATCTTCACAGGCAGAACACTTTTCGGTGCGGCACCTGTAAAGGGTCAGGAGCTTGAAGATCACTACTTCGGTGTTATCAAGCAGAGAGTAAGCGACTATATGAAGGACCTCGACAAGCACCTCTGGGCGCTCGGCGTTTCTTCAAAGACAAAGCATAACGAGGTTGCTCCCGCTCAGCACGAATGTGCTCCTATCTTCGAGTCCGCAAACCTTGCGGCTGATCACAACCAGCTTATGATGGAAATGATGAAGAAGGTCGCTCTTGAGCATAATATGGTATGCTTACTGCACGAAAAGCCTTTCGCAGGCGTTAACGGTTCGGGTAAGCACGATAACTGGGCTCTTTCAACAGATGACGGTCAGAATCTTCTGAACCCCGGCGATTCTCCTATGGAGAACGCACAGTTCTTAACATTCCTTGTTGCAATCATCAAGGCTGTTGACGAATATGCAGATCTGCTCAGACTTTCGGTAGCTACAGCAGGCAACGACCACAGACTCGGCGCTAACGAGGCACCTCCCGCAATCATCTCAATCTTCCTCGGCGAAGAACTGAACGATGTTATCAATGCGCTTGTTGCAGGTACAAACGTAGAAGCAAAGCACGCACAGTTCGATATAGGCGTAACCTCACTGCCCAAGTTCCCCAAGGATACAACAGACAGAAACAGAACATCGCCTTTCGCATTTACAGGTAATAAGTTTGAGTTCAGAAGCGTTGGTTCTTCACTCAACATTTCCGGCCCTAACATCGTTCTTAATACGATTGTAGCAGAAGAGCTTGAACAGTTCGCTGATGAGCTTGAAAAGGCTGACGACTTCAAGAAGGCTCTTAAGGAACTGCTCGTAAAGACAATAAAGGAGCACAGCAGAGTAATCTTCAACGGCAACGGTTACGATGCCGCTTGGGTAAAGGAAGCTACAGAGGTAAGAGGTCTGCCTGAGCTTAAGTCTACAGTAGACGCACTTCCGCATTTCCTTGATGAGAAGAATGTCAAGGTGTTCACAAAGCACAAGGTATTCACAGAAGTTGAAATGCACTCAAGAACAGAGATTCTGCTTGAAAACTACAGCAAAACCATCAATATAGAGGCTCTGACAACAGCAGAGATGGCTACAAAGGAAATTCTCCCTGCCGTTATGGCTTACGAGAAGCAGGTTTGCGATGTTCTCCTGTCAAAGAAGAACGCAGGCATTGCTTATAACCTTGAGCAGTCTATCGCAAACAAGATTGATTCTCTTGCTGAAAGTCTGAACTCCAAGATAGCAGAGCTTGACAGCGTAATAGTTAAGGCACAGGGCATTTCGGATGTTTATGAAGCCGCTAAGTGCTACCACGATGAAGTATTCGCTACAATGCAGAGCCTTCGTGCTGTTGCAGATGAGCTTGAAACAATCGTCGGTGAAAAATACTGGCCCTTCCCGACTTACGAGGAGCTTCTGTTCAACGTATAATTATAGAGATACGCTTTTAAAAACGGCTTAGAGGGATTTTACCCTTTAAGATAATCTGCACCCTTTTCCTATGGCTATGACACTTCGGTGTCATAGCCTCTTTTCTTTGTAAAAATCTATTCAAAACAGCGATATTTACCGATTTTTCGTCATATTTTCACATTATACGCTTTACAAATCAGTAAAAATGGGGTATACTGTAACAGTCAGATTGAATCGACAAAGTTACGAAAGGAATTTAGCAAATGACTGAATACAACGATATACTATACATTGTAGTACCCTGTTACAACGAAGAAGCGGTACTTCACGAAACATCAAAGCGCCTCAAGGAAAAAATGACAACACTTATAAATGACAGAAAAATATCCGACAAGAGCCGAGTGCTATTCGTGGATGACGGAAGTAAAGACAGGACGTGGGAGATAATCGAGGAGCTTCACGAAGGCGACGATCTGTTTTCTGGGCTTAAGCTGTCACGCAACAAGGGTCACCAGAACGCCCTTCTTGCAGGCCTTATGACAGCAAAGGACCTTGCGGATATATCAATTTCAATGGACGCAGACCTGCAAGACGATATAAACGTGGTTGACAAGTTTGTAGATAAGTATCACGAGGGCTGTGACATAGTATACGGAGTACGTTCTTCAAGAAAGAAGGACACTGTTTTCAAACGTGGAACAGCAGGAATGTTCTATAAACTGATGCGGCTTCTCGGTGTCGATATAATCGATAACCACGCCGATTACAGACTTATATCGAAGCGTGCACTCGAAGCACTGTCGCAGTTTAAGGAGGTCAATCTGTTCCTCAGAGGCATAGTAAAGCAGATAGGCTTCAAGAGCGACATAGTATATTATGAACGCAGTGAGCGTTTTGCAGGAGAATCGAAGTATCCGCTTAAAAAGATGCTTGCTTTTGCGTTTGACGGTATCACCAGCTTTTCGGTAAAACCGATAAGGCTTGTTACCGTAGTCGGATTTTTAGTGTTTCTCGTAAGCGTAGCGATGATAATATACGCTATTGTGCAGAATTGCCTTGGAAATACCGAAGCAGGCTGGAGCTCGCTTATGTGCTCGATATGGTTCTTAAGCGGACTTCAGATAATGGCACTTGGCATTGTCGGTGAATATATCGGAAAGATTTATACCGAAGTAAAGGCAAGGCCGAAATACATTATAGACAAATTTATAAACAAGCAATAAGAAAAGAGCCGTCGGACAGGAAAAGACCGACGGCTCTTTGATTTACTTCTTTTTTGAAATTACTTTTTTCAGCTTTTTTCTGCCGTTTTTAAGTGAAGGGAATGCCTTGTAAAGACGTTTATGCTTTGCTTTAAGCTCGGACAGCTTTTCGTTAAGCTCGTTAAAGCGTGCTGTAAGCTCCTCCCTGCGTTCCGAAGCATTGCCCTTTAATTCACTCAGGCGTTCCGAATTACGTTGTTTAACGCCGTCTGAGGCTGTTTCCAGCTTAGCTTTGAACATATCCGCCTTTCTTTGCATTTCTTCCGCTGTGATTCTATGTTCCTTTGTAAATTCCACAGCCTGTGCAGTCTTATCGGACAGATCAGAACCGATAGCGTCGGATACGGCAGTAAGCTGTTTTTCAAGGTCGTCTATAAGCCTGATTTCGTTTCTGAGCTTCTTTACTTCAGGGAAGGTCAGTATAACGTCTGTTATTATTGCCGCATAGAACAGGCACAGTGCCGCTATGCCGACAGGCTTCCAGATAAGCCCTACGGCAAAAGCTATCGCAGGCTGTACCACCTTCATTATTAGCAGGCAGGCAAGCCCCCACACGACCGTGAACTGCGGACAGATGTAACCGCCGATGTTGAACCTCTTGTCACTGTAGTCCCACCAGCGTCTGCCGAATAGCTTATCAAGCACAAAGCCCGTTATAAATTCAAGCACAGTTGTAAGAACGGCAGAACCGACAAACAGAAGCAGCCATGAATCTTTAATCGGTGTAAGGCAGATGATAACGATTATAAGCCCGAAGCCGTATATAGGACAATATGCGCCGTGTAGCATTCCACGGTTTACAAACTTTCCGTGTCGCACAGTTGCAAAGACAACCTCTCCGCACCATCCTGCAAAAGAATATATCATAAAGTAGAATAAAAGATCGTAAAAGTACTCCATTATTACCTCGCAGTTTTTTATTATATTATAACCCGATTTTGCTTACAGGTCAACCTCGTATAAAAGCAAAATAGGGTAAAACAAATATCCGCCGACCGTTTTCGAGCCGACGGATATATTTCTTTTGACAGCGTTACTGCTGTTCTACTTCTGTATTCTTTCCTACAAGCACAGCTATCGCTCCGCCTACAATAAGAGCCGCTACACCTGCGAGCGTTTCAAGGTTGAAGCCGAATCCGTCAGGGAACACAGCATACAGCGAGCCTATTACAAGTCCCATAATTGCACTGTAAACAAGCAGAGAATAGCGTTTCATAAGCGCCGAAATCAGCTTTGCGCCGAATACGATACCGATGAATACTCCTATCGCCGTAGGTATAAGGATCATAAAGTCCAGACTCTTTATCGCACCGATGACCGTGGTGTATAAACCGAGCAGTACCATTACAAACGAACCGCTGACGCCGGGGATTATCATTGCTACTGCGGCAACTGTAACTCCGAGCAGAAGCGTTATGAACAGCACAGGATTCATCTTATAGGTATAGGTGAAGCTGTCGGTCTGTATTGAATCAATATCCGTGCTTTCGGGGAGAGTAAGCGTAATGCTCTCACCCTTTGCGATGGCGCTGTTTTCTGTTCCTGTGAGGACGGTAGTATCGACTGAGGATTTCTTTACAACACAACCGGTAAGCTCTCCTTCTACCTTGCCGTTGACCTTTAACTGCCAGTTTGATTTAATATCGTAAGAGCCGTTGTTTGTGATGGTCACCGTGCAGTCAGTGGCGTTGTGAACAGCATTGACAGTGAAGCTCTCGTTCTGGGGCAGCTTATTTATATAAGTCATTCCTACCACCAGCGCAAGTGCCGGGATAAATGCAAAAAGGCATTTCGGCGTGATTTTTCTGCCGCCGACGGTCATATTCCTGTAAATAAGCGGGATACTGCCGATGATAAGTCCCATAAAGAACATATTCGTTGCCACAGGGAAGTTATCAAACAGCCACGTTATCACAAACGAAAAGCCGAGTATACCGATAACGGCGCCGATTCCGAAAAAGACGATGAATCTGATGTTCTTTTTGATAGCCGACAATTTCAACGTCAGCACGTCTACCACCTTGTCATACACGCCGAAAACCACCATCATAGTTCCGCCGCTTACACCCGGTATAACATTTGCCACGCCGAATACGATACCGTAAACGATATTCAGTAGATGTGAGATCATATTTACTCCTTACTTATGTTCTTATTTGTTGAGGTGCTTCTTTATCTGAAGCCCTGCGGGAAGGGCGATTCCTGCAAGCACTGCTACTATGCTTGCAAGCGGATTCGGCACCGCAAAGCCAAACAGCGAGTTTACAAACGGAATATACGGTAACAGTATTGACGTAAGAGATGTTGAAATTACAGCTACTGCCATATATTTCGGAACGGCTCCGTTTTTAAATGCTCCTGTACGTTTGTCTGTGACAACAAGACACATTGCGCCTGTCATAACCGTGAGAAGCGTAAGCATTACGGATGAAACCTGCTGTGCAGACATAAGCCCTCCGGCAAGAGTGAGGAACAAAGCTGATATTGCACCGCAGATAAGTCCGCAAACGGCACTTTTTATAAAGAATTTTTTATCCGGTTTTCCCTGCGAAATAAAGCCCGACGGGGTCATATTACCCTTAATATCCGATTTTACGTTTCTGAAGCCTGTACAGCAAAGAGGTATCACTGACGCTGTAAGAACAGCCGCAAGCATAGGGGTAATTATGCCGTATCCCGTTATCATATCGGCAATAGAAGTGCAGAAAAACGCTATAAGCGTTGACAGAAGAATAAATATACAGCGTTTGATGTTTCTGTGAAGCTGTCTTGCCTCTTTTATCATTTCAACGACCGATGAGAAATTATCGTCACGGACGATAAGGCCGCTCGCCTCATAAACGCTTCCTGTCGTATTTTCGAGCGATGTTATGCCAAGATCCGCATGTGCAACAAGGTCGTAATCGCTGTCGCTGTAACCCACAGTTGCTACTGTTTCGCCCGCTTCCTTCAGCTTTTCTATAATATCCACACGCTGAGCCGCATTTATTCGGCAGAATATCTCAGCCTTCTTATAATCAAGCGGTTCTCCTGTTACAGTGCTTTCTGCTATTTCATCTCCGGAAATCATTCCTGCGTCGGAAAGTCCTATTTTTTTGCCCATTGAGCTTGCTGTTTCGGGGCTGTCAGAGGAAGTCAGCACAAGCCTTACTCCCGCTCTTTTGCAGCCCTGCAATGCAAGAGGTATCATATCTCTTGTCGCATTCATAAAAGACACAAGCCCCATATAATTATATTGCACTGCGTAAAGGCTCTTGGGTATTTCTTCGCCCTCAGGTATTATATAATATGCAACCGTCCACACTTCAAGTCCACGTTTTGCAAGAGCCGCCGCACGAGCGGTTATTCTGAACATTTCTTCGGGGCTCATATTGCAAAGGCCTGTCACCTTTTCTACAGCGCCCTTTACGCACACAAGATGAGTTCCGCCCATATTATAGATATTTCCGCCTATTCTGTCGGCGTCATTATAAGGAAACTGCGCTGTAAGCTCGTTCCTTTTTACCGTTGCCACATCGGTTCCGCCCAGAGCCGCATTAAGCAGGAATGCCTGCTCCGCAAGTGTCGGTTCGTCCTTATCGCACGCAAGCACCGTTACCGTTGTCATAAGGTCTGTATCCTTGCTGTACACCCCTGCGACCTCAAGCGTATTAGGCGCTACAACAGCGGATTTATCAATGACAAGCACTGACAGACTGTTGAGCTTTTCGGGAACGGTAAGATTTTTTATGACAGCCCCCTTTAACTCGGCACGGCGTACAAAGTTCATATTGTACATTCTTATATACAGCTCTACAAACGGCATAAACATATATATAAGCCAACCGCAGGCACTTACGATAACACCTGTTACATTGTCTGTTCTTCCTGTTAAAATCTGTGACAGAGTGCCGATAACACAAAGCAGTATTGCCGCTACCGCAAGCGGAAGCCTCAGCTTGACGCAGGTTTTCTCGTAGCGTGAGAAATTCGGATCTGCCGATTTTCCGTGCTTTTCACCTTGTCTTGCTCTGTATGTATCCTCACCCGTTGCCACTACTCTCGCTACCGCAGAGCCGTTAAGCACTCTTGTGCCTGCATATATACAGCTTTTCTTAAGTCCGGTCGCCTTAGGGTCAGCTCCGTCATGCTTTTGAACGGGGATATTATCGCCTGTAAATCTGCTCTCGTCAACGGTAAGTCCGACATACTCAAGTATATGTGCGTCCGCAGGAACTATTTCTCCGCCCTGAACAATTATTATATCATCCGGAACAAGCTCTGCCGCAGGAATAAGCTGTAATATCCCGTCACGCACCACCCTGTATTTCATCTTTGCGGACAGGGTACGGTTACGGATATTTTCGTTGTTTTTCTGACATATCACACAAAGCGTAACCGTCTGTGCTATCGCCATTATTATGCACATTATGCCTGTGACATACTGCGACAATGTAAATATCTGAAGTAAGCCTGAAATCAACAGCAGAACTGCCGTGGGGTCAAGCAGGTAGTGATACGCCTTGAAGCTCTTGTCTTCGGTTTCTGTAAAAATATTATTTCCGTACATATTGAGATTATCAGAGGCTTTCTTTTCGCTGAGTCCATTATAATCTCCCTTGAAATTTAAAAACTGTGCCATATTTCTCTTTTCTTTATCTGTCATTTTATTTCCCGTTCCGAACCGTCTATAGCAGTGCGGATAAACTTTCCTATTTTATATTATCTCATAATTCAAGCGAAAAATCAAGAGCCTTGAAACATACGCAATAATATCACAGCCGTAATTTCGCATTAAAATGACGTTTTCACAATACTTTCACCGTTTTGTAAAGTTTTTGTAAAACTCTCTAAGGTTTCTTTAAGGAAAAAGAGTTATCATTACAGCACAGACAAAGAACAACACCGAAAAAACCGAAAGGAATGAGATAAATGGATAAAAGCATTTTTAAACGTCACGAGCTTAAATATCTTGTGAGCGCTGAGCAAAGGGAGTTTATCGAAAGCGAATTCGCACGGTATATGATACCCGATGAACACGGCGAAAGCACGATATGCAATATCTACTATGATACTCCTGACTTCAGACTTATAAGAAGATCGCTTGAAAAGCCCGTTTACAAGGAGAAGCTAAGGCTTCGTAGCTACGGTACTGCGTCAAAGGACGAAAAGGTTTTTCTCGAGCTGAAGAAAAAATACAAGGGTATCGTCTACAAGCGCCGTATATCGCTCAACTGCGATGAAGCGCAGGACGCTCTCGAAAACGGCGAAAGACTAAACGAAAACAGCCAGATAGCAAAGGAAATCAACTATTTTCTTGATTTTTACGGGGACATTTTCCCTGCGGTCTATCTTTGCTACGACAGAACGGCATATTTCGGAGCGGACGATCCGGATTTAAGAATTACGTTTGACCGCAACATACGTTGGAGAACGGAAGCTATCGACCTTAAAGTCGAGCCGTACGGCGAGCAGATCCTTGACAGAGGATATTCGCTGATGGAAATAAAAGCGGCAGGCTCGATGCCGTTATGGTTAGTAGAGCTTCTTGCACAGGGCGGTATAAAGCAGACATCGTTTTCAAAATACGGAATGGCATATATGACAATGCTCAGACGAAGCATGGGCATAAGAACAAAAAAAGTAAAAAGTGAGGTAACAGTAAATGTTTGATACGGTAATACAAGGAATTTTCAGCAGTACGGCTGATATAACACTGGGCGGTTTTCTTATCGGCGTAGGCTCGGCGCTGGTACTCGGAATAGCGATGGCTTTTATGTATATGTACAAAAACAAATACACAAAGAGCTTTGTTATCACTCTTGCCACACTTCCTGCGATAGTCAGCATAGTGATTATGATGGTGAGCGGTTCGATAGGCGCAGGCGTTGCGGTAGCGGGAACCTTTTCTCTTGTAAGATTCCGTTCTGTACCGGGTACGGCAAAGGAAATAGGCTCGATATTTCTTGCAATGGCGGTAGGACTTGCGTGCGGAATGGGCTATCCGCTGTACGCTCTTATCTTTGCGGTGATAATGGGAGTTGCAAACATAGTGCTTACCGCTACCCCTTTCGGAGAATCAAAGAAAAACGAGCTTGACAGGGTACTGCATATAACCGTTCCGGAGGACCTTGAATATGCGGGAATATTTGACGATATATTTGTAGAATACTTAACGCAGTACAAAATGATTCAGGTAAAAACAACGAATCTCGGCAGCCTCAACAAGCTGACCTATAACATCACGCTCGGCAAGGCAGGCTGTGAAAAGCAGATGATAGACGAACTCAGATGCAGAAACGGCAATCTTGAAATAAACATAACTTCACAAAGTACAGACGGCAGGGAACAGCTCTGAAAAACGTTATGATACGAAAGGCGGTAATTTTATGAAAAAGAAAATATTAGCTGTAACAGTTGCTACAGCGCTTATAGTTTCATGCTTTACATCGTGCGATAACAACACATCATCGGATTCACAGGCATCACAGGCTGAAAGCAGTACGACCGTCAGCGCTGACAGCGCTTCTTCAGGCACAGATATAAGTTCGGCATCGGACAGTCAGACTTCGGACAGCGGTTCTGACAGCGATAAACAGCTTACAGCGGACGATATGTTCTCTGACCGTGATCTGTCGGGCGATTACTCGGAATGCACCGATATTACGTTAAGCAAAAGTTCTGCAAGCTGTTCGGACAGCTCGGTCACGGTTGCGGACGGCACGGTCACCATAACCAAAGCCGGAACGTATAAGCTCAGCGGAACATTCACTGGTCAGATAATCGTAAATGCCGGCGACAGCGATAAGGTACAGCTTGTGCTTGATAACGCAAGCATCACTAAAGAGGGAAGTGCGGCACTTTATATCATAAATGCCGACAAGGTATTCGTGACAACGGTAAAGGGAACAGAGAACACGCTTTCAAGTACGGGAGAATTTACTTCAGGCAGTGATGAAACTAACATTGACGGTGCGATATTCTCAAAATCGGATATAACCTTTAACGGCAGTGGTACTCTTAACGTAAAGTGTGAAAGCAAGCACGGCATTGTAACAAAGGACGACCTCAAGATAACGGGCGGAACATATAACATCACCTCCGCATCACAGGGTCTTTCGGGCAAGGACAGCGTAAGAATCGCAGGCGGTAATATTACCGTTACATCCGGAACGGACGGAATCCACAGCGAAAACACAGACAATACCGAAAAGGGATATGTATATATTTCCGGCGGTACGCTGAACATCACAAGCGGCAAGGACTGCATCGACGCATCGGGTACGGTTGACATAAAGGACGGAACTTTCACCTTTAAGGCAGGAGGCGGCTCATCCGAAAAGACAACAGGCGACGGCACCGAATCTTACAAGGGCATAAAGGCAGACGGTGTGCTGACAATATCGGGCGGTACGTTTGATATTGATACGCTTGACGATGCAATCCACAGCAACGCAGACGTTACGGTATCTGGCGGTACACTTGATATAAGTACGGGCGATGACGGCGTTCACTCCGACAACAACACGGTTGTCAGCGGCGGCGAGATAAACATTTCCAAATGCTATGAAGGCCTTGAAGGTCAGACGGTAACGGTCAGCGGCGGCAAGGTAACACTTACGTCATCGGACGATGGAATCAATGCCGCAGGCGGCGACAATCAGGGCGTGGGCGGAGGCTTCGGTCCCGACTCATTCTCAGCCGACAGCGACGCTAAAATCACCATAACAGGCGGTGAAATACACGTCAATGCAAGGGGCGACGGACTTGACTCAAACGGCGATATTGAAATATCGGGCGGTACGGTTTATGTATACGGCCCTACAAGCAATGGTAACGGCTCGCTTGATTATGAAAATAACGCTGTGATAACAGGCGGTACGGTAATTATGGCAGGCTCAAGCGGTATGGCCATGAACTTCGGCTCGGAGTCAACACAAGGCTCAATACTCGCAAGCACAGGTAACGCAAGTGCAGGAACTGCAGTAAAGCTCACCGATTCAAGCGGCAACGTAATTGCAGAGTTTACACCTACAGTATCGTTCCAGACAGTTGTAATAAGCACTCCCGACATCACATCGGACGGAACATACACACTTACAGTAGGCGACAGCACGCAGGAGATCACCATGTCCGGCTACATCTACGGCAGCGGAATGGGCGGAGGCTTCGGCGGTGGCGGCATGGGCGGAGGTCAGCACGGAGGAAACGGCGGCTTCGGCGGCGGTAACCGTCCCGGCGGTAATAATCAGGGCGGCTTTGCCGGAGGCAATCCTCCCGATATGAACGGCGGTCAGACAGCCACCGCATAAGGCAGCAAGTTAAAATCAATATATACCTTACAACGAAAATCCTCCGGACTTTAGGGCCCGGAGGGATTTGTTATTATTTTAGTCGGTATAATGTGGTCTTTGCCTTCAAAGACGGGAAGGAAGTCACGATAAGGGGATAAAGACACAACTAAAACAGGTCGCTTTGATGGAGATTAACCATCTTGGCGACCTGTTATTTTCATTCATCTTTTGTCAGAACTTTCTTCTGCCAGCATCTTTTTCCGCATTTTGGGCATTTCATGTACCGTGTGGTATTCATATGAATGGCAAAGGCCGTTTTCAATAGAGATGACGGCTTATATATATGACCACATTCAGCACACTCGTAATAACCGGTTTTTACTTCAATTCCAAGACCTATTAAAGCTGCTGCCACCACGATTACGCATCCGGACACGATTAAAACGACAGCGAGCGGATCATTCTCGCCATTTTTCAGTGCAATAATAATTCCAGCTATTATCATGGCAAGACTTGCAACCACTCCGACTACTACAATATACGATTCGCTGCGAAGGAGCCTTTTAGCGTATTTTTCATTTTCAGACTTTAAGCCAAGAATGACTTCCTCGGATTTTGCATTATAATCTTCCATCGTGATATGCTCGCCCGACAGGAGTTCATTCACATTGATTTTCAGAAGCTCACACAACTCCAGCATGATCCCGGAATCAGGCATCGACTTTCCGGTCTCCCATTTTGATACTGCCCGGTCACTGATTCCGAGCTTCTCGGCAAGGACTGCCTGAGTCATGCTTTGTTGCTTTCTGCAGGATGCTATGAATTTTCCAATTTTGATCTGATCCATATCTGGCACCTCCTTTCAGGTTTTAGCATAGCCGGTATCATCATGTTTTTACACGAACCAGTGGTTGATTTCAAACAACTCCACTACTGGTTGAGCTGTCATTGTCCCGCCCCTTGCCCTTTTATTCGCCCGTTTCTTAAGCCTTATTCTTCGTAAGGTTCAATCAGCTGTTTTCCCGAGTCTGTCACCTGATAATACTTATCGTTTTCCGTATCAACCATAAGTACCGGAATAACTCCGCTGTCGAGAACAGTGCCGTCTATGTAATAGTGAGATTCTCCGTCGAAATAAATGTCGTGGAAGAACTTGTTGCCGGATATTTCGGCGGTGCCGACATGACCTGCGACTACTTTCATATCAAGTCCCTCGATTTTGCCGGTTTCAGCGGGATATTTTGAGGTGAATACATCTTCTGATGTTTCCCATTCCCACATATCACCCGCTTCTTCATCAATACCGGCGTGAACGAAAATCGTGTTTCCCTCCACATAATACAGCGGAAGGGAAGAAAGCCAGTTGATATACTCGTCATCATCGCTCTCATCCTCCCATTCTTCTATACGGGCATATACAGAATTGTTGCTTATGGTTGACGATCCGTTGACTACCCATTCATCGTGGTTGCCGAGCAGAGCAATAATTCTGTCCGAACCGAAACGTTCACAGAGGTTCATTATTCTGTCCAGAACACCACGGTTATCCGGACCGCCGTGGACATAATCACCGAGAAGAACGAGCTTCGCCTTGCCCTGTTCTATATCATCGAGAACAAGTGAAAGTGCGTCCTCAAATTCCGCAAGGCAACCGTGAATATCACTCATACAGTAAATTATCATTGTAAACTCCTTTCAAGAGCAGCATTCTTTAGCGTCACAGTATATGCCACAGCATATAAAACACTTATAATCTGCTGATATGCTACATCTTCTTCATCCGGATTACCTTTACCTCTTACCGAAACATAATTTGCCTTTGGAACAGTAACTATCTCCGGTTTGTTTTTGCGTATATAGAACTCTTTATATTCTTTTCTTTCAGATAACCCACAATCGCAGGTGTATTTTTCGACGGAAAATCATCAATAGTCAAAAGTCCGCTGTTCATTTTTTCTCCACTTTTAATTATTCCTCTGTATATTCTGCCGTATTTGAAATAATCCGTTTACATCTGTAATATATTTATTTATCGGGAAATCATTCCAGATATGTACCTCAATATACCGCTCATATCCATATTTACCGTCATCATTCCAATTCTGCGGCAAACCGTATTTATCAATTATTTTAAGTATTTCATCATAAGTGTAGAGCTGATTATGATATTCTTTTTTGTTCACTATCGCCTGACTGAATGTAGGCATTGAATCACCGTATGTAAATGATAATGTCTTTATATCAAATTCTTCAATAGGAATTTTGATGAATGCGGAATTCTCAAACCAAGTGCTTAACCAAGGACTATGTTCAATAGTCATATAATAAGGAACATTTCTTTTGATAACACCGCCTTTTTCAATAAATCTGCTGCGAAGTATGCTTTCGCAGTTTCTTCTGTATTCAACATATTTTTCGTGTCTTTGTGCGTGCTGAGAATTGGGCTTATCTTTTTTTATTTTATTCAGTACATCATTCGCTTCATTTACCGATAAATCAGATAAATTTGCAAACGGCAAGCCTGTACTTTCATAATAGTGGTATAAATACATTTTTAAATCCTTTCATAGCAAATTTTGTGCATCATACGACGCATTCGGCAAATCCGTCTGCGGCTGTAAATCTTATTTCTTAATCCTGCTTTCAATATCCCCAACAGACGGCAGCTGCTTTTCCGGCTCTTCGGGCAGGCTCTTTGTTATGGTATATTCGCTGACGCCCATAGGCTTTGACATTATCCTTGAGAGCATACTCCGCAACAAGATTATTTTTACTCTTACAAAGGAGCAAGCCGATAGAGGGGTTATCTCATCACGCTTCAGTATTCCGTCAACAGCCGAAAGATAGAAATTAAGCTGACCTGCAAATTCGGGCTTGAATTCACCTGTCTTTAATTCTATGACTACATAACAGCGAAGATTGAGGTTGTAGAACAGCAAATCAATGTAAAAATCATCTCCGCCTACGTTCAGACGGTACTGATTTCCGAAAAAGGCAAAGCCTGTTCCAAGCTCAAGTAGCGCCTTGTAGATATTGTCGCTTTTCAGCTTCAACGGACTGTTTCTTTGCTCTTGTAGAAATAAGCTGATTTTCAACAACTTCTATCTTATCATACATCTTGTAAGAATGATTGTCAAGGTCTGCTCTTTTTGAGGGGAATACTCGCATTTGGAGTGAAATATGGCGGAAAACTGATGCTTTCGGCATTGGATTTTTACGGTTTTGAGATTTATGTGTGAATTTTTGAGGTGATTTGCTGTTTATTCAGCGGTTCCTCAATTGTATTTATAAATGAAATATATTGCGCTTTGTGGAATAATATGTTATAATTAAGCGAACATATAAACGTATACCTAATCTGCTGCCAAAATAAGAGGTGATAACTATTGAATTTGTATGATATTATACCCGAAAATCTATTTTCTGTGCTTGTCTCAAAAAACAAAAATCTGTATGTAAAAACGCTGTTTGTTTTGCTTGATGCATTCAAACAGCATTTGAAAATATCAAAGGACGAGCTGATATCAATGATAAATGCACAGCTTGATGATGATATTATATCTGCGGATTTTACCGAAGAAGAACTGCTTGAAAGTGAACAGTCAATATCAGGCAAAGCACATTTTTTAGTGCGAAAGCTAAAAAGCACAGGCTGGATATTGATCGAAACAGAAAATGATTTTCGAGAGTATATAACCGTTCCCGGGTTCAGCTAACGGACATTGATTAAATATTGAATATTCAGCTACGTTGTGATATACTTAAACCATAAAGATATAAAACGCATAAACCTTGCTCATGATGAATTTTCTAAATATCGGAGGGAATACCGTGTTTGAAAAAATACCCGTAAAATAAATAACGTCACAGCAAAAAAAGTCAGAATTTCGCTTGTTGACGATAATAATATCGACATATAGAATTATTGCGGTAAACAAAGAAGAATGAACTCTTTTATACTACAGCAACAGGAAGAGGTAATTGCTTTGGCACAATTTGATATAAAGGATGCTGTACTGAAAAAATGTCTGCTAAAAGAGGACGAAACTGTCATTACTGTGCCTGACGGTGTAACGACCATAGGCAAGGACGCCCTCTGCGGCTTACAGAGCGTTATTGCCGTTACGCTCCCGGAAAGTCTGAAAGTCATAAACGACGGCGCATTCTACGGCTGTTCATCGCTGACTTCTGTCACGTTACCGGGCAGTGTTGAACGGATCGGAAGCTGTGCTTTCGCCCAGTGCAGTGCGCTCAATACAATATATCTTGATAACAAACTTACGGAAATCGGAAATTCTGCATTCTGGGGATGCACAAGCCTTGAAAGTATTGACATTCCCGCAGGCGTTACTAAGATAGGATATAATCTTTTCGGCAGTTGCCTGTCGCTGATATCGGTATCTCTGCCCGATACAGTCACAGAGCTTGATGAGCGAGCATTCAAAGAGTGTACAAGCCTTGCTTGTATCACACTTCCCGACAGTTTGATTAAAATAGGAAATATGGCATTTCTGAACTGCCACAATCTGAAATCGGTAAATATTCCCGACAGGTTGGAAAGTATAGGAGAAAAGGCATTCTTTATGTGCGAAAGCCTGCATGAACTTGAGATCCCGGACGGCATAGCTTCAGTCGGCGGCGACGCATTTTCCGATTGCGTAAGCGTTACCGTCAGAAGCACAATCAGCGGGAAACCGCTTTATAAAGCAGTTACGGCGACCGACGGATCATCGGCGTACAATTTTATACTGCGTAATATCTGGGGCAAAGACGGTTTTGACTTTGCGGCGCAGGATAATTATTTCCCCGCTTTGCAGGACGAAAATCTTCAATATGCGATAGCGTTTTCACGCCTTATGTACAGAGTGAATCTCAGCGCCGCAGCAGAGGAGCATTACCTTGATTTTCTGCATAATAATGCGGAAAACGCCGTACGTTACTGTATTACGCAGGACAGTGCCGAGCTACTCGGAATATGCAAGAAAAACGGCTTGATCACCGCCGGGAATGTCACAGGGCTTATTGAATTTGCAGACGAGCAGGGTAATACCTCTGCCGCCGCATTTCTTCTGACGGTTGCAAACAGTCCGAAACACGACAATTTTTGCGATCCGCTGTCATCACTGGAACTATAGCCTTATATGTGACTTTATATACACGGTGCCGCTTTTGCGGGATGTACCTCGCTGAAGACGCTGACTATTCCCGATACGGTGCGAGTTATAGAGCAACACGCATTTGCAAATTGTACTTCCCTTGAAAAGGTGACACTAAGTGAAAATACCTTTATTTCACGGAGAATTTTTACGGTTGCGAAAAAATACATATTTACTCATCTCAGACAGGCAATGAAATAACCGATTGGTACAACGGGATAACTTATTGAATTGACAAAGGAAGTGATTTTACGGATAAGGAATATGAAAAGGCAAAGGAGCGTGCCGAGAAGCTTTCGGCGCTTGCAACCGACATACTTATGCTGTCCCGCAATACACTTGCCGTAAATCTCAGATTTCTTGACAACGCAATTAATAAGCTGCCGCTCAAAACCTCGATCATAACCGAAACTGTTGCTACTGACGGCAGATACATTTTCTATGACGAAAGCTATGTGCTGAAAAGCTATAAATCCGGATATAATCTGACACGGGCATATCTTCATATGATGCTTCATTGCGTGTTCCGCCACAATATTGTCGGTACGCTTGTAGACACGCTCAGGTGGAATCTGGCGTGCGATATCGCCGCTGAGAATATCATGAATGAGCTCGATATAAAGGCGCTTTCTTCGCCCCGACAAGTCAGACAGGGTAGTATTATCGACAAAATCAAAACGGCTTGCCGGTTTGTCACCGCAGAGAAGATATATGACTATCTTCTGAGGAATGTTGACGATTTGCAGGTCTGCGCCTGGTCGGAGCTGTTTGCGGAAGATGACCACAGAATCTGGTATGCAAAGCCGCTTGAAACAGAAGCTTCAACGCAGATCAAAAGCAATCCGGACAGCAAGGACGGAAACAGCCGGAACAGTAATGACATGAATTCTGATAACGGACAGTCGGGTAATGATACGGATAGTAGCAATGGCAACAACAGAAACGGTAACGCAGAAAATCCCGGAAATGAAGACGGAACGGGAAATGATATGCAGATGTCAGCTGAAACCGCCTCACAGCTTGAAAAGGACTGGAAAGAAATTTCGGAGAAAATGCAGATCGAAATAGAAGCGTTTTCAAAGGAAAAAGGCGATACAAGGGGCAGCTTCATTCAGAATCTGAACGCCGTCAACCGTGAGAAATACGACTATACGCAATTTCTGAAAAAATTCTCTGTAATGGGAGAAGCAATGCGTGTAAACGATGATGAGTTTGATTATATCTTCTACACCTACGGACTGAAATTATATGAGCGTATGCCGCTTATAGAACCGCTTGAATACAAGGAAGTAAAGCGAATAAAGGAATTTGTTATAGCAATCGATACATCGGGCTCGGTATCAGGTGAGCTTGTACAGAAATTCATTCAGAAGACGTACAATATCCTCAAAAACGAGGAAAGCTTTTTCACAAAGATAAATCTTCATATTATCCAGTGCGACACGGGCATACAGGAGGACAGAAAGATAACCTCTCAGGAAGAGTTTGACGATTATCTTGCTGCAATGAAATTGCACGGATTCGGCGGTACGGATTTCCGCCCGGTATTCGCTTATGTTGATAAGCTGATACAAAGCAAAGAGTTTACAAATCTCAAGGGGCTTATATATCTTACAGACGGATACGGGGATTTTCCCGCAAGAAAACCGCCGTATGAAACGGCATTTGTATTCATAGACGATGAGTACAATAATCCCGATGTTCCGCCGTGGGCGATAAAGCTTGTTCTTCCGTCGGATGAGATCTAAAGGAGCAGAGTATGAATATAAAAGAAGCAAAAGAACAGATAAAGAATGCCATGACGGCATATTTCACAAAGGACGAAACGGGCGGCTATGCGATTCCTGTTGAAAAACAGCGCCCTGTATTTCTGATGGGATCTCCCGGAATAGGCAAGACTGCAATAATGGAGCAGGTAGCATCGGAAATGGGAGTAGGTCTGCTGTCGTACTCCATGACGCACCACACAAGGCAATCCGCACTCGGACTGCCGTTCATTGTACACAAGAATTACGGCGGTAAGGAATATGACGTGTCGGAGTACACTATGTCGGAAATCATCTCGGCAGTGTATGACCTTATGGAAAACACGGGTGTAAAAGAGGGAATACTGTTCCTTGATGAGATAAATTGCGTATCAGAAACGCTCGCCCCGATTATGCTCCAGTTCCTGCAATACAAGGTGTTCGGCAGACACAGAGTGCCTGACGGCTGGATAATAGTCACTGCGGGAAATCCGCCCGAATACAATAATTCCGTCCGTGAGTTTGACATTGTAACGTGGGACAGATTGAAAAGAATTGACATCGAGCCTGATTTTACGGCGTGGAAAGAATACGCTTACAAGGCGGGCGTTCATGCCTCTGTGCTTACCTATCTTGAAATTAAGAAAGCAGATTTTTACCGCATAGAAAGTACGGTTGACGGAAAATCATTCGTTACGGCGAGAGGTTGGGAAGACCTGTCGCAGATGATAACCCTGTATGAAAAAAATAATATCAAGGTCGATATAAAGCTTATTCGTCAGTACATACAGCACGACAGGACAGCGAGAAGCTTTGCGGCATATTACGACCTGTTCAACAAGTACAGGAGCGACTATCAGATAGACGAGATACTCAGCGGCAATGCAAGTGACAGCATAAAAGACAGGGCTGAAAACGCAAAGTTTGACGAGCGTTTATCCTTGCTCGGACTTATCCTTGACAGCGTTACGGCATCGGCAAAGCAGGTAACAGACGGCGAGGATATGCTCCGTGAAACGCTTGTAACGCTGAAAGAATTCAAACTGAGAACGCATGACAGCGATATTTCCGCAGAAAAGCTGATGAATGAGCTTATAGCGGTAAAGAAAAATGAGCTTGAAAACGGCAAGCAGTCGTCAAGCATTTCCGTATCACGTCAGAAAACGCTCGCAAGAGCAATATCACAGCTTGAGAATATGACTGCGCTCACAGTCGGCAAGGACGGAAAAACGGCGTTTGCGGATATCAGGAGCAGATATGACAGTCTTGTGTCTGAACTTAAAATTTCGGCGAAAACGGCACGGGATAAGATGTCAAACGCATTTATTTTCTGCAATGAAGTGTACACCGACGGACAGGAAATGCTGATACTTGTAACCGAGCTTACCGCAAACAGCTACACGGCAAGATTTATTTCCGAGTTTGGATGTAAGGAGTATTACGAGCATAACAAGGCTCTGCTGTTTATCGACAGAAGCAAGGAAATTATGCAGAGACTAGAGGAGTTCGGGGAGATATAAACTGAACTGTGCAGCGCTTCATTTTATAAACAAACATACTTTTTCTACAAGCTGAAATGCCGCCCTGATGGGCGGCATCAGTTTATTATTTTACTTCTGCACATAATGCAATAGTTCATTTTCGTATATTCCAAATCAACCTGATTGTTCTACAAATCTTGCAAATGCTTCTTTTCCTTGTTTATCTCTCTTAAATACTCCGGCATCTTCAAGTACCTGTTCAAAAACTCTGCCGACTTCATAACGAATAATATCCATTGCATTATCAGCGTTAAAATCAGAATATTTTTTTAGAATTTCATTTGCCCAAATTGCATGAGATGCAATTTTATCATCTGTAGCAATCTCTTTGTCGGACAGCATTGCATCTTTTAAAAGTGCCAGTTCATCTGCTAAACGCGCCGGAAGAACAGCAAGTCCCATCACTTCAATCAATCCGATGTTTTCTTTTTTGATATGATGTAAGGTAGGATTCGGATGGAACACACCTAACGGTCTTTCTTTCGTTGTAATATTGTTTCTCAATACCAAGTCGCATTCAAATCCGGAAGAAGTTGCTCTTGCAATTGGAGTAATTGTATTATGCGGAATTCCGTCTGTTTCTGCAAAAATTCCAACCACTTCATCCGTATATGTTCTCCATTTTGATAAAATATCAGCACATGCAGCTGCCAAAGCCGTCTTGTTTTTTGAAGAAAGACGTATCACAGACATCGGCCATTTTACAATGCCGGCACTAACATTCGTATAATTTTTCAAAAGAAATGTTCTTTCAATCGGTGCTTTTGCCATTGCAAAATTATAATTGCCGCCTTGAAAGTGTTCATGCGTTAGAATTGAACCGCCTACAATAGGAAGGTCTGCATTTGAACCGATAAAATAGTGTGGAAATTGCTCAACAAAATCAAACAGTTTATTGAATACCTGTGCATTGATTGTCATAGGAATATGCTGTTTATTAAAGACGATGCAGTGTTCATTATAATATCCATAAGGAGAATACTGCATGAACCAATCTTGGCTGTCGATATTCAACTTTACCGGACGAAGATTTTGTCTTGCAGGGTGTGTTTGGTGACCTGCGAATCCCATATTTTCAACACAAAGCTGACATTGAGGATAGGCTGATTTTTTTTGCAATTTAGCAGCAGCAATATCACGAGGATCTTTCTCCGGCTTAGAACGGTTTATAGTAATGTCAAGTGTTCCATATTCTGATTCATATGTCCACTTTAAATCTTTCGCAATTCTTTCAGCACGAACATAGTTCAGGCTTTTACTAAAAGCATAGTACCATTCTGTAGCCGCTGACGGCGAAGCAGAATATTTTCTTTGAAATGTGGCATTAACTTCTCTCGGCATAGGTGTGAAAACACCCATAACTCTTGTATCAAATAGATCACGTTGTACAGAAGTGTCTTCAATGATTCCTGCCTTTACTGCATAGTCGATCAGGGGCTCAAGAAGTTCTTCAATATTTCCCGTGAGTGGTTCTTTATCATTCCAGTCAGTCAGTTTTAGTATATCCATGAGCTGATTTCTAACAACGAAAATATCGTCATTTGTAATCAAATCAGCTTCTATTGCATGACGGATTAATCCGTTTATTGCCCTGTATATCATGATAACACCTCTTTTCAAAAACCATCCGGATGATTCTTATGCCAATTCCATGCGTCAGATATAATTTCTTCAAGGCTATCATGTACAGGATTCCAGCCAAGAATTTTTCTTGCCTTTTCGCTGGAAGCCACCAGTCGTGCAGGATCTCCGGCTCGTTTTGGCGTTTCAATTGCCGGAATCGGGTGTCCTGTCACTTTTCTTGCTATATCAATTACTTCTTTTACGGAATAGCCGACACCGTTTCCAAGATTGAAAATATTGCTTTCGTTTCCGTCTTTTAAGTACTTTACAGCGAGAATATGTGCCTGAGCCAAATCGGTAACATGGATGTAGTCTCTGATACAAGTTCCATCAGGAGTATCATAATCTGTTCCATAGATGGAGATACTTTCTCTCTTTCCGTTTGGGACTTGAAGAATCAAAGGAATCAAATGACTTTCCGGATTATGAGCCTCGCCGATTTTACCTGATTTGTCTGCTCCGCAAGCATTGAAATAGCGGAGAGAAACGTATCTTAGACCATGAGCTTTTGAAGTCCAATAGAACATCTTCTCCATAGCAAGTTTGGTTTCACCATATGGATTGGTTGGCTGTGTTCTGTCTGTTTCAAGAATCGGAATATTTTCCGGTTCACCATAGGTGGCAGCGGTTGAGGAAAATACAATTTTATCAATATGGTGTTCAACCATGGAATCCAAAAGAATTTTTGTTCCGCAGAGATTATTATCGTAATACTTGAGTGGATTGACAACGCTTTCTCCAACAAGAGAATATGCCGCAAAGTGAATCACTGCATCTATCTGTTCGTTTTCAAAAATATTATCAAGAAACGCCTTGTCATGCAAATCACCCGGATAAAATTTCGCATCTTTCGGAACAGCTTCGATGTGTCCGGTTGCAAGATTGTCTGCAATAATAACGCTTTCTCCGGTGCGAATCAACTCTAAAGCTGTGTGAGAACCGATATATCCTGCACCGCCTAAAACAAGTATACTCATTATTTTCCCCTCCTATTATTTGATTTCAATACCGCCAAACGGTCTGATTGTCATAATGTAGCACGAATTTTGTCCGAATATTCTGTCCATTTCCGATCTATATGCATTGACAAGATCATTTGGTACAAATGCCTGAACAGTCCCTGCGAAACCGCCTCCGTGAACTCTTACAGCACCATTGCCTTTTAATATTCGTTTCCCCGCCATAATTGCAAGTGGAATACCTTGTTCTGTTGGCTTTCTGCATGAGTATAAATTTTGCAGATAGTTCATGGAGGAATCTCCCGATTCGTTTACAAGCGTGAGAAAATCCTCAAATCTGTTGTTTTTGAGAGCTTCCGTTTCTGCCTTTGCGCGATAATTGTCGCCAAAAAAGTGAATTGCACGCAAGACAGCTCTGTCAGAAATCTTCTTTTTAATATCAGGGATATTATCCCAAAATTGATTTTCATCAACTTCACGAAGAACCTTTTTGCCGAAATATTCTGCAACTTCGTCCATTTCTGTACGAACGGCTACATAATCATCTGTCAAATCAGAATGATCTCCTTTGGTGTCTGTGATGATCAATGCATAGCCGGTTTTTGAAAGGTCAAAATCAATTTTTTGGATAATTGGATTTTGAATGTTTTGAAAATCAAGAAAAACAAATCCACCAACGGAGCAAACCATCTGATCCATCAATCCGCTTTTCTTGCCAAAATAAAAGTTTTCTGCATATTGTCCGATTTTTGCGATTTCAACCGCACCGATCTGATTGTTATTGTAATAGCTGTCAATTGCCGTTGCAATCAATGTTTCAAATGCAGCAGAAGAAGAAATACCGCTTCCGCCAAGTACATTTGAAGTTGTATACATATCAAATCCGGAAATTTCTACACCTAAATCCTTAAAGCGAGCTGCAATCCCTCTGACAATTTCAGAAGAACCTTTTTCACCGATATGAACATCCAAATCGTCCAGTGAAACTGCAAATTCATCGTATCCCTCTGATTTAATTCTGATGATGTTTTCATCATGAAATGCTACAACACCGATAACATCTAAGTCAACTGCTCCTGCAATGACACAGCCATGTTGATGATCGGTATGATTACCGCCGATTTCTGTTCTGCCCGGAGCAGAATAAACGTGTATATCATTTCTATTCGGATACAGTGCTGTGAATTTCTCCACAGCACTCATATATCGTGATTTCTGACTTTCTATATCCTGTGGCTTATAAATATTTGCGAAGATATTATCAAATCCACCACAAGTAACATTGTCTTGAAAATCCTGTATTTTCATTGCTTTCCTTTCTTCTTACGATCTTAAGGGCATAATTACAAATTCCAATTTCATCGGCTGATCTGCATGGATTCTGTACTCCTCATGCACCGGTGCACCCCAGGAATCATCACCGCCGACCCCCATTTGCTTTGCAGCGATCCTGACCCATGTGTAGCGAACACTTGGAAGTTCATCCGGATGCATTGCATTTTCGAGTTCATAGGCACTGTATGGCAGTACGCTCATTTCAAACGGAGCAGATGCCTTTTGGAATGTCAGACCATGCTGCATATCATCATGGACAGAGAGCGTTCTTACACCGGTACGATTGCCGCATTCCTGCGGATTGAGATAGCCGGAAAGATTTTCTTTTGCCGTAGATTTCCATAATCCCAGTCTTGCTCCTTTGCATCGGTCGCTGTAATTTTCATCAGGACCGAGTCCGTAATACTGAAAATTGCAAAGCTGTTTTTTCATCTTGAAGTCCAATGCAAGAACCGGCATATCGGACATACCGCTTACTCCTGCATAATTTACACTTACGCCCAGCTTTCCGTCAAAGTGTGCGGTATAGGTTACAGTAAACTCAAAAGTCGGAATGCAGGCAGCCTGATATGTGAATGTGATTTTCAGAGCATCTTCCTGTTTCAGCCATGAAACGGTTTTATACTTTGCAAATTTGCCTGCGGCATACCACTGTGCAAGATTGTACGGCTCGGAAGCACCGGTGTCATTGTCCGTCATTGCTCTCCAGAAGCTGACCTTTGGTGTGCGTGTGATATATTCAAAATCATTGTATTTCAGAGAACTGATGCCGCCCTCTTTTTTATCGAACATCATGGAGAAGTTTTCTCCGTGAACGCCAATGATAACATCGCCGTATACAATTGTCGGCTTTTGCAATGTGGCTTCCGGAATCTGATTATCTTTCACTTCAAACACTTCCTGAGCAAAGGCAATTTCGTGTCCTGCATCTGCCCATAGTGTCTGATCTGCGGTAACGGCGTAAACATGATAAACATATTCTCCTGCACTGTCTATTTTGTGAAGTGTCAGTTTCACTGTCTTGCTTTCTCCGGCAGGAACATTCAGAGAAAATGTATCGGATTTCAGAACAACGCCGTTCTTTTCCAATCGTACAACAAAGGACAAGTTGTTTGTATCTGCAAAGAGATTTCGGTTTTCTACGGTAAGCATTCCGTTTTGAATAGACATTCTGATGTTGGAGTAAAGAGCCTTCATTTCCTGAACCTTTGGAGAGTAGGTTCTGTCAGCATAGATCACACCGTTGGTGCAGAATCCGTAATCGCTTGGTCTGTCCTCAAAATCTCCGCCATAAGCCAGAACTGTTTCCCCGTCGTCATTTTGGGTTTCGATTGCCTGATCGATGTAGTCCCAGATGAAACCGCCCTGATAAGCCTCATATTTGTCCTCAAGGTCAGTGTAAAGGCTCAAACCGCCAAGAGAATTGCCCATAGCGTGCATATACTCACAACTAATATACGGTCTTCCGCTGTTCTGTTTCAGGTATTCTTCCACTTCCTGCGGTTTTGCGTACATACGGCTTTCCATATCCGTGATGAAATCATACTGATTGTCCGGAACTCTTGTAACACCCTCATAGTGCACCGGTCTTGTCGGGTCTACGCTTCTGAAATATTCCGACATTGCAGCAATATCTTCTCCGCAGTAGGATTCGTTTCCGCAAGACCAGATGAGAACGCTTGCGTGATTCTTGTCCCGTTCGTACATTGATTTTGCTCTGTCCAGCACAGCTTCTTTCCATTCCGGAAGTGAACCCGGTACATTCCAAGACGGATCTGTTGCACCAAGCTTCTGCCATGTACCGTGTGTTTCCAGATTGGTTTCATCAATCAGATAAATGCCGTATGCATCACAAAGCTGATACCAAAGAGAATTGTTCGGATAATGACAGGTACGAACTGCATTGATATTGTTTTTCTTCATGAACCGGATGTCAAACAGCATATCTTCCTTTGTGATTGCTCTGCCTGTTTTCACATCAAATTCGTGTCGATTGATACCCTTGAAAATAATACGTTTTCCATTCAGGCACATGATTCCGTTTTTCAGTTCAAATCGGCGGAATCCAACCTTGGTTCTGCTGACCTCGATTTCATTTCCGCTTTCGTCTGTCAGAATCACTGTAAACGTGTAGAGATTCGGTATTTCGGCACTCCAAGGCTTGATATTTTCAATTGTCCGGTTTACAGATTCCTTTTCATTGGATTCTGCGATGACCGTTCCATTTTCATCTGTCAAGATCGATTTCACAGAACACTTGCCCTCAATATCCAGCGTTGCAGAGAAGATGCCGTTTGTACCGTCATAATCTGCAATCACTTTCATATCACGAACATGGGCAGACGGTGCCGCATAAAGGAATACGTCACGGAAAATGCCGGAGAATCTCCAGAAATCCTGATCTTCCAGCCAGCTTGCAGAACTTCTTTTGAACACTGCAACAGCAAGTTTGTTGTCCTTTTCACGGATATATGGCGTCAGTTCAAATTCAGACGGTGTAAAAGAATCCTCGCTGTAGCCGATAAATTCGCCGTTCAGCCAGACGTACATAGCAGTTTCCACACCCTGAAAAGAAATGAATACACGCTTGTTTTTCAGAGCATCGTTCAAGTCAAAATATCTGACGTAGCTGCCGACAGGGTTGTCCTTTTCAGAGATAAACGGCGGACGGAGATGCTCCTGTCCCTCCCAAGGATAAATGGTATTGACGTACTGCGGTTTGCCGTATCCCTGCAATTCCATGTGTCCCGGAACCTGAATATTGTCAAAATTGTCAGTGCTGTCGCTTTCTTCATAGAACTTTTGTTGCCATTCAGACGGATTCTTTGCCCACGCAAATTTCCATGTGCCGTTCAGATTCTGAATCAGAGAGGAATTGTCTGCATCGGCTTCCAAATGGTTTGCATAGATTCTGTGGTCGGAATGTGCTGCGATTCTGTTGACTGCAAACACTTCCGGATTGGTCAGCCAGTCGAGTGTATATTTCATATTGTTCCCTCCATTTTAGTTCTGTGATTCCATCACAACTTCATTTTCGGATATTCCAAGTTTTTCTTTGATTTCCGCATTTGCCTTTTCAACATTCATCTTAGAAAGAATAAATGCGATGATCAGATTCAGTGCAAACGGAACGATCAGATACATAATGTGAAGCATATTGATAGCAGAATCAGGCTGTACTGTCAAAGTGCCCTTGAATCCGCTAAAGTCGAGCAAAAGACCGACAATTGCTGTTCCAAGTCCACCACCGATTTTTACACCAAGTGATGTGCAGGAGTACATGATTCCATCAACGTGCTTGTGTTTGGTAAGCCAGCTATATTCAGAGCATGATGCGATGACTGCATTCATATCACCTTGCCATGGACCTTGACCGAGTGCTGCAAGTGCTGTAAATGCAAGCATCAGCGGAATGTTTCCCATGTATCCGGCAACTGCTACCAGAAGTCTGCCAACTGTTGCTACAATGTAGCTGTATTTGTTCAGCTTATACATGCCGTTCCATTTTTGTACAATGGTAGGAGTGAAGATCAAGGCGATAATCAAAGGAATATTGATAAACCACGCAAATGTACCGAACATATTCTCGTCTGCGAGAACATATTTTGCATAGTATGTTCCAACACCGATCATCGCACCATAGAACTGCTGCAAAATATAGGTTGCTGTGATCATCACATAATATTTGTTGTGTACGAGAATTTTGAATGCTTCTCCAAAACTGTATCTGGTTTCTTCTGTTTTTGTTTCACTGTCTGCAAGTTCCTTATCAGAAAGTTCCTTTACAGAAAGAGCGGAAATTGTATTTACAATAAGACCGATAACCGCATAAATAATTGCGACTGTTCTCCAGCCATTTGCACCTCCGCCCATTGCTTCAACAAATTGGAATGTAACAGCCTGAATCAGGAGGCTTGTTCCAAATGCGAAGATAAAGCGATAAGAACCCATCTGAACTCTTTCCTTGCTGTTCTTTGTAACAAGAGCGGTGAGAGCAGAATATGCGATGTTGTTTGCCGTATAAAATACACTGTTAAGAAGTGTGTAGCAGATAAAGAACCATGCGTACTGAGCGAAATTATCCATGTTCATCGGGATAGCAAATACACCAATCAAGGTAATTGCGCAGCCGATAAAACCATAAAGCATCCACGGTTTTGCCTTGCCCATTTTCGTATGTGTCTTATCAATCAACGTACCAAAAATGATGTCTGTTATTCCATCAAAAATCTTCGATACAGCAATGAGAACGCCAATAACACCAGCGTTTAATCCGACCGTGTCGGTAAGATAGATCATTATGAATGATGTCAGCAATGCATAGACAACGTTCCCTGCAACATCGCCGGAACCATAACCGACTTTGTTATACCACTTTAAATATGTTTTTTCTTTGCTCATAATAGAGCTCCTTTCATTGTTTGTATGCCCATATGGACAGAATTTTCCTATAATGAATGATACAAACTGCTTTTCATCTTGCAAAAACGAAATAATGCCATCGTCAGAATAGATGATTATTTTTTTTGAGCATAAAGAATTTTTACTGAATTCAACATAGAATTACAATGAACGACGTCTTTTTTAATTCTTTTCTCTCATTTCTTGATTCTATTATACCACACAAAACGGCTCAAAAAATACACAATATTATAAAATATATGCACAAAGTTTAGGATTTTTCTTGTGATCAGTGATCAGGTGTGATATACTATATTTACAGAAGCAAGGAGGTGCTTTTTATGTTTATGAATGTTGCCTATTTAAACAACTCTACATCTACTGTAGTGGATAATACGAAACCTTTGATTGTAACAAGCTGTGGAAATTATCGTGTGAAAAATCGTTCTGAAGTAGTAACACATCGTCCGAAGGGAAGAAAAGATTATCAGCTTTTATATATTGCCTCCGGAAAAGGACATTTTTTCATTCACGGAGAAGAAAAAACGGTTTCAGCCGGAAATATTATTATATATTTGCCGGATCAACCACAGGAATATGTTTATTATCGTGCAGATCAAACCGATGTTTATTGGGTGCATTTTACCGGAAATGAAGTAGAAGAAATTTTAAAGTATTACAATATCAACCTGCAAAATAATATACTCTATATCGGAACATCTCCCGATTATCAGTGGTTATTTGGTCAGATGATTCAGGAATTGCAGCTTTGCAGACCACGGTATGATGAATTGATTTCTTTGCAGCTGCGAAATATTTTTGTTTTGATAAGCCGTGCAATCATGAGTGCAAAGAAATTCAGCAGCACCAGTGAAAAAGAAGTTGCTTTTGCGATGCACTATTTTCGTAAGAATTACAACACAGAAATCAGCATTGAGGAGTACTCCGAATCCAAAGGGCTTAGCAACTGTTGGTTTATTCAGTGCTTTAAAGAAATCACAGGTTCCAGTCCGCTGCAATATATCTTAAAGCTGCGAATCTCCAACGCACAAAGTTTGTTAGAAAATACGGACTACACCATTACTGAAATTGCAAATATGGTTGGATACACCAATTCGCTTTATTTCAGCAGACTGTTTCATAAATACATTGGTATGTCACCAAAAGAATATCGAAAAGTAAAACTCAAAGAAAATCTCAGGGAGTAAAAAACAAAACTCGTTTGGCTAAAGCTAAACCAAACGAGTTTTGTTGTATAATAAAACTTGACGCCCACGCTCAAAAGAATATACTAAAACGAGGAGGGTGACGAACAGGTCAAGCGTATCAACGAACTGAACGAGTTCATCGAGCAGCAGGATTCCGAGCTTACCGAGTTTGATGAGAACCTTGCACGGCGGTGGCTTAAGGAGATTGTCGTGTGGGATGATAGATTTTCTGTGGAGTTGAAGTCGGGTGGTAGTGGAAATAAAAGTTTGATCAATGAAATCGAAAAACTCCTAATCGTTATGGGTTAGGAGTTTTTGTGTTGATATATAAAAAACCCCGAGCAATCGGGGCAGGAAGTTAGAATCAATAATAGAGCTTAATAACATTACGCCAAAAGATAAAATAGTTAAGATATTACTAATCATAGACATCCCCCCTCGAATACTTGCTAATGTTATCTGTCCTCGTTTATACAATTAGCATACACCATTTCTGATTCCGGAGCAGGACTTTTATATTATATCATTTAGGTAGACAATTGTCAAGTAGTAATGTA